>Ga0213872_10000151_pt1 | contig 63450 bp, 56 predicted proteins | sample VelepicomBERX_R2_FD_160071 | JGI IMG/M metagenome (GOLD analysis project Ga0213872, IMG submission 160071) | Rhizosphere microbial communities from Vellozia epidendroides in rupestrian grasslands, the National Park of Serra do Cipo, Brazil - RX_R2 | ecosystem: Host-associated > Plants > Roots >... | reverse complement strand
CCAGGACGTGCTGGTGGACGAGGACGCGCTGTTCGCCTTCTATGACGAGCGCCTGGGCGCGGAAGTGGTTGACGCCGCGAGCTTCGAGGTCTGGCGCAAGGCGATCGAGCAACAGGAACCGAAAAGGCTTTTCCTGACCCGCGAAGAACTGATGCGACATGCCGCCCAGCATGTGACCGCCAACCAGTTCCCCGAATGGCTGGATAGCGAGGACGGCCGGCTGAGACTGAAATACCGCTTCGAACCCAACCATCCGCTCGACGGCGTCACGGTCGACGTGCCGCTGGCCTTGCTCAATCGCTTGGAACCGGCGCGCTTTGAATGGCTGGTGCCAGGCATGGTGCGCGAAAAAGTGCAGGCGCTGATCAAGGCGCTGCCGAAGCAAATCCGGCGCAACTGCGTGCCGGTGCCCGACTTTGTCACCCGCTTCCTGGCCGCCGAGCCCGATATGGCGCAACCGCTCTCCAGCCAGCTGGCGGATTTCGTCGCCAAGGCCACGCGCGAGCACCCCGGTCCGGACGCCTTCGCCCAAGCGGAATTGCCACCGCACCTGCTGTTCAACTTCCGCGTCATCGACGACGGCAAGCAAGAGTTGGGCACCGGCCGCGATTTGCTCCAGCTGCAACGGCAATTCGGCCAGGCGGCGCAACTCACCTTCCGCGACACGTCGGCCGAGTTCGAGCGCGACGACGTGACGAGCTGGGATTTCGGCGATTTGCCGGCCACGATCCAATTCGCGCGCGGCCGGCAGCAGTTGACGGGCTATCCGGCGCTGACCATCGAGCAAGAGCGCATCGCGTTGCGCCTGTTCGACACCGAGGCCGCCGGCGAACGCGCCCATCGCGGCGGCGTCATCCGTCTGTTGCAACTGCAGCTCAAAGAACAGATGAAGCAGATGAACAAAGGCTTGCCTGGCATGACGCCCATCGCGCTGCAATTGCGGGCGGTGGCCAATGCCGACGAGCTTCTGGCCGACGCGATCGCCGCCATTTGCGATCGCGCCTTCATCGGCGACGATCCGCTGCCGCGCAGCGAAAAGCCCTTCAATGAGCAAAAGGCGCGCGCACGCACGCGCCTGCCGGCCGTCACCCAAGCGGTGATGCAATATCTGGGACAAATTGCCCAGGAATACCAAGTGCTATCGATGCGCCTGCAGAAGCACCGGCTGGGCTTTGAGCTACGCCAACAGCTCGACGCATTGATCTACCGCGGCTTTCTCGCCGCGACCCCCTGGCCGCAGCTGCAACATCTGCCGCGCTACATGAAAGCCATGAGCCTGCGCATGGACAAACAGCCGGCGAACCCGCAGCGCGACGGACAACGCGCGGCGGAAATCCGCCAGATGTGGGATATGTGGCAAGCGCGCATGGACGAGCACCGCCAGCAAGGCGACACACCGCAGCAGCTTGCCGATTTCCGCTGGCAGATCGAGGAGTTGCGTGTTTCGCTATTCGCCCAGGAGCTCAAAACGCCTTACCCGGTATCGCTCAAACGCTTGCAAAAGCAGTGGAGTGACCTCAAGGCGTGACCGGCGCATCAGCTAAATGACATAGAACAACTGTCCGGGCTATTCCAACAGTGCCAGTGTCAGTAAAATGTTGAGCACAACGACACGTGCAGAGCGGGAAATCGACGACATGGCAGACAAGCATGGCCGCATTCAGCAGGCAAGGGTTCCTGGCGACCTGATCGAGGTCGGCCAGTCGCTGCCGTTCGACGTCTTCGCCGATCGCGGCTTCCTGCTGATGAAAAAAGGTCATTACGTTCTGACCGACGAGCAGAAGCGCAAACTGGAACGCGTGGGCGTCACCCAATTCGTCACGGAAGAAAAGACCGACGAGGGTTTTTATAGCGACACCGCCGCGGAAGACAAGCGTTTGCTGCCCGGCCCGTTCGACGAAATGTCCCATCTTTATCTGCGCACGCGCGCGCTCTTGCGCCAGGCCATGCACGTCAAGGACTTTTCCGGTTCGGTGCAGAGCGTCGCCCAAAGCATTCTGCAGCTCGCACAAACTCAACCCGATGCCGTCGTCGCGGCGATACTGCTCGCGCCGTTTCGCGAATATGCGCCCGCTCACGCCGTACATACCGCCGCCTTGCTGGCGCTGTTGACGCGGCGCATGACGCTGCCGCCACATCATCGGGAAATCTTGCTGTGCGCCGCCCTGACGATGAACATCGCCCAGGTTGAACTGCAAAACGAATTGTTCGCTCAGCAAGAAGCCTTGAGCACCGCGCAGCAGGACGAAATCAAGTCCCACCCGCTGCTGGGGTCGGCGATTTTGCGCGAGGCCGGCGTCGAGGACGAGCTGTGGCACACGCTGGTGCAAACCCATCACGAATCGTGGGTCGGCAATGGCTATCCGTTTGCCCTCAAGCGTGACCAGATCTTGCCGCCGGCGCACATTCTGCACCTCGCCGACATCGTCTGCGCCAAGCTGACGCCGCGCCGCTACCGCTCCGCCCTATTGCCCGCGACCGCGCTAGGACAGATTTTTCAGCGCAAGGACGCCGAGTTCGACGAGGCGTTCACCACGCTGCTGATCAAGGAGTTGGGGATCTATCCGCCAGGCAGTTTCGTGAAGCTGGCGAGCCAGGAGATCGGCGTGGTCACCTACCGCGGCAACAAACCCAGCACGCCGCAGGTCGCGGCGCTGCGCAAGATCGACGGCCCCGCTTACGCCGAACCACTGATCCGCGAAGCGCGCAATCCCGCCTTCAAAGTGCTCGAACCCTGCTCTTCGCAGCTCTCCGGCGTGCGTCCGGGTTACCTCGGACGGCTGTGGAAACTCTAGGACGCACTCGCCGCAGGCACTGCACCGCAATCTCATGACGACGGCGCCTCGAACAGGCTGCTACTCTGGTGGAATCACAAGCTGCATTAAACAGTTCAAACACCCGGCGGCGCCACCGGGCGGGATCCGTCACCAACGCTTAGCTGCGCAAGGCGGCTTGTACGACATCGAGCTTATAACTGACCGCGGCCAACAGACTACGCGCCGCTTCCGGGTTGAGCCGTCGCCGTGGTGCTGGCGCCAGTTGCCGCACCAATTGATTGACGGTGAACTGGATATCGCGCAAATCGCGCTCGATGGGTGTGAGGGTACGTCGGTATGCCATAGATCGAACTCCTTCGGCTTACATCATGGAGGAGCTGCCGTAAGGAGGCGGCAGGCCGAGCGAAGGTTGACGGACCGGTGCTTATTCCGGCACACCGGCGAGCCGAAACCCGCCGGTGTCCTTCGCCGGCCCGCCAAAAAAAGCAGGTCGACGTACAACTGAGCACAATGATTTCCCCGTGCTCATAAGCATCGAGACCGTCAAGCCTCGTGTTGCTTCTTTATAAGTCGCAACGATGACGGAGGTTAGGGACCAAGGCAGAGCGCGTCAAGGGCGCACGGTTCGGTTGACGGACGCACGATCAACAACCGTCAAAACAGGGGGGAAATCCTGACACTCGTCACCGACCTAGGGATAGCCCCGGCTTTGCGACGCCAGGGACTAACGGCGTTGGCGCAATGCCGCGCATTGCGCGGCGATTGCTCCCTACGACCCCGGATGCGCACTCGCCGGCGCCGGCTTGCTATTCGTCGCCATGATGCCCCACCCAGCGCTCGCCGCGCCGTGCTGGTCACCGGCCCATTGCTGGCAACTCACACAGGCCAAGCGTCACGCTACGGTAGCGGCCTCTAACGCGCAAAACACGCCGCTGGCCATTTCCTATACCGAATATCTCAAATGGCAGCAGCGGTTCAAAATCTGGATAAGCTAAGAATGGTAGGCGCTCGCAGGCCGTGCGTTGCTTCGCGAACGCACGCTACCCAACGCGAGAGCAGGCGTGGTGCACTGCCTTCGGCGAGTGCACCCTACACGAAGACGCGTCCGGGTCCGTAGGAGGCAATCGCCCAAGAAGACAGCGGGGTCAGGAAGCTTCCCCGACGGCGGGGCCGGTCGCGGCGTATTGCGCCGGCACCAGGCGCGATACGTCCTGCCGGCAGCGCGCGAACGCGTCGGAACGAATCAGCGACTGCCAATCGGACGACTCGCCGCGCCCCTGCATCCGCGCCAAGCGGCGCGACAGCGCGTCGTTTGCCGGGGGCGTCAGTTCGGCCAGCAGTTGGTCGGCCATATCCGGGCGGTTGCACAACAGCACCATGTCGCAGCCCGCGGCCAATGCCGCGCGGCCACGCTCGACGAAGCCGCCGGCTTGCGCCGCCCCTTCCATGCCTAGATCGTCGGAGAAGATCACGCCGTCGAAGCCCAGCTGTCCGCGCAAGATGTCCTGCAGCCAAACGCGGGAGAAGCCCGCCGGCTGGGCGTCAACTTGGGGATAAACCACATGCGCCGGCATCACCGACTCCATGCCGGCGGCGGATAGGCGCGCGAACGGCAGCAAGTCCTCGCAACGCAGATCGGCCAGCGAACGCTCGTCGACCGGCAGCGCCAGGTGCGAATCCGCCGCGACCCAGCCATGCCCCGGGAAATGCTTGCCGCAGCAAGCCATGCCCCCACGTTGCAGCCCTTGGCGCAAGGCCAGCGCCAATGCGGCCACCGCGACCGGATCGCGACCGAACGAACGGTCGCCGATAATGGCGCTCTTCGCCCAATCGAGATCCAGCACCGGCGTGAACGACAGGTCGATGCCGCAGGCGCGCAACTCGGCCGCCAGAACGTAACCGACGTTTTCCGCTTGCTGCATGCCTTGCACCGGGTCGGTCCGCCACAACGCGCCTAAGGCCTGCATCGGCGGCAGGCGGGTGAAACCCTGCAAGAAACGCTGCACGCGCCCGCCCTCATGATCGACGGCGATCAACAGCGCCGGCGTGCGCACGGCGCGGATTTCCGCGCACAATGCGGTCACTTGCGCCACGGAGGTGAAATTGCGGCGAAAGAGGATCACCCCGCCGACCAGCGGATGGCGCAAGCGCTGGCGCTCCGCCTCGGTCAAGGTCAGGCCATCCACGCCGACCATGACCGGGCCGCGCGCGCTATTCAGAGGTTGTGTCATGATGTCGTCTCCAGTGGGGACGCGGCGTCCGCGCCCTCCAGCACAACAAAGGCGAGGGCATAAAGCCGCTCGTCGCTGAGGGATACATGGTGCCGGGTCACGCCGCGCACACGCAGGTAGTCGACCAGCGCATCGGCAAGCACGAGCCGGGGCTTGCCCAACGCGTCGTGCTCGAGCGCGATGGCCGGCAGCACGGCAGGCGCGCGCAGTCCGGTGCCGAGCGCCTTGGCGAACGCTTCCTTGACGGCAAAGCGCTTGGCCAGAAAGCGCGCAGGATCTTCGGCCGTCCGCCAATCGTCGAGTTCCCCCGGCGCCAGGATATGGCGAGCCGGACCATGGGGGTGGCGCGCCAGCAACGCCGCCATGCGGGCGATTTCCACCATGTCGGTGCCGATGCCTAGAATCATTCCGGCTCCTGTTCCACTTGCGGCGCCAGCGATTGCAACAGCTCGCGCGAGGCCAGACGCACGTCCGGCTCCAGCAGCGCCTCCAGCATCAACCGCAACAGGCCGCGCGACTCGCGCCGCGTCTGCTCAGCGGAAAAATCGTCGGCGGCCATGGCAAGCAACGTGGCGCCGGACACGATCGCCTGGTGGTTGTCCGGCTCAAAGCCGCGATCGGGCGCCGGCCGCTGCCCCGGCTGGCAGACATACCAGCGCGCGGCGTCGACTGCCGCGCCGTCCTCGTCTTCATCCAAGGTCGGCGCATAGCCAAGATGCCCGACCAGCGCCAGCTCGAAACGCCGCAACAATGCCCCTGGGGGCTCGCCGGCCGCCAGGCCGCGCACGGTGCGGTCGTAACAGCGCCAAATGTCGCGATGCGGGTCTTCGCGCACCAGCAGATGCATCAGCAATTCGTTGAGATAAAACCCGCAGATCAGCGGCAGACCGGCCAATTGCCGCACCCCGCCCTGCCAATCCGCCGCGTGCAGCGTGCGCACTTCGTTCTTGCCGAACCAGGACAGGGTCAACGGCTGAAACGGCAGCAGCAAGCCGCGCAACTCGGCGCGCGGGCGGCGCGCGCCGCGCGCCACGAGGCCGAGCCGGCCGTGGTCGGGCGTCAGAATCTCCAGCAGCAGGCTGGTTTCCCGGTAGGGCCGGGCGTGCAGGATGTAGGCTGGCTGGCGGTCGACCTTGCCTGGGTTCATGGCATCCGCTCTCAATCGAGGCCGAATTCCTTCAGGAAACGCACATCATCGGCCCAACCGCTCTTGACCTTGACCCAGACTTGCAGAAATACCTTGCCGTCGAACAGCTTTTCCATATCGAGCCGCGCCTCGGTGGAGATCTTCTTCAGCTTCTCTCCGCCTTTGCCGATGACGATGCTCTTCTGCCCTTCCTTATCGACCAGCACGGCGACGTAGATACGGCGCAACGCGCCATCGAGCTCGAACTGCTCGACCTCCACGTTCATCGAGTAGGGCAGCTCTTCGCCCAGGTAACGGAACAGCTTTTCGCGCACGATCTCGGCCGCCAAGAAGCGTTCGCTCTTATCGGTCACCATGTCTTCCGGATACAGCGGCACCGATTCGGGCAGATGCGGCCGCACCTGCAGCAAGAGTTCCGCCAAGCGCTGGCCGTGCTTGGCGCTGACCGCCTCGACGCCGGCAAAAGCGAAATCCTGTTCGACACGGGCGATGAATTCCGCGAACCCAGGCTTATCCTTGGCGCGGTCCAGCTTGTTGACCACCAGGATCACCGGGCTGTTCTTCGGCAACAGCGGCAGGATGTCGCGGTCGGCATCGGTCCAGCGCATGGCCTCGACCACGAACAGCACGCAATCGACGTCGGACAGGGTGTCCCTGACGCTTTGATTGAGCACGTCGTTGAGCGCGCTGCGATGGTGCGTCTGAAAACCCGGCGTGTCGACGAATACGAATTGCGCGTCATCCTCGGTACGGATGCCGGTGACGCGGTGACGGGTGGTCTGCGCCTTTTTCGAGGTAATGCTGATCTTCTGGCCGATCAGGTGGTTCATCAGCGTCGATTTGCCGACGTTGGGACGGCCGACGATCGCGACAAAGCCGCAGTGGAAGGTGGTATCAGTCATCGAGAATGCTTGCCTTTGGCAAAATGTCGCGTCAGTTGTTCGAGCGCCGCCTCGGCGGCTTGCTGCTCGGCGGCGCGGCGGCTACCGCCTTCGCCCGTGGTTTCGATCACCAGATCGCCCAGATCGCACGCCACGCAAAACCACTGCTCATGCGCCTCGCCGTTCTGGGTCAGAATCCGGTACTTCGGCAATGGCAGCTTGCGTGCCTGCAAGGCTTCCTGCAAGCGGGTCTTGGCGTCCTTGGCGTGCCGGGTCGGATCGATGGCGCGCACGCGCGCGTCGTACAGCTTGCGCACGACCTGTTCGGCACAGGAAAAATCAACGTCAAAACTGACCGCGGCGAAGATCGCCTCAAGCGCGTCGGCCAAAATCGACGGGCGGTTGAAACCACCGCTCTTCAACTCCCCTTCGCCCAGGAACAGGTATTCGCCCAACTGCAACTCGTGGGCAATCTCGGCCAAGGTGTTTTGATTGACCAGATTGGCGCGCAACCGCGACAACTCGCCTTCGGTCAGCGTCGGAAACTGATCGTACAGCATGCGCGCCACGGTGTAGTTGAGAATGCTGTCGCCAATGAATTCGAAACGCTCGTTATTGGGGGTGCCGAAGCTGCGGTGCGTCAGCGCCTGGCGCAACAGCACGGGATCTTTGAAAGCATGAGCGAGGGCCTCGGAGAGGCGGCGAAAACGGGTTTCTGGGGGGGTCACCATGATTCAGTTCAAAAGGTTGCCGGCCCGACCTGCGGGTCGAGCCGGAGTAAGTTGGGTGCCTGCATACGCCATGATAATACAGCGCGCGTAAAGCATGAAAAAATCGCGCCCGCTCAGCGGACGAGGCTACCGATACGGCTAGGCTGGGAGAAGTTCATCCAGATGAAGAACGCTTTGCCCACCACCAGACGATCGTCGACGAAGCCCCAGTAGCGGCCGTCCAAGCTATTGTCGCGGTTGTCGCCCATCATGAAATACCTGCCGGTCGGCACTTTGCAGACGAAGCCGTTATCGTCGTAGCGGCATTGATCCCGATCGGGGAAGTCCATCACCTGCGACGGCACCAGCGTCGGCGCGTCCGGGATATTCAGCACCTCGACCTTCTTGGCGCCAAGATGCTCCTGGTAACGGTCGTTGTGAATCATCGCCACGCCCTGCTCCAGGTAATCGTAAGTGCCATCCTTGACGTCGGCGACGGGCTGGCCATTGATCGTCAGGCGCTTGTTGCGATACTCGATCACATCGCCGGGCAGGCCGATCACCCGCTTGATGTAATTGATCTGGGGGTTCATCGGAAAGTTGAACACCATCACGTCGCCACGCTCGACCTGCCCCACCGGAATCAACACGTTATTGAGCACCGGCACGCGGATACCGTAGATGAACTTGTTGACCAGGATAAAGTCGCCGACCACAAGCCCCGGGCGCATCGAGCTCGACGGGATGGTGAACGGCTCGACCAAAAAGGAACGCAGCAGGAACACCACCAAGATCACCGGGAAAAAGCCCCGCGAATAATCGACGACCAGGCTCGCCTCGGCCTCGCGCTCGGCGCGCTTTTTCGCCAACAGCCACTTGTCGAGCGCGTAGACGGCGCCAGTGATCACCACAAACAGCAGCAGCACCGCGGTCAAGCTGATGTACTGGGATAGCACGCCGAAGACACCGATCACCACGAACAGCGCGCCCCACTGCACGGAAGGCGGAAAGTCCTTGGCGCCCGGCTGTTTCTTGCCGCCGAATACGGTCAGCATCAGCCCGATGATCGCCAGTGCCACGAAAACCCAAAAATAATTGCCCGACACTTATTTATCCCCTACTTGAAGAATGGCGAGGAATGCCGCCTGCGGAATTTCCACGTTGCCGACCTGCTTCATGCGCTTCTTGCCGGCCTTTTGCTTTTCCAACAGCTTTTTCTTACGGGTGATATCGCCGCCATAACATTTGGCCAGCACGTTCTTGCGCAGCGCCTTGACCGTTTCGCGCGCGATGATGTGGCTGCCGATGGCGGCCTGAATCGCGATATCGAACATCTGCCGCGGAATCAGTTCGCGCATCTTGGCGGCCAGCTCGCGGCCGCGGTAGATCGAGGTCGAACGGTGCACGATCAACGACAGCGCATCGACCTTTTCGCTATTGACCAGGATGTCCAGCTTGACGAGGTCGGCGGTCTGGAACTCCTTGAACTCGTAATCCAGCGAGGCATAGCCGCGGCTGGTCGACTTGAGCTTGTCGAAGAAGTCCATCACCACTTCATTCATCGGCATATCGTAGGTGAGCATCACCTGACGGCCCATATACTGCATATTGCGCTGTGCGCCGCGCTTCTGGTTGCACAGCGTCATCACCGAACCGACATAATCTTGCGGCACAAGGATGGTGGAAGTAATGATGGGCTCGCGAATTTCGTCGATTTTCGACAAATCGGGCAGGCGCGACGGGTTTTCCACTTCGATGAGCTCGCCGTCTTTCATCAGCACCTGATAGACCACGGTCGGCGCCGTGGTGATCAGATCCATGTCGAACTCGCGCTCCAACCGTTCCTGCACGATTTCCAGATGCAACAACCCCAGGAAGCCGCAGCGGAAGCCGAAGCCCAGCGCCTGCGACACTTCCGGCTCGAACTGCAGCGAGGCGTCGTTGAGCTGCAACTTCTCCAATGCGTCTCGCAGCGCGTCGTAATCGTGGCTTTCCACCGGATACAGACCGGCGAACACCTGAGGTTTCACTTCCTTGAAGCCCGGCAGCGCCGCGTTCGCCTTGCGCGCCGCCAGCGTGATGGTGTCGCCGACCTTGGCCGACTTCAGTTCCTTGATACCGGCAATGACGAACCCCACCTCACCGGCGGACAACTGGTCTCGCTGCACCGATTTGGGCGTAAATACGCCGACTTGCTCGCACAGATGCTCCGCGCCGGTAGCCATGAACTTGATCTTGTCCTTGGGCTGCAACGCGCCGTCGACGACGCGCACCAGCATGACCACCCCGACGTAGTTGTCGAACCACGAATCGATGATCAGCGCCTTCAGCGGCGCCGCCGGATCGCCTTTGGGCGCCGGAATCTTGTTGACCACCGTTTCCAGAATATCCTCGATACCGATGCCGGACTTGGCCGAAGCGCGCACCGCGTCGACCGCCTCGATGCCGATGATGTCCTCGATTTCCTGACTCACGCGTTCGGGCTCCGCCGAGGGCAAGTCGATCTTATTGAGCACCGGCACCACTTCCACCCCCAGGTCGATGGCGGTGTAGCAATTGGCCACGGTCTGCGCTTCCACGCCCTGCGACGCGTCGACCACCAAGAGCGCGCCCTCGCAGGCCGATAGCGAGCGGCTGACTTCATAGGAGAAGTCGACGTGTCCCGGGGTATCGATCAGGTTCAGGTGGTAGACCTGGCCATCGCGTGCTTTGTATTGCAAGGCCGCGGTTTGCGCCTTGATGGTGATGCCGCGCTCCTTCTCGATGTCCATCGAGTCGAGCACCTGCGCGCTCATTTCGCGCGCGTCCAACCCGCCGCAATATTGAATGAAGCGGTCGGCGAGCGTGGACTTGCCGTGGTCAATGTGGGCAATGATCGAGAAGTTGCGAATATGTTTCATCGGAATCCGGGAAAAATAAGAGCAGGTTCCGCCTGCCCTCGACAGCCAAAAACGGCACGCGGCCGGGACGAGCCCGGCCACTGAGGCGTGCCGCTAAATAATTACACTGGCGCGGATTTTAGCTGATTTCCCGCAGATGTGCAGCCAAACGCTCGGTGTCGAGGTGGTAATGACAGATTTCGGTCTCGCCCATCATCAACACCGGCACCAGTTCATCGAAGCGTTCGGTCAGCGCCGGATCGTCGTCGACGTCGCGGATTTCCAGCTCGAAACCATAGCGCTCTCGCCACGGCGCGAGTTCGGCCAGCATGCGGTGGCACAAGCTGCAGTATTCGCGGAAATAAAGGGTCAGCGTCATTCGCCGCGCTCCAGCGCGATGGCGATAAACATCAGATTGCCCTGCCGCATCACCTGCAGCGCCAGACTGCCCTTGCCGCCTTGGATGGCGGACTCCAGCTGTTTCACCGACGTCAGCGGTTCGCCGGCGATGCCGACGATCACGTCGCCCGGGGCCAGCCCGGCGCGCGCGCTGCCGGCGCTGACCGCGCGCACCAGCACGCCGAAGGTGATACCCAGCTGCTGCCGCTGCTGCGGCGTGAGCGGACTCACCACCAAGCCGATTTGGCTGAGGTTACGATCGGTGCTGCTCGGGGGCGACGAAGGGTCGGACGATTCGCTGTCGGCCGGCGTTTCCTTGAACTCGTCGCTTACCAGCGCCACTTGATGCGATGCCTTGTCGCGCCATATCTGCAGATTGAATCGCGTCCCCGGCTTGGCCATGCCGATCACGCGTTGCAGGTCGCCGCTATTGCCCACCGGCTGCTGGTTGACCGCGGTGATGATGTCGCCCACGCGCAGACCGCCGCGCGCCGCCGGGCCCTTGGGGTCAACCTGCACCACCAGCACGCCGTCAGGACGGGCGAGACCGAAGGAATCCGCCAGTTCCTTGGTAAGCGGCTGCAAGGTCACACCGATACGGCCGCGCGCGACCTTGCCATGCGCCTTCAACTGATCGGCCACTTCCAACGCCACATCGATCGGGATCGCGAGCGAGATACCCATGAAACCACCGGAGCGGCTGAGGATCTGCGAGTTGATCCCCACCACTTCGCCATTCATATTGAACAGCGGGCCGCCGGAATTACCGGGGTTGACCGCCGCGTCGGTTTGAATGAACGGCACGTAGCTATCATCGGGCAATTGACGCCCCAGCGCCGACACGATCCCCGACGTCACGCTATTGTCGAGGCCGAAAGGCGAGCCGATGGCCAGCACCCATTGTCCGACCTGCAGGCTAGACGACTTGCCGAGCTTGACCAACGGCAAGTTGGCGCCCTCGATTTTCAACAACGCCACGTCGGTGCGTTCGTCGGAGCCGATGAGGCGCGCCTTGAATTCCCGCTTATCAGTCAGCGTCACGGTAATCTTTTCCGCCTTGGCCACAACGTGCGCATTGGTCAACACATAACCGTCGGCGGAAATGATAAAGCCGGAACCCAGCGACCCGACCTCGCGCTCGCGCATTTGCGGCGGCGCGAAGCGGCGGAAAAATTCGAAGAAAGGGTCGTTGCCGAAAGCATCCGGCAAGCCGTTGGCCGCCTGACGTTCGATGCGCGACGTGCTGACGTTGACCACGGCCGGCCCCTCGGCCGCGACGATACGGGTAAAGTCCGGCAGGCCGGTCACGTCAGCCGCCGACGAGACGCCACAGAAGAATGAGGTTGCCAACGCGGCAATGGCCATCCAACGCTTCAATGACATGCTTTCCCTCCAACACGGAAAAACGAACTCACAATAAGGGCGCGCCATTGGCGCGCCCAGCCTCAAACGGACATCAAGGACGGGGAACGATGTGCAGACCGCGCACCAGCGCGGCGAGCGTCGGCTCCGGCATATCCCCCACCAGCGTCAGCATCTGATCGCCCTGGCTGTTGGTCGCCATATTGATGGCGCCATGCAGGTTCACGCTCTGCACCCGGCGCAGCGCCGAGGGCATGTCCTGCGGGATCGGCTCGACGAACAGCGACAGCATCACCAGTCCATCGGAGTACACCATGTGGCGCACGAGTTGGGTGCTATTGCCGCCCGGCAGGGTCCGTTGTATCGAACGAATCATTTTGAACCCCGACGGCAGACCGGCGACGTCGGTATGGCTGGCGGCCCCGTCGGCGGACTGCGGCGGTTGCGCGGGTCCGCGCAATTGATTGCTCAGCTTGTATTGCGGCTTAAGCTGACTTTTGTCGCGCGATGGCGTCAGGTCGATTTGGGTAAAGGTGTATTGCTCGATGACGTCGCCGTTGCGCGGCGAGAGCGTCATCATCTTCAACGGCAACGAGGTGGATTGATCCGCGCAAATCCGTTCGGTGTAGCGTTGCTGATCGCGGGCGCGTACCTCGATCCAGTTGCAGTCCCGCTGCGCGACCCGGTCCGGGCCGAGCTTGCGCAGGGTATACGACTGGGAGATATCCGCCACATCATCGGACATCAACGCCGGAAATAAGCGCATGGCGCTGATCTTGGCCGCCAAAAGCGAACGCTTGTCCGGCGCGAAACAGGTCAGCGCCTCGCCGTTGCGCACGATTTCCCGCGGCGGGCCATCGAGCGCCACGCGGCGCTCCTGCACCGACCCGGGGCCGCCAAGACGCACGATATGGAAGGTTTCCAGCGTGTCTTTCATTTGATGCAGATAGGTACCGCTCATCGGCTGCTGGCGTCCCGCATCCGTCACCCGTTGAAACAACGACCAGTCGTCGTCGGCCAACGCCGCCAACGGCAAAGCCAACAGAGTCAATCCCAGCGCAATCTTCCTCATCAGTGCGCAGCCCTCCGGCTGTACGACACTTGCACCAGGCCTTGATCCGCCGTCAGCTCCTGATGCGCCAGAAAATAGGCATCGGCGTTGCTGCTGGAGACCGGCAACAGCGCCACCTGCTGCTGAGCCTGGGCATTGACCGCCACCGCGGTATGCGCAGGACGCGCCAGCTGCTGCCAAGCCACGACGGCGGCGAAGCTCACACTGGCGGCCAAGGCCGCGGCGCCCGCCATGCGCACGCGCTGGGCGCCATGCCAGCGGCGCGGCGCCAGCACGGTGGGCTCCTCCTTGAGCCGCGCCGATACGCGGCCGCGCACGTCGATGCTGACGTGCGCGTTGGCGCGCATGGCATCGCCGATCAAGTGGTAGTCATTCCAGGCCTGCTTCAGGGAGGCGTCAGCCTCGATGGCGGTCATCACTTGCGCGGCGGCGTTTTCGCCAAGCTCGCTGTCCATCAGTTCGGAAATGCTCTGTCTCATCTCTACCACCTCTCTACCACCTTTTGTTTTTGGCCGTATCCAGCAGCGGCCGCAACTCGGTCGCGATCGCCTCGCGCGCACGGAAAATCCGCGAACGTACTGTGCCAATCGGACAGTCCATCACCTTTGCGATTTCGTCGTAAGACAACCCGTCCATTTCTCGCAAGGAAATGGCCGTCCGCAATTCTTCGGGCAGACGCTCCACCGCCGCGTTCACGGTGGCGATAATCTGCTTGTTCATCAACGCCGATTCGGGCGTGTTCAGGTCCGGCAACTGCGCGGCCAGGTCGAAGCTCTCGCCGTCTTCATCCTCGAAGTCGGCGTGCACAACCGGGCGGCGAGCGCTGGCGCTGAGAAAATTCTTAGCCGTATTGATGCCGATGCGATAAAGCCAAGTGTAGAACGCGCTCTCCCCGCGGAAGGCGGGCAGCGAACGGTACGCCTTGACAAAGGCCTCCTGGGTCACGTCCTCGATGTCGGCGCTATCGCGTAGAAAGCGTGACAAGAGACGGGCCAGGCGCCGTTGATATTTCGCAACCAGCAGATCAAAGGCTCTTTTTTCCCCTTTTTGAGCACGTGCCACCAGCTGTTGATCGATATCACGATCACTCATTCGTTTTTAATGCTCCCTGAATAGCCCACGGGATTTTCTTTCTAAATTTGCGTAGCGGGCTGTAGCTAGACCACTACGCCTGTTGGGAAGTTCCCAGAGTCGGGAAGGGAAAGTGAGAACCTTAGCAGAGCCGCTCACAAAGGTGAATGGCGCATGGCGTTGCTTCTCATTATACCAAGCACTTGCTAGAATGACATTTGACTGAGATGATCGATTAAATCAACGGTCCCCCTTCCCTCAATTTCTTACGTCATGGAGCCGCGCATGAGCACCCCTGGATTACGTTTCCGCCAAGCCATTGAAGAGGAGCGTCCGCTGCAAGTCGTCGGCGCCGTCAACGCCTACGCCGCGCTCCTGGCCGAACACAGCGGCTTCAAGGCGCTGTATCTGTCCGGCGGCGGCGTGGCCGCCTGCTCCTGCGGCATCCCCGATCTCGGCATCACCACGCTGGAAGACGTGCTCATCGACGTGCGGCGCATCACCGATGCGAGTCCGCTGCCGCTCTTGGTCGACATCGACACCGGCTGGGGCGGCGCCTTCAATATCGCCCGCGCGGTCAAAAGCCTGGAAAAAGCCGGCGCGGCAGCCGTGCACATCGAGGACCAGGTGCAGCAAAAGCGCTGCGGCCATCGCCCCAACAAAGCCATCGTCAGCCAGGACGAAATGGTCGACCGCGTCCGCGCCGCCGTGGACGCACGCCAAAACAACGATTTCGTGATCATGGCGCGCACCGACGCGCTGGCGGTCGAGGGCCTCGATGCAGCCCTGGCGCGCGCCGTCGCCTGCGTCGAGGCCGGCGCCGACATGATCTTCCCGGAAGCGATGACCGATCTGGCCATGTACCGCCGCTTCGCCGAGGCGACCGGCGTGCCGATCCTGGCCAATATTACTGAATTCGGCGCCACCGATCTTTATGACACGGCGACATTGCGCGATGCCGGCGTGGGCTTGGTCCTCTACCCGCTGTCGGCTTTCCGCGCCATGAGCCAGGCGGCGCTCAACGTCTATCAAACCATCCGCCGCGACGGCAGCCAGCGCGACGTGCTCGCGACGATGCAAACCCGCGCGGAGCTATACCAACATCTGGGTTATCACGACTACGAACAAAAACTGGACGCGCTGTTCGCGCAAAGCCAGGGCCAATAAACAGACGCCTGCACTGAAGGAGAAATCGATGCAAGAAGCCGTACTGGCTGGAAAACCGAAAAAATCCGTCGCGCTCTCGGGCGTCGCCGCCGGCAACACCGCTCTGTGCACGGTAGGCCGCAGCGGCAACGACCTGCACTATCGCGGTTACGATATTCTGGATCTCGCCGGGCAGAGCGAGTTCGAGGAAGTGGCTTATCTGCTGGTGCACGGCAGCCTGCCCGACCGCGTCGCGCTTGCCGCCTACAAGACCCGTCTGCAAAGACTGCGCGGGCTGCCCGCCGCCGTGCGCGGCGTCCTGGAGGGCCTGCCCGCCGCGACCCACCCGATGGACGTGATGCGCACCGCCGTTTCGGCGCTGGGGTGCATGCTGCCGGAAAAGGACGATCATGGCGAAGCCGGCGCGCGCGACATCGCCGACCGCCTGCTGGCGAGCCTCGGCTCGATGCTGCTCTACTGGTATCACTTTAGCCACAGCGGCCGCCGCATCGACACCGAAACCGACGACGACACCATCGGCGGCCATTTTCTGCACTTGCTGCACGGCAAGACGCCGGCGACGGAACACGTCCGCGCCATGCACACCTCGCTCAATCTATATGCCGAGCACGAATTCAACGCCTCGACCTTTACCGCGCGCGTCATCGCCGGCACAGGCTCCGACATGTACTCGGCCATCGCCGGCGCCATCGGCGCCTTGCGCGGCCCCAAACACGGCGGCGCCAACGAAGTGGCCTACGAAATCCAAAGCCGCTACGCCGACGCGACCCAAGCGGAGGCCGACATTCTGCAGCGCCTCGCCGCCAAGGAGGTGATCATCGGCTTCGGCCATCCGGTCTACACCGAGTCGGACCCGCGCAATCAGGTGATCAAGCGCGTGGCGCGCGACCTATCCGAGCAAAGCGGCAATATGCGCCTCTTCGACATCGCCGAACGCATCGAGACGGTGATGTGGTCGGCCCGGCACATGTTCCCCAATCTCGACTGGTTCTCGGCCGTCAGCTACCACCAGATGGGCGTGCCCACCGCGCTGTTCACGCCGCTGTTCGTCATCGCCCGCACCAGCGGCTGGAGCGCGCACGTCATCGAACAGCGCCAGGACGGCAAGATCATCCGCCCGTCCGCCAACTACATCGGGCCGGAGGAGCAAACCTTCGTTCCGCTCAAGGATCGCTAGCCAAGGAAACCCCATGTCCGCACACATCTCCAACACCCGCCCCGAGCACGATCAGGTGCTCAAGGATATCGCCCACTACGTGGCCAATGTCGCCATCGACTCCGCCGACGCCTGGAACACGGCGCGACTATGCCTGATGGACACGCTGGGCTGCGGTCTGGAAGCGTTGTCGTACCCCGCCTGCACCAAGCTGATGGGGCCGATCGTGCCCGGCACCGTGGTGCCGAACGGCGCGCGCGTCCCAGGCACCTCGTTCCAGCTCGACCCGGTGCAAGCCGCGTTCAACATCGGCGCCATGATCCGCTGGCTCGACTTCAACGACACCTGGCTCGCCGCCGAATGGGGCCACCCCTCCGACAATCTGGGCGGCATCCTGGCGACCGCCGACTGGATCAGCCGCGAGCGCCTCGCCCGCGGCGATGCGCCTTTGACCATGAGGGACGTGTTGGAAGCCATGATCAAAGCGCACGAGATCCAAGGCTGCCTGGCGCTGGAAAATGCCTTCAACAAGGTCGGTCTGGATCATGTGGTGCTGGTCAAGGCCGCCTCCGCCGCCGTATGCGCCAAACTGATGGGCGCGACCGAACGCGAAATCGCCGACGCGGTGTCGCAAGCCTTCGTCGATGGACAGAGCCTGCGCACCTACCGTCACGCGCCCAACACCGGTTCGCGCAAATCGTGGGCCGCCGGCGACGCCACCAGCCGCGCGGTACGCTTGGCGCTGTTCACGCTCAAAGGCGAGATGGGGGTGCCCGGCGTGCTGACCGCGCCGGTATGGGGCTTCTACGACGTGCTGTTCAAGGGCAAACCGTTTGCCTTCCAGCGCCCTTACGGCAGCTATGTGATGGAAAAAGTGTTGTTCAAGATCTCCTACCCGGCCGAATTCCACAGTCAAACCGCCGTTGAATGCGCGATGAGCCTCAATAAGCAGCTGCGCGAAATGGGCAAGACCGCCGCGGACATCCGCAAGGTCACCATCCGCACCCACGAGGCCTGCATCCGCATCATCGACAAACAGGGACCGCTGGCCAACCCGGCAGACCGTGACCACTGCATTCAGTACATGGTGGCGGTACCGCTGTTGTTCGGCCGGCTGACCGCCGCCGACTACGAAAACGACGTGGCCGCCGACGCGCGCATCGACCCGCTGCGCGCCAAGATCGTCTGCGTCGAGGATCCGCAATTCACCCGCGACTACCATGATCCGGACAAGCGCAGCATCGCCAATGCCCTCACCGTCGAACTCGACGACGGCAGCGTGCTGCCCGAGGTGGTCTGCGAATATCCGATCGGCCATCAGCGCCGGCGCGGTGACGGCATTCCGCTGCTGGAAGCCAAGTTCCGCGTCAATCTGGCCCGCCGCTTCCCGGAAAAGCAGCAACAGGCGATTTTCGATCTATGCAGCGACCCGGCAAGGCTTTTGGCCACCCCGGTGAATCGCTTCACCGACCTTTGGGTTATCTAAGCACCACGCCTGGGCCCGCTGACGGGCAAAACGGAACCTGCCGGAGGCCTGCGCCGCCGGCGGGATTTTCTCCTGGATAAACCGGTTAAAACACATGGCCGCGCGGCGTTATTCGCCTCGCGGCCATTGCCAACCATCCAGGAGAAACCATGTTCAGACCCTTGCCGTTTTTCGTCGCGGCCGCCCTTCCCTTCGCGGCGGCCGTGCCGGTGCTTGCCTGCCAACAAACCGCCAGCGCCAAGATCGCCGGCACCGAACGCGTTTTGCGCTACTGCGTGATCGATGGCATGGCCGTGCTTGGCGACATGCAGCTCGGCGAACACGCCATGATTCAATGGCAGGGCTTCATCCGCATGCCGGTCACGGATTGGCGGCGCGCACAGGCGGATCAGCGGCGCAATGCCTCGGAACCCGGTGGGCGGCGCGGCAAGCGCCACATCGGCGCGAACGCCGTCGCCGGCTATGGCGCCAGCACTTGGCCGCGCAACACGCTGATGTTCGCCTTTGCGCCCTCGGCGACGGCGCGCACGCAAGCCGCGATCCGCGAAGCCATGCGGGACATCGAGCAGGACACCCATGTGCGCTTCAAGGAGCGCGATAAGGAAACGGACTATGTCGTCATCGAGACCCGCCCCGTCGATCCCAAGCGTCCCACCTTGTGCGGCGAGGCCACCGTCGGCCGGCTGGGCGGGCCGCAGACGCTATTTTTGGTGCAACGTCCGCCAAGTCAGCGAACATGCGAAACGCCCGGCGTGGCGCGCCACGAGCTACAACATGCGCTGGGATTCTTCCACGAGGATATCGACCGTGGACACCTCGGCCTGACGCGGCGGGAAATCGCCGCGATCAATGCCTACTACCCCGCCGGCGAAGCGTCCGGCCGCCGCATGCCGCGCCCGGAAACCGCCTGGAACGTGCCGCAGCTTGTCATCGACCAAGGCGGCCTCGGCCAAGCGCAACTTCGCCTCGGCCACCCGGCGCTCACATCCGACAAGATGGTCTGGCGCGACGAATATGGCAACGCCTTGCCATTTCGCACCATCATCGACCGCACCAACCGGCATCACTATACCTTGACGGTCAAACCGGGCAGCTTTCATGGGGTCGCCAAACTGTCGCTGACACTTGCCGACGCCGATGGACAAGCCGTTCAGGCGCCAGCCCTAACGCTCAGGGTCGCCCCCCGGCGCCAAACCAGCGCTCATCCGGCATCGCAGCCAGAGCGGCAGCTGGTGTCGCGCTATGGCGGTAACCGCTGCCTGCAGGCGCCGCCGGCACTCAGTGCCGACACCCGCCTCAAGGCCGCGTTTTGCCGGCCGGGCGAACCATTGCAGCAGTGGCGCGCGCTGCCGGCAGGCCTGATCGAAAGCACGGCGCACGCGGGGCATTGCCTAACGCCGTCTCCGCACAACGCCGGCGCCACCCTGTCGCCGTGCCAGCCGAATACGGCCGGACAGCACTGGCGGCTCGGCGGGAACGGCAACCTGATCAGCGGCGGGCCGGGCCAGCCGCATCTCTCGATCGATGGCGGCCTTGGCGTTCAGGCGCTTGCGCCGGTGCGCAACGCCACCTGGCAGCGCTGGGATTGGCGTTAGCGGCGGCTTGCCAACGCGCGCGGGGCGCATGGCGGCGGCCGGACGTGCTACACTGTGCGCCTTTTACCCAGAAGCTAAGTGCCTGTGAATAAAACCGCTTTTTCCGCCCTCGCCCTGTCCGGCCCGATGCTCGCCAACCTGGAAAGCCTCGGCTATCAGTCGATGACGCCGATTCAGGCCGAGAGTCTGCCCGCCACGCTGGCCAACCGCGACCTGATCGCTCAGGCCAAGACCGGCAGCGGCAAAACCGCGGCCTTCGGCATCCCGCTGATGGAAAAGATCAACCCGCGCTGGTTCGCCATCCAGGGCCTGGTGCTCTGTCCGACGCGCGAACTGGCCGAACAGGTCGCCAAGGAACTGCGGCGGCTGGCGCGTCACATCGACAACATCAAAGTGCTCACGTTGTGCGGCGGCAGCCCCATGGGGCCGCAAATCGGCTCGCTGGAGCACGGCGCGCACGTCGTGGTCGGCACGCCGGGGCGGCTGCGCGATCACTTGGGCCGCGGCACGATCGACCTGTCGACCGTACACACGCTCGTGCTCGATGAAGCCGACCGCATGGTCGACATGGGTTTTTTCGAGGATATCGCCGGCATCGTCAGCGCCTGCCCGAAAAAGCGCCAGACCCTGCTGTTTTCCGCTACCTACCCGGATAACATCCGCAAATTGTCCGCGCCGTTCCTGCGCGCCCCGCTGGAAGTCAAAGTCGAGTCGCTGCATGCGGCAAGCCAAATCGAGCAGCGCTTCTACAAAATCGACGCCGGCGCACGCAACGACACCGTGGCCAAGGCATTGCTGCATTTCCGCCCGACCTCGACGCTGGCGTTCTGCAACACCAAGATTCACTGCAGGGAGCTGGCCGCCGCGCTGACCGATCAGGGCTTCGCCGCGCTGGCGCTTTATGGCGAACTGGAGCAGCGCGAGCGCGACGAGATCCTGCTGCGCTTCGTCAACCGCAGCGTCTCGGTGCTGGTGGCAACGGACGTGGCGGCGCGCGGGCTGGATATCCAAGCGCTCGACATGGTGATCAACGTCGACGTCGCGCGCGACGCCGAGGTGCATGTCCACCGCATCGGCCGGACCGGGCGCGGCGACCAGCAGGGTATCGCACTCACGCTCGCGGCCGCGGCGGATCAGCGCTGGGTCGACGAAATCGCGCGTTATCAGCAGGCGCCGGCGGTATGGCACGACAGCGCGACGTTGACGGCCAAAGGCGCGGGGCGGCTCACGCCGCCGATGGTGACCGTTTGCATCGCCGCCGGCAAAAAAGAAAAGCTGCGTCCGGGCGACATCCTCGGGGCGCTCACAGGCGATGGCGGGCTCGACGGACAGACGATCGGCAAAATCCAGATCGGGGAATTCACGAGCTATGTCGCACTACAGCGCGACGTTGCGGAGAAACACTTCAGCCGGTTGACCGCGTGCCCCATCAAGGGCAAGGCGCGCAAGATGCGTCTGATGTAACTTACGGCCGTTGCGGTATGCTACAAGCCTAAATAATATTTTTAGGTTTGATGATGGCCATCATTTTCGACACCCGCCCCGAACGGCTCGACCGCGATGCGATCTATCGTTATCTCAGCCAGGAATCCTACTGGGCGCGCGGCTTGCCGCGCGCCGTCTTCGACCGCTCGTTGGCAGGCTCGCTCTGCTTCGGCGGCTACGACGAAACCGGCGCGCTCGTGGCCTTTGCCCGCGTCATCACCGACCGCGCCACCTTCGGCTATCTGGCCGATGTATTCGTCTTGCCCGGCTGGCGTGGTCAAGGCATCAGCAAGGCGCTGATGCGCTACATTCTCGATTACCCGGAATTGCAAAATTTGCGCCGCTTCATGCTCGCCACTGCGGACGCCCACGGCCTGTACGCGGGTTATGGCTTCACCCCGCTGTCCAAACCGGAACGGCTGATGGAGCGGCTGGACCAAGACGTCTACCGGCGCATGACGGCCAGCGAATGAGCGTTTAGGGCCTGTCTGCAAACCTTAGTCATTCTAAGGCCAAGCCGCCCAACGACGCAGATGGCCGTTTACCAGGTCAGCCCTTCGGGGCCGGTATCAGCCGGCGCAGGAAGACCGCCATTTCCTTCTGCGCCTGAATATCGCCGTGCGCCGCCGCGACGGCGATACCCTGGCGGTAGGCATCGGCCGCGGCGGCCGACTCGCCGGCGGCCGTCAACACCTTTCCCAGCAGTTTCCACGCGGCGGTGTAATCCGCCTGCCACGCCAGCGCCTGGCGCAGGTGACGTTCCGCCTCCGCCAGCCGTGCCGCCTTCACGCATTCGCCGGCAACGGCAAAGCGCAACAGCGCGTTATCACGCGGCCCGTCGACCATCTTCAACAATGCGTCGAGTTGCGGCATGGCTCAGCCTCCATTCGAACGATCCGGCACCAGCACGGTGCGATTGCCATTGCTTTCCATGCCGCTGACCAAACCCGCCGCTTCCATTTCCTCGATCAGCCGCGCCGCGCGGTTATAACCGATGCGCAAATGGCGCTGCACCGACGAAATCGACGCTTTCCGGGTACGCAGCACGATTTCCACCGCCTCGTCGTATAACGGGTCGGACTCGGCGGCGGCGCGCTCGCTACCGCCCGCCGCGTTTTCTTCCAACTCCGCCTCGCCGGTCAACAGTCCCTCGACGTAATCCGGCTCGCCGAACGACTTGAGCGTTTCCACCACCGCGTGCACCTCGTCGTCGGTAACGAACGCGCCGTGAATGCGCTGCGGATAACCGCTGCCCGGCGGCAGGTACAGCATGTCGCCCTGCCCCAGCAACGCCTCGGCGCCCATCTGATCCAGAATCGTGCGGCTATCGACCTTGCTCGACACTTGGAAAGCGATACGCGTCGGGATGTTCGCCTTGATCAGACCGGTGATCACATCCACCGACGGCCGCTGGGTCGCCAAGATCAGATGGATGCCGGCGGCGCGCGCCTTTTGCGCCAGACGGGCAATCAACTCCTCGATCTTCTTGCCGGCCACCATCATCAGGTCGGCGAATTCGTCGACCACCACCACGATGCACGGCAGCGTTTCCAACGGCTCTGGCGTCTCTGGCGTGAGCGTGAACGGATTGGTCAAAGGCATGCCGGCGGCGCGTGCCGCCCCCACCTTCTCGTTGAAACCCGCCAGGTTGCGCACGCCAAGCGCGCTCATCAAGCGGTAGCGCTTTTCCATCTCGCCGACACACCAGTTAAGCGCGTTTGCCGCAAGCTTCATATCGGTAACCACCGGCGCGAGCAGATGAGGAATGTCGTTATAGACCGACAACTCCAGCATCTTCGGGTCGATCATGATGAAGCGCACGTCCTGCGGCGTGAACTTGTAGAGCAGCGACAGAATCATGGCATTGACGCCGACCGACTTGCCCGAACCGGTGGTGCCGGCAACCAAGAGATGCGGCGCACGCGCCAAATCCATGACCACCGGCTCCCCGGTAATGTCTTTACCCAACGCCAGCGTCAACCGGACAGAGGAATCGGTGAAGGCGTCGGATGACACAATCTCTGACAGGCGGATCATCTGCCGTACGGGATTGGGCAGCTCCAGCCCCATGCACGTTTTGCCGGGGATCGTCTCCACCACCCGGATCGACGCCAGCCCCAAGGCGCGCGCCAGATCTTTGACCAGATTCACCACTTGGCTGCCGCGCACGCCGACTGCCGGCTCGACCTCGAAACGCGTGATCACCGGCCCCGCGTAAGCGTCCACCACACTGACCTTGACCTTGAACTCGGCCAATTTTTCTTCAATGACGATACCGCGCTCGATCAGCGCGTCCTCGTCCTCGCGCACCTGCTGCGCCTCCGCCGGCCGCAGCAAGGCAAGGCTCGGCAAATCGCTTGGCGACCAGTCGCGCAAGACGGATTGCGGTTTCGGCTGTGGTTGTGGCGCCGCCGCGGGCGGCGCGATGACCTCCGGTTCGGCGGCGAACGGCGGTGGCGCCTCGCGTACGATCTCGGGCCGCTCCTCGATCGACGTCCAGATCAGCTTGGCCGCCTCATCGGCGGTGAAGGGCGACCGCACGTCGGACGCCGTCGCCTCTTCCGACTCGCGTGGCATCGGCATCGCCGCAGCAGGCGCTACAGGCACGGATTGGGGTGCGCGCATGGCCGGCTGAATGTCGGGAATAACCGGCCGCGTAACGGGCTCCGGCGCAACGGAGAACGTCCGCGTCGACACGGCGGGATGGATTTCCAGGGCAGCCGGGCGAGGCGGCGCGGCGCGGGGGACGCTTGCCGGCGGCACGAACGCGTCCTCTGCCTCTGCCACCGGCGGCTCGGCACTGGGCGCAGGGACAAAACTCGCTGAGCGGCGAATATCGGCGGGTTGACGCAACAACGGCGAGACGGGCACGTTCTCGGCGACAGCCGGCGACGTGTCGCCGCCGGCGCGGCCACGGTCGCGCCAGCGCTGACCATGGATCTGCCGCAAACTCTCGCGCACTTCATCGGCGTCGATCACCGGCAGGATGCGCTCGGCGTTGAGCGCCTCGCCGCCATCGCGCCAGCGCGCGCCAATAGACGACAGGTTCTGCTCCACTTCGGCCGCCCCGATGACCGGCAGCACGCGTTCGCTGCCCGTGGTGTCGCCGCCGTCACGCAGACGCGAGCCTATCGACTGTAAATTCTGTTCCACTTCCGCCGGCCCGATTACCGGCAACGGGGCCGTCGGCGCCGGCTTCGCCACCGGCGTTCTGAGCCGGCCCATCACATTGCTGCGCAGCGTGCGCTGATCGAGCACCGGGAGATCGACCGGCACGGCATCAACCGGTGGGGACGCCGCGAGGACGGCATCGACCGGTTCGGCCCAACGCCCGACAGGCAGAGGCGCATCGACCACGGCCTTCGTATCGGGCTCGGCTTCCGGTTCGGCCCGAGACAACCACGCGTCCTCACCGCCGCGCGCGGGATCGGGATCCAGCCACCAGCCCACAGTCCGCCGCCACAGAGGCACCAGCCGCCCGGTCAAACCCAGCCACACCATTGCACCGATCACTACCGACAGAACAAGCCAAGACACACGAACACCCACGAATCGAAGAGAGAAAAAAACGGGCCACGCGAGCCCACCGCAGACCCATTCGGCTCAATAGATGCAAATTGTACCGTTTTTTCTTAATCAAGCGGGCGCCCCGCGCTGCGCAAGGCCTTTGCGGCGCAAACAAAAAGGAATCGTTTTCACTCAAACCCTGCCGACAAGCGTACCGCAAGTCAAATTACGCCTCGCCGATCACCTCACCGACAAGCACTTCTTCATCATCGGTAAGATTAAGCTTGAATCGCCGCCGCCCCCTACTCCCTGGGATAACAAGGCGATATAGTTTGAATGTAATCGATTACAAGCACACTCACCCACAGAAGGTAAACCAATGGCAACGATCCTCATCGCATCCGCAACCGATCCGCCATGACCGCGTATTCGAGGTCCTCCGCGTCAGGCATGGCAGGCTGAGGTCGCCATCAACCGCCATGACTCGTTCCCCCGCCCCTCCTCCCCATGTCCACCCCCGGCGGGGAACGAGCCAGGCGCAAACAAAGGCGGGGTTTCCCCCGCCTTCGTCATTACCGCCGTGCAGCTCAGACCTTGACCGATTCCGCCTCGTCAGCATAGCTGGAGAGTTGATCAAAGTTCATATAGCGATACACCTCCCCGGCCTTCTGATTGATGATGCCGATATTGGCGTGATATTCCTCCACCGTCGGGATGTGCCCCAGCTTGGAACAAATCGCCGCCAATTCGGCCGAGCCCAGGAAGACGTTGGCGTTTTTGCCGAGACGGTTGGGGAAATTCCGGGTCGAGGTCGACATGACGGTCGCCCCCTCGCGCACCTGCGCTTGGTTGCCCATGCACAGCGAGCACCCGGGCATTTCCATCCGGGCACCGGCACGGCCGAGAATGCCGTAGTAGCCCTCTTCCGTCAGCTGCTGCGCGTCCATTTTGGTCGGCGGCGCAACCCACAGCTTGACCGGAATGTCCACCTTGCCCTCCAGCAGCTTGCCGGCGGCGCGGAAGTGGCCGACATTGGTCATGCATGAGCCGATGAATACCTCGTCGATCTTGGTGCCCGCCACGTCGCTCATGACCTTCACGTCGTCCGGGTCGTTCGGGCAGGCCACGATCGGTTCCTTGACATCCGCCAAATCGATCTCGATGACCGCCGCATATTCGGCATCGGCGTCCGGCGCCAGCAACACGCCATGCGCGATCCAATCCTCCATCGCCTTGATGCGGCGCGCCAGCGTGCGTGCATCCTGATAACCGTTGGCGATCATCGATTTCATCAGCGTGATGTTGGACCGCAGATACTCGACGATCGGCGCCTTGTTCAACCGCACCGTGCAGCCGGCGGCCGAACGCTCGGCCGAGGCATCGGTCAATTCGAAGGCCTGTTCGATCTTCAAGTCGGGCAGACCTTCGATTTCCAGGATGCGACCGGAGAAAACGTTCTTCTTACCGGCCTTGGCCACTGTCAGCAGGCCTTGCTTGATCGCATACAACGGGATTGCGTTGACCAAATCGCGCAAGGTAACGCCAGGCTGCAACTGCCCCTTGAAGCGCACCAGCACCGACTCCGGCATGTCGAGCGGCATCACGCCGGTCGCGGCGGCAAACGCCACCAGACCGGAACCGGCCGGGAACGAAATACCGATCGGGAAACGGGTATGCGAGTCGCCGCCGGTGCCGACGGTATCCGGCAACAGCAAGCGGTTGAGCCAGCTGTGAATGATGCCGTCGCCCGGACGCAGCGATACGCCGCCGCGACTGGTGATGAACAGCGGCAACTCCTTGTGCATCTTGACGTCGACCGGCTTCGGATACGCGGCGGTATGACAGAACGACTGCATGACCATGTCGGCGGAGAAGCCCAGGCAAGCCAAGTCCTTCAGCTCGTCGCGCGTCATCGGCCCGGTGGTGTCTTGCGAGCCCACCGTGGTCATGCGCGGTTCGCAATACGTGCCCGGACGCACGCCACGTCCTTCCGGCAAGCCACAGGCGCGGCCGACCATCTTTTGCGCCAGCGTGAAGCCGCGGCCGCTATCGACCGGCGATTTGGGCAGGCGGAACACGGTCGAGGCCGCCAGGCCCAGCGCTTCGCGCGCCTTGGCGGTCAATCCGCGGCCGATGATCAGATTGATACGACCGCCGGCGCGCACCTCGTCCAGAATCACGTCGCTCTTGAGCTTGAATTCGGCAACGACGGCGCCGCTCTTCTCGATCTTGCCGTCGTAGGGATAGATATCGAGCACGTCGCCCATGTCCATCTTCGACACGTCGACCTCGATGGGCAGCGAGCCGGAATCCTCTTGCGTATTGAAGAAGATCGGCGCGATTTTGCCGCCGAGCGTCACGCCGCCGAAGCGCTTGTTCGGCACGAAGGGGATATCGTGGCCCGTAGCCCACACCACCGAGTTGGTGGCCGACTTGCGCGACGAGCCGGTGCCGACGACGTCGCCGACGTAAGCCACCAAGTGACCCTTCTTCTTCAAGTCTTCGATGAATTGGATCGGGCCGCGCTTGCCGTCTTCTTCCGGCACGAACGCCGCACCCTGGCGGGTATTCTTCAGCATCGCCAGATAGTGCAGCGGAATATCCGGCCGGCTCCAGGCATCCGGCGCAGGCGATAGATCGTCGGTATTGGTCTCGCCCGGCACCTTGAACACGGTCACGGTGATTTTCTTGGCCACCTCCGGCCGCGAGGTGAACCACTCGGCGTCGGCCCACGACTGGACCACGGCACGCGCCACGGCATTGCCCTGGTCCATCTTTTCCTTCACGTCATGAAAGGCGTCGAACATCAGCAAGGTCTTCTTCAACGCCTCGCCGGCCACCTGCGCCACCTCGGCATCGTCGAGCAAATCGACCAGCGGCTTGACGTTGTAGCCGCCGAGCATCGTTCCCAGGAGTTCCGTCGCGCGCGCGCGGGCAATCAACGGGCATTTGACGCTGCCTTCGGCCACCGCGGCCAGAAACGAGGCCTTGACGCGCGCGGCGTCGTCCACGCCGGGCGGCACGCGATGGGTAATGAGGTCGACCAGCGCGACTTCCTCGCCCTTGGGCGGATTTTTCAACAGCTCAACCAGTTCTTCGACCTGCTTGGCGGACAGCGGCAGGGGCGGAATGCCCAGCGCGGCGCGCTCGGCGACATGCTGACGGTAGGCTTCTAACATGACATGGACCTTCTTTGCTGGGTTGGCCGGCACGCTGGGCATCCGGCGGGATATCCGTTGTTTTGCATAAGGAGGGATTCTTCACCCCTTTTTATGCTTTTGTAGTGTTTTGAAGATTACGCCTTTCATGGCCGGCATTCAAACGAGTATTCGCCACATGGACTGTGAGATAAAATCACAATATGAACACCTATCCGCCGCTCAACGCATTGCGCGTATTCGAGGCCGCCGCTAGGCTGGAAAGCTTTTCCGCCGCGGCCGCCGAGCTGTTTGTCACCCATGGCGCTGTGAGCAAACAGATTAAGCAACTGGAAGAGTGGCTGGGCCAGCCGCTGTTCGAACGCAGCGGTGGGCGCGTACGCCTGACCGATGCCGGCTGGCGCTATCTCGTCCAAGTGCAGGACGGTCTCGATCTGATCGCCAACGCGACCGCGCAGTTACAGCAGCCGGACCGCCAGCGCCGATTGTCGATCAACGCCACGCCGACCTTTGCCAGTTATTGGCTGTTGCCGCGGTTGGCGGCGTTTCGCGAGCAATTCCCCGATCTTGAACTGCACCTGGTCACGTCCGATCGCGACATCCGCCGTCTGGACGCGCCATTCGACATCGCCATCCGGCGCGGCCCCGGCGACTGGCCAGGCCACATCGCCCGCCCGTTTCTCAAGGAATGGGAGCTACCGCTGGCCAGCCCGGCGCTGCTCACCCGCTTGCCGGTGCGCGCGCCGGGAGACCTGGCCGCGCACACGCTGCTGCATGCCGACACGCGTCCGACCGCCTGGCCGCGCTGGCTGACGCTCGCCGGCGTCGCCGAACTGAAACCGGCCGGCGCCATGCACTTCGACCGCTTCTCGTTGGCGCTGCAGGCCGCCTGCGACGGCCTGGGCGTCGTACTCGGCCCGCTCCCCATGGCGCGGCGGCTATTGGATCAGGGATTGCTGCTTGCCCCGCTGGCAACCCCCGTGGTCCCGGTGCGCGACTTCTGCTGGATCGTTCCGCGCGCCGGCAGCGACGACCCCACGGTCACGGCCTTCTGCCGCTGGCTGGAGGATATGGGGCAATAGCGCCGGCTGCGCTATAATCGGGGCCACACGGCATGTTTCCGCCGCGACAAAACTAAGGAATGCCATGAGCCGCATTACACTTTCCCGCTTTCTCATCGAGCAACAACGCAAGGCGGGCTCGCTGCCGCCCGATCTGCGCCTCCTGATTGAAACCATTGCCCGCGCTTGCAAGGCCATTAGCTTCGCCGTCAACAAGGGCGCACTGGCCGGCGTACTGGGCGAAGCGGGTACCGGCAACATCCAGGGTGAAGCACAGAAGAAGATGGACGTTATCGCCAACGACTATCTGCTCGACGCCAACGAATGGGGCGGCAACTTGGCGGCCATGGCATCCGAGGAAATGGAATTGCCGTATCACATCCCGGGCGAATACCCGAAGGGTGACTATCTGTTGCTGTTCGATCCGCTCGACGGCTCGTCCAATATCGACGTCAACATTTCCGTCGGCACCATTTTCTCCATTCTGCACAATCCGAACGGCAACCTGGCGCCGCGCGAAACCCATTTCCTGCAAAACGGCAATGCGCAGGTCGCCGCCGGCTATACCATTTATGGCCCGCAAACCATGTTCGTGCTCACCTTCGGCAACGGCGTGCATGGCTTCACCCTCGATCGCGAGCAGGGCAGCTTCGTCCTGACCCATCCCGATATGCGCGTTCCGGAAACGACCGGCGAATTTGCCATCAACATGTCGAACCAGCGCCACTGGGAAGCCCCCGTCAAGCGCTACGTCGAGGAGCTGTTGGCCGGCAAGACCGGGCCGCGCGGCCGCGACTTCAACATGCGCTGGATCGCCTCGATGGTGGCCGAAGTGCACCGCATCCTGACGCGCGGCGGCATCTTCATGTACCCGCGCGACGCGCGCGAGCCGGAAAAACCAGGGAAGCTGCGACTGATGTACGAAGGCAACCCGATGGCATTCGTCATCGAGCAGGCCGGCGGTCTGGCCACCAACGGCTATCAGCGCATCATGGACATTCAGCCGAGCGCGTTGCACGAACGCGTGGCGGTGTTCCTCGGCTCGCGCGAGGAAGTCGAAACCGTCTCCGCGTACCACCAATCCTAAGTCCGCTCCGCCTTCCGCCGGCCCGCAATCCGGGCCGGCACCCTCTTCTCTCGCCGGCCGCGACCATGACTTAAATCAGTATCGCGGTTGGCGCTTGCAGTATGCTGGTCTAAATTCATTTTAAAGCAAGCGATGAAGGGAACTGGCCATGCTGGAAGTGGAGAACTTAATTGCCGCGTTGGTCGAACCGTCGCACGTGCAGGCGCAAATCATCAAGGCCGCGCTGGCCGAACGCGGCATCGACCAGGTCACCGTGTATGAAAGCGGCGCCAAACTGTTCGACGCGCTCAGCACCAAACTACCCGACCTGATCTTCAGCGCGCTCTACTTGCCCGACATGACCGGCACCGATCTGGTCTACACGCTGCGCGACACGCCGGCCTGGGCGGATTTGCCCTACATCCTGATTTCCAGCGAAACCAACCCTTATTACCTCGACCCGGTCCGACAAGCGGGCACCATGGCCATCCTGCCCAAGCCTTTCACCCAAGCGCAGCTCACCATGGCATTGGAAAACACGCTGGATTTTCTCAATGCCGAGTCGCTCGATCTCGGTATCGATGTCGGCGCCGACTTCGCCGACCTCGCGGTCTTGCTGGTCGACGACAGCAGCACCGCGCGGCACCACATTCGCACCATCCTGGAAAAGATCGGCTTTGAAAAAATTTACGAAGCCAACAATGGCCTGGAAGCGGTGCCGATGCTTAACGCGCAGCTGTTCGACCTGGTTTTCACCGACTACAACATGCCGCAAATGGACGGCCGCGCGCTCGTCGAGTTTATCCGTAAGGAAAGCATGCAAAGTTCGGTGCCGATCATCATGGTGTCGAGCGAGGACAACCAAGGCCGGCTGTCCGCGGTGGAAGCCGCCGGGGTATCCGCGATTTGCGACAAACCCTTCGGCATTGAAGTGGTGCGCAAGCTGGCCGGCCAGCTGTTGGCCAACCGCGAATGAGGCGCCGCCGTGCGCAAATCGCGCACGGCTTTAACGCCAATGCGACACACACTATATAGAATCAAACACTTATAAAGCAATTTTTACCGTTTTACTTGCCAGACGGTTTTATTTAGCGTATCTTCCCTTTCCTTGCATTTCGCCGCGCATCCCGTTTCAAGCTTCTGCGCGGTGAACTCTGCTGTATTCATCGTCCCTAACCGTTTTCCAGGCTTCGTCCACGAGATGTCCCGCTCTAGGACCGTTGTTGTTCGCCGCTTGCCAGGTTGGTGCCGATGAGCCGCGCGGCTATTCAAACATCCAAGTGAAGCCGCACAACCGCCAAGTGACATCCGGACACCTCCGGATCGAAAGGACATCATGACGTTTTCCGAGCTGGGCGTTTCGCCCCTGATTCTCCGCGCCCTCGACGAGGCCGGCTATACCGAACCCACCCAGGTTCAAGCCGAAGCCATTCCCGCGGCGCTCGCGGGCGAAGATTTGTTGGTCTCGGCACAGACCGGCAGCGGCAAGACCGCGGCGTTTCTGCTGCCGTCGCTAGTCAAACTCGCCCAACGCTCCGCCGCGTCCGGCAAAGGCCCGCGCGTACTCGTGCTGACGCCGACGCGCGAATTGGCGCAGCAAGTTGAGAAGAACGCCACCGAATACGGCACGCACCTGCGCTGGCTGCGCACCGTGTGCCTGGTCGGCGGCGCCTCCTTCGGTTATCAAGTCCGCGCCATGGCGCGTCCGGTCGACATCATGGTCGCCACCCCGGGCCGCTTGATGGACCACATGCGCCAGGGCCGCGTCGATTTCTCGCGCCTGGAAGTGCTGGTGCTCGACGAAGCCGACCGCATGCTGGACATGGGCTTCATCGAAGACATCGAAACCATCGTGCGCGCCACACCGGAGTCTCGTCAGACGTTGATGTTCTCCGCCACGCTCGACGGCGTGGTCGGCAAGCTGGCGGCCAAATTGACCCGCAATGCCCGCCGCGTCGAAATCGCGCGCGCGGAAAGCGGCGGCAACATCGAGGAGCACTTGCTCTACGCCGACAATACGGCCCACAAGGATCGCCTGCTCGATCACGTGCTGCGCGAAGCCGGCTTTGATCAGGCCGTGATTTTCACCGCCACCAAGATCGGCGCCGAGGAATTGGCCGACAAGCTGTCCGACCAAGGCTTCTCCGCCGCCTGCCTGCATGGCGACATGCCGCAGAACTGGCGCAACCGCACGCTGAACGATCTGCGCCGCGGCCGCATCAAGGTGCTGGTCGCCACGGACGTCGCCGCGCGCGGCATCGACGTGCCGACCATCGACCTGGTGGTCAACTACGACCTGCCCAAACAAGCGGAAGACTATGTGCACCGCATTGGCCGCACAGGCCGCGCCGGTCGCGACGGGGTTGCCATCACCTTGTCGGAAACCAAGGAATTCCACCGCGTGCGCCGCATCGAGCAATACCTGAAGCGCCGCATCACCGAAGGCGTCATCGAGGGCCTGGAGCCGACCCGCCGCCCGCAAAAGAGCGGTAACGGTCAGCGACGCAACGGCAACGGCGGCAACAACGGACAGCGTCGCCAGCATGGCCAAGGCAACAGCGGCTACGGCGGCCCGCGCAAGTCAGGCAGTGGCAGCGGCAGCGGCTACAACAAGCGCGCGCCGCGCCAACAAAGCGCCGGCTAAGACTTTGTCACCAGAAAAAACGCCACGTGAACCATGTGGCGTTTTTTTATTGCATGCCGGCATCTTCAACCGCAAACGCTTCGCAGCAGCGTCAGGTACGCCTGCACCGACGCAAAACAATCGACGCTGACCCGACACCAGCTGGACAGTTCGCCTTGAGGAAATGCCAGCCGCACGCTCTGCTCATGCAACCGTGCGCGAAAAACCGAAAGGTCGCACGGCACCTCGTGCAGGACAAAATTCGTCGGTCCGTGACGCGTCGCGATCCCCAGTTCGGACAACCCCTCCAACAGCGCCGAACGCGCCACCTCAAGCAAAAAGCGCGAGTGCTCCAGCCAGGCGGCATCCTCCAGCGCGTCGCACGCCGCCATGACCCCCGGCAGATTCATCCCGGTGGCCAGCGGCACGCGCAATTGCGCCGCCAGACGGGCATTGCGCGTTACCGCATAGCCGACGCGCAAACCGGCCATGCCATAGGCCTTGGAAAATGAACGCAACACCAGCAGATTGCGCGGCAGCGCGCTTTGCCGACGGATCAGCGAGCGCTGGCCGTGGTCGGGCATGAATTCGATATAGGCTTCGTCGATGATGAAAAAGACGCGCGGTCCCGACTGGGTGATCCAATGTAGCAACGACTCGCGCGGCAAGACCTCGCCCGAATAACAATCCGGATTGCTCAAATAGACCACCGCGTCGCCTTGATGCTGCTCGACCCGCTGGCGCAAGCGGGGCAAATCGATCCGTCCGTCCGCCGTTGGCCCGACCGGATAGGCCTTGAGCGGCGAGGGAAAAGCCAATACCGGCGCATACACCGGCAACGGATGGAACAACGTGGCTCGGCCCGACTGCAACCGGTCCGCCAGAACGGCGAGCAGCACGCTGGTCGAGCCGGCGCCAAGCAGCACACGCTCCGGCGACTGCCCGTGAACATTGGCCAGCGCCTGTTGCAAGCGCCAAGTCTCCTGTTCTGGATAACGCCAGCTTGCGCGGCTCGCGCCAATCATTTGCGCGCGCGTCGCAGGGGCCAGGCCAAGGCGGTTTTCGTTCCGATCCAGCAAGAGCATGACTTCCCCGGTAAAAATGACAGGGGTGTCATCATGGCGATATCCGGCGGGCCGGAACAGCGAACCGCCGAGGAAACACTTAAATCTTACCCAATTAGCAGAATATTCTTACACAAACCCTATTCCGCCATCGTACTGCGCATGAGTTCATCCATGGCCCGACGGTCAATCCGCACCGGCAGCACCACTTGGCGCATCGGTTCGCCGGCGGAAAGATGCAGCGTCTCCATACAGATCTCTGTACCCGCATCCTCGCCCTGCCCCGTCCGCAAGACGCCCATGCGGTCGAGGCATAGCGTCTCCTTTTCCAGGCGGAAATAATCCTGGGGATGGGTCAGCATGTGCGCCACCAATTCCAACAGGCCGCTCAACTCGGTCACGCCACGGAGCTCGGTCAACCGCGTCTGAGCGGCCGCCTGCCGCGCCAGCAACCCGGCTTGATCGTGCGGCAACGGATCGTCGGCGGGCATGGCGTCGATGAGCAAGGCTTCGGGATGCGCCAGCGAGGCCAGCCGCAGACGTATACGCGTCAACTCGCTCTCCAGTTCGCTGCGCTCCTGGGTCAGCAACGACAACCGGCGGGCAATGACATGCGCAATCATGTCTTGTCCGCGCAGCACCGCCTGCGCGCGCAGCGCGTCCCAGGAAGCCGCGGGCAGCACCACGCGCTGATGATCGAAGCTCACCACGACCTGGGGCACGTCGCCGCGCAATTCGCCATTGTGGCTTTCCAGCCCGTAGCGTTGCGTATCGGTGCGCTGCATCACCAACAGCGCCACCGCTTCGTCGCCGAGAGAGGGGGTGTGAAAAAAGGCCAACAGCGACTCGCTGCGCGCGAGCGCCGCCCGAAGACTGGCAGGAGAAGAGAAAAACAAACCGATACGGCGATCGAGCGTAAAGGACAACAGCGACAGCGCCATCGGCGCGGGCCAGTCGCGGACGAGCGACGCGACGTAATCCCTGCTGATACGCACACCGGGCAGCAGCGCCTTGCGAAATCCAGGCAGTAGCGCGAGCCGCGCATCCGTCGCCGCCACCACCCGGTCGATCGCTTGCGCCTCGTCGGCGCTTGGCACCGCGCCGGTTTGGAATACCTTGCGTATCAGCCCGCCCAGCATTGCTTGCCCATCCGAAAAGGCCGCTAGAGCGCGGCCCGCCGCCGCGCCACCCTGTCAAAACGATTCGTCGTCGCGCAGATAGCGCCATTGCCCCGGCGGCAGATTGCCGAGCATGATCTTGCCGATGCGCACCCGCTTCAAACCCGTTACCCGCAGGCCAACCAGTTCACACATACGCCGGATCTGCCGCTTCTTTCCCTGACGCAGGACAAACCGCAGCTGATCTTCATTTTGCCAGCCGACTTCCGCCGGCATCAGGGGCTCGTCATCCAGCGACAAGCCATGGTTGAGCAGCGCCAGGCCATTGGGAATCAGCTGGCCGGTCACCCGCACCAAATATTCCTTTTCCACCTGGGAGTTCTCGCCGATCAACTGCTTGGCAATACGCCCATCCTGAGTCAGCACCAGCAAACCCACCGAATCGATATCCAGCCGACCGGCCGGCGCCAACCCTTTCAAATGCCCGGGCGTAAAGCGCTGGCGAGCAGTGTCGCCCACCCAGCGGCTGCTGCCGGTGACAAGCGTCACCGCCGGCGGGTACCCCTTCTCCGCCTGGCCGGACACATAACCGACCGGCTTGTTGAGCAGGATCGTCACGCGTGCCGACTGCGCGGCGCGCGCGCGCGCGTCCACCTCGATCTTCTGATGCGGCAGCACCTTCAGCCCGAGTACGGCCACCTCCCCATCGACCTTGACCCACCCTTGCTCAATATAGCTGTCGGCCTCGCGGCGCGAACAAACACCCAACTCGGCAAGGCGTTTGGAAAGACGTACCGGTTCCATCTGAACTCCCAACAATAAAGGCGACCCGTGACGCCGACAGGATCGCCTTTCTTACAATCGAATAGGCCCGTATTGTAAGAGATTGGCGCCAGGAACAAAACAGCTTCAAGGTGAAATCGTATTGAGAGACGCGGCCATGGCCGCCGCCAGATCGGTCAGCGCCTGATCGTGCGCCGCCACGAGCGCGGCGGCGTCGCCACCGTGCAAGGGCTCCTCGCGCGTCAGCGAACCCGAGGCCAGCACCCGGCCGTCACGCAGCACGCGCCAACTGGCATCGAGCCGCAAGCTGTCCGCGCCGGCGGTCAAGTCGCGCACGTCGAGCGTCACCAGCCAATCGGCGGCATAGGGCATCGTCGACGGCCAGGCGCGCGCCTGGCCCCAGCGCAGATCCGCGCCAATGCCTTGCGCCAACGCCGCGGCAATCAACTGCGGCAGCGGCGCCGCCCACTCGGCGCGCGCGAGCAGCACCACCCGCCCACTGGCATCGGTACGCACAAGCTCGGGCCGGTCGAGCCACGGCGGTAGCGACACCGGCCCCACCTGCAGCACGGGTCCAGCGGCGGGATGACCGCCAGCTACGTCGCCATGCGTTTGCAAGCGATAATAGTCCACCGGCGCCGAGGCGCAGGCCGACAACAGCAGGCAACACAGCAAGACCCGCACGAAGGTCATGGCGCATCTCCAGGTTTCCCTCGCAGCAAGGCCTCAGGGTGGCGCTGCAGGGTATCGGACAAGTGACGGACGCTCTGCGCCGCAGCGGCCACTTGGCGTGCGGCATCGCGCAAATCTTGCTGTAGCGGCGCATCCGGGCGCAACGATTGACGCGCGCTATCCAGTGTTTGCTGCAGCGCTTGCAGCGTGTTCAACAATTGCGGCAACCCCTGGCCGCGCACGTCGCTCATCAGTCCGTCGGCTTGGTGCAAGGCGCCATCGAGCGTGTGCAACGTGCGGCGCGTATCGGCCGACAAGACGTCCAGCTGCATGCGGTCGATGCTGCGGGCGATGCGGGTCAGACTATGTTGCAGCTCGCTCGTGTCGCCAGCCATGCTGGGCAGGAGCGCCACGCCGCCGACATGCGTCAGCGCTGCGGGCGCCGCATCGGGGAAATAGTCGAGCGCCACATACAGTTGCCCCGTCAGCAGGCTGGCCGTGCGCAACTGGGCGCGCAAGCCCTTGGCCACAGCCCGCGCCACCTGCGCGTCGTCCAGCCGCTGCGCGACCGGACGGCCGCCCGCCGCCGCGGTGAGCCGGCCCGGGTAGATCTGCATGCCGACCAGCATTTGCGGGCGGCCGATGGTCGTGGAGGCATCCAACGCAATGCTGGCGACTTCGCCGATGACCAGGCCGCGGAAATCCACCGGCGCCCCCACCGCCAGCCCGCGCACCGAATCGCTGAAGCGAACCAGAATGCGTTTGACGTCCGCCTCGCCGCTACGCAACGCCTGCTCATGATCGCGCGCCAGCACAAACAAGTGGTCCGACGCTGCTTCCGGCGCCTGCGCGTCGATATCCGGCGTGTCGAACGCGACACCGCCCAGGGTGGCCGCCACCAGCGATTGCGTCGCCAACTTGATACCCGTGGCGTCGAGACTGACGTCGATCCCGCTGGCATGCCAGAAGCGGCTATTGCCGGTCACATAGCGGTCGTAGGGCTGGTTGACGAACACGGTGACGGCCACGCTGCGGCCATCCGGCGTCAGGCGATAACCGACCACCTGACCAACCGGCACGCGCCGAAACAAGACGGGCGAACCGACCTCCAGCGAACCCAGATCCTCCGCATCCAAGGTGAACTGCCGGCCAGGCCTGTCGCCGCTGACGATCGGCGCCTCGGTAAGCCCGGTGAACGTGTCGCTGGATCGCGTCGAGTGCCCGACGTCCATGGCGATGTACGAGCCCGACAACAAGGTATCCAACCCGGAAACCGTGCCGCCGCTGATTCGCGGCCGGACAACCCAAAACCGGCTGTCGGTCACGAGATAAGGCGCGGCCTCGCGCACCAACCGGGCTTCGACCAAAATATGACGCCGGTCGGGACTGAGCGTGACCGACGTCACCTCGCCGATGTCCACGTCCTTGAATTTGATGCGTGTCTTGCCCGCTTCCAGCCCCTGGCCGGAATCGAAGGCAATGGTGATCGCCGGCCCGCGCGACAGCGCCGCCGAAACCACCAGCCATCCGCCGATGAGCGCCGCCACCAACGGGACGAGCCAAACCAGCGAGGGGTGGAAACGCCGCCGCGGCGACACGCGGGCATCCGGCAGATCGTTCATCGGCGGTTCAGTCATGCACGGTCCTCCTCGGCGGCGTCCCAAATCAAGCGGGGGTCGAAGGCATGCGCGGAGAGCATGGTCAACACCACCACGGCGGCAAAGGCCAGCGCGCCCGGTCCGGCCTGTATCATCGCCAAGCTCTGCCATTGCACCAAGGCAACCAACAGCGCCACCACGTAGATATCCAACATCGACCACGGCCCCACCGCTTCCAGCAGGCGATAGAGCCGCGTGCGCTGCAACGGCGCCCAGCGCCAGCGAAAATGGACAGATAGCATCAGAAAGCTCAGACAGAGAATTTTCAGCAAAGGCACCAGGATGCTGGCGATGAACACCACCAGCGCCAACGGCCAGGAGCCGTCCAACCATAGGTACACCACGCCGCTGAGAATGGTATTGTCCTGCCGGCCGAACAGCGTGCGCGTTTCCATGATCGGCAGCACGTTGGCCGGGATGTAGCACAGCGTGGCGGCAACGAGCCACGCCCAGGCTCGGCTCAAGCTGTCGGGCTTGCGCACCGCCAGCGATGTGCCGCAGCACGGACACGCCAGCGTTCTCGCGCCGTCATGACGGGTCGTTTGACCACAGACCGGACAGGACAGCAGACGGAGCGTCGTGCCTGCTAGGCTGTTTTCAGCGCGCGGCAACATGCCCATAACCCCTCGGAATCGAATTGGCTGGCATTGAGCGCCAACAAGAGAATCAACACGCAAAAAGCCCACAGACCTTGGCCGATGACGACGTCCGCCAAATGCGCGAGCTTGACCAGCGCCACCAGAACGCCCATCAGAAAGACTTCCGCCATGCCCCACGGATGCAAATAATGCAAGACGCGCAAAATGCGTTCGAAGCCGGGCGGCGCCCTACGCCACAATGGGGGAAACAACAGATAGCCGAGCACCAGCAGCTCCGCCAACGGCACGAACCACGCGGTGGCGATCACCAGAAAGGCGACGGGCGCCATGCCCTGCCGCCAGAGTGCCAACGCCGCGCCGACGAGCGTCGTGGCGGTCCGCGCGCCTTGCGCGCTCATGACGACCAAGGGGAAGACATTGGCAAGAACGAACACCACAAGCCCTGTCAGCACCAGCGCGGCGCGCGCCTGCAGACTCATGCCCGGACCGCGCTGAAGCACCGCGCCACAGCGTGCGCACTGCGCACGCTCTCCGCGGGAGGGCTTGCCGCGACGTTGCACCAGGTCGCAATCGTGGCAAACCACCAAGGCCGGTACCTTCTCGATGTCGCCCATGCGCCGTGCGCCTTGCGTCAGTTTTGCGCTTCGCGCATATCCGTCGGTGTCAACGCGGTTTGGCTGCCCTCGTCGCGGTTCCATTCGCCCGACAAGCTCCAGCGCTTGTCCTGCGGCGTCAGCGTCAGATCCCAACGCGTGGCGCTGGTCGGTTTGAGTTCACCGCTGTAATGGCCCGGAGAGCCCGCCACCAGCGTGAGCGTTTGATCCAGGGTGGCGATGGTCGGGTGCGAGAGCTGCAGCGTCAATACGGGCGGCAGCGGTTCGGCGCCGCGGGCTGTCAACGTCAGCGAAACGCTCGTTCCCTGCAAAGTGAGTTGGCCGGACAGTCCCATTTGCTGCGCGGCCTTGCCCGCGTCGATCACCGAGTTGATCGCCTGGCCCGCGGCATAATACTGCTCTTGCACCATCGGATCGGCGCCATGCGTGGCGATGTAGGCGAAATAACTGCCCACACAGATCGAGGCAAAGGGAATCGACATCAGGAGCCATGGCCAACGCTGCCGGTACCATGGCGTCGTGTGCTGGGCTTGGATCGTGTTCTTCATGGTTTCTCCGCCAACATTAAAGTTTGCTGTCGATTATCCGTCATATCCCTACAGCATGGAAAGTCGCAACCACAATAATAGGAGGGATACTGCCACGACAGACTTCAGCGGTTACAAGTAATCCATCAGCCGGTAATACAGCATGCCCAACGCCAATGCCGGCGCAGCAAACCGCGTGCCCCCCGGGAACGGCCGATGGCGCAAGCGGGAAAACAGCTCCAGACGCGTGCTTTCCTGCGCGATGGCCTCAGCCAGCATCTTGCCGGCGATGCCGGTAATGTTGACGCCATGGCCGGAGAAACCTTGCAAATAGTAGATCGACTTGTCCAGTCGGCCAAAATCCGGCGCCCGGCTCATCGTGATGTCGACGAAACCGCCCCAGGCGTAGTCGATACGGACATCGGCAAGCTGCGGGAACACCCGCAGCATGTCTTGCCGCATGGCCTGCCCCAGCTGACGCGGTTCGCGGCCGGTGTAGCTGACCTTGCCGCCGAACAGCACGCGCTGATCCGCCGACAGCCGATAATAGTCGAGCACGAAGTTGCTGTCGCACACGGCCATGTTGTTGGCGATGAGCGAGCGAGCCCGCGCCGGACCCAACGGCTCGGTGGCGATGACGTAGGTCCCCACCGGCATGATGCGCGACGCCAATTCCGGCGCCAAACGACCGCCGAACACGTTGCACGCCAGCACCAGATGCTGACAGCTGACGGTGCCGCTCGCCGTAACCGCCTGCGGAGACGGTGCACGCACGATGGACTGCACCGGCGTGTTCTCGAAAATCGTCACACCGGCCGCTTCGGCTGCGCGCGCTAGACCCAGCGTGTAGTTCAGCGGGTGCAAATGCCCCGCCAGCGGATCGTACAAGCCGCCGACGTAGCGCTCGCTGGCCAGTTCGCCGCGCAGACGGTCCCGCTCCCAGAAATCGTACTGACGATACCCGTAGCGGGTCTCCGCTTCCCGCTGCCAGGCGGCGAGCGCGCGCAGCTGACGCGGCTTGACCGCCACGGTGCAATAGCCGCGCGTCCAATCACAGTCGATCGCGTGCTGTTTCACGCGCGCGTCGATGATTTCCACCGCCTCGACCGACATATCCCAGAAAGCCCGGGCATACTCGTCGCCCGCCTGGCGGCGCAAAGTATCCATATCGCAGGCGAAGCCGCTGATCACCTGCCCGCCGTTGCGGCCCGAGGCGGCGAATCCAATCTGCGACCCCTCCAGCAATCCCACTTTGAAGCCGCGCTCGGCCAAATTCAGCGCGGTCGACACCCCTGCCAGGCCGCCGCCGATCACGCAGACGTCAAAACGGGCATCGCCATCCAGCGGCGGCCGCGTCACCCAGGGCGTGGCGGTGGCGGCGTAATAAGAATCGACGTGAGGCTGGCGGGCGCATTGCAGCATAAAGACCTTTCGCTGATCGATGGGTGTCTAAAAAGATTAGCGCATGCTTAATATTTTTGACAACAGCATAAAATAACTTTGCACACGGTTTTCACATTGCCAAACCCGCACGGCAAGCTCAGACTGTGCGCCTGCCGTCAGAAAACACTTACATAGTCATCCATGCTCGTCCCGCTGATCGTCGCTTGCGCCATGCTGATGGAAAGTATGGACGCCACCGTCATTACCACATCGTTGCCCGCGATCGCCCACGAACTCGGCTATAGCCCCGTGACCTTGAAGCTCGCGCTGACGGCCTACGTCGCGGGACTCGGCATTTTCATTCCGATCAGCGGCTGGATGGCCGACCGCTTCGGCGCGCGCCGCGTATTCAGCGCGGCGATCGTGGTCTTCATGGCGGGGTCGCTCGGCTGCGCCGTATCGCAGACGCTGACGGGCTTCGTGCTGGCACGGTTTCTACAGGGGATCGGCGGGGCCATGATGGTGCCGGTGGGACGGATCGTCATTTTCCGCACGGTACCCAAATCGGAATTGATCCGTGCCATCGGCTACCTGACCATTCCCGCGCTGTTGGGACCGGTGATCGGCCCGCCGGTCGGCGGCTTCATCACCACGTATTTCGACTGGCGCTGGATCTTTCTGATCAATCTGCCATTGAGCGGGCTGGGGCTGTGGCTATCGAGCCGCTATCTGCAGGCCTGGCGCGAGGAAAACTGTCCGCCGCTCGATTGGCCCGGCTTCTTGCTGTCGGGAATAGGCAGCGCGCTGGCGATGCTCGGGCTCGCGCTGGTCGGCACCGGCCTCGTGCCCGCGCCTTGGATAGGGTTGTTATGCGCCGGCGGCGCGGCACTGCTTATCGGCTATTGGCGCCATGCGGAACGGACCGAGGAGCCCTTGCTGGACCTGCGCCTCTTGCGCATCCCCACCCTGCGCGCCAGTGTGCTCGGCGGGTCGTTCTTTCGGCTGGGACTCGGCGCCACGCCCTTTCTGCTGCCGTTATCGCTACAGGTGGGTATGGGACACAACGCCTTCGTCGCCGGGCTGGTCACCTGCGCCTCCGCCGTCGGCGCCATCACGATGAAAACCATTGCCGCGGCGGTGTTGCAGCGCTTCGGCTACCGGCGGGTGATGATGGTCAATGCCTGTTTGAGCGCTTTGGTGCTGGCGGGCTACGGCCTGTTCACCGCCGCCACGCCGCTGTGGCTGATGATGGCCGTGGTACTGTTCGGCGGGCTGTTCCCCTCGCTGCAGTTCACTTGCCTCAACACGATCATCTATGCGGATATCACCGATCAGGACATCAGTAAGGCGACCAGCCTGACCAGCGTCATGCAGCAATTGTCGTTGGGGCTGGGGGTCACCATCGCCGGCCTGGTGCTGGAGGGCAGCAGCCGGCTGCAAGGTCACGCGACGCTCGTCAGCGGCGACTTCTGGCCGGCGTTCGTCATCATCGGCCTGTTTTCCCTGCTGTCGGTATTGCCGACGCGGCGGCTGCCCGCCCATGCCGGACACACGTTGACGGCACAAGCGGAGCAAGGCTGAGACGCGGGCGGCCGAGGGTCGTTTGCGAACGGCCCTCAATCCGCCACGGTGAAGGGCATCCCCGGCTGACGCCGTTCGATGAATAGGCTGCTGCCGCTCTGCTTTTTAGCCATCTTCTTCGCCTCGGCGGCGGCGGCGCCGATTTCCACATGGCTGCGGAATTGCCCGGGCAACACCTTGAGCACGCCCACGGACAACGACGTCAGCGGGAAAAACGTCATTTCGCCGCGGCGATCGGCCAGATAAAACCCCTGCTCGCTCAAATGCTCAGGAGAAAAATAATAGGGCACGGCCTGGTCGAACGCGGACAACACCTTGCGCAGCCGATGCTCCCAGTCCGCGCACTGCATGAGCACCACAAAATCGTCGCCGCCGACATGGCCGACGAAATCGACGGACTCGTCCACCTCCTCGGAAAGAATGTTCGCCACCAGCTCGATCAGCTCGTCGCCCGCGGCATAGCCATACAGATCGTTGAAGGGCTTGAAATGATCCAGATCGGCATAGGCCACGACGAATGCCTGGCTGGTATCGATCAGCCGGTCGATGGCCTCGTTGATCGGCACGTTGCCGGGCAGGCCGGTGAGCGGGTTGGCATAGCGCGCGGCGCTGATCTGCATGTCGGTGATCTTGCGCATCAGATCGTAGCAAGTGCCCATGCCAAGATAAGCGCCATCCTCCGTCAGGATGAAGCCATCGGCCAGATAATCCTTGCCCCCGGCCAAGACCAGCGAAGACAACGTAGTGATATCGGTATCGGCGGACGCGATGAGCGGGTGCTTTTCCATCATCACGGTACAGCTTTTCTTGCCATACAGCTCGCGGTTGAACGGGCGGGCAAAGCTTTCCAGAAAGTGATTGCGCCGCAGCAAACCGACCGGGCGCCCCGCATCCACCACCGGAATGGCAAAGCAGTCCTGATCCTCGGCAAACAGCCGGTAGGCCGTTTCGTTGGTGTCCACCGTCGTGAGCGGTGCCACCTCGATCAGCAGATCGCGGGCGACAATCTGGCGCGCGCTGGCGCGCTGGCGCTCCCCGCTCCAGACAATACCGCCGATCGAATGCTGCGACGGCGTGTCCGGCGCGGTTTCCGGCCGGGCAATCAAATAGCCCTGTCCGTATTTGACGCCCAAATTGCGCAGCAGGCGCAATTCGGCGGCCGATTCGATCCCCTCGGCGATCAACAGCGTGCCGGCCTGGCGCGCCATGTCGACCATCGAGCGCACGAACTGCTCTTTAAACGGATCGCGCTGGATGTTCTGCACGAAATGCTTGTCGAGTTTGACGAAGTCCGGCCGCAGCTCCGACCACAAACGCAGGTTGGAATAACCTTCGCCCAGATCGTCGAGCGCAATGTGAAAACCGCTGCGGCGGTAATAGTCCACCGCCTCGCGCAGCGCATCGTAGCTGGAGAATGGCAGCGTTTCGGTCAATTCGATGACGATGCGTTCCGGCTCGAGCCCGATCTGCTTCAGATAGGCCAAGGTGCGTCCCGGACGATGATCCGGCGACAACAGCGACTCGGGATTGATATTGAGGAACAGCCGGGCCGGCAATTGCAGCTCGGCAAAACGTTCCATGGTGACGCGTCGGCAGCATTGGTCGAGCTGGACCGACCGACCGCAGTGCGCCGCCTGCCGAAACAGATCGGCCGGCATATGCAACAAGCTGTCAGCCGGACCGCGAATCAACCCCTCGTACCCCAACGTGACGCCGCTATGCAAGTCGACGATCGGTTGATAGACCGGGAAAAGGCGACGCTCTCGGATAATGCTGTCGAGCTCGTCGCAGCTGACTTCCTCGCAAAGCGCCGATTTCATTTCCGCGGTTAATGACATATTCATCAAAACCTAACCCATTAGAAATCGGTTTCAGACTCTATGCCTAAAAAGTGACAACCAAGTTACATGTCGTCATTTCCTGCCGTTTGTTGCGCAAAGGTCGTCACTCCGCTCCAGATATGGCCGCGCCCTTGACGCAGACGACGAATCTCCTCGATCCACCGCTCGGCTTGACGCACCGCATCGTGGTGCCGCCAGCGGCGGATAACGTCCGCGCGATGCTGTCCCAACAGGCTCTCCAGTTCGTGTTGCAACGCCGGCAATGTCGACAGGCGCGCGAGCCGGCGCGCCGCGGGATAAGGCCATTGCCGTTCGATCTCCCATGTCAGGCGGCGCACGACCCGGCGTTCCTGATCGACCAGCCATCCCCGCTCCAGCCGGCTGCGCGCCGCCGGCGGACGAAAGAGCGCCAGATCGAGCGTTTGCCGCGCGGCGCGGCAGGATAACCGGTGCAAGCGATCGAAGAGATAGCGCCGTCGGTCGGCATCATCGCCATCGTCCAACGGCACCAATAGCGCCTCCAGATGATGCCACCCCATGCTCCCCGCAGGCGACTGGCAGACCTCGCGCAAGGCCGCTGCGACGCGCTCGCGCAACATCGCGGCCGACGCCAGCGCCTCGTGTTCCCTCCCAGCCAAACCATGCCGAAGCAGACGGGAAAAATCCGCGTCACGCATCGCCAACAAAGCCTGGAACACGCTATCGTAGTCGCGCCACTCCCGCGTCCGCCGGTAGCCGCGCCAGAACCGCGCCACCGCCAGGCGCGCGCTGTCACGGAGCCAGCCCCGCTCCTCTTGGCGCAAAGTGAGGCGCGTGGTCGCCGTCGTGTAATCGCCCTGCGGCAAACGTAGCGGAATCTGCACCACTTGCCGGCCGGTCACCGGCCGAGCCAGTTGAGCACGCAGCCACGCCGACGCCGTCGCCGATGCGGTGCCGCTCGCCCAGTCGAATAACTTCCCCAACCATGCTTGCAGCCAGCGCCGTTTTGACGGCGGCTCAAACAGGAACACCAGCTCGCCGCCATCGGGAAACGCGGTCAGCGCATCGGCCGGCGCGAGCAAGCTCGGGCTTGGCGTATTCAACGTGCAGCCCCCATCGAAGTAGTCGCCCGGCGCGGTGGGTACATCCAGCCAAACAGGGCGAAACAGAAACGGCAAAGCGCACGAGGCCTGCACCGCGCGGGCGATTTCCACATCCGGCGCGCTCACGGCGTCGAGGATGCGCCACTGCGGCAAAGCGCCCCGCCGCGCCCGAAACGATACCGAGCAGGCAAAGCGCTTCAACGCAGGCACCCAGAGACTCGCCTCGGCCAACAGAAGAAAAGTCAGCGGCTCATCCTGCCGGCCCACCCGCTGCCGTAGCCGTGAGACCACGCAATAACCCGCGGTCCGCGACGCGGCGCGTGCGAGCCAATCGTCCAGGCGCGCCAACAAGGCGGCCCGGCTGTGATGGCGGACCAGTTCGTATAATGGCTTGCCGCTGCCGAAGAGACGGAACAGCCAAACCGGTAATCGATGCAGGCTGACCGGCGTGTCGAGCGGATCGCCCTTGCCGGCCAGCAACGCCTGCAAGTCCACGCGGTCGATCAACGCCGTCAGCGCATGGGCCGACATGCCGCAGGCCAATAAAGCGCCCACCGCCGCGCCGGCCGACGCCCCCCACACCTCCCGGATACCCGGCAGCACGCGCCGGCGCGCCAGTGCCGCGATCGCGCCGGCATAGGCCACGCCTTTGGCGCCGCCGCCCGACAGGACCAGCGTTCTGAGCGGCGCGGGCCGGCGCGCCACCCGGCAACGTCCGTCCATCCCAAACAGGCTCAACCGTGCCGGCCCCAGATTGACCACCAGCGGCGCGGCCACGCCCTTGTCGATGAACCGCCGCATACGCTCCCTCCAGAAACTTGGCGGGAGCGATTACAGCAGGGGCCACGACGGCGCACTTGCACAAACCGATCAGGGCCGTTCAAACCGCGCGGCATATCCTGCCGGCGCTGACGCGGTATCTGCCTATTAAGAAAAATGACATTTGCACCATCTATAGTTATTCTGCTCCGAGGAGGCCAAGGAGAGCGCCATGCCGCACCATCAAGTCGACGGACACGCGATTTACTACGAATTGAGCGGCCGGGGAGAGAAAACCCTGGTGCTGTTCAATGGCATCACCATGTCGACCGTGGCTTGGACCTTCATGCTGCCGGTCTTGGAGGCGCACTACCGTCTGCTGCGCTTGGATTTTCTCGGCCAAGGCGAGAGCAGTAAGCCGCCGCAAGCGTTTTATCCGCTCGAAACGCAAGCCGACATGGCCCTGGCGGTATTGGATGCGCTGGAAATTGAAACCTGCTATCTGGTTGGGTTGTCGTACGGCGGGATGGTGGCGCAGCACTTCGCTCGGCGCCATCAGGCGCGCATCGAGAAATTGCTGCTGGCCGCCACGCTCACCTGGTCCGATAGCGTCAACGCCGCCATGTGCGACAGCTGGATCGCGGCGCATGACGCCGGCGGCTTCGATCTGGGTTATCAGATCAGTATTCCGTGGCTATTTTCCAGCCGGTTTCTGGCCGCTCAGGCGGCCATGCTGCCGGAGCTCAAGCGCATCGCTTCGCTGGCCGACTGGCCCAGCGTGGTACGGTTATTGGCCGGCGTCAAATTACACGATGCGCGCACTTGGCTCGACACGCTGCAGCGGCCGACGCACATCATCGTTGGCACGGAGGATCGCCTGACGCCACGCTATCAGGCCGAACTGCTCCGCGAACGCATCACCGGCGCGACGCTCGCGCTGCTGCCAGGTGCCGGCCACGTATTGCACTTGGAAGCGCCAGAGGCTTTTTGCCGTGCCGTTACCGGCTTTTGTCCACCTTGAAAATGCATTGATAACAAGATCATGAGCCAATCCATCCTGTTGAGCGTCGACGAACGTGGCGTCGCCACCCTCACCCTGAACCGGCCGGAGTGCCATAACGCCATCGATCACGATTGCGCCAATCTGCTGACCGCGCACTTGCAAACGCTGGCGGACGACGCCGAGATCCGCGCGGTCATCCTCACCGGCAACGGCATCAGCTTTTCCGCCGGGCATGACATCGCTGCCATGCGCCGCCTGGCCGAAGCCGACGAAGAAGGTATCCGCGCCATTGTGCGCGAGTACGCGGCCCTGCTCGGCACGCTCGACCACTACGGCAAACCGACCATCGCCCGTGTGCAGGGCGCCGCGTTCGGTTTCGGCATCGGCCTGATCGCTTGCTGCGATTTCGCCATCGGCGTTACCGATGCGTTGTTCGGCTTCTCCGAAGTGCGCCAAGGCGTCACCACCGGCGTGGCCATGCCCTATATCGTGCGCGCCATCGGTCCGCGCGCCGCGCGCCGTTACATGATCGGCAGCGAACGCTTCAATGCCGGCAAGGCCAAACGTCTGGGCTTATTGCACCAAGATGTCTCCGCCCTTCTGCTCGACCGCACGGTGGAACAGCTGGTGCGACAATTGCTGCTCAATGGCCCGCAGGCGATGCGCGAAACAAAACGGTTGATTCACGACATCAGCCACAGCCCCCTCGACAGCCAGCTGATGGCGCGCATGGAGGAAAGCTCGCTATTGATCCGCACCAGCGACGAGGGCCGCGAGGGTATCCTGGCTTTCATCGAGCACCGCGCGCCGCATTGGGCGAAAGATTAGGGGTTGTCACGCGACAACCCCATTGATCATGCATTGCCTACGGCGAATGCGCGCTACTGAATGTAATTGAACAGCGACAGCTGAGTCACCTTGGTATAGGTGAGCTGGCTGTACTGCAGCGAGGTCTGCGCCATGGTGAAATTGCTGATCGCCTGGGGCATGTCGAGATTCTGCAAATCGCCGATCGCGGTCTGGTACTGCACGCCCAGCGTCTGATTGGAACTCAAGGTGTTGTTATTTTCCTGCTCCGCGGCGCCCACCGAGGCCTGCGACGTCAGGAGCTGCTGCTGCGCGTTGTCCAGGTTCGACATGATGGTGTCGAGCTGCGTCTGGTAGTTGGCGGGCTTCGGGTTTTGACCCAACAGCGTGCTGAACGACTGCATCGCGTTGAGCAAGGCGGCCGGGTCGGTGGAATTGCCGAACACCTGCGAGCCGTCGAGCGACACCGGCAGCGACCGCGTATCGGTCACTTGCACCCGGCGTTGGCCGGAATCGCCGTTGTAGACGTATTGCGTGCCGTTGAAGGAAAACGGCGGATTGCCGATCTTGTTGCCGCCCATCAAATAATCGCCGCGACCATCGGTGGCGTTGGCATAGTTGGCCATTTCGGTGACGTCCTGGCTTACCTGCTGTTGCATCATCTGCAATTGCGTGGCGGTAATGCTGCCATTGCCGGCCTGCACCACCAGCGACTTCATGCTGGCGATCAGGTTGGACGCGTTGCCGATCGACGTGTCGATCATCCCCAGCTGCGACTTGACGTTTTGGCTATTGCTGATGAATTGCGTATTGCGCCCGCTCGACTGGTTGAGCTGGACGATCTGCGTCGACGCCACCGGATCGTCGGAGGGGTTGTTGACCCGCTGTTGGGTATCGAGCTGTTCCTGCAGATTCTGAATCGTCTGCTGCAGGTTATCCATGTCGAAAGTGCCAGTGGCGTATTTGGAGTAGCTACTAATCTGCATGATTCATATCCCTCTATCCATCAGCCCATTTGCAGGATTTGCTGGAACAGCGTTTGCGCCACGCTGATCACCTTGCTCGACGCTTGATAGGCCTGCTGGTAGCGAATCAAATCCGCCGCCTCCTGGTCGAGGTTGACGCCGGAAAAATTCGACTTGGCCAGCGTGGTTTGCTGCAAATTGGTGCTAGCGGCGGAATTGGCCGACTGGACGGCGCTGGTATTGTTGCCGACGACGCTGACCGCCGAGGCGTACGCATCGGAGAACGATTGCAGCCCGGTCGTCGAGCCATTGCGGTTCGGATCCACCACCGCCTTGGTTTGTAAATTAAGCATTTGCAGCAGGTTGCTGTTGTCGCCGCTGCCCATGGCCGCCGCGGTGTTCGGCGTGATGGTGAAGCTCGCGCTGTTGGGCATCTGCGCCGACAGCGTGAAGGCAACGCCAAGATCGGCGCCGGCGGAGGTCACCAGCTTGTAACCGTTCTGCTGCGTCGGATCGACCACCACGTTGTAAGGACTGCCCGCGGCCCCCGGACCGCCGTTCACCGTCGCGGTAATGGCGCCGGCGGCACTGGAGGTGACGACGATGCTCGTCATCCCGTTCGAGCCCAAAGTCGGGTTCTGGCTGATCTGCGGCGCCCCGGCGGCGGTGGCCGCGGTCCAGCCATAAGACCCCGGCAGCGTCGCCGAAACGCTGGATACGCCGATGCCGGTATTGCCGCCGGCGGTATAGGTCATCGTACCCGCTTGCATGTCCGACGCCGCGGCGATGGCGCGCGGGTCGCCGGTCAACAGCTGCATGTTGGCGACGGCGTTTTGCGGCTGGCTGGCAAACGAGGTCAGATCGGTGAACATGTTGGTGCCGGCGTTGCCGTTCTGATCCAAGCCCAGCTTCGACTGGTAGTTCATCGACGTGGTGAAGTCGATAGCGATATTGCCCAGTGTCTGCTGCGTCTGCAGCAGCGTACTGTCGCGGAAGGTCAGCAAGCCCCCCAGCGAGCCGCCGGAGAACAGATTATCCGGCATCAGCGTGTTTGTGCCGTTGGGGTTCGGCTGGATGATGTCGACGTTGGCCGGGTTGGTGGCATTGGCCTGGGTCGACAACGGCATCGTCGTCACCCCTTGCACCAGCGTCTGGCCATTGCCGATGAATACGTCGTAAGTGCCGTTGGATTCCTGTACATAGGTGGCGCCGACGAGCTTATTCAAATCGTTCATCGCCTGATCGCGTTGATCGAGCAAGTCGTTTGGCTGATTGCTGGCGCCGGCCGGCGCCAGCGCCGAGATCTGCTGGTTGAGGCTGGCGATGGTCTTGGCCAGGGTATTGATCTGCGTGACCGTCGAGGTGATCTGGGTATTGGTGCCCTGCTGAATCTGCGTCAGACGGTTGTTGATCGATTGAAACTGCGTCACCAGCGCCTGGGCGCTGGAGAGCACGTTCTGCCGGCTTGGCGACGATGCCGGGCTTTGCGACATCGTCTGCATGCTGGTGAAGAAATTCTGCAGACTCTGACTCAGACCGGCGGTGGAGCTGCCGATGATATTGTCGACCTGATTGAGCTGGCTGAGTTGCGACGAGTAATAGCTGCTGGTCGACTGCGCCGACAGGACTTGATCGCTCAAATACTTGTTGTACTGACGGGTGACCGAGTCGACGGAAACGCCCATGCCGATAAAATCGGAGCCGAGTTCTTGCGGCACCAAAGCGGATTGCTGCACCGTCTGGCGCGTATAGCCAGAGGTGTTGGCATTCGCAATGTTATGGCTCACGGTGGCCAACGCAACGTTCGCGGCGTTGAGACCCGTCAGACCAATGTTGAAAATATCCGCCATGGTAATCCTCCAACCATCTTATCGGCCCAAAGCGACCGAGCTTGAGACTCGCAGCCAACCTACGCCATGTACTGCGCCAACGACGACATCACATCCACCAACTTGTGCGCATAGCGCGGATCGGTGGCGTAACCGCCGTCCTGCAACCCCTGGGCATAGCCCTGAATATTGCGCCCTTGGTTGAGCACGTTGCGGTAGCGCGGCGAGGCGGAGAGCACGTTGGCGTAATCGGCAAATGCCTCCTGGTACGATCCGTAGGCACGGAACGAATCCACCTTCTTCTGCGCCACGCCGTTTACATATTCTGTCGTCACAATATTGGTCGTCGCGCCGCGCCAATCGCTGCCGGCCTTGATGCCGAACAGATTGTGACTATCGCTGCCGTTGGCATTGCGGATCGCCCGCTTGCCCCAACCGCTCTCCAGCGCCGCGTGCGCCACCAACAGCTCGGGCGCCACGCCCAGTTTGGCCGCCGCCTGCGTCGCCTGCGGCAGCAGCGCGCGGGCGAAACCGCTCGCGCCGGCGGCCGTCGGGCTGGCATTGTCGACCGAGCCGCTCGCCGCGGCGGGCGCCGGCGCCTGAGCTTGAGCCTGTGCTTGAGCATGCGCTTGCGCCAACGCCGCCTGATAGGCCTTGAGCGCCCGGTTCGACAGCGGCAAGCTGCCGACGACGTCCGACGAGGGTGCTGTCCCCTGCCCGCCGTCATCCACATGCGCCAGACGGCCGATCTGCTGTTCCAGCACCTGGGTCAGGCCCAGGCCGCGCCCAGAAGTCATCGACTGCACCATCTGCTCGTCGAGCAAACCCCGATAGGTCTGCATTTCGCTGCTCTGGTCGTCGTCGCTGTAATGCGTTTCGCGCATGGTCTTGAGCAGATTATTGAGGAACATCGCTTCGAACTGCTGCGCCACCTCGTGCACGGCCGCTTTCGGGTCCGTGTTGATCTTGGCCGAGATGTTGGCCATCGCCTGCGGGTCCGCCGCGAGCGACTGCGTCATCGAGTTGTCAGGTAAGTTCGAAATGCCCATGCATCCTCCCGCCCGCTATCTAGCAAGTTACATGCCAGAATAAACAAATGGCCCGTAACGGGCCACTTGCCATATGACAGGTTCGTCAAATGATCTGTAGGTCCGCCTTGAGCGAGCCGGCGGCCTTCATCGCCTGCAGGATGGAAATCAGATCCTGCGGCGTGGCGCCCAGCGCGTTCAACGCATTCACCACCTGGCTAAGATTGGCGCTGCCCGGCACGTTGAACACCTTGCCGTTGTCGGTCTTGACGCTGATATTGGCCTGATTGGTCACGGTGGTGCGTCCATTGGCCAACGGGTTGGGCTGGCTAACCTGCGGGGTGTTGCTGACGGTCACCGACAGGTTGCCATGCGACACCGCGCACGGCGCGAGCCGCACGCCCTGATTCATGACGATCGAGCCGGTGCGCGCATTGATGATCACCAACGGGGAAACTTCTGCCGGGTCGACGGCAAGATTTTCCATCCGCGCCAAGAATTGAACCCGGTCATTGGTATCGAACGGCGCGCGCACTTGGATGGTCCGGCCATCCAGCGCGCGGGCGGTTTCCGGACCGAAGCCGCGGTTGATCGCCTGCACCACGCGTTCGGCGGTAGTGAAATCGTCGTTGACGAGCTCAAGCCGGATAAAATCGCCGGTGCCGAGCTGCGACGGAATCTCGCGCTCGACCGTGGCGCCATCGGGAATGCGGCCGGAGCTTAGCTGGTTGATCTGAGCGCTGCTGCCGCCGGACGACGCGCCCGCGCCGCCGATGACCACGTTGCCTTGCGCCATCGCATAAATTTGGCCGTCGGCGCCCTTCAACGGCGCCATGATCAGCGTGCCGCCGCGCAAACTCTTCGAGTCGCCGATGGACGAAACCGTCACGTCGAGCTGCTGGCCGGCGCGCGCGAACGGCGGCAGCGAAGCGGTCACGATCACCGCGGCGGCGTTCTTCGTGTCGATCTTGGTGCCGGCGGGGATATTCACGCCAAGCTGGGTGAGCATATTGGTCAGCGACTGCCCCATGAACGGCGAGGAGGTGTTCTTGTCGCCGGTGCCGTCCAAACCGACCACCAGACCGTAGCCGGTCAATTGGTTAGGACGCACGCCGGCGATATTCGCCAGATCCTTCAGCCGGTCCGCCAGCGCCGGGGCCGCCAGCAAACCGCACAACAGGAGACAAAGCCATTTTTTCATGATCGGTCTCCCATCAGAATGGCAGAATGGACAGGAAAATCTTGGTCAGCCAGCCCGGGTCGTTGTACAGACGGTTGGTGCCCTTGGTCTCCTGCTCGATACGCGCATCGGCCACCTTGAGCGACGACACCGAACGGGTGGAGTCGATGTCGCGCGGGTTGACCACGCCGGACAACCGGATCGACTCGACGTCGCCATTGATGCGCACCTGCTTCTCGCCGCTGACGACCAGATTGCCGTTGGCCAGCACGTCGATCACCGTGACCGAAATGGAGCTCACGAACGATGTGGCCAGCTGATTGCTGCCCTTGCCGTTTTGCGTCGCCGCGGCCGACGTGCTCAAACTATTGGGAACAAAGGGAATGTTGACCCCGGCGCCGAGCGTCTCGTTCAGACTCGATGCACGGCTTTCGGTCACCTGTTCGGTGGCCGAGGTGGTGGACTGCTCCTGAATCGTCACGGTCAGCGTATCGCCCACGAGGCCAGGGCGGCTGTCCTCCACCAACGGGCGGTAGCTGCTGGTCTGGAAAATCGAACCGTTATTGGCCTGCAGCTGCGGCTGCGGCTGCGGCCGGGCGGACATCGGACCCTGCACCAGCGGCGGGTCCTGCATGGCGCAGCCGGCAAAGAACACCGGCAGAACCAATGTCCACAAACGATGGATTTTCATCACCCCTCCCTTAGGGCCTCACGGCGTTACATCTGCGTCAGACGCTGCAGCATGTCGTCGGCCGTGGTAATCGCCTTGGAGTTCATTTCAAACGACCGCTGCGCGGTAATCATGTCGACCAGCTCTTGCGTCACGTTGACGTTGGAGCTTTCCAGGAAGCTCTGCTTGATCTGGCCGCGGTCATCGGTGCCCGGATTGCCGGTTTGCGGCGCGCCCGACGCGGCGGTCTCCGAGTACAGGTTCTCGCCCAGGCTCTGCAAGCCTTGCGGGTTGATGAACGTGCTGGTCTGGATCTGGCCGGCTGTCTGCGGCGTGGTGCTGCCGTTGACGTAATATTGTACCACCCCGGCCGTCGACACCGTCATGCTGGTCGCGGTGGCCGGGATATTGATGTTCGGATTGAGCTGATAACCTTGCGGCGTCACCATATTGCCGTTGTTGTCGCGGCGGAACTCGCCGTTGCGGGTATAGGCGGTGGTGCCGTCCGGCATGGTGATGTCGAAGAAACCGTCGCCGGAAATCGCCAGGCTGTACGAGCTCGTCGAGCTGACCAGCGTGCCCTGCGTATGATCGCGCGACGTGGACACCGCGGCGGCGCCGGTGCCGACCAACAGGCCGGTCGGCGTGTTGGAGCCGTTCGGCAGTTGCGCGCCCGGCTGGCGCAGCGTCTGGTAGTACAAATCCTCGAACTCGGCCACCGAACGCTTGAAACCCACGGTGTTGACGTTGGCCAGGTTGTTGGAAATCACGTCCAGCTTGAACTGGCTGGCATCCATGCCGGTTTTGGCGATATACAGCGAACGCATCATGGCGTCGGTTCCTTTAGATTTTTATCCGGTTCAGCTCATCGAGAGCAACTGCGTCGCCTGCTGATCATTTTGCTCGGCGGTCGTCATCAGCTTGACGTTCATTTCGAACATGCGTCCGTGCGAGATCATCTGCACCATGCTATCGACCACGTTGACGTTGCTGGCCTCCTGCGCGCCCACCACCAGCTTGACGTTCTGGTCGGGCTGCGCCGTGCCGCCGCCGTTCATGCGGAACAAGCCGTCCTCGCTCTTGTACACCGCACGATCGCCCGGGTTGACGAGCTTGATCTGGCCGATCGTCTGCACCGTCGGATTGGCCTGACCCAGCGGAATGGCCACCACGGTGCCGTCGGTCATCACCTGGATCTGGTTGCCTTCCGGCGCCACGATCGGGCCGGCGGTGCCCAGGATCGGCAGGCCGCTGCGGGTGCGCAGCATGCCGGTGCTGTCGGCGACGTAGCCGCCGGCTCGGGTATAGGCCTCGGTGCCGTCCGGCGCTTGCACGGCGAAGAAGCCCGGCGTGCCCAGCGCGAAGTCGTTTTGGTTGCCGGTCTGCTGCAAGGTGCCCTGAGTCATGTCGGTGCCGACGGTGTTGTCGACCACGTAGGTCCGCGTCGGCGCGCCGTCGCCGATCACCGGCAACGCGCGAAACGACACCTGTTCGGCTTTGAAGCCGTTGGTGTTGACGTTGGCGAGGTTGTTGGCGGTGGTGGCTTGTTGCCACTCGACATGCTTGGCGCCATTCATCGCCAAAAACAGCATCCGGTCCATGTATCAGGGCTCCCCTATCTCAGCCTTACAGGTTCACCAAGGTCTGCTGGATCGTGTCCTCAGCCTTGATGGTCTGGGCGTTGGCCTGGTAATAGCGCTGTGCCGTGATCAGATTGACGAGTTCGGTCGTCAAGTCGACGTTCGACGCTTCCAACGCCGAATCGCGCAGCGTGCCGGCGGTGCCGGACCCCGGCGCGTTGACCTGCGCCGGTCCCGAGCCAAAGGTTTGGGTCCAGCGGTTGTTGCCCACCGGCTGCAGGCCTTGCTGGTTGGTGAAGTTCGCCAGCGCGATCTGACCGATGGTCTTGGTCTGCTGGTTGGTGTAGGTCGCCTGCACGACGCCGGTGCTGTCGATGCTGATCGACGCCACGGTGCCGGCGGCGTAGCCGTCGTTGGTCAGCGAGTTGGTGCCCGAATTCTGGCCGTACTGCGTCGAGTTGGAGAAATTGAGCGAGAACGTCTCCGGCGCGGTGGCGCCGGTGGTCGGGCTGAAGCTGATCGACCACGGCTGCGCGGCGGTGTTGTTCAAGGCGCCGGCGGTGGTGAACGTCAACGGCGCCGACGCGCCGGCCGCGCCGCCGTTCGGCGTGACGCTGGCCGCGGTGCCGTCGACGTACGGATAGGTGGTCCAGGTATTGGCGGCGGTCTTGACGTAATACAGCGTCAGATTGTGCGAGTTGCCGAGCGAATCGTAGACCGAGGTCGAATTCGACCAGCTGTAGGATGCCGGCGTGGTCGGACTGAACGGCGTGGTGGTCGGCACCGTGTCGCGCGAGTCGAGATTGACGCCCATGGCGATCTTGGTCGTCGCGTTCGGCGCGATCAACGAGGTCTGCAGCTGCAAGTCGCCCAACGCCCCCTGGGTCACCACGCCATTGACCGCCGGCCAGCCTTCGAGGCGGTCGCCGTTATTGACGATATAGCCCTGGTTATCCACCTGGAATTCGCCGTTGCGGGTGTACTCATACGTGCCCGTCTGGGTGCCGCCGGTCGAGGCGCCGGTCTTGACGATGAAAAACCCGTTGTTGTTGATGGCGATATCCAAGTTGTTATTGGTGGTGGTGATATTGCCCTGGGTCATCTGCTGCGCCACGTCCAGCGTCTGCACGCCGATACCGGCCTGAGTGGCGGACACGCCGTAGAAGCTGTTGGCGTACATATCGCCGAATTCGGCGCGCGAATCCTTGAAGCCGACGGTATTGGCGTTGGCAATGTTGTTGCCGATCACGTCCAGCTGCTTGGAGGCGGCATTCAAACCGCTCAGACCTTGTTGAAAGCCCATGTTGTTGCTCCGATCTCTATACCGTCATCTCAATCAGGAAATCTGCGACACGGCGGACATTTGCACCGTGCTGCCGTCCGACAGCACCAGCTGCGGCGCGCCGGAGGAGGTGAAGCTCACCGCGGCGATGGTTTTGTAGTTGTAATCGGTGGCGGTCACGCTTTGCGACGTGCCGTTGCTGCCTGGATTGGTCGCGGCGGCGGTGAACGTGTAGTTGCCGGCCGGCAGCACGTTGCCGCTGCTGTCCTTGCCGTCCCAGGCGAAGCTATTCATGCCGGCGGTGGCGTCGCTCAGCGACAGGGTGCGCACCGTATTGCCCTTACTGTCCTGAATCGACACGGTGACCTGCTGCGCGGCGCTGGCGAGCGACACGGCGCCCATGGTCTTGTTGCCGCTCGTGTTCGCATCCCAGCCAAGGGTACTGCCGGCGACCAGCGCGGCGTGCCCCACGGTCGAGGCGGCGATCAGCGACTGCGACGACAACTGAGACTGCAGCAGCGACTGCATGGTCGAGTTGAGGTTCTGCATGCCGCTGACCTGGCTGATCTCCGCCATCTGGCTGGTGATCTGGCTGTTTTGCATCGGATTGGACGGATCCTGCGACTGCAGCTGCGTCGTCAACAGCGTCAAAAACTCGTTCTGAATCGACTGCGCGGTGTTGGTGCCGGTCGAGCTGCTGCTCGACGTGCTCGACGCGTTGCTGTTGGTGCCATTCAGAATGGCGTACGGATTGGAATTGTTGTTTTGATTATTGGTAGAAGGAACGGACATGATGTTTTCCTTTCAGCGTCTCAGCATCAAGAGCCCAGTTGCAGCGTCTTCTGCATCAGGGTTTTGGCGGTGTTCATCACTTCAACGTTGGTCTGATAAGAGCGCGAAGCCGAAATCATGTCGGCCATCTCTTCCACCGGATTGACGTTGGGCATATTGACGTAGCCGCGGGCATCCGCCAGCGGATTGGCCGGGTCGTATTTCAAGATCGGCGGGCTCTGATCCTCGACCACCGAGGTCACGCGCACGCCAGCCACCTGCGGCTGATCGGCGGAAACCGGGATGGCGGTGAAAACCACGTGCCGGCCGCGATAAGGCTGGCCGGTCGAGCTCGTGGCGCTTTCGGCGTTGGCGATGTTGCTCGCCACCACCGACAGGCGCATCGACTGCGCCGTCAGCGCCGAGCCGGAAATGGCGAACACATTGGTCAGAGACATGGCGATCAATCCTTCAGGGCCGTGTTCAACAATGAAATACGGTTATTCAGAAAAGTCAGCGTCGACTGGTATTGCAAAGCGTTGTCCATAAACTGGCCGCGCTCCACATCCATGTCGACGGTGTTGCCGTCGACGCTTGGCTGTACCGCGTTGCGATATTGCAGCGGCACATTGCTGCTGCCATCGCCCGGGTTGGTGCTGAAATGCCGCGGATCGGTGGCCACGAGCGCCAACGCCTTGCCGCTGCCGCCATTGCCGTTCATCTGCGCCTTCATGGCCGAGGCAAAATCGAAATCGACCGCCTTGTAATAAGGCGTCTCGGCGTTGGCCATGTTGCCGGCCAGCACCTCGGTGCGATAAGCGCGCAGATTCAGCGCGCGCTGATCGAACTTGAAGTCGTTGTCGAGTTTGTCGAGCATGATCCCTCCTGAGTCCCCAACAATAAGCACATACCATGCCAGAATAAAAACAACCAGCAACATACTGTTTTCGCGCAAAAAAACCGGCCATTCCGCTTATTGGAAGGCAAAACGGCAAAGCGGGCGGCAAGTTTTGCCGCCCGCTTTGCCTCCTCACCGCCCCCTGCGCGCCGGAAAAACCGGCCGAATAGATACCCAAATAGAATGGAACGACGTTATTATCCAAACAGAACAGAAACATAACGACCGCCCGCTCACGTGGCGGCACATGAAGGGGGACGCTCGCACGTGCCATCGCATCGCAAACTCGCCTTCTCGACGCTTGGCGCCATCGGCATCGTTTATGGCGACATCGGTACCTCGCCGCTGTACGCGCTCAACCAAATCTTCCACGGTCCCGCGCGACTGACGCCGGACCCCGCCACGGTATTAGGCGGCATCTCGCTCGTCATCTGGTCGTTGATCATCATCGTCGCGGTCAAATACGCCTTATTGGTGCTGCGCGCCGACAACGACGGCGAGGGTGGTTTGTTCGCGCTCTATGCCCTCTTGTCCGGCGAAACGCGCAAACACCATGGCCACACCCTGTTGTTTGCGCTGATCATGGGTGCGGGACTGCTGTTCGGCGACGGCATCATTACCCCCGCCATCAGCGTGCTCTCCGCGGTCGAGGGGCTCTCCGTCGCCACCCCGGACACCACGCCGTTCATCTTGCCGATTACGGTCTTGCTGCTGACGGTGCTGTTTGCCCTGCAAGCGCGTGGCACCAGCAGCGTCGGCAAAATTTTCAGCCCGGTGCTGGTGGTCTGGTTTCTGGCCATCGCCTTTTTCGGCCTGCGCCAGATACTGGCCGCGCCGCAAGTGCTGCAAGCGTTCAACCCCGTCTGGGCGGCACGGTTCCTGATCGAGGGCAATCTATACGGCGACCTGCTGACGCTCGGCGCCGTCATGCTGTGCGTCACCGGCGGCGAGGCGATGTACGCCGACCTGGGGCACTTCGGCGCGCGGCCGATCCGGCTTGGCTGGTTCTTGCTGGTGTTCCCATCGCTCGTGTGCAACTACCTGGGTCAGGGCGCATTCCAGCTGACGCATCCCGTCATCGCCGGCAACAACCTGTTCTACGGCATGGTGCCGCGCGCGGCGCTTTACCCGATGGTGATCCTGGCCACGCTGGCCACCATCATCGCTTCGCAGTCGCTGATTTCCGGCGCGTTCTCGCTCATGACCCAAGCGGTACGGCTTGGCCTGTTCCCGCGTCTGCGCATCGTGCACACCCACGCTGAACACGGGGGACAGATCTACATTGGCTTCATCAATTGGTCGCTCTATCTGGGCTGCATCATCCTGGCCGTGACCTTCGGATCGAGCAGCCGTCTTGCCGCCGCCTATGGCCTGGCGGTTTCCGGCGTCATGGTCATCACGTCGCTCGCCATGTACCCGGTGGCGCGCGAACGCTGGCACTGGTCGACACGCCGCGCCGCGCTGGTTTGGTGGCCGCTGACCGCGCTGAACGGCAGCTTTCTGGCGGCAAGCTCGCTCAAGTTTCTCGAAGGAGGCTATGTGCCGGTCGGCATCGGCCTCGTGGTCTTCGCAGTCATGGTCACTTGGCGCTGGGGACGCCAAGCCACCTCGGCCGCTTATTCGCGCAAACACACGATGGACATCGCCGAATTGGTCGGGCTGCACCGGCAAAGCAGCCATTTTCTCGACCGCAACGCCATCTTGATGATCCCGCGCGCGCCGCACAAAGCGCACGATCACACGCCGGCGCTGCTGCAACTGCTCTGGGACCGCTACGGCGTGCTGCCGCGCAATCTGATTTTCGTGACCGTCAGCCACCCCAAGGTGCCCTACGTGCACGCCAACCGCTACAAGATCACCGTGTTCGAGCAGACGCCGGGGCGCGGCAGCATCCTGAGCGTGGACGTCAGCTTCGGCTTCATGGAGGAACCCAACGTGGAGAGCCTGCTGGAGGAAATGGCGCAGCAGGAACAGATCGCGCTGCCGACCGACCGCCGGCGCTGGATCGTGCACGTGGCGCACGAAAATCTGCTGCCCTCGCGTACCATGAACAGCCTGCGCCGGTTGCGCCTGCGGCTGTTCCAGTTCTTGCGCACCGTCTCGCAGCCGACTTATTACTACTACGGCATGGGGGTCTACGTGCAGTTGTCGGCCGAAATCATGCCGGTACACCTACGTTAGGCTGCCCCCCATGGCGCTTTCCCTGAAAAACATCCGTTACTTCATCGCCGTGGCCGAAGCCGAGTCGATCACCGGCGCCGCGCACGAGCTCAACGTATCGCAATCGGTGCTGACCGAGGCCATCAAGGCGCTGGAAACCGACCTGGCGGCCACGCTGTTTCAGCGCCACGCGCGCGGCATGGTGCTGACCCACGCCGGCCATCAATTTCTCAGCCACGCCCATCAAATCCTCGGCAGCGTGCGCAATGCCCAGCAGGCGCTGTCGGCCCGGCCGGACACCATGACCGGCGAACTCAACATCGGCGTCACGAGCCTGGTGACCGGTTATTTTCTGCCCTATCTGCTCGGCCGCTACCGCCGCACCTTTCCCAAGGTCGACATCAAGGTGATCGAGGACCAGCGCGACTATATCGAGCACTTGCTGGTCAACGGCGAACTCGATGCCGCGGTGCTGATCGTCTCCAACCTGCAAAACCGCCAGGCGCTCGAAGCCGAGGCGCTGATGGCCTCGCCCTATCGCCTGTGGTTGCCGACCAACCACCCGCTGTTGGAGCTCGGCACCATCTCGATCGACGAAATGGCCAACGAACCGCTGGTCATGCTGCGGCTGGACGAATTGGAAGACAGCATTACCTCTTCCTGGCGCCAGGCCGGTCACCGCCCGAACGTGGTGTTGCGCACCGAATCGGTCGAGGGCGCGCGTAGCCTCGTGGCCAGCGGCGAGGGGCTGGCCATCCTTCCCGATCTGCTCTACCGCCCCTGGTCGCTGGACGGCGACCGGCTGGAGGTGCGCAGCCTGCAGGAAACCATGCCCTCGCTGCAGGTCGGCATTGCCTGGCGGCGCGGCTCCACCCTGTCCGACGCCACGCGCAATTTTCTGCTGCTCGCCCGCGAGCATAGCCGCGGCCGCGGGTAGGCCCTCGCCTGTTGCAGCACCATCGGCGCGCACGTTGACTGTTCGCCAAAACGAACATATGCTGATATTTCATCACAAATGTCTGTTTAGGCGAACATATGAGCTTTGCTATCATGACGGCGACCGAGCTTGGGCTAGCAGTCAGAAAGACACGTCAGTCGCTGGGGAAATCACAAAGTTGGCTGGCTGAGCAAATCGGATGTCGGCGGCAAACGATTGGCGATCTTGAGGCGGGTCGGAACGTTGAAATCTACACACTGTTGAGCATTCTCTCTGCGCTGGGGAAAGGGCTGCAGATCGTGGACATCCTCCCTGACCTCGACAACTTGGAGGCACTGTTCTCTCATGAGTAGAAACAGGATCAAGCGGCTTAACGTCTTGACACCTCAGGGCTTCTCTGGCGAGTTGGCCAAAGAGGCGCGATATGCGTTCAACTATATGACGACCGAACGCGAGCGTGGCGTGTCGCTGATTATGCCCATACGCGCGGAAAGTTATGCCAGCGGCGCGCTGCCCGCGCCTTTTTTACAAAACAGGCCGGAAGGCTTCCTCCTGGAGCGCTTACAACACCGCTTCGCCAAAGAGGGGGGGCTCGACGAGATGGACCTCCTGGCGTATTCAAGCTGTCAGATCGGGCGGCTACGGTTCGAGCAACCCGCGACGCAAAAAACCAGAAAACCGCCACAGATTGGCCGCGCCCAGTTATTGAAAGAGCAAGCGTCCAAAGCGCTTTTTGAATCCCTTGTCGATACCTATCTGCTGGAATCCGGCGTATCTGGTGTACAGCCCAAGGTATTGATTCCAGACCTCGACAAAACTCAGCTCGATAGCCGTATCACGGTCGTCCAGCCCGATCTGATCGTGAAAGCGGCTGGCATCGATTATCCGGGGCTCGCTCAGAATGAGTTTCTCTGCATGACGGCGGCCAAGACGGCGGGTCTGCCCGTGCCTGATTTTTGGTTATCGGATAATGGCCAACTTTTTGTAATGGCGCGATTTGACTTAAGCCAGGATGGCCAATCGCTTGGCTTTGAAGATTTTTGCTCGCTCTTCAACAAAGGCGGCCAGGTTGATGCCAAGTACAGCAGCACCTATGAATCGCTAGCAAAGGGCGTGAGTTATTTCTGCACGGACCTGGCTGGGCGCGTGGACAGTTTGCATCGGCTATTTGAATACCTGGCGCTATCCGTGCTGGTGCGCAATGGGGATGCACACCTGAAAAACTTCGGTTTACTGTACGAGCATCCAGGACATCCGGATGGGGCCAGGCTGTCGCCGCTTTATGACGTGGTCACCACCTCAATGTATGACATGCAGCCCCGTGTGAGCGGCGCGGCGGTTTATGATCGTCAATTGGCCTTGAAACTGAATGGATCTCGTGAATATCCAAGTCGAGCCGAGCTGATTCGGTTTGGCCGCGAACACTGCCATGTTCAGCACCCGGAACAAGTCATCGAGCGATTGAGCGAGGCAGTTGCGGAGACGCTGCGGAAGGAAGCCGAGCGGATAGACGCGGCGATTCTTGCAGCGATGACGAAGGAATGGGGACAGGGGTTGCTTTCATTGCAGCCCCAAGGTTTGTCTGTTCCACGGCACAAGACCGCAGGAAAAGCCAATTCGCTCAATAGCCGGGGCCGTAGGTAGTGCCTGTTAATGCGGGGAGTAGCTTGCGTTCGCGTAGCAACGCACGGTGACACCGGGTTCGGGGAGCGTTCGCTCCCCGCCTCCAGGTTAGGGTGTTAATCGGCGGTCAACACCAAGCATCCCGCCACCTCGCGCAGGCGCGCGGCGTTTTTCAGGTACAACCACGACGACTGGGCATCGAC
>Ga0213872_10000150_pt1 | contig 63730 bp, 52 predicted proteins | sample VelepicomBERX_R2_FD_160071 | JGI IMG/M metagenome (GOLD analysis project Ga0213872, IMG submission 160071) | Rhizosphere microbial communities from Vellozia epidendroides in rupestrian grasslands, the National Park of Serra do Cipo, Brazil - RX_R2 | ecosystem: Host-associated > Plants > Roots >... | reverse complement strand
GCGAGTAGTTCAGGTAGGCCACCGCGCCCGTCGCGCCCGCCGTGCAGGTCAGCTCGCTCGCATTGCCGCAGATCGCGAGGTTCGGCGCGTTGTACGGCATGAAGGTCGACGAGAACGGCGCGCCGCCATGCGCGTAGATCGTCTGCACGTCAGCGTTCAGCGCGTTCGGGACCTTGCGTTCGTACAGGTGGTAGGTCTCGAACGAGACGTGCCACTTCTCGTCGAACTGGTGATAGGCCGTCAGGCCGAACCACTGCAGGTTGTTGTAGCCGTAGGTGCCCTTGTTGATCGCATTGGCGCAGGCGTTGATGTCGGACTTGCCGTCGTCGGAGTTCCAGCGGCCGCACAGCGTCAGCGAAGGCATCGAGCCCGGATCCACCTTGAATCGGCTGTTGGGGTACAGCGGGTTGTAGCCCACCTGGCCAGGGCCTGTGCCCGGAACGTTCGGGTAGGGGTTGGCCTCGGTCTGGTTCATGTGGTTTGGCGTTGCCTCGGTGCCGACCGAGACGCCGAGCTGGACGATCCAGTTCCGGTCCAGCGCCAGCGAACTTTGCACGCCAGTGTTCGTGTAGTTGTCAAACGTATACGTCATCGAATGCGTATACATATAGTTATTGGGTGCGAGCTGTGCTTCAATATCGGGCAACGATATATATCGACCGGCGCGGACCATCAAGCCCTGGGCGACCTGGGGGAAATAAACCTCGCCGTAAAGCATCGGGAAATCCCAGCCGTTTTCCCGGTTGTATTTGAGCAACTGCTGGCTCAGCAAGCCGTAGGCGGTCGTATATCGATAATTCTCGCCATAAATGACCGACAGGCGCATCCCCCAGTCGATATGGTCCTTCTGCACGGTGTCCGGGAAACGGTCCAGATAAAGGACCGCCTGGTCGAGCTGGATCGAATTGGGGTTGTACAAATAGGCGGCGGGCGCGTTGCCGCCTTGTGCCACCGTGCTCGTGCTCATGTTGGCGCCGACATCGACCCAGCCGTAGAGCTGCAGGTTGTTGCGGGCCATGGCCTTGCCGAAATCGGTCGTCGCCAGCGCCGTCATCAGCGGGCTGTCGACCGAGTTCGGACGTGTGACCCCGAGCGAAGTCGTGCCGCCGTAGGGCCATTCGGTGAACGGCATCGGCGGCGTGCTCTGGGCCGCCGGTGGGAAGTCGTCGCGGCGCGCGGCCGGCGCGTTGGGGTCGGCCGGGGCGCCGGCCTGGCCCATTTCGAGCGCGTAGTAGTTGGCGAGCCGCTCCCAGAAGCCGGTGCCGAGATGATCGTCGAGGCAGGCGAAATTCTTGTAGGGATCGCAGGGTTGCGAAGACGGCGCGGCGTCGCTGGCGTGGGCGAGCGGCGATAGCGCGCAGGCGCCAATCAGAGCGGCGAGCGTCTTGACTTGCCGGACGTGAGGGAAGCGGTAGGGCATGTTTGAAGTCGTGTCGTGAAGATTGGGGAGCCTGGCGGCGACGCGCGCGGCAAGCGGGCGCCGGTCGGGCGCCGCTGCCAGTGGCGGCCGGGAAGCGCCGAAGCGCGTGGCGTTTACTTGCCGCTCGTGTTCGCGTTCGCGGCGCGTGCACGCCATTCGGCGATGCGCTTCTGGTACAGGGCCGGCGAAATATCGGCGCGCGGGCCATGGTCCAGGTGCTTGACGAACGCCGGCTGCGGGTCGGCCGGGCCGCCGATGGCCTTGGCTTGCGGGGCCTGAGGCAGCTGCGCGCCGAGGTCGGGCGCCGCGAAGGCGGTCGGCGCCCACAGCGCCGCGGCCACGGCGCCGATACACAGGGTCATGTAATTCCAATTTGGCGCGCGGCAATCTGCACTATTGGAGTGCTGGATGGTGCCTGATTGCGTCATATTGGTGCGTTGTTGCGTGTCCATTTGATAACCGCTTTCAGAAGGATTGCGATGCGTGAAACAGATCGTCGGCGGCTGTATTACCAGTGCCATCGGCGCCGTCTCATGCATATATGTTGCACCGCATCATCTAAAGACGTGGCTAATTTGCGGATCGGGGCAATAAAAAAATGATTAATGCCGACGCAAGGCTTGGGGCCTGCGCCGGCATTAATCATTTCGGAGAATCAATAGGGTCCACCCGGGCTGGCCGGAGGGGCCGGCGCCCAGGGCGTGCTCAGGGCGCGATCAGACGACCCGCGACCGCCTTGAAGACGGCCTGCGTGCGGGTCGTGACGCCAAGCTTGGCGCGCGCGTTGTCGATGTGGAAGTCGATGGTGCGCTTGCTCAGGCCGAGAATGGTCGCGATTTCTTCGGAGGTCTTGCCGCGTGCCGACCAGGTCAGCACCTCGAGCTCGCGCTCGGTCAGTGCCACGCTCTGGGGCCAAAGGCCCATGCGCGCGACGCCGGCGATGCGCGCCTCGATGACGGTCGCGAGGATCTCGAAGTCGATCGGCTTGGTCAGGTAGTCGTCGGCGCCGAGGCGGCGCCCCTTGAGCTCGTTGTCGCGATCCTGCAGTGCGGTCAGGAAGACGAAGGGGACGTCCTGGAAGCGGGGTGCGAGCGCCGTGAGCCGATCCAGCAACTCGAAGCCGGACAGGCTCGGCAGGTTGATATCGCAAAGCACCAGGTCGGGTGGGTCGCGCAGCACCGCGCTCAGGCCTTCATGCCCGTCCCGGGCATGCGTCACGGCGTAGCCGCGCTCGCACAGGTCTTCGTTCAAAAGCGCGGCTGTTTCGGGGTCGTCCTCGATGCACAGGATACGGCGGGGCGGGGCTGACATGGGCTTCGAAGCGGGCAATTCGGTTTTCAGCATAGCGGGGAACCCGGCCCGCGCGCAGCTGTCATTTTTAACGGGTCGCGTCCGCGAGCAGCTGTTGGGGCTCGTCTCGCGTCAAAGTCCAGCAGGGTCAGCAGCGGTTGCACCCAGATCGCGACGCGCGGCATGTCGCCGTGGGTCGCCAGGCATCGAGTTTCGATCACGGTGAGCCCAGTCGGTTTGCTGGAGGGGGAGGCGGATGACGACGTCCACGGCCTCGCCGGGCGCGGCGGCGTTTCCGCCTTCGAACTTGGCGAGCAGGTGGCCGAGCAGGCGCCGGTAGAGCTCGTCGCCGAGCACCTGGTCCTCGGCGCCGACGTCGAGGTTGGGGTTGTCGTTGACCTCGATGACGAACACCTGCTCGTCGACCTGCTTGAGGTCGACGCCGTAGAAGCCGTCGCCGATCAACTGGGCCGCGCGCACGGCCGCATCGAGCACCGGCGCGGGCAGGTCCTTCAGCGCGACGGCCTCTGTAAGGCCCTCGGTCGCAGAACCGTCGTCGACGTGGCGGATGATCTGCCAGTGATCGCGCACCATGTGATAGCGCGCGGCGAATAGCGGCTCCCCGTTGAGCACCCCGACGCGCCAGTCGTAAGGCGTATACATGAAGTCCTGTACCAGCACGATCTCGGAGTCCTTGAACATCGCGCCCGCTATGGCTTGGAACTCTTCGAGGTCGTGGGCCTTCTTGACATCGCGGCTGAACGAGCCGTCGGGCACCTTGAGCACGACCGGGTAGTCGAGGCTGCTGCCGATGCGCGCGAGCGTGCGCCGACTCACGAGGCGCGTGGGCGGCGTGGCGACGCCGTTCTCGCGCAGCAGCTCGGCGAGGAAGGCCTTGTTCGTGCACCGCAGGATCGAGCCCGGGTCGTCGATCACCGGCATGCCTTCGGACGAGGCCTTCTTCGCGAACTTGAACGTGTGGTGGTTGACCGCCGTGGTCTCGCGGATGAACAGCGCGTCGAACTGAGTCAGGCGCGAGAAGTCCTTCTTGCGGATCAGCTCGACGGCGATGCCCATGCCCGCCGCGACTTCGACGATGTGCTGCAGCGTCGCGAGCTTCGACGGCGGCAGCGGGTCGGTGGGATCGTGCAGGATCGCGAGGTCCATGCGAGGCACCTTCTGCGCCGGGGCCGGACTCCAGCGTCGTCGAGTGAACTCCTCGAGTGCGTCGAGGAACAGCGCGTCGCGGGTCGGATCGACGTGGCGCGGATCGAGCGCACGTACCGCACTGGTCCGCCAGCCGTCGGCACCGCGTTCGAGCGCGATCTCGAGCAGCGGGCAGCGGAACAGCTCGAAGGCCTTGCGCGCGAGTTCTGCGAGCCCCGGATCCTCGATATGGCCGAAGAACGCATGCAGGCTCAGCGCGTTGATCGAGCGAGGCAGCTTGTCGATGCCTGCGATCAGGTGGTCGAGGCGCTCGAGCGACGTCTGATGCGAGCGCCGATGCTGAAGGTCGAGGATGGTCTCGACGCTCGGAGTCACGCGGTCGCCGCGGGCCTCGGCGAGCAGCGAGCAGTAGTAGCCGAGGCTCAGGTAGTCGTAGCTGCGGCACAGGTTGATGACCTTGCGCGGCCGCGCTCGCGGGCGACTGGTGGCCTCGGCGATGAAGTCCTCGGCCGTGACGACGCGCGCGTCGGCCGCGTCGGCCCAGCGGAAGTCGGCGAGCTTTTCGACGACGATCAGGGGGTCAGAAGCCACTGTGGGGTCCTTTCGAAACGATCACGGCGGCGGCGTGTCGGCGCCGGCCGTAGCGCGCCATGCGCTTGAATTCGTCGACGCTGACTGATATGCCCGGGTCTGTTCCCGGCGCGGCAGCGACGATCGGGTCGAGGACCCGGAAGACCTGGCCGTCGAAGCCCGATACGACGACCCAATGCGGGCCTTTTTCGCCGTGCAGGCGCCACAGGCTGATGAGCACGAGCGGGACGCTGCCCTCGTGCAGGTGCTCGATCAGCCGACGGGGCGTCAGAGGCGCGTCGACGATCCGCGCGTCGGTGCGCGCGAGGCTCGCGCGGAAGTCGGCTTCAACGAGCGCGATGACGTCCTTCTTGCGCGCGTCACGGACGGAATCAACGAACATGGCCTGACCTGCGGGCGCGTAGACGCTGACCGCGAAGCCGCGCTGCACGGCGGCCAGGGCGAGGCCGAACGGGCCGCAGCCGCCGTGGCCGGCCGCCATGAAGACAGTCGTCGCTTCGCGCCACAGGCGGATCTCGGCCGTGCGGTCCAGCGTCGTGCGGCGGTCGAGCGCCGCCATCGCCATCAGCAGCGCGCAGGGGCCGCAGGTGAAGTCGAGTGTCTGTCCGTAGAACGGCGCGTTCAAGGCCAGGTCGGGCGTCGCCCGGTCGCCGTCCCACAGCGAGCGCTGGAAGCGCAGCGCCGTGGCGCCGTCCTCGTAGTAAGCGGGCCGGCGATCGAGTGCGGCGAAGCCGTGGCGGCGGAACAGCTGCTGCGCCGCATGGTTGTCGACCCGCGTCTCGAGCCGCAGCACGGCCGCGCCGTCGCTGCGCGCCTGTCGCAGCGACGCCTCGAGCAGGCGGTCAGCCAGGCCGCGGCCGCGCTGCGGCGGCGACACCGCCAGCGAATACAAGCGCGCGACCGAACTGTTCCGGCGCCGCAGCAGCACTGCCGCACCGAGCAGAGGGGCAGAGTCGTCGCCACAGCGCGCGACGATCACGCCCGCGGAATCCGATGCCAGGAGCCGGCGCCAGTTGCGGCGCGCGATGCGGTCGGTGGTGAAGCAGGTCTGCTCGAGCTCGGCCAGCGCGTCCAGATCGGTGGGCGCGGCGGACTCGATGGCGATGCGGTCGGCGGGCGCGCTGCGTCGAAGGGCGGGGAGCGTACTGCTTGGAGCGGGGGGCGTGGTCACGGACATGGGATCGTCGGGACCCAGAAGCTTGCGCCCCGACACCCCAATTTGTACGCGCCGACGCACAAAGATCTCATCAAGATTGCCGGGCCGCGCATAAAGATGCCTACCGGTATCTCGCAGATTCCACTGATCGCATGCACAGTGCCGTGGAGCGCCTGGAGGCGCTTGGCTTTTTCGCTTTTCTGATCGTCGCTGCATCGACGAGTGCGTTGCTGTCCGAGGACTGCGGGCCTCAGCGTCTTTTCATCGCGAACGCCAGCAATCCGAACAAGCCCTCGAAGCCCAGCGCCAGCGCCGCCGAGGGAAGGGCGCCGGCCAGCAGCAGTTGCCGATCGTTGAGGGCGAGACCGGTGACGATTCGTTCGCCGTAACCGCCCGCGCCGATGAAGGCCGCGATGGTCGCCGTGCCGACGGCGATGCTTGTCGCCGTGCGTATCCCGGCGACGAGCGTCGGCAGGGCCAGTGGCAGCTCGACGATGCGCAGGCGCTGCAGCGTCGTAAAACCGAGTGCCGTGCCCGCGAGCTTGAGTCCTTCAGGCACCTCAGCCAGGCCCGTGCAGCAGTTGCGCATGATCGGCAGCAACGAATAGAGCGTCAGGGCCACAAGCGCCGGGACGGCGCCGATCTGGTTGGTCAACGAGATCAAGGTGGCCAGCAGGGCGATCGACGGGACGGTTTGCAGCAGGCCAGTGGCGCCGAGCACGAACGCGCGCGGACCGGCGTAGGGCGAGACGAGCACGGCCAGCGGCACGCCGATCAGAACGGCGCAGGTGACCGAGCCGAAGACCAAGGCCAGATGCTGCCGGGTGAGCCGCAGCAGGTCGGGTCCAAAGAGCTTTTCCCAGAAACCCCGCACCGCCTGTCCGGATGCCTGCGCAGCGGCGCCCGCCAGATGGTCGCGCGCGATCACGTCGAAGCTCGTGCCTTGCAGCTCGGCGCGTGCGTTCATCGCGATCATCGTGTGCTCGTCAATGCTTCCCTCGAGTCGTCGCAACGCGGCCCACGCGGCGGGGAATCGCTGCGGCACGTCGAGGCGGTAGAGCACGACGGCGTCGTAACGCGGAAAGTAGGCCTGCGGATCGGCGAGCACCTTGAGCCCGAGCTGGTCGATCTTGGCATCGGTTGTGTAGATATCGATCACGTCGACTTGCCCCGCGGCGATGGCCGTGTAGGCGAGGCCGTGGTCGAGTCCGGTCGGCTTTTGCGTGAGGCCGTAGCGTCGGGCCAGGCCGAGCCAGCCGTCGGCGCGCCCGATGAATTCGTTGCTGAGTCCCAGGCGCAGTTCGGGATGCGCGGCGAGGTCGGACAGCGTGGCGAGCTTGAGTCGCGCGGCCGTATCGGCGCGTACGGCGAGCGCGTAGCCGTCGTTGAAGCCGAACGGGATTTCGACGCCAAGGCCCAGCGGCTTCAGCTGCTGGCGCATGTGCTCGAGGCTCGAAGGCTTGTCGTTGCCGAGAATCTCGCGATCGATGGTGCCCAGGTACTCCGGGTAGAGGTCGATGCTGCCGGCACGCAGCGCTGCATAGACGATGGCCGTGTTGCCCAGGCCGGCCCTGACCTCCACCGGCGCATGCGGTGTCGCCGTCTGCGAGAGCACTTGTGCGAGGACGTAGGACTCCGTGAAACGCTTGGAGCCGATGTGCAGCGACTGGGTGGTTTGGGCCAGGAGCCCGATGCTGGCCATCAGCAGCAGGCAGGCCGCCCAAAGATGCTTTGAATTCATCCGGCCAGCAGCGTTGATGGATGCGCGCAGCTCAACGGCGGTTCCCTAGATGGCTGTCTTGCACGGGGGTGCTGACCAGGTTGACGACCGCAAAGCGCTGTCGGTCATCGGTCCACACCTTGTCGATTCGGAATCCGGCTCGCCAGCCGAGCATTTCGAATTCCTCGAGCGTGTACTTGTGGCTGTACTCGACCAGCATGGCTTCGTTCAGCTCGAAGGGGAAAGTCGCTCCGGCCACGTTCACGACCTGCTCCGCGAGGCTGATCAGGTGGGTCTCTATCCGGCCTACCGTTGCGTCATAACGGGCGCGGTGGGCGAACCTGGAAAGGTCGAAGTCCGCACCAAGCTCCCGGTTGATGTGGGCCAGCATGTTCAAGGTAAACCGGGCGGTCACGCCGGCGGCATCGTTGTAGGCCGCTTCGGTTTCCGCGACGCCCTTGCGCAAGTCGATGCCGATGATCGCCCCGCCGTCGCGGCCGACGGCCGCGTGGACATTGCGCAGGATGCGCAGCGCGTTCGGCGTGTCGAAGTTCCCGATCGTCGAGCCCGGAAAGAACAACAGGGTCCGCCGGGCGTTCGTGTGCGGAAGATGAAACGGCTGCGTGAAGTCTGCGGCGAACGCAGCGACCGGCAGCAGCGGGAACTCGCGCTTGAGGTTCTTCAGGCTTTCATGGAGGGCGTCGAGCGAGATTTCGATGGGTGTGTAGCTGGCCGGGTTGATCAAGTGGCTCAGCAGCAGGCGTGTCTTGATGCCGCTGCCGCTGCCGAACTCAACGATTCGTACATCCGGGCCGATCGCCTGGGCCATGTCCGCTCCGAAGCGCTCCAGGATTTCGATCTCGGTGCGCATCAGGTCGTATTCCGGCTGGCGGCAAATTTCTTCGAAGAGGCGGGAGCCTTCGGCGTCGTAGAAGAACTTGGAGGGGAGTTGCTTGGGCTGCGACGACAGGCCCTGGGTCACCTCGAGCGCCATCGACGCAGCGGCGAGCTCCTCCGATACATCGGCGATCGACTGGAGCAGCGCGCTCATGATGCGCAGCTCAGGCAGCCCACTCGGCCGACTCGACTCGGTCGGGCCGATTGCATGGCGATCAGGTATGTCAGCATCCTCGACTCACTATCAAAAACGCCTGAGTGCGTGTGGCAAAAGTCCGCTTGGCCTGCCCGGGCTTCCCTCTCGAAGCCTAGGCATCCTTGGCCAGCCGGAGCCCGGCGATCTGCCAGCGCGTCGCCGGCGGGAAAAAGTTGCGATAGCTTGGGCGCGCGTGGCCCGGCGGCGTCGCCATGCTTGCGCCTCGCAGCACAAGCTGGCCCACCATGAACTTGCCGTTGTATTCGGCAGCCGCACCCTGCAACGGCCGGAATCCAGGGTAGGGCTCATACGCTGATCTTGTCCATTGCCAAGCGCAATTCGCCAACTGCCGCATGCCGGGAAGGCCGGCGGCCGCTTCCCACTCGAACTCGGTCGGCAGACGCGCCCCGGCCCAGTGCGCGTAGGCGGCGGCTTCGTAGAAGCTGATGTGCGTCACCGCGCTGCCGAGATCCAAGGGGCGCAATCCCAGCGGCCCGAATTCAAGCCAACCGGTGCTGGGCGAGGTCGGCGGCATCAGCACCGAATCCGCGCTCACCCAATAGCCGGGCGACTGCCATCCACTGGCATGCAGCATGGCCCAGCCGTCCGAAAGCCATAGCTCCGGGCGCTTGTAACCGTGGTCATTGACGAACGCAAGATATTCGCGATTCGACACGAGACGGTCCGAGATGGCGAACGGGCGCAGCAATACGGGGTGTCGCGGACGCTCGTTGTCGAACGAAAAGCCAGGGCCATCGTGCCCGATGTCGATCACTCCGCCGGGGTGCTGGATCCATTCGGCCGGGGCGCCACCCACAGGTTCCGGATCGAGCAGAAGGCCATCGCCCGGCTCGAAGGCCGGAAACAGCGGGTTGCGAGAAAACGCGTGGACGATGTCTGTGACGATCAGTTCCTGGTGCTGCTGTTCGTGATTCAGCCCCAGCTCCAGCATCTCCAGGACTTTTTGTGCCGAGCGCTCGTCCAGCATGGCAAGGAGATCGTCGACGGCGGCATCGACGTGTCGCCGATAGGCCAGAACTTCGTCAAGCGCAGGGCGCGTGAGCATGCCGCGTTCGCTGCGCGGTTGTCGTGGCCCCAGGGATTCGTAGTACGAGTTGAACAGGTACGCCAGCCGCGCGTCGAAGGGTGCGTAGCTCGGATGGTGCGGTCCGAGCAGCATGGCCTCGAAGAACCAGGTGGTGTGCCCGAGGTGCCATTTGGTCGGACTGGCGTCCGGCATCGACTGGACCCCCTGATCCTCGGGCGAAAGCACTTGCGCCAGGGAAATCGAACGAGCTCGCACCGCGGCATGGCGGCGGCGTGCGGCGGCCATTGCGTCCGAGAGTGAACTGGAGGGATCGATGGGAACCTGCGACATCACGGAATGCGTTGCTGAGAATTCAATCGCAGAGCGTCGGGTTGCTGAACGCTGATCGTCGCTCGGTGCCTTGCGCATATTGCGTCGCTTTCATGACGTTTTCGGCGAAGGCCTGCAATGGCCCTGGCTTGGCGAGGTAAAAACCCTGGCCGCGGTTGCAGCCGAGCTGCCTGAGCGCCGCCAGCGCCCCCTCGGTTTCGATGCCCTCGGCAATCGTCTTGAGCCCGAGGCTGTGCGCCATCTGGATGATGGCCTTGACGATGCTGCTGTTGCGCGCGTCTTCACCCAGGCGCCGCACGAAGGACTGGTCGATCTTGAGGACGTCGACCTTGAAGTCCTGGAGGTAGGCGAGGTTCGAGTAGCCGGTGCCGAAGTCGTCGACGGCGATGCAGATCCCCAAGGCCTTCAGGGCGCTCATCGCGCGCTGGAAGCGCTCGTCGCTCTGGACCAGCAGCGACTCGGTGATCTCGAGTTCGAGCCGCTTCGCGTCGAGCCCATGCTCCGCCAGCGCCTTCTCGATGATGTCGACGATGTCGCCACTCCGGAACTGGACCGGCGAGAGGTTGATGGCGATGCCGATGTCGGCATGGCCCGACTGGCTCCATGCCGCGGCGCTTCGGCATGCCTCGTTGACGACCCATTCGCCGATCTCGACGATCAGGCCCGACGACTCCGCCAGCGGGATGAAATCCGCCGGGGAAATCGAACCTCTCGTGCCGTGCTGCCAGCGCAGCAGCGCCTCGGCGCTGACGACTTCATTGGTGGCAAGGTCGACGATGGGCTGGAAGTGCAGCGCGAGTTCGCGCCGGGCAATCGCGCCACGCAGCTCGTTGATCAGCCACAGGCTCTCGTGAGCCGATTCATTCATCGACGCGTCGAAGAATCGGATCGCATTGCGACCGGCGGACTTGGCGTCGTACATCGCCGTATCGGCCTTGCGCACCAGCGTTTCGTAGTCGTCGCCGTCGATGGGGAACATGGCCACGCCGATCGAGCAGGTCACCGTCAATTCATGGCCGAGCGCGTGGATCGTGCCGTTGAGGTGTTCCAGCACGCTGCTGGTCGCGCGCACCGCGTCTTCGGGCGAGGCGAGTGCCGCGATGCCGAGAATGAACTCGTCGCCGCCGAAGCGCGCGACGATGTCGCTGGCGCGGACCGATGCCTTGAGCCGCGCGCTGGTCTGTTTGATGAACTCGTCGCCCGCGCCATGGCCGAGGTTGTCGTTGATCAGCTTGAAGTTGTCGAGGTCGACGAAGGCCACCGCCACGCTGCATCCGTCCCGGCGCGCTTGCGCCATGATCTGCTCGATCTGCAGCCGCCCATGCGTGCGGTTGAGCAGCCCCGTCAGCGTGTCGTGGGCCGACAGGTGCCGCGCCTGTTGTTCCGAGGCCTGCGTGGCCTGCATCTGCGATTCGACCCGGGCCAGCGCGTTACGCAGGTCGTTGAGGACCAGCCATGACGCAGCCGACGCCGCCAGCAGGGCGATCGTGATGGTCTGCCACGCCTCCCAGGTGCTGGTCAGCGGCGCATCGGTGCGCCAACCGTATTCGGTGGCGAGTGCGAGCGTCAGGACGTACAGCAGCATGGCGCCGGTCAGCAGCAGGAACTGCAAGGTCGAGATGAGCAGCTCGGCCATCAGCAGCAGGACGGGGAACACGAGCATGCCTTCGTCGTGCAGTCCGTTGCTGACCCAGATGATCGAGCCCATGATCGTCGCGCAGCCGAACAGCAGGAGCAGGCCGCCGGCTTCGGGACCGTGCAGTCGCCCGATGACCATGCTGAGCGCCGAAATCACGAGACCGGCGCAGATCAGGAGGAGCAAGGTGCCCGAAAGCGAACCGAAGAAGCCGATCAGCGACAGCAGGAAGGCGCCGCCGATCACCGTCGCGAGCTGCATCAGCCGGCGCATGCGCAGCACCGGCGACTGGCCCGCGGTGGCCCGCCTGTCCAGCAGCAGCCTCAGTCGTTTCACCACCAGCATCGGCGCCAGACTCCTTGTCGGCAATGCAGCACGCCGATCCTACGGCGTGCCGGCATGGCGACAAACAGGCGGTGGTGACGAAACGTGGCGTCTCAGGGAAACAACGCGGCGAGTCGCGCGACGGCGGCCTCCGTCAGCGCGCGGTCCGGGGCGGCGTCAGCGTTGCCGAAGTCGTGCTCGCCCTGGGCCTGGACGAGCAGGCCGTCATGGCGCGGCACCATGGCGACGTTGTGGCCGCGGTACATCAGCACGTAGTCGACTTCCGGCTGCGGGATCAGGCGGGCGGTCTGGCCCCGCACGGGCACGATGGATTCGTCGCCGAACAGCGCGCGGGCGCCATAGCCGGTGCAGTTGACGATGGTGTGCTCGGGCAGGCCGGCGAGTTCGCGCTCGTGCGTGAACTCGCGGTGGACGATCTCGCCGCCGTTGCGCTGGAAGTCGTCCATGAGCAGGCGCTGGTAGCTGCTGATGTTGAACACCATCTGCGAGAAGCGCCGCACATGCGCCACGCGGAAAGGATGCTCGCCCGCTGCGAGCATCACGCTGTGCGGGCTCAGCTCGGGGATGAGGGCATTGAGGTCCGGGTAGTCGGGCTCGTTGGGCAGTCCGCCGGGCAATTGATCGAACGAGACGTCCGACAGCGAGTAGCCGTCGCGCCATTGCACCGGCTCGCCCGCCAGGCCCAGCAGGCTCTGGTAGGTCTTGAAGGACTGGCGTGCCATCGATTCCCAGCGCTGCGTGAACGCGGGCGTGGCGAACTCGGTGGTGCAGATGCGCGAGTCGGGCGTCCACAAGCCCGTGGCGCGCGACGACGCCACTTCCGGCGGACGCTCGCGGCAGTAGATGCGCACGCGCAGGCCGGCGTCCTGCGCCACCCGGGCCGTGGTCAGGCCGATCGCGCCGCAGCCGATCACCGCGATGCGCTTGGCGCGCGTGGCAAGGATCAGCGGCAGCGCCGTGCGGGCCGAGCCCCAGGACAAGGACCAGCCGCTGCCGCCGTGGCCGTAGTGATGGACGATGGCCTTGCCATGGCGCCGCTCGGCCTCGATGCGCGGGCCCTGCGCACGAAAGGGTCGCGTGCAGACGGCGATGTCGATGACCCGATCGGTACTGGCGCGCACAGCTTCGACCGGATGGCGTGTAGCAAACGGCAGAGGTGCTGCCTCTTGTGCGGCGGCCTTTGTGGGGACGATGGGAGCGAGCGCCGCGAACGCGGCGGAGCCCATCCCGAGGAAGCGGCGTCGTTGCATGAAGGGAGACAGACGAGAAATCGGAGCCGGGGCCGCAGGCCCGCGGGGCGAGTTACAGCTTTGCCAACGATTGGCGGATCCGCGCGGCGTCGTGCAGGCGCTGGGCCGAGCCATCGGCATCGAGCAGCACGACGGTCACGTCGCGCTGGCCACTGCGCATGCGCATCGTCAGGCAGCGGCCAGCCTCGTCCGTGTAGCCGGTCTTGGAGAGCTGGATGTCCCAGCCCTTGCTGCCGACGAGGTGGTTGGTGTTGTGCAGCTCGCGCGGTCGGCCGTTGATCTCGACGCGCGTGCTGCGCTCGCTGGTGATGCGCGAGATCTCCGGATAGCGCGCCGCGGCCGCCACGATCCGGGCAACGTCCTGCGCCGTCGAGGTGTTGGAGGGAGAAAGCCCCGTCGGCTCGATCAGCGAGGTATGCGCCAGCCCGAGGCTGCGGATCTTGGCCTGCAGCGCCTGCGTGAACGCGCCGATGCCGCCCGGGTAGTTGCGCGCCAGCGCGGCGGCGGCGCGGTTTTCAGAGGCGATCAGCGCGAGTTCCAGCGCCGACTGCCGCGACATTTCGGCGCCGACACGCACCAGCGAGCGGCTGTGCTTGAGCGTGTCCACGTCGTCGGACGAGATGCGCAACTTCTCTTCCGGGTCCTGGCGGGCGTCCAGCAGCACCATCGCCGTCATCAGCTTGCTCAGCGAGGCGATGGGGACGACGGCCTCGGCGTCCTTCTGGAACAGCACGCGGCCCGAGGCCTCGTCGAGGACCAGCACATGCCGCGCGTTGACCGGCAGCCGCATCAGCGTGCTCGCACTCGGTGGCGCGATCGCTTCCGGCGCGCTGGCAGCGGCTTGTGGATCGGCAGCACGGGCGGGCGACTCGACCAGATTGCGGCTTGCGCCGCCGGCCTGCACGACCAGACTGGCGCTCGCCAGCAGCAGTGCCGGCAGCGCGAACTTCCAGCTGGAGACATGCGGCTGCGGCGTCAGTAGTCTTTCGATGCGTTTGAACAAATGGCCTCCTCGGGCGGACAGGGTCAGGGTTGGAATGGGGGAAGCAGGCATGCGCGAAGAAAGCTCGTGCAGCGCCTGGGCAAGGCGATGCGGCTCGCCGAGCGCGCGCACGGCGAGCGCGTCGGCCACCGCCTCGCGCTCCTCGCGCAGCCGCGTCGACAGCCACCACACCACGGGATGGAAGAACAGCACCGCCTCGACCGCGCTTTGCAGCAGATTGGCGAGGTAGTCCCAGCGCTGCACGTGGGCGAGCTCGTGCGCCAGCAGGGCTTCGAGCAGGGGCAGCGGCATGCCGCTGAGCAGGGCGGCCGGCAGCAGGACCATGGGCCGCCAGCTGCCGACGGTCAGCGGGCTGGTGATGTCGGGCAGCACGCGCAGCAGCACGGGCCGATTCAGATGCAGGCGCCGCGCCAGCGCTTGCACGTGGGCCTGCCAGGCGGGCGGCGCCTCGACGGCCCGGCGCCGCAGGCTCGCCACCCAGTGCAGGCCGAGCACCAGGCGCAGCGCCATCAGCCCGACGCCGAGACTCCAGGCGGTCACGAGCGCGGGGAGGCGGGCCTGCAGCGCGAGCAGCCATGACGGTGCGAGGACGGCGCCGTCATCCACGGCGTCGGCCGTCAGGCCGCCCACGGGCGATGTCGCCGCGAGCAGTTGCCAGCCCAGGTGCGCGAGCGGCAAGGCCAGGCAGCACGCAAGTGCCAGGGCGAGGACGGCGTAGCGGCGCTGCGGGCTCGCATGGCGAAGCAGCGCCATGGCCAGGCCTGCGGCCAGGCCGATCACGACGCCTTCCCAGACAAAGTTCAGCAGCGCCCAGCCCAGCGAGAGAGCCAGGGTGTCCGGCACGCCGCTGGGCCAGAGACCCGCGTTCATGCGCTGCCTCCCTTGTCGCGCAGCAGCTTGGCGATTTCGTCGCGCTCCTTGGCGCTGACATGGCCTTTGAGCGCCGCCAGCACCAGCGCCTTGCCGGAGCCGGCGAAAGCCTTGGAGATCAGGTCCTTCAGCAAATGGGTCTGCAGCCGTTCCTGCGCCTGGGCCGGCGCGTAGCGCTGCGGCCGGCAGCTTTCGTCGCGCAGCAGCAGGCCCTTGCCGTGCATGACCTGCAACTGCCGCAGCACCGTGGCATAGCTGGCGTCCGGGCGATCAGGGAGCATGGCCTCGTGGACCTGCTTGGCGTCGGCGGCGCCGATGCGCCAGAGCACGCGCAGCAGATCGAGCTCGGCGGCGGTGGGGCGGGGGGCGGCGGGCGTCGGCATGGCGCGCAGAATAATTGTTCTAGAACAAAAAGTCTACTGTCGCGTGTCTGCCGATTTGACGGTTATGGCCGCATGAGCAGAGAGCATGCGAGTGGCACTTTCACACGCCTTGCCGGTCGCAGTTAGGCGGAATCGTTTGGTGCATTAACCACTTTCATTGCCTTGTAGGTTGTTGCACGAATAATTCGTCGCGAGAAGCGTTTCATTTCGATCTTGCCCATCCATCCGCTTGGCTCGTGACGCCCGGATACCCAGGGTTCGAAGCAATTCCCGCAACAGGATCTTCATCGTGACGATATTTACCAATCTGAAAATCGGCAGCCGCATGGCGCTCAGCTTTGCGCTGGTGCTTCTTCTGACTTCGTTGCTCGGGATCGCGGCGCTGACGGCGGTCTCCAAGGTCAACGGCGCCACGGAGGACCTGCAGACCAACTGGCTGCCCGCCATCCGCGCGCTCGGCGACTACCGCACGGGCGTGAACCTGGTGCGTCGCGTCGGCGGCCAGTACGTGATGAGTTCCACCGACGAGGAGTTCTCGCGCTGGGACAAGCGCATGGCCGATGGCAAGGCCGTGGCCACGGACGCCTGGAAGCGTTATCTCACCACCGTCGATTCGCCCGAGGAGAAGGCGCTGGCCGCCATCATCGAGGCCGACCAGGAGAGCTTCTTCAAGGCCGAAGACGCCGTCTCGGAGCGCTCCAAGGCCGAAAAGCATTTCTCCGAGGAGCTGCACCAGCAGTACCTCGGCGATTCGCTGACGACCTTCAACAAGCTGCTGGATGACGTCGAGAAGGACATCGTGCTGCAGTCCAAGGGCGCCGATCAGGCTTTCCAGCAGTCGCAATCAACCTACAAGAGCATCCGCATGGTCGTCGTCGGCCTGCTGGGCGTGAGCCTCGTGGCGAGCGCGGTCATCGCCTACCTCGTGACGCGTTCGATCACCACGCCGATCCGTGAAGCAGTGCGGGTGGCCGAGACCGTGGCCGATGGTGACCTGACCTCGAACATCGTCGTCCGCAGCCGCGACGAGACCGGCCAGCTGCTCGCCGCGCTGCGCCGCATGAACGAGAGCCTCGTGGGCATCGTCGGCGACGTGCGCCAGGCATCCGATTCCATCGCGACCGGGACGACGCAGATCGCCAGCGGCAACGCCGATCTGTCGCAGCGCACCGAGGAGCAGGCCAGCAATCTCGAGGAGACGGCGGCCTCGATGGAACAGATGACCGCCACGGTGCAGAAGAACGCCGAATCGGCGCAGCAGGCGCGCCAGCTCTCGGCCAACGCGCAAGAGGCTGCCAGCAAGGGCGGCGAAGTCGTGGGCAAGGTGGTGGCGACGATGGCGCAGATCAGCGACAGCTCGCGCAAGATCTCCGACATCATCGGCGTGATCGACGGCATCGCGTTCCAGACCAACATCCTCGCGCTGAACGCGGCCGTCGAGGCGGCCCGCGCGGGCGAGCAGGGCCGCGGGTTCGCGGTGGTCGCGGGCGAAGTGCGCAACCTGGCGCAACGCAGCGCCGAGGCGGCGCGCGAGATCAAGCGCCTGATCGGCGACAGCGTCCAGAAGGTCGAAGCGGGCAGCGCGCTGGTCGGCGACGCCGGCGGCGCCATCGAGGACATCATGCTGCAGGTGCAGCGCGTGAACGACCTGGTGGGCGAGATCAGCGCCGCGAGCCTGGAGCAGAACCAGGGCATCGGCCAGATCGGTGCCGCGGTGAACCAGCTCGACCAGGTCACGCAGCAGAACGCCGCGCTGGTCGAGGAAAGCGCCGCAGCGGCCGAAAGCCTCAAGCACCAGGCCGAGCAGCTGGCGCAGACGGTGTCCAAGTTCCGCACGGCGGCGGGTGGGCAGCAGAAGATGGCTTCGCTCTCGCACGTTGCGCCGGCCAGGGCCGCCGTCAAGGCAGGCGTCGCGCGCAAGCCGGCGCCGGTGACCAAGGTTGCGACCAAGCCCGAGGCGAAGCCCGCTCCCCTGGCGCGCGTCAAGCCCGCGCCGTCGGCGGCGGTGCCGGTGCTCGAGAAGGCCGTTGCCGTGGCGCCGGCCGAGTCCGGCGATTGGGAAACCTTCTGACGGCCGCAATTTCCTGATCGGCCCATGACGACGAGGGGCTGGCAGCGCAGGCTGCCAGCCCCTTTTTATTTCAGTTCTTGCTTCAGTCCTTGATGGACTTGGCCGCCTTCTCGATCAGCTCGGCCACGGCCTTGGGCTGCGAGACGTAGACCGAGTGCGAGCCAGACACTTCGACCACGCTGGCGCCGGCGCGCTGCGACATCGCGCGCTGGGCGGGCGGCGGGATCATCTTGTCGTCCTTGGCCACGAGGTACCAGCTCGGCTTGGTCTTCCACGAGGCCGAGCTGACCTCGCCCTGCAGCGCGGCCAGGCCCCAGGGCACCTGCGAGGCCGCCATGAAGGCGGACTGTTGAGGCGGAAGATCGGCGGCGAAGGAGGCCGCGAACCGGGCCTGGTCGAGCAGCAGGAAGCCGTCCTGCGGCGGCAGGATCGGCGGCACCGGCGCGCCGGGCACGGGGTTGGCGATCAGCTTGGCGACGGACTCGCCAACGTCGGGCGCAAAGGCCGCGATATAGACCAGGCCGGCGACCTTGGTGTCGTTGCCGGCTTCGGTGATGACGACACCGCCGTACGAGTGGCCGACCAGGATGACGCGGCCGGGCTTGGCGTCGACGATGCGCTTGGTGAAGGCGACGTCGTCGGCCAGCGAGGTGGTGGGGTTCTGGACGACGCTGACGTCGTAGCCGTCCTTGGCGAGGATGTCGTGGACCTGTTGCCAGCCGGAGCCGTCGACGAAACCACCATGGACCAGGACGATGCTGAGAGAGAGGGCGGGAGCGAACATGATGAACCTTCTTTCAGTTGAGTGGGTTGGAGGCGGTACTGCGGGGATCCAGCCAGGCCGAGGTCGGGCTGAAGATTCATGAATCAATTGATCATGTGTAAATAATTTAGATATAAATCATTTGAAAGTCAAAGACCACGGCGTCAATTTCGAGTCGACGCCGTGGTCTTTAGGTGGATGGGTGGGCGGGCGCTGCCGCGGGCAGGGTCAGGCCCAGTCCGTCGCCTCGACCAGCACGGCGAGCACCTCGGCAAAACCCTGCGCATCCTCGGCGTCGAAACGCGCGAGCAGCGGGCTGTCGAGGTCGAACACGGCGCGCAGCCGGCCGCCGGCGCTCACCGGCAGCACCAGCTCCGAGCGCGAGGCCGAGTCGCAGGCGATGTGGCCCGGGAAGGCATGGACGTCTTCGACGAGCTGGATCTCGCCGCTGCGCGCGCAAGCGCCGCAGACGCCGCGCGCGAAGGGGATGCGCACGCAGGCGACCTTGCCCTGGAAGGGCCCGAGCACGAGCTGCTCGCCGCGCGCCATGTAGAAGCCGGCCCAGTTCAGTCCGGGAACCGTCGTGTAGACCAGGGCCGAGAACTGCGCGAGGTTGGCGAGCCAGTCGCGCTCGCCTTCGAACAGGGCCTTGGCCTGTGCCTTCAGCAGCGCGTAGCTCTCGCGCTTGGCCGCGGCGCTGGACATGTCGAGCATGCCGCCGGTGTCAAAACTCATGGCGTCGAATCCTTCAATTTCTGCATCCGCCGGATTGTCCCGCGTCCGACAAAACCCTCTACTGCGCTAACCTCGCCCACCATCCCGACCCGCGATCGAACGGAGCGAGCATGAACCTTCGCCGTCACATTGCCGCCGGCCTCCTGTGCGCGTGGAGCCTGGCAGCGCAGGCACAGGCGGGCAACCCGCATGCGGCCCACATGATGCAGGTGCCGCCCGGCGTCGATCCGGGCCAGGCGATCGACCCGCACCTCGGGCCGCTGCACCATCCCGTCAGTACCCGCAATCGCGCGGCCCAGGCTTTCTTCGACCAGGGCATGAAGCTGGCCTACGGCTTCAACCACGAAGGCGCCATCGCCTCGTTCAAGCATGCGGCCGAACTCGATCCGCAATTGGCCATGGCCTGGTGGGGCGTGGCCTGGGCATTGGGCTCGAACTACAACCAGCCGATGGGTCCGGCGCAGCACGCCCAGGCCTTCGAGGCCTTGCAGCATGCACAGGCGCTCGAAGCGCAGGCCTCGTCGATCGAGCGCGAGTACGTCGACGCGCTGGCCAAGCGTTACTCGAGCGATCCCAAGGCCGACACCGCGCCGCTCGATGTGGCCTACGCCGACGCCATGCGCGCGCTCAGCGAGCGCCACGCGCGCGACGCCGACGCGCTCACGCTCTATGCCGAAAGCCTCATGGATCTGCGGCCCTGGCGCCTGTGGCGGCCCGACGGCGCGATGGAGCCTGGCACCGAGGACATCATCACGGCACTCGACGCGGCGCTGAAGCTCGTGCCCATGCACGTCGGCGCCAATCATTACTGCATCCATGTCTGGGAGATGTCGCCGACGCCCGAGCGCGCGCTGGCCTGTGCGCATCGCCTGGAGGCCATGCATCTCTCGGCCGGCCACCTCGTGCACATGCCGGCGCACGTCTACATCCGCACCGGCGACTACGTCGCGGCGGCGCGCAGCAACGTGGCGGCGGCGCAGGTCGACGAGGCCTTGATAAGCGCAGGCGTGCACTCGCTCTACACGGTCGGCTACTACGGCCACAACCTGCATTTCTTGGCCGTGGCGCAAGGGCTGGCGGGGAACTCGGGCGCGGCCATCGCGGCGGCGCGCAAGCTCGCGGCGATGGTCGAGCCGCAACTCAAGGACGTGCCCTACCTCGATACCTACTACGCAACGCCGGCGCAGGTGCTCGTGATGTTCGAGCGCTGGGACGACGTCATGGCCGTGCCGGAGCCGCCGTTCGAAGCGCCGCTGAGCGGCATGATGTGGCACTTCGCGCGGGCGCAGGCCCTGGCGGCGCGCGGGCAGATGGACGCCGCGCTGGCCGAGCGCGACGCCTTCGCGCGCATGGACGAGGCCACGGGGCAGAGCATCGACTGGGGCAACAACAAGGCGCGCGACGTGTTGGCCGTGGCGCGGCCCTGGCTGGACGGGCGACTCGCGTTGGCGCTGAACGACCTGCCCGCGGCGATTGCCGCCTTCCGCGCGGCGGCCGAGGCCGAGGGCAAGCTCGCGTATGACGAGCCGCCCGACTGGTACCTGAGCGCGCATGACCAGCTCGGCGACGCGCTGCTGAAGAGCGGCGATGCGGCCAGCGCCGCGGCGGCCTACCGCGCGGGGCTCAAGCAGCTCGTCGCCAGCGGGCGCAGCTTGCATGGCCTGCAGGCGGCGCTGGCGGCGCAGGGCAAGGCGGCCGAGGCTGCGGCGGTGGAGGCGCAGTTCCGCCAGGCGTGGCGCACGGCGGACGTGAAACTGGCGACGCTGAAGTAGTGCGTTACCTGGCCGTCGCGGTCAGACCGGCTCCGCCGCGGCCTGCGCCGGCGGCTCGTCGTCCTCGGCGAGCAGATGGCCGAAGAACACGCGAGACAGCAGCAGCATCGTGCCGGCCGCTGCAACGAGCAGGGCGTGCAGGCCCCAGAAGGCCGCGCCGGGCAGCTTGTCGAGCAGGCCGGCGAGCCAGCCGACGAAGAAGTTGCCGCCGAACAGGTGCAGGTAGTACACGCCGATCACGACGCCGGCGATCTTGCGGGGCGCGACGCGCGAGTACAGCGCCAGGCCGACCGGCATGACGTTGGCGAAGCCGAGGTCGTTGACAAAGGAGTAGATGAAGCTCCACGCCAGGCTCACCTTGCCGTGCGAGGCCATCTCGGCGGCGATCACCATCAGCGCGGGCGCGCCGGCCGAGACCAGGGAGCCCAGGCCCATCTTGACGAGGTCGCCCGGCTCGCGGCGGTGCTTGGCCCACCAGCGCCAGAAGCCGATCGACGCGATCATCGTCAGCGTGCTCACCAGGGCGTCAACGGCCTGCAGCCAGGTCACCGGCACTTCCCAGCCCAGCAGCGTGCGGTCCATGTGCGCGTCCGCCCATTGCGGGAAGGCGTTGTTGTACTGCTGGTTGCTGACCACGGACAGCACCAGCACCGGCAGCAGCACGACGAGGAACGCCAGGCGGGCCTTCTCGACGCGCGTCAGGGGGGCGTGCTCGACGCGGTCGCGCTCCTTGCGCGCGGGCTCGGGCGGCAGCCAGGGGCGGGCGAACAGGTAGGTGAACAGGCCGATCACCATGCCCACGCCGGCGGCGCCGAAGCCCCAGTGCCAGGCCACCTTCTCGCCGAGCGTGCCGCAGACGATGGGCGCGACGATGACGGCGATCTGCACGGCCAGCATGAAGATCTGGAACGCACTGGCGCGGCGCTTGTCGTCGGGACCGTAGAGATCGCCGACCTGGGCGGCGATATTGCCCTTGAAGCAGCCGACGCCGATCAGCAGGCACAGGATGGCCGGCAGGAAGACGAGCTCGAAGGCCATCAGGAAGTGGCCCAAGGCCATCAGCGAGGCGCCGAGCACCACGGTCTTGGTGCGGCCGAGCCAGCGGTCGGCCACCAGGCCACCGAAGATCGGCGTGAGGTAGACCAGGCCGGTGTAGAGGCCGAAGATGATGGAGCCGAACTGCTGCGTGGACAGCGGGCCGAACATCGATTCGATGCCACCGCGCAGCGCGTCGATGCCGGCGACGTTGCCGATGTGCTCGGGCCGGAACAGGTACTTGGTGAGGTAAAGCACCAGCAGCGCCTGCATGCCGTAATAGGAGAAGCGCTCCCAGAGCTCGCAGAAGGCGAGCCAGCCGAGGCCGGCGGGGTGGCCGAGGAAGGCACGGTCGGACTTGGCCGTGCGCGCGGCCGGAGCGGCCTGCGAAAGGGTATCTGCGGACATGTTGAGAGCCGGCCCTGCGGGCCGGCGATTCGAAAGACAGCACTGTGGCCGCAGGGCGCGGCGCGTGCAAGAGGACTAGCCCGCGCTGGCGCGGCGGGCCGACGTAAAACCTTATTGCTGAGTCTGCTGCGCCTGCGCCGCTGCATCGCGGTGATAGGCCGTCACGCGCTCGACTTCGTTCCTGGAGCCCAGCACGACCGAGACGCGCTCGTGCAGCTTGCCCGGCTTGAGCCCCATGATGCGCTCGTGCGCGTTCGTCGCGGCGCCGCCGGCCTGCTCGACAAGGAAGGCCATCGGGTTGGCCTCGTACATCAGGCGCAGCTTGCCGGCCTTCTCGGGCTCGCGCTTGTCCCAGGGGTACATGAAGACGCCGCCGCGCGTCAGGATGCGATGCACGTCGGCCACCATCGAGGCGATCCAGCGCATGTTGAAGTCCTTGCCGCGCGGGCCGTCCTTGCCCAGCAGGCATTCGTCGATGTAGCGCTGCATCGGCGGCGCCCAGTGGCGCTGGTTGGACATGTTGATCGCGAATTCCCTGGTGTCCTCGGGGATCTTCACTTCGTCGCTGGTCAGCACGAAGCTGCCCTGTTCGCGGTCGAGCGTGAACATCGCGACGCCGTCGCCGACGGTCAGCACCAGCGTGGTCTGCGGGCCGTAGACGCAGTAGCCGGCTGCGGCCTGCTGCTTGCCGGGCTGGAGGAAGTCTTCGTCCGAGACGCCGCGGTTGTTGGTGACCTTGCGCAGCACCGAGAAGATCGTGCCGATGGACACGTTGACGTCGATGTTGCTGGAGCCGTCGAGCGGATCGAACAGCAGCAGGTACTCGCCCTGAGGGAAGCGGTTGGGGACGGCGTAGATGTCTTCCATCTCCTCGCTGGCCATGGCCGCGAGGTGGCCGCCCCATTCGTTGGCCTCGATCAGCACCTCGTTGGCGATGATGTCGAGCTTCTTCTGGACTTCGCCCTGCACGTTCTCGCTGCCGGCCGTGCCGAGCACATCGCCGAGGGCGCCCTTGTTGACGGCGATGGCGATGCGCTTGCAGGCGCGCGCCACGACCTCGATCAGCAGGCGCAGCTCCTGCGGGATGTGGCCGTGCTGGCGCTGCTGCTCGATCAGGTACTGGGTGAGGCTGATACGTCGGGTCATGGCGCGAAAGCGTAGGGGGAACTTAAGTCAGGCGGAAGTCAGGCCGAAGCCAGCGCGCGCTCGATCGTCTCGCGCACGTCGCTCGAGAGATCGGGCTTGGCCGCGACGCGGCGGATCGCTTCGAGCGCGGCGCTGCGATAGGGCTCGGCGAGCTGCGCCCAGCGATCCATCGTGCGGGCCATGCGCGCGGCGACCTGCGGGTTGATCGCGTCGAGCATCAGCAGCTGGTCGGCCCAGAGCACGTAACCGGCGGCATCCGTGCGGTGGAAGGCCGCGGGGTTCTGCATGCACAGCGAGAACAGCAGGGCGCGTGCGCGGTTCGGGTTCTTGAGCGTGAAGTCCGGGTGCTGGAGCAGCTGGCGCACGCGCGCGAAGGTGCGGCCGCCCTGCTCGGGTGCCAGCGCCTGCAGCGCGAACCACTTGTCCACCACCAGCGGCTCGTCCTTGAACTGCGCGTGGAAGCGCGCCAGCGCGGGCTCGGCGAGCTCGGCATGGCCGTTGACCAGTGCGGCCAATGCGCCGAGGCGCTCGGTCATGTTGGTCGCGTCCTTGAAGCGCTGGTAGGCGCGGCCGAGCCAGACGCCCGCGTCGGCGCGGTTGTGGGCCTTGGCGTCGAGCACGAGCATCGACAGCGCCAGGTTGGCCAACGCGCGCTTGCCGGCGCTGGCCGAGTCGGGCGTGTAGCCGCCGGCGATCTGGTTGGCGTCGAAGGCTTCGATCCAGTCATCGCGCAGCGCGGCAGCGAGCTGGGTCTTGGCGGCCTCGACGGCGGCGTGGATGGCCTGCGGGTCGACGACGTCGAGTTGCTCGGCGATATAGGCCTCGCCCGGCAGCGTCAGCGCGAGTTCCTTGAACGCGGCGTCGAGCGTGGCGTGCTTGAGCACGCTGCGCATGGCCTCGACATAGGCCGCGTCGAGCTCGAGCGGCGTACCGTGCTTGACGGCCGCGACGATGCGGTTGAGCGCCAGGCGCTGGCTGGCTTCCCAGCGGTTGAAGGCGTCGGCATCAAACTGGAGCAGCACCAGCAGGTCGGCGTCGGCCAGGCCGTCGTCGAGCGCGACCGGCGCCGAGAAGCCGCGCAGCAGCGAAGGCACGGGCTCTTGAGCGATGCCGTTGAACGTGAAGCTCTGCTCGGCCTGATCGAGCACGAGCAGCTGTTCGGCCAGCAGCGCGCCGTCGCGTGCCAGCAGGCCGGTGGCGACGGGCACGACCTGGGGCGCCTGGCCCTTGTTCGATTGCGTCAGCGTCAGCGTGTAGGTCTGCGCGCCAGCGTCGTAGTGGCCGCGCGCGGCGACACGCGGCGTGCCGCTCTGCGAGTACCAGCGCTTGAAGGCGTCCAGGCGCGTGGCCAGCGCCGAGCCGGGGTTGGCGTCGGCGATGGCGGCGGCAAAGTCGTCGCAGGTCACGGCCTGGCCGTCATGGCGCTCGAAGTAGAGCTTCATGCCCGCCTCGAAGCCGGCGCGGCCCACGAGCGTCTGGTACATGCGCACGAGCTCGGCGCCTTTTTCGTAGACGGTGGCCGTGTAGAAGTTGTTGATCTCGACGTAGCTGTCCGGGCGCACGGGGTGCGCCATGGTGCCGGCGTCTTCGGGGTACTGGCGGGCACGCAGGGCGCGCACGTCCTGGATGCGGCAGACGGCGCGGGCCGACGGGCTGCCGGCCATGTCCATGCTGAACTCCTGATCGCGGAAGACGGTCAGGCCTTCCTTGAGCGAGAGCTGGAACCAGTCGCGGCAGGTGACGCGGTTGCCGGTCCAGTTATGGAAGTACTCGTGGGCAACGATCGATTCGATGCGCGCGAAGTCGCCGTCGGTGGCCGTCTGCGGGCTGGCGAGCAGGGCGCTCGTGTTGAAGATGTTGAGGCCCTTGTTCTCCATCGCGCCCATGTTGAAGTCGCTGACTCCAACGACCATGAAGCGCTCGAGGTCCAGCGGCAGCTTGAAGCGCTGCTCGTCCCAGACGATGGAGGCGATCAGCGAGTTCATCGCGTGCTCGGTCTTCTCGAGGTCGCCGCGGCGCACGAAGATCTGCAGCAGGTGGTCGCGGCCGCTGCGCGTGCGGATCTGCTGCTCGCGCGCGACGAGGTCGCCGGCCACGAGGGCGAACAGGTAGCTGGGCTTGGGGAAGGGGTCGTGCCACTTGGCGCAGTGGCGGCCGTTGTCGAGCTCGGCGGTTTCCAGCAGGTTGCCGTTCGAGAGCAGGACGGGGTACCTGGCCTTGTCGGCGCGGATCGTGACCGTGTAGACGGCCATCACGTCCGGGCGATCGAGGAAATACGTGATGCGGCGGAAGCCTTCGGCCTCGCACTGCGTGAAGAAGCTGCCGCCCGAGGTGTACAGGCCCGACAGCGCGGTGTTCTTCTCGGGCGCGCAGGTGTTGCGGATCTCGAGCGTGAAGTCGGCGTCGGGCGCGTTGTCGATGACGAGCAACTCGCCCTCGACGCGGAAGGACACGCTCTGGCCGTCGATCAGCACGCGCAGCAGATTGAGCTCCTCGCCGTGCAGCGCGAGCGGGCCGTGCGGGATCGCCGCGTTGCGCTCGATCCGCATGCGGCTCGTGACGATGGTCTTGGCCGGATCGAGATCGAAGGTCAGGTCGACCGTTCGGATCCAGTAGGCCGGCGCCAGGTAGTCCTCGCGGCGGATCAGCGGGGCAGTGCCTTCACGCATCGTGTTTCCTTTTCGGTTCTTTTGCTTCTTCAGACGCCTTGCTTCAGGCTCTCTTGAATGAAGGCGTCGAGATCGCCGTCGAGCACCTTTTGGGTGGCCGAGGTCTCATAGTTGGTGCGCAGGTCCTTGATGCGGCTCTGGTCCAGCACGTAGGAGCGGATCTGGTGGCCCCAGCCCACGTCGGTCTTGCTGTCCTCGAGCTTTTGCTGCTCGGCCTGGCGCTTCTTCATCTCGTGATCGTAGAGGCGCGAGCGCAGGCGGCGCCAGGCGACGTCGCGGTTGCTGTGCTGGCTGCGGCCGTCCTGGCACTGCACGACGATGCCGGTCGGGATGTGCGTGAGACGCACCGCCGAGTCGGTCTTGTTGATGTGCTGGCCGCCCGCACCGCTGGCACGGAAGGTGTCGGTGCGCACGTCGGCCGGGTTGATGTCGATCTCGATCGAGTCGTCGATCTCCGGGTAGACGAACAGCGAGGCGAAGCTCGTGTGGCGGCCGCCGCTGGAGTCGAACGGGCTCTTGCGCACGAGGCGGTGCACGCCGGTCTCGGTGCGCAGCAGCCCGAAGGCGTACTCGCCCTCGACCTTGACCGTGGCGCTCTTGATGCCGGCCACGTCGCCCGGCGTCTCGTCTTCCATCGTGGTCTTGAAGCCCTTGCGCTCGCAGTACTTGAGGTACTGGCGCAGCAGCATGCCGGCCCAGTCGTTGGCCTCGGTGCCGCCGGCACCGGCCTGGAAGTCGATGAAGCAGTTGCTCGGGTCCGCCGGGTTGTTGAACATGCGGCGGAACTCGAGCTCCTCGACCTTCTCGCGCAGCTTGGCGGCGTCGGCCTCGATGGCCTCGAGGCCGTCGAAGTCCTGCTCGGCCTTGCTCATCTCGAAGAGCTCGGCGTTGTCGGCGAGGTTGGTCGTCAGGTGGTCGATGGTCTGGACGACGGTCTCGACGGTGCGCTTTTCCTTGCCGAGTTCCTGGGCCCGCTTGGGGTCGTTCCAGATGTTCGGGTTCTCCAGCGCCGCATTGACTTCATTCAATCGCAGGGCTTTGCGATCGTAGTCAAAGATACCCCCTTAGCGCGTCGGTACGCGCTGCTAGATCGGAGAGGGTCGAGCCGATCAGATTGATTCGTTCGATGTCCATGGTCTTGGTACTTACCGGCAGATGCCGGGTCAACCCGCAATTCTAAACTTGCCCTCATGGACGACCCTGACAATCGCGCCGACGAACGCCCCGAGGACGGCGCCGCGCGCCGCGCCCGCGAGCACCGCTACTGGCGCCGCACGCGCGCCCTGCTGGTGGCGCTGCTGGCGCTATGGGCGGGCGGCACCTTCGGGCTGGTCTATTGCGCGCGTGCGCTCAATGCCTGGAGCTTCGCGGGCTGGCCGCTGGGCTACTGGCTTGCGGCGCAGGGCATTCCGCTCGGATTCCTGGTGATCGTGCTCGTCCATGCGCGCGTGATGCGGCGCATGGACGAGCGCTTCGAGGCGAGGCGCTGAGCGGCCGTCAACCGGCGGGCTGGCTCAAGAAGCTTTCGAGGACCAGGGCCACGGCTTCCGGCTGGTCGTGGTGCAGCATGTGCCCGGCGCCTGCGATGACGCTGCGGTGCACATCGCGCACCTGCGCAAGGCGGGCGTCGAACTCGCTGCGCGGATAGCGGTCGGCCCAGAGCTCGCCAATGCGCGTCTGCGCGCCCTCGACCCACAGCAGCGGGGCCTCGATGCGGCGCCAGCAGGCCAGCACCTCCTCGGCCCGGTAGGGCACGGCGTTGGGGCGCTTGTGGGCCGGGTCGCCGAGGATGACCCAGCGGCCCGGCGCGGCCTCGCGCGACCAGTGCGCGGCGAGCCAGCGCGCCTTGTCGGGCGCCAGCAGCGGGTTGGTGCGCATGAGGCGCTCGGCCACCGCCGCGAGGCTGGCATAGGGGCGCAGCTCGGCCGGCGCCTTGAGCGCGTCGAGCCATTCGGCCAGGCGCTTGGGCGCCTTGTCGGCCCGCGCGTCGGGCAGGCCGAAGCCTTCGAGGTTGACGAGCCGGCGGATACGCTGCGGCCGCACGCCGGCATAGCTCATGACGACGTTGCCGCCCATGCTGTGGCCGAGCAGGTCGACTTGCTGATCGGGCGCGATGGCGTCGAGCAGGGCGTCGAGGTCGCCGAGGTAGTCGGGAAACCAGTAGCTGTCGGTGCCGCTCGAGTCGCTGAGGCCGAAGCCGCGCCAGTCCATCGCGATCACATGCAGATCGTGGGGCAGGGCGTCCACGACGAACTGGAAGGACGCGGCGACGTCCATCCAGCCATGCAGCATGACGAGCGGCGGGCGCCCGGCGCGGGCACTCGGCTCGCCCCACTCCAGGATGTGATGGCGCAGGCCGCGCAGGGTCAGGAAGCGGCTGCGCGGCTCGCGCAGCGGTGTGTAGGTGGCTTCGTCCATGGCAGGCCACTGTACGCGGTGCTCATGACGGGCGTGGACTGGCGAGAATGGCCCCATGAACCCACCCCTGATCCGTCCCGCGGCACCGGACGACGTTGCCGCCATCTTCGAGCTGATCCGCGAACTCGCCGCATTCGAGCAGCTCACCCATCTGCTCGAAGTCACGCCCGAGCGGCTCGCCGAACACCTGTTCGGGCCGCGGCCGGTGGTCGAAGGGCTGGTGGCGGAAGTGGCCGGCGAAGTCGTCGCCTATGCACTGTGCTTCACCAACTTCAGCACCTTCCTCGGCAAGCCCGGCCTCTACCTCGAAGACCTTTACGTGCGTCCTGCGCACCGTGGCCTCGGGCTTGGGCGCGCGCTGATCGAGCGCCTGGCCCAGGAGGCCAACGCGCGCGGTTACGGCCGCTTCGAATGGAGCGTGCTCGACTGGAACGAGAACGCCATCCGCTTCTACGAGAAGCTCGGTGCCACAGTCATGCCGGACTGGCGAATCTGTCGGCTCGCTGGCGATGCCTTGCAGCGATACGCGGCAGATTGACGTTTGTCCTTGGTTCGGCCTCCGGAGAATCCCGGTAACAAATTGTTCCAACGCTCCTTAATCTTGCGGACTTATCGGCGGCGAGGCAGCCAGCAACAATGGTCGAACAAGAGCCCTACGAGCAGCTGTACGCTCAGTTCCGGTGGCAGTGCCCTGGCGAATTCAGCATCGCGGAAGCCTGCTGTGCCCGCTGGGCGCGCGAGACGCCCGATGCGCCCGCGGTGATCTTCGAAGGACCGACGGGCTGCCGTGCGCAGTACAGCTTCGGCCAGCTGCAGCGCGCTGCCAATCGCCTGGCCAACGCGTTGCGCCGCATGGGCATCGTGGCCGGTGCGCGCGTGGCAATCCTGCTGCCCCAGCGCTTTGAAGCCGTGGCCGCGCACATTGCGATCAATCGCCTTGGCGCCGTGGCACTGCCGGTGCCGCTGCAGTTGTCGGGCACCGCGCAGGCGGCGCGGCTGCGCGCCGGCGAGGCGCAGGTCGCCATCGTCGATTGCGCGGCGCTGGCCGGCTTGCGCAAGGCGCGGCCCGAATGCCCGGCCCTGCGGCATCTGATCCTGGTCGGTGAATGCCCGGCCGAGGGCGATGAGCTGTCCTGGATGCAGGCGGTACAGGCCGAGGACGCGCGCTTCGAACCGATGCCGCTCGGAGCCGAAGACCCGGCCCTGTTGCTGGACGCCAAGACCGAAGCGGGCAGCGGCACGCTGCTGCCCCAGCGCGCGTTGATCGGCCATTTGAGCGGCTTCGTCGCAAGCCAGAACTGGTTTGGTTTCGATCCCGATGCCCCTGAAGCGTCATCGCACGCCGTGTTCTGGACCGCTTCCGACTGGGCCGGCAGCGCTGCGCTACTGGATGGCGTGCTGCCAGCGCTCTATTTCGGGCGGCCCGTGCTGGCCTGGCAGGGGCGTTTCGACGCGACCCGCGTGCTCGACCTGATGCGCCGCCATGCCGTGAGCCATGCCTTGCTGTCGGGCGCGGTGCTGGATGCACTCGTTGCCACGACACCCGCTCAGCGCGGCGGCGTGGTGCTGGAAGGTATCGCCGCCGATGTCGGCGAACTCGGCGGCGCCACGCTCGAAGCCGCGCGCAAGGCCTTTGGCGTGCCGGTGAACACGCTGTTCGCGCGGGCCGGCATCGGCGCCTTCGTCGGCCATTGCACGCGCTTCTGGGACACGCAGCCGGGCAGCCTCGGCCGAGCCTATCCGGGCCATCGCGTCGCCGTCATCGACGCGGCCGGCCAGCCTTGCCCGCCGGGCGTGGTGGGCGAACTGGCCTTGCACCGGCGCGATGTGCACGGCGATCCGGACCCGATCTTCTTCCTGCCCGCCGCGTCGCACGGTGCGGGGCGCGTGCATGGCGACTGGTGGCGCAGCGGCGCGCGTGCATTGCAGGACGAGGCCGGCGTGTTCTGGCGCCAGGGCGGCGCCGGCGCTGAACAGCTCACGCACTGAGCGCTGGCTGCCTCAGTGGTAGCAGGGGCCCGATACCGAGGGCAGCGACGTCGCGCGCGAATCCATGGGGTTGAGCGTGCCGATGCGCGCCGGGGTGACGCGCGTGCACTTGCTGCCCTGGCGGATCAGCTTGCCGCCCGAGCCGTCCGTGCTGTCCACGACCTCGACGGGCAAGGTCCCGGCCGCATCGGCGATGCGGTGTTCGAGCGTGACTGGAGCGCTGTGGCTGCGCGGATCGGCGTGGATCTGTTCGAGCATGCCCGGTGCGGCGACCACGGCGTGCGGCAATTGCAGGTTCAGGTGCGGCGTCGAGGCGGCCGAAGCGGGCACGGCAGGCGCCGCCGGCATGGCGATCGCCGTCAACTCGGGGGTCTGCACCGTGGCTTGGCGCTGCGGCACGGTCGGCGGCACCGGCGGCGTCGCCCTGGCTTCGCGCGGGCCGGCCTGCCGGCGGCTCGGCACGGGTGGCGGCGCGATGATGCGCAGCTCGATGCTGCGCGCTGCGTCCTCGCGCCATGCCGGCCGCCCATGCATGAGCGCTCCGATCAGGCCTGCATGCAGCAATGCGACCAGCAGCCACCAGGCAGGATGACGGCGCCGTCGTGGAAAGGGGTTTCCCATGGCCGCAGTGTCGCAGCAGATCGGGCGCGCGCCGCCGTCGGCGCCGCTCGTGTTCAAGCACGCCACAATCCACCGCCATGAGCAAGAAAAGCGCGCACATCAGCGAGACGCCGGCCACGGCGCTGCTGCGTCGTCACGGCGTGGCGTTCGAGGAGCATGTCTACGACTACGTGGACCATGGCGGCACCTCGGAGTCGTCACGCCAGCTGGGCCTGGACGAGCATGCCGTCGTCAAGACCCTGGTCATGCAGGACGAGCGGGCCAGCCCGCTGATCGTGCTGATGCACGGCGACTGCCAGGTCAGCCTCAAAGAACTTGCGCGCCAGATCCCGTGCAAGAAGGTCGAGCCCTGCAAACCCGAAGTGGCCGAGCGCCACAGCGGCTACCAGGTCGGCGGCACCTCGCCCTTCGGCACGCGCAAGGCCATGCCGGTGTTCGTCGAGGCCAGCATCCTCGAGCTGCCGCGCATCGCCATCAACGGCGGGCGGCGCGGCTACCTCGTCGGCATCGCCCCCCAGGTTCTTACTGATCTGCTGCAGGCGCGGCCGGTGCATTGTGGCCAACGATAATCCGCGCCCATGCAAGATTACGTCTACCCCCTGCTGGCCTTTGTTGCCGCCTACCTGATCGGTTCGCTGTCCTTCGCCGTCATCGTCAGCCGCCTGATGGGTCTGTCGGACCCGCGCTCCTACGGATCCGGCAACCCGGGCGCCACCAACGTGCTGCGCTCGGGCAACAAGAAGGCCGCGGTGCTGACGCTCGTATTCGATGCCTTGAAGGGCGCCGTGCCCGTGCTCGCCGTGCAGCTCTGGGGCGATCGTCTGGGGTTGGGCGAGGGCACGGCCGCGCTCGTGGCGCTCGGCGCTTTCCTCGGCCACCTGTGGCCGGTGTTCTTCAAGTTCGTGGGCGGCAAGGGCGTCGCCACGGCGGCCGGCGCCATCCTTGCGCTGAACTGGATGCTGGGCCTGGCCATGCTGGCGACCTGGCTCATCATTGCCTACTTCACGCGCTACTCGTCGCTCGCGGCCATCGTCGCCGCGGCCTTCGCGCCGTTCTATCAGCTCCTGATCTGGGGCACGGGCTGGACCGCCGGTGCGCTCGTCGTCATGGGCCTGCTGCTCGTGTGGCGCCACGAGGGCAATATCCGAAAGCTGCTGGCCGGCACCGAAAGCCGCATCGGCGGCAAGGCGGCCGGCGCCGCCACGGCCAAGGCCGCAACAACGCCTGCAACGCATTCCAAGCACAAGGGAAAGAAGTGATGAGCAAGCTCGAACGATTCGACGTCGGCGCCCGCCTGTCGGAGATGGCCGTGTACAACGGCGTGGCCTATCTCGCCGGCCAGGTCCCCGAGGACCAGACCAGCGATATCGAGACGCAGACCGCGCAAGTGCTCGGCGCCATCGACAAGCTGCTGGCCCGCGCCGGCACCGACAAAAGCCGCGTCCTGATGGCGCAGATCTTCCTCGTCGACCTGGCCGACTTCCCCGGCATGAACAAGGTCTGGGACGCCTGGGTCACGCCGGGCCACACGCCGCCGCGCGCCACCGTGCAGGCGAACCTGGCACGGCCGGGCTGGCGGCTCGAAGTGGTGATTACGGCTGCGGTTTGAGGATCGTCCCGGCGAGCTGGATGGTGACCTCGGCGTGATCGTCGTCGGTCCACTTGATCAGGCCCGGCTCGTTGTTCGCGATCACCATCGAGAACTGCCGGGTGCGTGAACTGCCGGTGAGACCGGCCGCGTGCAGCTGAACCTTGCGGGGCGGACTGGGGTCGAACCTGACCGCCACCTTGAGCTTGCCGTCGGCCTGGATGCTCGGCGTGAGCTCGATCGCCATCGGCGCATTGGCGGGGCTGGGCGGCCGCCCGTCGACCACGATGCGCCCGGTCTCGCCTTCAAGCACGATCATCTGCGGGTCGAAGGTCCGCCGTCCCTTCGCGGGATCCTCGGCAACGATATGCAGTGCCAGGCGCACGCGCTGCGTGCCTGGCGCCGCCACGGGTGCCGCATTGAACGCATGCACGAGTCCGGCCGCCAGCAGCGCGGAGGCCGCCAGCAGGCCGCGGCCGATGAGGCGGTGCTGGCGTGAAACAGGGTGTCGATCCAGCATGGCAATCCTTTCGATCAAAGGGTGAGGGGAAGTCCAGCGTGCCCATGGCAGCAAGAGGCTGAGTGCGTCGCCTTGCGCCGCCAGCAAGGCCCGGCCGTAAGGCGCTTCGCAACCTGGATGCGCGGCCATCACCGCCGCGTCGCAGGCGAGCTCCTGGTCGGACCGAAAACTGCGCAGCGCGGCCCAGGCCAGCGGGTTGAACCAATGCAGCGCGCACAGCAGCGCGGCCAGCAGGTTCCAGAGGCTGTCCAGGCGGCGGCGATGCACGTCCTCGTGCGCGAGCACGAGGCGCTGCTCCGTGGCGTCGAAGCGCGTGGCGAAGTCGTGCGGCAGCACGACGCGCGGGCGCAGCAGGCCGACCAGCGCCGGGCCGATGCCCGACGCGGCCCGCCATTGCCCGCCATCGAGCGTCAGGCCCCGCGTGAAGCGCCGCTGCTGCCACAGCATCAGCGCGAGCAGCATCAGCGTGCCGGCAAGCCACGCCGCGAGCCACAGGCCCGCAGACGAGGCCGGTGCCTGCGGCAGCGCGAGCGTTGCCACGGGTGCGGGCCCGAACTGCTGGACGAAACGCGCGACGACGACTTGCTCGGGCCTTGCCACCGGCATCGCCACGGCCAGCAGCGTGAGCGGCAGCAAGGCCCAGCGCGCATAACTCAGGCCGGCGCCGAAGCGCGCGAGCACGGGCCGCCGCAGTGCCAGCAGCACGACGGCCGCCATGGCGAGCAACAAAGTCTGGCGCAACAGCGCCGCAAGGAAGGCTTCAGCCATGGTCCTTCCCCGTCTTCGAGCCCGCCTTGCGCTCGTACTCGGCGATCAACTGCTTCAGCGCCTCGACATCGCCCGCCTTGAGCTTTCTGCGGCTCGAGAAATGCGCGACCAGCGGCGCCAGGCTGCCGTCGAACAGTCGGTCCACCAGCGAGAGGCTTTGCGCCTGCGCCCACTCGGCGCGCCGCAGTCGCGGTGCGTATAGATAGCGCCGGCCGTGCGCCTCGTCCGGCACCGCGCTGACGGCCTCTTTCTTCAGCAGCCGGTTGAGCAGCGTCTTGACGGTGGCGAGCTGCCAGTCCTGCCGCCCGGCCAGCGCGGCGGCGACGTCTTCGGCCGAGCGCGGCGCGGCGGTCCAGAGGACTTCCATGACTTCGGCCTCGGCTTCGGTGATCACGGGGGGCTTGGTCGGCATGCGTCGATTACGTTCGTAAACATGATAGAATGATTACGTCTGTAAACGATGTTGTCAAGCTGTTCCTGATCGAGTGCGCGGCCCGGGAGCACTTGCAGAGGCCCGCGAACGGCCCATACCATGCGGCGGGTTGCGCGGCGCCCGCCGTGCATCCCTTCTCGCCGTGGAACGGCACCACTTCAAAGGACCCAAGATGAGCTCCCAGCAACTGATTCGCGTCGCCCTGATCTCGGCTGCCCTGGCTTGCAGCACCGCGGCGTTTGCCGACACGCCCGCCAAGAGCGGCACGCGCCAGAACCATCACTGCAAGCTGGCCGATGGCACCATGGACATGAGCAAGACCAAGAAGGCCTGCCTGGCCGACAAGGGCACCTGGGCCAAGGACGCCCAGCCTGCCGCCGCCGCCGCGGCTGGGCCTGCAGCGTCTGCAGCGCCGAAGAAGTAAGTCAGGCCGGCGCGCCGGGCGCGAGGGGCCAGCGCCAACGATCAGTCGAGAAGAAACGGTGAACTGCGATGCGCAACAGACTGAATCGATCGCGATGGCCCGCCTGCCTTGGCGCGGCGCTGGTCGCCTGCTTGGTCGCCCTGGAAAGTCCGGCTGAAGGCCAGGTTGCGGCAGGCAGCGCGCTGGAAGACGCGGCGGCCGAAGTGCGCTCTACAGAGTTGGCATTTGCCGATGCCATGGCTCGACGTGACCTTGTTGCCTTTGGTGAGTACGTGGCCGTGGACGCTGTCTTTCGCGGGAGAACCTTGCGCCAAGGTCGCTCGGCCGTGATCGACGCGTGGAAGCCCTATTTCACCGGCGACCGCGCGCCGTTTTCATGGTCGCCAGACGCCGTCACCGTTTCTGCGGATGGGCATTACGGCCTGTCGACCGGGCTGGTCCGCGACCCCGCCGGAAAGGTTGAGGGTCGGTTCACCTCCATCTGGCGGCGCGAAGCGGATGGGCATTGGCGCGTCATCGTGGATCAGGGCGTGGACGCCTGTTCGTGCGCAGTGCCTGCATCGAGTCCGGCATCGAATTGACGCGGTCGCGCGGGCAACGCGAAGTCTTGGCCTGCTATCGTGCGGCCCCCAGTACTACCTGCTTTGGAGCCTATGCCCCACCGTCTAGCGTCCTGCAGTTGCGGTCAGCTCACGGCCCAGGTCGTCGGCGAGCCGGTGCGCGTTTCGATTTGCCATTGCCTGGCCTGCCAGCGGCGGACGGGCAGCGTGTTTGGTCAGCAGGCCCGGTTCCATCGTACGGACGTAACGCTTGCAGGCAACTCGCGCGAGTACGTGCGGGTGGGTGACGAAGGCTCGAGCATCAAATTCCACTTCTGCCCGAACTGCGGATCGACCGTGTACTACGAGCCCGAGGGCCTGGACGAATTTCTGGCCATCCCCGTCGGCGCGTTCGCGGACCCGGGCTTCCCCGCGCCGCTCGTATCCGTGTACGAAGGGCGCATGCACGCATGGGTGGTGCCGCCAGCGGATGCCGAGCACTTTCGTTGAATGCTGAACGGGCCTCAGCCTTCCGCGGCCAACGGCAGCAATCGGTGCGTTCAGGCCTGCACGTCGAGCTTGGTGCCGAGCCCGTCGAGGCGAATCTTCTGCCCGGCTGGACTGGCGCCTTCGACGGACTGAACCGTGGCTGCAGGCGGCGCCTTTTGCTCGGTGGCCTTCTTCACCTGCGACTTGATGGCGTCGATCTGCCCCGTGATCTTGGCGATCTGCGCCTTGCCCTCCGAGGTCTTGCCCGAGGGGCAATTCACCCAGTCTGACAACTGAGTCTCCAGCTTCGCCAGCTGCGCGTTCGCGTCCGCCGGAGCACGAGCCGAACCCGCCGGCACAGCGCTGCCAGCGGTCGTGCCGTCGATGCTGCCAATGGTGGTCATGGCGTCGTGAGGAACGGATGGGCTGTCCTTGGCTTATCGGCGGGTTGGGCGCGAACTGTAGGGGTGGTTGGTGTCGGCCATTTGAACCGCCACTCCCAGCCGTCGGCATTGATGATCACTCCAGTAGCTTCTTGACTCTGTAGTTACTTCAGGTTGTGAAATCCTGAAAGTTCGCACAGGAGCAGGAAGATGAAGTCACGTGATCGCGGAAATGCCCGCAACAAGGTGCAAGCCGACGGAGCAGATCGCGCACTCGCGCGAGATCGGTCCAGGCAAGTTGTTCGGCTTGGCACCAAGGTGCAGCGCTCGCTTGCGGCGCTGCTGATCGGCCTTTCAATCCTGCCGTCGGCGCTTGCGCACGGTATTGCCGGCAATCGACTCTTCCCGGGCACGCTGACCTTCGACGACCCTGCCGTTGCCGACGAGTTCACAGGCCCGACTCTTTCCGAGCAACGCCACCCGACGCCCTTTGGCGACGAAGTATCGGACCACACCAGTGGACTGTCGCTGTCGCGACTGCTTACCGATTCCACGGCAGTCGGCATGGATACCGCTTGGACCGAGCATCGCAATCTCGCCGGCCAGACGACTCGCGGCATTGGCGCCACGCATCTGTTCGTGAAGCATCAGCTGTACGAGAGCGACGAGTCGGAGACTCTGCTGGCCGGCAGCGTTGCACTTGGCCTGGGAGGCGTCGGCAGGGCAGACCTGCATGCGCACACTTACAGCACGATCGAGCCGGGCATCTCGTTCGGCAAGGGCTTCGGCAACCTGCCCGACGAGCTCGCCGTGCTCCGCCCGTTTGCCATCGCCGGAAATCTGGTGGCCGACTTTCCATTGGCCGCCAAGTCGCGCCCGGAACCTGGCGCTTCTCTGGTGACCAGTCCCGTCATCGTTCACGCCGGCCTCGCCTTCGAGTTCAGTCCCCGCTACCTGACGGCCCGTTTCCGGCCCGGTGTGCCGCCCACCGAAGAGCCGCTGGATCAGTGGATTCCGCTTGTCGAATTTCAGGTCGATCGGCCAATTTCGGGCGGGTATGGCCGCGCCAGCGCGGCCACGGCGAATCCCGGTATCGCCTACGTGGCTCGGACCTGGCAGGTCGCGGCGGAATGGATTGCTCCGCTGACGACCCAGGGTGGGTCGCACGGAGTTCGCCTGCAGCTCAACGTTTTCCTCGATGACGCCTGGCCTAGCCTGTTCGGGAAGCCGATGCTGGGGCTGAAATAAGGAGTCCCGCGTAACTCGGATCGCCAGGTGGAAAACGAGTGCGGCCGTCGATTGGAAACCCTGAAGCAACTGCAGAGTCAAATCATGTACGAAAAATCCCCGAATGTGATGCTGGAACTCAGCCGCAAGACTTGCACGGCGTATGTGCGCTGTGCCAAAATTTCGTCATTAAGAACTTTGGAGCCGCGTGCGTGGACAGTGCCAGTTGTTGCAGTGAATGGAAGCGAGCCGTGATGGCCGCCCGCTGCTCAGCCGTCTAACGCCAGTGCTTGGTGCTAGGCCCTGAGCGGACCGAGCGCCTGAACCAAGTGCCCGAATGCAGGCCTGTTCTGGGCCGTGCAATTTCTAATTCGCTAATTGCCCGATGTGCGAGCGCCGTCTGTGCTCGCCATTGGCTTGTGATCGCTTGCCTTGTGCACGCGTGGCGGTGCCCGGCTTCGTCCGAAAGAAACCGATCATGCTGACGCCTCTCACATACCGTCGCCGGACTTGGCCGGCGTCGCGATAAGTCTATTCATCCAGAAAGGAGTTCATATGGAGCCCGCCCCTAGTTGGCGCCCTTGTGCGCCGTATGCCCCACCCATCGCATTGCCAACTTACATGATGGCGGTCGCGCTGGAGCAGATGTTGCGAAGCTGAATCAGCGCGCATCTCTCCTCGCGGGGCCGTCGAGGAGAACCTCATGATCTTTCACCTTGCTCGCCGCATGCAGGCGGCCCACCACCGCTTTCTTCGACTGCTGCAAGCCACATGGCGCAGCTTCAATCGGCCGACGGCTCGAAGTGACGAGCCACATGGCTTCGGATTGCTTGTCGATCTTCACAGCGCGTCCCGTTGAGACGATTGCAGCGCCAACCGAACGCCTGACACAACGCGTTAACGCACGGCTGGCGCCGAGAGTTCCACGACCATGAAATAGGTCTGGCGACGCGCTATTGGCCAATCCGGCCAAGCAGAAAACATTTGACTGAGAAATACATGATGCACTTGAAAATCAAGGTGCAGGGCTTCGTTCGCCTTGCATTCCTGACGACAGCAGTTGCGGCCGCCAATTTGGCGAAAGCCGATGCATTGCAGAACTCACTGACCGACGAGGCCGCCGTTCCGAGCACGGAGGCCGTAGACGCGGCGCAGCATTTGGACAAAGTTGTCGTTACGGGAACGCTGATTCGCAGCTCGAGCAAGACTGGATTCAACCAGGTCCAGATGGTGACGGCACAAGAGATCGCGAGCAGCGGCGCGTCGACCGTGGCCGACTACCTGCGCGGCACGAGCGCCAATTCCGGCAGCAGCTACGACGAGAGCACGGTCCTGAACCAGTCGCCCGGCGCTACCGGCATCGCGCTGCGCGGCCTGAGCGTCAAGTACAGCCTCGTCCTGGTGGACGGCCAGCGAGTCGCGCCCTACGGCTTCGCCTCCGGGGGCACCGACACGCTCGTCGACCTCAACACGCTGCCGCTGAACATGATCGATCACATCGAGATCGTGAAGACGGGCGCGGTGTCCGAGTACGGTTCCGACGCGATCGCCGGCGTGGTCAACATCATCACCAAGCGGGCCTTCCGCGGCCTCGTGCTCGACGGCACGCTGGGCGGCGCGCAGCAGGGCGGGGTGGGTACCCGCAGCCTCGGCGTGCTCGGCGGCTACGGCGACCTCGGCGAAGATCGCTACAACGTCACCGCGGCGCTCAGCTACCTGCACCGCGACGGCGCTTCGCTGGCCCAGCGCGGCATCACCGCCAACGAGAACTACCTGGGACAGAACGGCGGCTACTTCGCCCAGCCGAGCTCGTTCTGGACGACGCCCAACGGCCCGCAGGCGCTCGCGAACTGTGGGCCCGGGGCCCAGCTGACCTCGGCCACCGACAACCTCCAGACGCAGAGTCCCGGCACGGTGTGTTCGCAGAACGGCGCCGGCGCGCAATCGCTCGCGGCGCAGGTCGAGCGCATCGGGCTGAAGGTGCACGTCGACGCGGAATTGGGCGGCGACGTCGAGGCCTACGCCGACCTCTGGGGCAGCCACAACCGGACGGCGCTGGCATCGGGCCAGGCCGGGTTCGGCGCCGGCGCACTGGTGCCGTCGCTCTACTACGAGCCCGGCGTGGGCTATGCACCGTTCGCACCCTCGGTCGGCGGGAACGGCTTGACCTATTACTTCCCCGACGCGCAGGTCGTGGGCACGACATCGAACTTCTACCGCGTTGCGTCGGGCCTGAAAGGCTCGCTGGAGGGAACGCGCTTCGGCGACTGGGATTGGGCCACTTCCATCGGGCACTCGGAAAGCCGCGTGGTCAATGCCTACACCCATCAGATCGATGCCGCGGCGGTCCAGGACTACCTCGCGGGCGTCACGATGGCGAGCTTCAGCCCGACGCAGTTCGACGCCTTGCCGGGCCTCTTCGGCACGTCGAACACCCGAGCCCGCTCGACGCTCGACACGGTCGACGCAACGATCGCGACGTCGAATCTATATACCTTGCCGGCCGGCGACATCGGCTTGGGGCTGGGGGCCCAGTTTCAGCATCAGAGCGAATACATCGGAGCGGGCTCGACGCAATTCGTGAATCCGTACACCCAGGCGGTGCGCGGCGAGCGCAATGTCAGCGCCGCCTACTACCAGCTCGACCTGCCGATCCTGCGCAGCCTGAAGTTCAGCCAGTCGGGGCGCTACGACGACTACGTCGACTACGGCCGCGTGTTTTCGCCGCGCTTCGCACTGCGCTATCAGCCGGCCGAGGCCATCACGCTGTACGGGTCCTACGACCGAGGCTTCCGTGCGCCGACGCTGATCGAGCTCGACGAGGAAGGCAGCGTGACCTACCAGGTCGTCGGGCAGCAGAACGTCAACGAATATTTCGTCGGCAATCCAAAGCTCAAGCCCGAGCACACGAAGAACTACAACCTCGGCTTCCAATGGTCACCGAGTCGTACCACCGACATCGGCTTCGACTGGTACAAGATTCATGTCAGCGACGTGGTCAGCCAGCTGAACATCGCCTCGGCGGTTGCCGCGAACCCGGGGCAGCCGATCTACACGCTGCCCTACGCGAACATCTCCTACCTCGACACCGAGGGCTTCGAGTCCACGTTCAAGCAGGTCCTGCCGACGCACGTGGGCGTGTTCACGCTGTCGGGCGACTGGGCCTATGTGTGGCACTACAAGATTCCCGACAGCATCGTCGCCGACTTTGCCGGGAACAATGGTGCCAATGACACCGTGTTCGGCGGCGCGATGCCACGCTGGAAGGGCAACACGGCTCTGAACTGGACCGATGGCGCCTGGGGTGCGACCCTGAGTTGGCAGTTCACCGGCACCTACGCGCAGGTGATCAACCGGGGTGCGAACGCAGGCTCCTACAGCCAGTACAACCTGGCGGCGAGCTACTCGGGATTCCAGCACTGGACCCTCTTCGCGGGCATCAACAACCTGTTCAACAGGGCCCCGCCTTACGACCCGGTCTGGACCTTCACCTATCGCGGCTATTACGACCCGTCCTTGTATTCGCATATCGGCCGTTACGGTCAGATTGGCGCGACTTACAAGTTCTGATCTGCGCGGGCCGGGAAACACGGGCACGTTCACCGATCGAGCATGCAGTCGTTCTCGGCCCCAGCTTCGTAAATCAATCGGAGCCGGACCGAATCCGTGCGGGAATGGCTTTCACAGGCCCAGCTTCGCCGCGTCCCCTCGACCTTCGCGCAGCACCACGGGCTCGTCGGTCGTCATGTCGATGACGGTCGTGGCCTGGCGGCGGCAGGGGCCGGCGTCGACGATGACCTGGATGAGCTTGTCGTAGCGCGCCGAGATCTCCTGCGGGTCGTTGAGCGGTTCGGTTTCGCCGGGCGGGATCAGCGTGGTGGCCAGCAGGGGCTGGCCGATCAGGGCCAGCAGTTCCTGCGTCACGGGCTGGTCCGGCACGCGCAGGCCGATGGTGCGGCGCGAGGGATGCGAGACGCGCCGCGGCACTTCCTTGGTCGCTTCGAGGATGAAGGTGTAGGAGCCCGGCGTGCCGAGCTTGAGGATGCGGTACTGGCGGTTGTCGACGCGCGCGTAGGCGGCCAGTTCGCTGAGGTCGCGGCACAGCAGCGTGAGGTGGTGCTTGTCGCTGGTCTTTTCGTTGAAACCGCGCAGCCGCCAGAGGTTCTCCGCCGCGGCCTTGTCGTCGAGCCGGCAGACGAAGGCATAGCTCGAATCCGTGGGGATCGCGCCGATGCCGCCCGACTGCAGGATCTGCGCGGCCTGCCTCAGGAAGCGCGGTTGCGGGTTCTCCGGGTGAACTTCGAAGTACTGGGCCATGGCGTGATGATGGCACGCGGCTCCGCTGGAGATGCCGCTATTGCGGCCAGTGGATGCGTTCCTGCAACTGTGTCCACACCGGCGTGAGCTGGCCCGGCAGCAGGTCGAGCCGGCCGAGGTCGGTGTGGCTTTCGTCGGGCGAATGGAAGTCCGAGCCACGCGAGGCGAGCAGGCTGAATTCCAGCGCCACCTCGGCATAACGCACTGCATCAGCGGCACTGTGGCTGCCCGTGACGACTTCGATGCCGCGTCCGCCGTGGCCGATGAACTCGGTGAGCAGCGCGTATTCCTCGTTGGCGGTGAAGCCGTAGCGGGCCGGATGCGCGATCACGGCCAGGCCGCCGGCTGCCGTGATCCAGCCGACGGCGTCCTTGAGGCTGGCCCAGCGGTGCTCGACATAGCCCGGCTTGCCCGGCGTGAGGAAACGGCGGAAGACCTCCGGCACGTCGGCGCAATGGCCGGCCTCGACGAGGAAGCGCGCGAAGTGCGTGCGCGAGATCAGCTCGGGGTTGCCGACATATTGCGCGGCGCCTTCGAAGGCGCCCTTGATGCCGACTTGCGCCAGACCCGCCGCCATCTCGCGGGCGCGCTGCTCGCGGCCGCCGCGCGTGGCGCGCAGGCCCGCGGCGAGGACTTCATCACGATGGTCGAAACCGAGGCCGACGATGTGGACGACCTTGCCGGCGAAGCTCACGGAGATCTCGGTGCCGGTCAGGTAAGGCATGCCGTTGGCATGCGCGGCGTCGAGGGCTCGTTGCTGGCCGCCGATCTCGTCGTGGTCGGTCAGGGCCCAGAGCTCGACGCCGTTGGCGCTGGCGCGGCTCGCCAAGGTCTCGGGCTCCAGCGTCCCGTCCGAAACCTTGGAGTGGCAGTGCAGGTCGGCGTTGAGGATGTCTTTCACACCCTCATTGTGCGCCAGTGCGATGTCAGCGCTGGGCGGGCGCGAGGCCGCGCTGCTCGAGCATCGGACCGATGTCGGGGTCCTGGCCGTAGAAGGCGCGGAACATCGGGCCGTAGTCCTCGGTGCGGCCGCGCGAGAGGATCATCTCGCGGAAGCGCTGGCCGTTGGCGCGCGTCAGGCCGCCGTGGCGCATGAACCAGGCGTAGGCATCGTCGTCGAGCATTTCGGTCCACTGGTAGGCGTAGTAGCCGGCCGCGTAGCCGTTGGCCCAGGTGTGGAGGAAGTAGCTCGAACGGTAGCGCGTCGGCACCTTGGCGAAGTCGGTGTGCGTGGCGGCCAGGGCCTTGGCTTCGAAGGCGTCGACGTCCTGGTGCGGCGCGTCGGCACCGAGCGAGTGCCACTGCATGTCGAGGCTGGACGCGGCCAGCAGCTCACCGAGCGCGTAGCCCTGGCTCCAGGTGCCCGAGGCGCGGATCTTGTCGACGAGCGCCTGCGGGATCGCCTCGCCGGTCTTGTAGTTCACGGCGTAATGGCGCAGCACCTCAGGGTCCATCGCCCAGTGTTCGTTGAACTGCGAGGGGAACTCGACCCAGTCGCGCGCCGTGTTGGCACCCGAGAGCGAGGCGTAGCGCGTGTTGGCGAACAGACCGTGCAGCGCGTGGCCGAACTCGTGGAACATGGTCGTCACGTCGTCCAGGCTCAGCAGCGCCGGCTGGCCGGGCGCGGGCTTGATGAAGTTGGTGACGTTGTAGACGACGGGCTGGGTGCCGAACAGCGTGGACTGGTTGACGAAGTTGCTCATCCAGGCGCCGCCGGCCTTGTTGTCGCGCTTGAAGTAGTCGACGTAGATCAGGCCCAGCGGCGAGCCATCCTGGTCGAACACGCTGAAGACGCGCACGTCGGCCTGGTAGACGGGCAGGTCGTGGCGTTCCTTGAAGGTGAGACCGTACAGGCGGGTGGCCGCGTAGAACACGCCGTCGCGCAGCACGCGGTCGAGCTCGAAGTAGGGCTTGAGCTCGTCCTGGTCGAGGTCGTAGCGGGCCTTGCGGACCTTGTCGGCGTAGCGGTCCCAGTCCCAGGGCTGCAGCTCGAAGTGCGGGCCGGACTGGTCGATCATCTGCTGGATCTGCTGCGCTTCGTCGGCGATCTTGGCCTGCGTGGCCGGCACGAGCGCGCCGATGAAGTGCTCGACGGCCTCGGGCGTGCGCGCCATCTGGTCGTGCAGCACGTAGGCCGCGTAGCTCGTGTAGCCGAGCAGCTGGGCCTTCTTCGCGCGCAGTCGCGCGAGCTCGGCGACGCTGGCGCGCGTGTCGTTGACGTCGCTCTTCTCGCTGCGCGTCCAGGAGGCGGCGAAGACCTTCTCGCGCACGGCGCGCTCGCTCAACGAGGCCAGCACCGGCTGCTGCGTGGTGTTCTGCAGCGGGATCACGTAGTGGCCCGGCAGCTTGCGCTCCTCGGCGTCCTTGGCGGCGGCGGCGATTTCGGCGTCGCTCAGGCCGGCCAGCTCGGCCCTGTCGGCGGTGATGAAGGCGCCGGCATTGGCGCCCGCGAGCAGCTTCTTCTCGAAGGCCGTCTCGAGCGAGGCGAGCTGCTTGTTGATGTCCTTGAGCGCGGCCTTGTCGGCGTCCGAAAGGTTGGCGCCCGCCTGGACGAAGTCGCCGTAGGTGATCTCGAGCAGGCGGCGCGATTCGGCGTCGAGCTTGAGGTGCTCGCGCTGCTCGTACACCGCCTTGACGCGGGCGAAGAGCCTGGCGTCGAGATAGATCGCGTCATGGTGGGCGGCCAGCAGCGGCGCGACCGTGGCTTGCGTCTGGTCGAGCGCGTCGTTGGTGTTGGCCTGGACGACGGCGAAGAAGGTGTTGTTCACGCGCTCGAGCATGCGGCCCGACTTCTCCATCGCGACGACGGTGTTGTCGAAGCTCGGCGCGGCCGGGTTGGCCGTGATGCGCGCGATCTCGGCGAGCTGCCGGCGCATGCCCTCGAGGAAGGCCGGGGCGTAGTCGCTGTCCTTGATGCGGCTGAAATCAGGCGCCATGAAGGGCAGCTTGCTGGGCTGCGCGAACGGGTTGGATGCGGGGAGGGAGGTGGCGGGGCTGGCCGCCAGGGCCGCACCGGCGGCCAGCAGGCTCAGCGCGCCGGCAGCCCGGCGCAGGGAACGCACGCGAATCATCGTCAGTCTCGCTTTGGTATCGACGCCCGGTAAGGCGCACTTCTTGGGAACGATGCGCCGCCCGGCCCCAGCGGAGCTTGCGGCGCGCAAAGCCCACGACTTTAGCCGCTCAAGGTAAAGCGGCCCGCACGGGTTCCCGATGTCCCTGGGGGGCTCAGAGGCGGAAAGCCTGGACCGTCTCGTCCATGTTCTCGGCCTGGTTGCGCAGGCTGGCCGCGGCGGCGGCGGACTGCTCGACGAGCGCGGCGTTGCTCTGCGTCATCGAGTCGATCGAGCGCACCGCGCGACCGACCTCGGCGGTCTGGCCGGCCTGCTCGCGCGAGCGGCTTTCCATCTCGCCGATCATCTGCGTGACCTTCTGGACCTGCTCGACGATGCCCTGCATGGCCTCGCCCGCGCGGCCGGCCAGCTGCGAGCCGTTCTGGACGCGCTCGACCGATTGCTGGATCAGGTTCTTGATCTCGCGCGCGGCCTCGGCGCTGCGTTGCGCCAGCGAGCGCACCTCGGAGGCGACGACCGCAAAGCCGCGGCCTTGTTCGCCGGCACGCGCCGCTTCCACGGCCGCGTTGAGCGCCAGGATGTTGGTCTGGAAGGCGATGCCGTCGATCAATCCGGTGATGTCGGCGATGCGGCTGGAGCTCTGGTGAATGGCCTCCATCGTGCTGACAACCTCGCCGACGACGGTGCCGCCTTCCTGCGCCAGGCCGGACATGCGCTGCGCCAGCTGGCTGGCCTCGCCCGCGGCGCGGCTGCTTTCCTGGACGACGGCATCGAGCTGCTCGACGTTGGAGGTGGTGCGCTGCAGCTCGGCGGCGGCCTGTTCGGTGCGGCCGGCGAGGTCTTCGTTGCCGGCGGCGATCTCGCGCGCGGCGCTGCGGATGCTCGTCGCGCCGCCGTGGATCTGCTCGATCAGGCCGCGCAGCCGCAGCTGCATGCTGCCGAGCGCGCGCAGCACGTGGCCGAGCTCGTCGGCACTGCCGGGCGGAATGGCCTCGGACAGGTCGCCCGAAGCGATGCGTTCGGTCGCCGCGATCATCTGCTCGACCGGGCCGAGCAGGTGGCGCAGCGCGCGCCGCATCAGCACGACGAGGCAGACGAGGGCGAGCGGCAGCAGCCCGCCGATCAGGTTGCGCTTGAGTGCGACGGTGCGCTCGCGCGCATCGATGGCGTCGACCAGCGTGTGTTGCACCTGGCCCGAGATTTCGGACTGCAGCGCCGCCGCATCGCGGAAGGTCGCGGCCAGCTTGTCGAGCGGGTAGCTGACATCCTTGGCGGCGGCGTCGAGCGTGTCGTCGACGAGGCGGCGCTGGGCCTCGGCCTTGGTGATCAGCGGCGCGAGCGCCTGGCCGAGTTCGGCGTCGGCGGCGTGGGCGCTGCGCAGTTGCCCGAGCATCGCAGCATCGTGCTCGCGGTAGCGCGTCAGCGCGCGATTGACGAGGCCGATGTCGTCGACGGCGGCACCGGCCGCGATGGCACCCAGCTCAGACAGCGCGTCTTCGACGCGCGGGGCGCTTTCGAGGCCGGCCGCGATCGAGGCGTGCAGGCCCGCGCCGGGCTCGAGGTTCAGGCCGAGGTCTTCGTCGAGATCGGCCATGGCGCCGAAGGCCTGCGCCGACAGCGCCTGCTGGCGGTCCAGCAGTTGTGCGACGTTGAGCTTGGAGGCGTCGACATCCGCCGTCAGCGCGGCGAAGGACTGGCCGATCGCCTTGGCCGCGCCGAGGTGGTGCGCGTCGACGCCGGCGTCCGTCAGCGCGGCTTGCAGCTTGTCGAGGCTGGCCTGGACGGCCTGGCGCGCTGCGGGCAGTTCGTCACGCGCGGCCGGCCGGGTGCTCAGGGCTTCGGTGGCCAGGCGGCGATGCTGGCGCAAGGCGCCGAGCACGCCTTGCCAGGACTGGTTCAGCGGCAGCGCGGTGCGTTCGCCGCGTGCGAGCTGGAGATCGGTGTTGAGCTTGGAAATCAGCATCGCCCCAGGGACGATGGACAGAAGCAGGGCGATCACGGCGACGATCGCCAGGCGCGTGCGCAGGCTGAGTTGTTTGTTGTGCGGGGCGGGCATGAGACAGCGGAATAGGGTGTGAACCCAGCAGTCTGGAAAACCCTCGTGTCATTGTTTTGACAAATTTGACGCGCCGGCAAATCCGGCGCAATTCATCACGCTTGTTGCGCAACCACGATCATCTGCACGCTGGTCTGCCCGTTCCACTCGTTGAGATCGAGCCGATAAGCCAGCCGGCCATGCTCGGGCAGCGATTCCGTGCGATGGAACCAGATCGCGTCGCGCAGCAGCGTGCCGTGGCGCAGGCGCAGCTTGAGGTGCTTCTCGCCGACGATGCGCTGGGCCACGACTTCGAATTCGTCGCAGAACACCGGCGCCTCGAAGGCCTGGCCCCACACCGCGGCGTCGATGGCGCGCACGACGTCGGGCTTGTAGGCCTCGGGCGGCAGCGGGCCGTCGGTGAGGATGGTGCTCGTGAGCTGGTCTTCCTCGAGCCATTCCTCGGCCACCGCGCGCAGCGCGGCGTCGAAGCGCGCGAGCGCCGCGTCGTTTTCCAGCGTGCAGCCGGCTGCCATGGCGTGGCCGCCGAACTTGCGCAGCACGCCGGGCTCGCGCTTGGCGACGAGGTCCAGCGCGTCGCGCAGGTGAAAGCCCGGAATCGAGCGGCCCGAGCCCTTGAGCGCGCCGTCCTGGCCGCGTGCGAAGACGAAGGTCGGGCGGTGCAGCCGCTCCTTGATGCGCGAGGCGACGATGCCGACCACGCCTTCGTGGAAGTCGGCGTCGAACAGGGCCAGCGCGGCCGGCGGTTCGCCGTGCGGCATCAGCGCGTCGAGCCGCTCCTCGGCCATCTCGCGCATGCCGGTCTCGATCTCGCGGCGCTCGCGGTTGATGTGGTCGAGCTGTTCGGCCAATTGCGCGGCGCGGGTCGCGTCGTCGGTCAGCAGGCACTCGATGCCCAGCGTCATGTCGGCCAGCCGCCCGGCAGCGTTGATGCGAGGCCCGAGCGTGAAGCCGAGGTCGGTGGTCGAAGCCTGGCGGGCGTCGCGCTTGGCCGCGGCGAAGAGCGCGGCCACGCCGGGCTGCATACGCTCGCCGCGCATGCGCTTGATGCCTTGCGCGACGAGGCGGCGGTTGTTGGCGTCGAGGCGGACCACGTCGGCCACGGTGCCGAGCGCGACGAGGTCGAGCAGGCCGTCGAGCCGCGGCTGCTCGCCGTCGCCGAAGCGGCCGCGTGCGCGCAGCTCGGCGCGCAGCGCCATCAGCAGGTAGAAGGCCACGCCGACGCCGGCGAGGTTCTTGCTGGCGAAGGTGCAGCCGGGCTGGTTCGGGTTGATCAGCGCATCGGCCGCGGGCAGGCCGCCGGTGGCGGGCAGGTGGTGGTCGGTGACGAGCACGGCCAGCCCGAGCGCCTTGGCGTGCGCCACGCCTTCGACGCTGGCGATGCCGTTGTCGACTGTCATGAGCAGGCGCGGCTGCTTGTCCATGGCGAGGTCGACGATGGCCGGCGTGAGGCCGTAGCCGTGCACGGCGCGGTCGGGCACGACGTAGCTGAGCTGCTCGCGCCGCGCGCCGAGCAGGGCCAGCCCGCGCAGCGAGACGGCGCAGGCGGTGGCACCGTCGCAGTCGTAGTCGGCGACGATGCAGATGCGCTCGCCCGCGATGAGCGTGTCGGCCAGCAGGCGCGCGGCCGCGTCCATGCCCAGCATGCCGGCGGGCGGCAGCAGGCGCGCGAGCCCGTCGTCGAGCTCGTCGGCGCTCTGCACGCCGCGTGCTGCAAACAGGCGCGCCAGCAGCGGCGTCACGCCGGCCTGCTCCAGGGCCCAGGCCGCTCGTGGCGGCACATCGCGCTGGACGATCTTCATAGCGCCTCCAGCACTTGGATGACGTCGGCGCGCGGCGGCTTCACGCGCTGCCAGAGCGCGCGCAGGCCCGTGGCCGGCGCGCTGACGAAGGTCTGCGCGAAGCGTTCGCCGCAGAGCGTGAGCGTGACGTCGGCGCCGCGCTTGGCCTCGTCGAGCAGGGCCTGGATCGGACCGGCGTCGAGCGCGCGCCAGGCCGCCATCCAGGCGTGCCAGTCGCCGGCCAGCAGCGCTTCGGAGAGCCGCAGCTCGATTTGCAGGCCGGCCGGCAGGGCATGGCCGCTCGATGCGCCGCAGCCGCTGATCCAGGCGCTGTTGATCGCTGCCTGGCCGCGCGCTTCGCGGGCGAGGTTGAGCGGGTGGTCGTGCAGCAGCATCTGCACCTCGTTCTGCAGCGTGCGCAGGCGCCGCGCCTCGGGCATCCAGGGGTCGACGCTGCGCGCGAGCACGCGTTCGATGCTGGCTGCACGGAGCTCGGCCAGCTCCGCGTGGCCGATCAGCCATTGGCGCGGGCCGGCAAAGTGGTAACGCCATCCTTCAGCGGCAGGGAACAGCTCGCCGAGCAGCTCGAAGAAGGCGCGCGCCTCGGCCTCGGGGAAGTCTTCGGGAGCGAGGGCGCGGACGGTGTCGCTACCGACGGCAAAGTGCAGCGGCGTCAGCAGCGCCCAGGGCGCGGCGCCGTCCAGGCCGAGCCCAGCAGCCAGCCAGGCGGCCGTCGGCGGGTGGCCTTCGGGTTCACCCCGCGCTCGAGCGAGCACGGCCTCGTGCGGCATGACGGGGCTGAATTCGTCCTCGCCCAGGCGCTGGGCCGGCCGCAGGCGGCCGAGCAGTTCGGCCAGCTGGGGCAGGGGGGTCTGTCGCAAGGCGGCGGGGCAGGCGTCGCCGAGGGCGGCGGCGTGGGGAATCAGCAGGTGCATGGGCGGGATTGTCGTTTGCCCGCAAGCCGTGACTTCATTCACAGCGATGTCACGCAAGCTCGGCAAGCTGAAGGACCATGCAACCCGACGACCTCCCCCTCGAGCCAGGCCGCCATCGCTACCGCAGCGTCTGGATCTCCGACATCCACCTCGGCACGCCGGGTTGCCAGGCCAAAGCCTTGCTGGATTTCCTCCGGGAAGTCGAATGCGAGCAGCTGTTCCTCGTCGGCGACATCATCGACGGCTGGCAGCTGCGCCGCAGCTGGTACTGGCCGCAGGCCCACAACGACGTGGTGCAAAAGCTCCTGCGCAAGGCGCGCAAGGGCGTGCGGGTGATCTTCATCCCGGGCAACCACGACGAGTTCGCGCGCAAGTACCTGCAGCACAACTTCGGCGGCGTCGAAGTGGCGGAGGAGTGGATCCACGAGACGGCCGACGGCAAGAAGCTCTGGATCACGCACGGCGACCTTTACGACGGCGTCGTGCAGTACGCGCGCTGGCTCGCCTACCTCGGCGACCAGGCCTACGAGTTCACGCTCAAGCTCAACCGTTACCTCAACCACCTGCGTGCCAAGTTCGGCCTGCCGTACTGGAGCCTGTCCAAGTACCTCAAGCTCAGGGTCAAGCGCGCGGTGAGCTTCATCTCGGCCTTCGAGGAAGCGCTGGCGCGCGAGGCGCGCAAGCGCGGCGTCGACGGCGTGGTGTGCGGCCACATCCATCACGCGGAAATCCGCGATATCAACGGCGTGCTCTATTGCAACGATGGCGACTGGGTCGAGAGCCTCACGGCCCTGGTCGAGCACGACGACGGCCGGCTCGAGATCCTCGACTGGAGCGCCGAGCCGATGGCGCAGCCGCAAGCCGACAAGGCGCCCCAAGTCGTGACCCCGGAGCCCGAAGCCGTCCATAGAATCGCGGCATGACCGAATCCGCCCATCTCGCGACTGCATTTGCTGCCGCGGAGACGTCCGCCCCTCCCGTGACCCTGCTCAACCGCGAGCAGGCCATTCTTGAATTCAACCGCCGCGTGCTCGCGCAGGCGCAACGCGAGGACGTGCCGCTGCTCGAGCGGCTGCGCTACATCTGCATCGTCTCGAACAACCTCGACGAGTTCTTCGAGGTGCGCTTCGCCGACATGCTCGACGCCGCGCGCGGCCCCGAGCGCAGCGTCAGCCACGCCGACGTCGAGCGCGTCGGCCGCGCCGCGCATGCGCTGATCGACGAGCAGTACGCCATCTTCAACGAGGCCATCATGCCCACGCTGGGCAAGCATGGCATCGGCATCCTCAACCACGCCGAGCGCAACGATGCGCAGCGCCAGTGGGTGTCGCGCTTCTTCGAGCGCGAGGTCCGCCCGCTGCTGGTGCCGGTGGGCCTGGACCCGGCGCACCCGTTCCCGCAGGTCGCCAACAAGTCGCTGCACTTCATCGCCAAGCTCTCGGGCAAGGACGCGTTCGGGCGCGACACGCGCATCGCCATCGTCAAGGTGCCGCGCGTGCTGCCGCGCGTGATCCGCCTGCCCGACACGCTGACGGGCGGCGAACAGCGCTTCGTGCTGCTCACCAGCGTGATCCGCGCCCACCTCGAGGAGCTGTTCCCGGGCCGCAAGGTCGACGCCTTCTCGCAGTTCCGCGTCACGCGCGACTCCGACCTCGAAGTCGACGAGGAAGAAATCGCCAACCTGCGCCACGCGCTGCGCTCGGGCCTCACCACGCGCAACTTCGGCCGCGCCGTGCGGCTTGAGGTGGTGAACACCTGCCCGCCGGAGCTCTCGGCCTTTCTGCTCGAGCAGTTCGCGCTGCCGCAGGCGGCGCTGTACCGCGTCAACGGGCCGGTCAACCTCGTGCGCCTGAACGAGCTGATCGACCAGACCGACGCGCCGGACCTGCGCTTCAAGCCGCACGAGCCCGTCTGGCCCGAAGGGCGCCTCCCGCGCGGCAAGTCCATCATGGAACAGCTGCAGCGCGGCGACGTGATGCTGCACCATCCGTTCGAAAGCTTCGAGCCCGTCGTCGAGTTCCTGCGCGAGGCCGTCGAAGACCCGAACGTGCTCGCCATCAAGCAGACGATCTACCGCACGGGCAGCCAGTCGGTGCTGATGGACCTGCTGATCGAAGCGGCGCGGCGCGGCAAGGAAGTGCTGGCCGTGGTCGAGCTCAAGGCGCGCTTCGACGAAGAGGCCAACATCAACTGGGCCGAGCGGCTCGAGGCCGTGGGCGCGCAGGTGGTGTACGGCATCGTCGGCTTCAAGACGCACGCCAAGCTGCTGCTGGTCACGCGCCGCGAGGAGCAGAAGGGCCGCAGCGTGCTGCGCCGTTACGCGCATCTCTCGACGGGTAACTACAACCCCAAGACGGCGCGTTTCTACACCGACCTCGGCTACCTGACGGCCGAGCCGGACATCACGGCCGACGCCGACCTGGTCTTCCGCCAGCTCGCGGCACTGGGCAAGGCCAAGACGCCGCGGCGCCTGCTGATGGCGCCGTTCAACCTGCACAGCCAGATGGTTGCCCACCTGGCGCAGGTCGAGGCGGCGGCGCGCGCAGGCAAGCCGGCGCGCGTCGTCATCAAGATCAATGCCCTGACAGACGCCGAGCTGATCGCTGCCATCCTGAAGGCCGGCCAGGCCGGCGCGCGCATCGACCTGATCGTGCGCGGCGCCTGCATGCTGCCGCCGGGCCTGCCGGGCGTGAGCGACTCCATCGTCGTGCGTTCCGTCGTGGGCCGCTTCCTGGAGCATTCGCGCGTCAGCTACTTCCGCTGGGGCGAGGGCGAGTCCGACGAGGCGCTCTATCTTTCGAGCGCGGACTGGATGAGCCGCAACATGATCCGCCGCATCGAGATCGCGTGGCCGGTGCTCGACCCAAAGCTGCGCCAGCGCGTCATCGACGAGGCGCTGCAGCCCTATCTGCACGACAGCCTCGACGCCTGGCAGCTCGGCCCCGACGGACGCGCGGTGCGCCTGCTCGCCAAGAACGGCCGCGGCGTCAGTGCGCAACAGGCGTTGATGAAACGCTTCGAGTGACGGGGGGCGACGCGCCATGGACCTGATCCTCTGGCGCCATGCCGAAGCCGAGCTGCTGCGCGAAGGCGGCAGCGACCTCGAGCGCGCGCTCACGGCCAAGGGCGAGCGCCAGGCCGAGCGCATGGCGCGCTGGCTCAACCAGCGCATGGCAGCGACCACCCGCGTGCTCGTGAGCCCCGCGCTGCGCACGCGCCTGACGGCCGTGGCGCTGGGCCGCGACGTGCGCATCACGCCGACCATCGCGCCCGACGCCAGCGCCGACGACCTCCTGCTTGCCGCCCAGTGGCCCAACGGCCCGCGCTCGCGCGAGCCGGTGCTGCTGGTCGGGCACCAGCCGACGCTGGGCCTCGTGGCCGCGCGGCTGCTCTGTGGGCAGGACCAGCCCTGGTCGGTGCGCAAGGGCGGCGTCTGGTGGCTGCGCTCGCGCGAGCGTGAGGGGCAGGTCGAGACCATCCTCGTGGCCGTCCAGAACCCTGACTGCCTCTGATTTCCGCAACATCGCGTCGAATCTTTCGGCGAGCCTTCTTGCGCTTCGCGCAAACGCCAATTGCGCGTTGCGTTAAGGAAAATGCACGTCAAGCGCAAGGTTGTTCAGCCGATATGACAGACGGGATGGTGTGGCACCATCTGTTTGTGTTACGAGAACCGCGTCATCAGTATTCAGGATGCGGCGTTGCCGAAACTGGCCTGTCTGTGGCCGGTTCCGGCGAGAAAAAAGGAGCATCGCCATGAAGGCCAACCTGAAACCTGCTGTCCGCGCGAAGTACGTCGCTGCCGCCGTCGTTGGCCTGCTGGGTGCCTGCATTGCCACCGGTGCGCAGGCTGCCTCGGCCACGGCGACCGCCACGGCGACAGTGCTGACGCCGATGACGATCTCGGCGACCACCAACATGAACTTCGGCGATCTGGTGGGCGGCAACGGCACCGTGACCCTGTCGACCGGCGGCGCGCTCACCAAGACCGGCACGACGCCGATCCCGACGGTCAACACCAACGGCAGCGCGGTTTCGGCGGCGATGTTCACCATCGGCGGCACGGGCACGTCCACGTTCGCGATCACGGCGCCCAGCACCGTGACACTCACCGGCACGGGCAGCAGCAGCAACACCATGACGCTGACGCCGTTCTGGGAGGTGACCGCTACCGCGACGGCAACCGGCGTCACCAGCGGCACGCCGGCGACCGGCGCGCTGACCTCCGGCGCGGCCTTCATCTTCGTCGGCGGTTCGCTGCCGGTGGCCGCGAACCAGGCCGCGGACACCTACGTGGGCAACGTCCAGGTCTCGGTCGACTACAACTGAGCGGCGCCGGTCACGGCGTTTCCCGCACCAACCAGAGGGGGACTTTCATGCCAGGCATGACAGCCCGCCCCGAGTCCCGCTTCATGAATGCGCAGATCCGGCGGGCCGTCGGAGGCCTGCTGCTGGGGTTCGTGGCGTCTGCACCTGCATTTGCGGCCAGCGCGAAGGCACAGGCCAGCGTGACCATCGCCGAGGCCGTTCACGTCAACGGTCTGATCGGCGTGCCGGTGACCAACGCCGACCTGATCGCCGCGTGGCGGGCCGCGCCGGCGACGAACACGGGCATGATGCCGCTGCGCCTGCCCAGCCTGTTGATGCCGGCGCAAGCCGCCGCAGGCCCGGCCTTTGACCCGGCGGCCGCGGCGACGCTGGCCCAGGCCGGCACGGACGTCGACCGTGCCGACGACGGCGTGCTGCAGCCGGGGCTCGTGGCCGCGATCTCGGCCATCCGGTATGAATCAGGCGAAGGCCATGCTGCGCAGCTGTCGATCACGGTCGCCTTCAACTGAGGCGGCCTGGCTGTGCTGCGCGGCGGCGCTGCTGGCGCTGCCGGTTGCCGCCCAGACGGTCACCAACACGACGCCCCTGTCGTTCGGCTCGTTCACGGCGGGCACGGGCGGCGGCACGGTCCAGCTCACGACCGGCGGTGGCCGTGTCGCAAGCGGCACGGTGCTGCTCTTCAACCAGGGTTCCAGCGCCTCGGCCGCGCAGTTCATGCTCAGCGGGTCGGCGGGCGAGTCCATCACCATTTCGTTACCGGCCGACGGTACCGTGCTGCTCAGCAACGGCGCCAACACCATGGCCGTCAACGGCTTCACGAGCGCGCCGAGCGGCGGCGGCGTGACCCTGTCGGGCATGGGCACGCTCACGCTGCAGGTCGGGGCGACGCTGACCGTGGGTGCATCCCAATCGCCCGGCAACTATTCGGGCAGCTTCAACGTCACCATCAATTTCAACTAGACCGACGGGTCCACAGCCCACTCCAGAAGGAATTCCCATGTTCACGACGCGCACGATCCGATGCCTGGCCGGCCTCGCGCTGGCGCTGCTTGCACAGGCCGCGATGGCCGACCTGATGTTGTTCCCGACCCGCATCGTCTTCGACAAGCAGCGCGCCGCGCAGGTCGAGCTGATGAACCCGGGCAAGGAGCCCGAGACCTATCGCCTTCATCTCGTCAACCGCCGCATGGGGCCGAACGGCGAGTTCATCGCCGTCGAGACCGCCGGGCCGGGCGAGCAGTTCGCCGACGCGATGCTGCAGTTCTCGCCGCACCAGGTGACGATCCCGCCCGGCGGCACGCAGACCGTGCGCATCCTCCTGCGCCGGCCGGCCGGCCTTGCCAATGGCGAGTACCGCTCGCACCTGCAGTTCGACCGCGTGGCCGAGGCCAGCGGCGGCACTAGCATCGAAGACCTCGCGCGGCCCGAGGGCGGCAACGTGGGCGTTGTCATCCAGGCGCTGGTCGGCGCCTCCATCCCCGTGATCGTGCGCCAGGGCGAGACGCAGGCCCAGGTCGCGCTCGACGGCGTCGAGATCGAGCCGCCGAGCGCGGCCAATCCGCAAGGCGCGATCGCGCTGCAGATGCACCGCGACGGCAACCGCTCGGTCTACGGCGATCTCGTCGCCACCGTCACGACGCCGGGCGGGGTCACGCTCGAAGTTGCCAAGGCCGGCGGCGTGGCGGTCTACGTGCCCAACGCCGTGCGCCGCGCGGTGCTGCCGCTGCAACTGCCGCCGGGCACCGTGGGCCTGCCCGTCGGCGGCGTCATCAAGGTCAGCTTCCGCGACCGTCCCGAAGCCGGCGGCCGGCTGCTGGCCGAGACCAGCCTGGCCTTGCCCTGAGCGACGGCGCTTGTTTCGATGGTCAGTCCACTCCACCGGCCTAGCGCCGCATCGTTCCGCCTGACGGCGCTGGCCGTCTCGCTCGGTGCGGCGTGCGGCCTGGGCGCGCCGACCGTGGCGTGGGCTGCGTTCGCGCAGGGCCCGGCCAGCGCGAGCGTCTCGCCGCAGCCCGTGCGGCTGATGGCCGGTGCCACGCAGGTCGAGCTGCGCGCGTTGCTCGTGCAGTTGAACGGCCGCACGCTGCCCGAGCGCATCGACGCCTACCAGAACGGCTATCAGGTCCTGCTGCCGCTCGGCGAGCTCTCGCGCATGCTCGGCTTCGGCATCACGGTGCAGGCCGAACAGGGCCTGGCCGGCGGCACCGTGCTGGCGCCGGACCAGCATTTCTCGCTCGACCTCGCGCAGTCGGTCGCGACGATCGACGGCCGCGAGCACTGCTTCGAGCCGCGCCTGGCGATGGTCATCGGCAACGAGATCTACCTGTCCACGCAGCTGATGGCGCGCTGGCTGCCCGTGGAGCTGGCCGTGGACCTGCCGAGCTGGCAGCTGCGCATCAAGCCGCGCGAAGTGCTGCCGGCGCAGGCGCAGTTGCCGGCGCAGCCCTTGCCCGCGCCGACGAACCCGCGGGCCGAGGCGCCGCCTGCGCCGCGCCGCACGGGCGAAGCCGAGGCCAACCTGCTGGTCCTGGAAGTCCAGCTCGACGGCCAGGTGCTGTCCGACAGCTTCAGCGCCTACCAGGACGGCAAGCAGTTGCTGCTGCCGCTGGGCGAGCTGGCGCGCCTGCTGACGCTGGCGATCGACGTGCATGCCGACAAGGGCAGCGCCGACGGCTTTATCCTCACGCCCGAGCGCGGCTTCGCGCTCAACCTCGGCCAGGACTTCGTCAGCCTGGGCGGCCGCGAATCGGGCTTCGAGCCGCGCCTGGCCACGGTCATCGGCGACGACATCTACGTCTCCGCGCTGCTGCTGCAGCGCTGGCTGCCGCTGAACCTCAAGCTCGACCTCGCCACGCTGCAGCTCAAGGTGGAGCCGCGCGAGCGGCTGCCGCTGCAGGAGCGGATCGAGCGCGAGCGCCTCGCGGCCGGCCTTGCCGCGCGCCAGGTGGCCGAGCGGCCCAGCTACCCCTACCAGGCCTCGACGCCGGGCGTCATCGGCCTGCCTTTCGTCGATCAGTCCTACGGCGCGAACCTGCGCTCCAACGCTGGCGCGCACCAGTACCAGGGCGCCTACACGGCCTACATGACCGGCGACCTGCTGTGGATGGAAGGCCAGGCCTATGTGACGCGCACGAGCGCCCAGACCGTGCCCGACCTGCGCATGACGCTCTCACGCCACGACCCCGACGGCGGCCTGCTCGGCGCCCTGCACGCGAGTGCCGTGGCGGTCGGCAACGTGGTGCTGCCGAGCGTGCGCAACGTCATGCAGGGCAGCCCGGTGGGCAACGGCGTTGCCGTCAGCAACCGGCCGCTGGACCAGCCCAACAGCTTCGACCGGCACAGCTTCCGCGGCGATCTGCCGCCCGGCTGGGACGTCACGATCTACTACAACGAAGCGCTCGTGGGCTACCAGTCCTCGCGCGCCGACGGGCAGTACAACTTCGACGACATGCCGCTCTCGTTCGGGCAGAACGACTTTCGACTCGTCTTTCACGGTCCGCTCGGGCAACTGCGCGTGGAGAAGCAGAGCTTTCTGCTCGACCAGGCCAGCGTCAAGCCGGGGCAGGTCTTCTACGCCGTCGCCCAGCAGTACGACGAACACGGCACGCCGCGCAGCGTGGCCCAGGCCGACATCGGCCTGACGCAGCACCTGACCGGCCAGGTCGGCCTCGTGCGCCGGCCGCGCACGGGCTCGCAGGAGACCCTGACCTTCGGGCAGATCGGCCTGCTCGCGTACATGAGCAACATGATCCTGAGCTCGCAGGTCGACGCCATGGGCGGCGGCGGCGCGCTCGGCGAGTTCGGCCTCAAGACGCGCGTGGCCGGCCTCAGCGTCGACGTGCTGCACACGCAGCGCAGCGGCGCCTTCGACAACGACCAGTTCTCCGACGTGGCCGGCAACGTTCGCGTGCGCGACGAGCTGAGCGTGCAAGGCGTGCTCAAGCCGCCGGCGCTGCCCATCCTCAACGTCGCGTTCGACGCCGTGCGCAACGGCTTCGACAGCGGCCCGCAGAACGTGCAGGTCGGGCTGCGCACCTCGACCGTCGTTCGCGGCATGGCGCTGTCCAACTCGCTGCGCTGGCAGCGCACCGGCGACCTGAGCAACACCGACGGCGTGCTGCAGCTCAGCCGCCGCGTCGCCGACGTCGGCCTGAACGCGCAGCTCGGCTACGAACTCCAGCCCACGCGCAGCCTGCAGTCGCTGGCGCTCAATGCCGACCGCGCCCTGCAGGACGGCTACCAGCTTTCGGGCGGCGTGCTGCGCGCGCTGGATTCGGGCCTGACGCTGTTCTCGGGAGCGGTGAGCCGCAACTTCGGCAGCTTCGGCCTCGCCGTCAACGCGAGCTACTCGAGCCAGCACGACGCGGCACTGGGCATGCAGCTCTTCATCGCGCTGGGCCGCGACCCGCGCACCGGCAAGTGGTCGCTCGACGGCCTGCCGCTCGCCGGCACGGGGGCGGTGTCGGCGCGCGCCTTCGTCGATCGCAACATGAACGGCATCCACGACCCCGACGAGGAGTACGTGCCCAACGCCGGCTTCATCATCAACGGCGGCGGCCGCCACCCGGTGCTGACCAACGCCGACGGCACCGCGCTGCTGACGCGGCTCGCGCCCGATCGCTACGCCGACATCGCCATCGACCAGGGCACGCTCGAAGACCCGCAGTGGAAACCGCTCACGCCCGGCGTGCGCGTGCTGCCGCGGCCGGGGCGCGTGGAGATGGTCGAGTTCCCCGTCGTGCCCACGGCCGAGGTCGAAGGCACGATCTGGATCGTCGAAGCCAAGGGCCGCCGCCGTGGCATCGGCGCGGCCAACGTCGAACTCGTCAGCATGCAGGGGCAGATCGTTGCGCGCTGCGTGAGCGCCAGCGACGGCTACTACCTGCTGCACCAGGTCTTGCCGGGCCGCTATCACATCCGCATCGCGCCCGAGCAGGCCAAGCGGCTCAAGCTCGATGGCTCGCTCGACCGCAGCATCGAGATCGAGGCGGACGGGAACTTCGTCAGCGGGCAGGACCTGGAGTTCCACCTCGCCGCGCGCTGAGGCGCCGCGAGGTGGGCTGCATCACTTCGAGCTCAGCGTCACCGACACGCCGAAGAAGGGCTGAGCGCTATTGGCGTAATTGCCGCCAAGACCGTCGGCGAACACCGTCATGCCCGTGCCCAGCGGCAGCTGGTACGAGGTCGCCTTGCTGATGGTTCCCGTCGTGCCCGTGAAAGTCACCGCCGGGCGCGTGCGGAAACCAGCGCTCGGCGTATTGATGTCGACCACGTCCACGAAGTCGTAGGCCGCGCCGTCCTTGAGGCTGTAGGTGCGGGTGTAGGCGTTGTTGGTGGTGTCGACCGCCGTGACCTGGTCGGTGTAGGTGTCGATCGCGAAGTTCTTCCAGTTCGACGTGCTGCCCGTGGTGGGAATGTTGGAGAACTGGTATTGCACGTAGGTCTGCGACAAGCCTTGTGCCGGCAGCGTGACGGCCGTTGCCGGCGCGGCAACGCGCATGCCCTTGCCGGTGCCGTTGAGAACAACGACGTTGAGCTGGCCGCTCGGCGCCATGTAGACGTAGGCGGTGTAGGTGCTGCCGTTGGTCGGATCGGTGTAGCCCAGCGTTCCGTCCGGATTGGATGCGACGGTGAACTTGGCGTTGCACGTGCTGCCGCCTTGCGAGACGCAGGCCAGATTGCCTTGCGCGTCCAGGGTCAGCGTTTCGTAGTAGGTGGCCGCGGCGCCGTTCTGCGTCACCTGCCGCGAGTCGTATTCGATGGCGTTCCAGCTGCCGGCCAACTTGCTCAGCGGCACCTTCTGCTTGGGCAGGCCGATCAGGATGTTGGAGTTGTAGGTGCCCGAGCTGGTGGTCGTGGGCACATTGCCGCCTGCGAGCATGCCGCCGCTGGAGAACGCGAACTGGAGCGGAACGCCGGTCTGCGTGGTGATGGTGGCCTGGCAGCCGCCACCGCTGGCCCAGGTGACCGTGTCGGTCTCGGACGATGTGCCGGATGCCAGAAAGCCCGAGTCCGCGAGCGTGGCCTTGCCGCTCTTGAAGTCGAACGTGATGTTCGAGACGTAGCCGTTGTGATTGATCAGCCAGTACGTGCCGGAATGCGCCTGCGGGCATTGCGCCACTTCGGGCGCGGCAGCCAGCAGCAATGTCGACGGCGGGGTGGGTTGCGTGGTGCTGGCGCCGATCGTCATGGCGGAGCCCAGCTCGGCGATGGACGACTGATTGGCGGCCAGGTTGGCCATCACCGTGTCGATGGCGTTGTCCTGCTTGTCGCTGCTCGTCGTGGACGGCGTGGCGGCGACGAGCGGCGTCGTCGTCGGGTCGATGCCCGTGAGCGTGATGCCTGCACTGCTCAAGGTGCTGATGACCGTCGCCGTGGCGGTGCTTAGCTGCGATGTCAGGCTGGCCGGCGGCGCGGCGTTGGTGGCGATGCTGTTGAACGCGGCGTCCACCTGCGTGGGATCGCCCAGGGCGGCGGCCACCACCAGCTCCGTCAGCGGGGTGATGTTGGCCACCACGCTGGTGCCGGTCGTGCTGACCGCCGAGTGGTAGACGATCGATCCGTCGCTGCTGGTGGCGCGCAGCATGCAAGGCGCCGCGGCGCCCGTGATCGACGCCGTATAGGTGCCGTTGCTCGCCGCGGTGACGGTGGCGCCGCCGCCGCTGCACTTGAGCTCGACCTTGGCGCCGGCCATGGCATTGCCCGTGGCGGCGGTGCCGCTGACCGCCAAGGCCGCGGGTGCCGATGCAGGCGCCGGCGCGGGCGCGGTTGCGGAGGAACCGCCGCCGCAGGCGTTCAACACGGCCGCGCTGACGATCGACAGGCTGGCCCTGCGCAGAACGATCGAGCGCCAGTCAGCCGACGCCGATGCGGGCTTGGGGCAGGCCTGGAGCGAAGAAACGGAGCTCTTGGAATTGCGCGACAAGGTGAATCCTCCCAATTTAAAAACGCCATCACTCGAATGCCGAATCAGGTGCAAGTTACGCAGCCCGCAGCAAGGAGTGACCGAACCACTCTAATTGGCAGGTCGCAATGACATCGGTGTGCACGCGCTCATTGCGTGATGGAGTTCATGAGGCCCGGCGCATCCGTCGATGCCTGCAAGGTCGCCGAAATAATGCTTGACGCAATTGATGAATCGGGCGCCGGTTCATCAAATTGAAATGATGCGCTGGCGTCAGCGGCGCCGTCTGCCGAACCAGAGCGATGCCAGCTCGCGCGTCCTGCTCCGGATTCGCGCCGTCACCGGGCCGGCCGCTGCCATCATCGGTTGCTCGATGGCGCGGTTGGTCGCGATGCTGATCGCCACGAGGATCGGCGCCAGCGCCCAGACGATCAGCCAATGCTGGGTCGTGCTCAGGCTGGCTGCGAACGATGTGCCGAGCACGTACTTGAAGCAGATGAAGAGCAGGGCACCATGCAGCAGATAGACGCTGTAAGTCGGCTCTCCGAAATCGGTCGACAGCCGTGTGGTGAGCAAGCCGAACAGACTGGTGCCCGCGGCGATCAGGATGAAGGCAAGGCCCAGCGCGGCAATGGAGCGCGTCGCAAACGCATCGCTGTATTCGACGAACTGCCACGTCAGGCAGGCCAGCACCAGCAGCGAGGCCCATGGCGACGGGGCAAAACGCTTCAGTGCGGGAGAGGCGACCAGTACGGCTGCTGCCATGCCGGGTGCGAACGCCAGGACGTACTTGAACTCCAAAGTCGAGATCGTCACCGCCACGGCGACAAGCGCCAGCACCGGCGCGCCCAGCACCCAGAGCGGCGGCGCCGTGCCGATCAACCAGGCAAACATCGGCAGCGCGAGGTAGAACAACCATTCATAGGCGAGCGACCAGACCACGCTGGCCAGCACGAGGGCGGTGCCGTGCAGGCCGTTGATGTCCGGCATGCCAGCGAACCCGAAGAGCAGCCAATCGAGCACCTGCTGGCCAAGTTCGGCGGCGGGCACGGCCAGGGTCCAGCGCGTCTCGACGCCGACGACGATGAAGAGCAGCAGCATGGCCAGGCCATAGACCGGCGCCAGCCGCATCAGGCGCGAGACATACAAGTGCAGCCAGTCGATCGGTTGGCTTCGCGCTTCCAGGACGCGTCGGCAGAACAGGAAGGCCGTGATCATGAAGAACAGCGCCACGCTCGCACGGCCGAAGTTGAGATAGCCATGGGAGGCCGGCGCCGCAAGCATCCATTGGCCGCCTTGCCGATACATCTGCCAAATCGCCGCGTGGTGCAGGAACACGCCGAAGGCGAGATAGCCGCGCAGGCCGTCGATGGTCTGGTAGCGCGAGGCGGGACGCGGGTGAGCGCTGCGGCGGCGAAGCAGGTGCGATGTCAGTAGTGCCAAGGCGAGGGCGACGCCTGCCGGCAATAGATCGTCTGCGTTCATGTTCCGGCGTTCCCCGTGATGGGTGAGCCTGTGAGCATAGGACGCGATTCGTGCTCCTGGGTCGGTCCGGCGATTGGCGCAGGAATCGGCGGGCGAGGCTGTCTTGGCCGCGCCGTCAAATGCGATCAGAGCGCGGCAACCCGCGTATGAAGCTTGGGAAGCGGCGTCACGAGCTGTGGTCGCGTCCTGCGAGCACATGACGCGATCCGCGCCCGTAACGCGCTCAAGCGATGCGCGTTGGAATCGGCGGTGGGCTGACTTCCATGCTCGCCGACGGTGAGGGTCAGCGACGGTGATCCACGATGGCAGTCTCGAGCGGAAGTTCGAAAGTGCGACTTCTATGCTCGATCGCCGATGGCGATCATGGTGTACATCGGAGTGATGGAGCGGGCGACGGGAGTTTTTAGACGAGCCCCCGCCCCCGCTCTTTCATCAAAATGAATGATGCCAAGCGCCCACGACGGACATAAAATCTCAAAGGCTAGGGAGCCGGGTGACGTTAGCCCTTGCTTGGATCGGGGCCTTCACAGCCTTGACAACGCCAGTACCTGACTTGAGGCCCGCACTATGTTTGTTTCCGGCCTTTGCGTGCTTGTTGCCATGCTTCGTCGTTTCAAATGGAGAGCCATATGAACCGATCATTGCAGTTGTGCTCCACGTCCTGCCTCATGGCACTTACCTTAGTCCTTGTTGGGGAGACCGCCAGCGCGGCTCCGGGCGGGGCGAATGTGAAGATCGTTCTGGAGAACGACAAAGTTCAGGTGCGCGAGACGTCCTGGAAACCCGGCGATGTGCGGCCGTCCGAAGCGGTTGCCAATCGTGTAGTTCGGGTGATGAAGGGTGGCACGCTGCTCAGAGAGTACCCGGACGGCAAGACCCAGGAAGTCAGGTTTCAGACCGGCGAAGTGCGTTGGCTCGATTCGTCGACAGGCGCCACGACAGCCTATTCCATCAAGAACGTGGGCACGACGGAAGTGGTGCTGTACACGGTTATCCTGAAGTAGCCCTCACATCTCCGTAGTCAGCAACGAGCAGGCTGTGAGGGCTGGTCGCCGGCACTTCGGTGCGCCGCGCTTCGGGCCTGACTGGGAAGCCGCAACGCAGGAGAAGGCGCGGTAAACTTCGCGCGCTGCTGCGGGCGTCGTTCAATGGCAGGACCTGAGTTTCCCATACTCAAGATGAGGGTTCGATTCCCTTCGCCCGCTCCATCACTTCGATGTACACCATGATCGCCATCGGCGAGCGAGCATAGAAGTCGCGCTTTCGAACTTCCGCTCGAGACTGCCATCGTGGATCACCGTCGCTGACCGTCACCATCGGCGAGCATGGAAGTCTGCCCACCGCCGATTCCAACGTGCATTGCTTAGGCGCGTTACGAGCGCGGATCGCGTCATCCGCCCGCCGGACGCGACCACAGCTCGTGACGCCGCTTCCCAAGTTGCACTCTAGGCCAGCAACCCGCACTGCGTCCCGCACGCATGCGTCGGCCAGCGCCAACATTGGCCGCCCCATTCGGGGGCCAGTCCCGGACCGGGACTCACGGTGGCCACTCACA
>Ga0213872_10000149_pt1 | contig 64009 bp, 49 predicted proteins | sample VelepicomBERX_R2_FD_160071 | JGI IMG/M metagenome (GOLD analysis project Ga0213872, IMG submission 160071) | Rhizosphere microbial communities from Vellozia epidendroides in rupestrian grasslands, the National Park of Serra do Cipo, Brazil - RX_R2 | ecosystem: Host-associated > Plants > Roots >... | reverse complement strand
CACCGGCACGGTGAAGAAACCGCCGAAAAAGCCCAAAAACGCCAAGTCGATCACGTGATGCCACTGACGCCCCCCTTGTAGGAAGGTGGCGATGTCCTGCAACGGGCCGTGATGGAGCGGCAGCGCGCTCAGCGACAGATCGGTGCCCGCTAGCGTCATGCCCAGGCTGCCCGCCAACACGAGGCCGAGCTCCAGCCGGCCGCGGGACAGCTTGGCGCATAGTACCGAGCCCGCGCCGATCCCGACCGAAAAGACCCCCAATAGCAGGGTGTACACGTCGGCGTTGCCGCCCAGGTGCAGCCGGGTGAAGGTCGGCAGCTGCGTGGTGTAGACCGCGCCCAAGAGCCAGAACCAGGAAATGCCCAAAATGGCCGACCGCACGCCATCGATATGCCAGGCGCTTTGCACCAGCCGGCGGCTATCGCCCACCACGTTGAGCGACAGCTTGAGGTGCGTCGCGGTCGGCGGTGCGCTCGGCATGGCGCGGCTGAAGGCATAGCCGGTCAGGGCGGTGGCGAGAATGATCAGCGAGGCGATGAGCGGGCCGTGATGCATCATCAGGCTGCCGATGATCTGGCCGAACAGAATCGCCAGGAAAGTGCCCATCTCGATCAGGCCGTTGCCGCCGACCAGTTCCTGGCCGGCGAGATATTGCGGCAGCACCGAGTATTTCAGCGGGCCGAAGAAGGTCGAATGGGTGCCCATGAGAAACAGGGCGCCAAGCAACAGGCCGGCGGAGTGCAGGTACAAGCCGCTGCCCGCCAGCAGCATGATGCCGATTTCCGCGATTTTGACGAGACGGGCGATGCGCGCCTTGTCGAAACTCTCCGATACCTTGCCGGCGGTGGCCGAAAACAGGAAGAACGGCAAGATGAAGATGCCGGCGGCCAGGTTGACCAGCTGCTCGGCCGGCAGGCCGGCGAAGGATAGGCCGTAGTAGCTGATCAGCACCACCACGGCGGTGCGCAGCAGGTTGTCGTTGAAGGCGCCCATGAACTGGGTGCCGAACAGGGGTAGAAAGCGGCGGGTGGCGAAGAAATTGAAGCTGGTTTGCACGTGGGCGAGCTCCTGGGGCGGGGCGTCAGTGTTCGTCGGGTTTGCGCGTTTCGGCGCGGTCGTCGTCCATCAAAATGCGGTGCGCCGGCCCTTCCAGATCGTCGAACTGGCCGCTGCGCGTTGCCCACCAGAAGATCAGACCGATGACGAAGGTGAGCACGATGCTCAGGGGAATCAGCAGGTACAGGCTTTCCATCAGGCTCTCCTTTCGATCAGCCGCAGGGCGTTGGAGACCACCAGCAGCGAGCTCGTGGCCATGCCCAGACTGGCGAGCCACGGCGTGACGTGGCCGCTGACCGCCAGCGGCAGCGCCACCAGATTATAGGCGGCGGCCCACCACAAATTCTGTTGAATGATGCGACGGGTTTTTCGCGCGACCAGCCAAGCCTCGGGCACCAAACTCAGGCTGTCGTCGATCAGCACCATGTCGCCGCTGGCGCGGGCGACGTCGGTGCCGCCGCCCATGGCGATGGACACGTCGGCGCGCGCCAGCACCGGGGCGTCGTTGATGCCGTCGCCGATCATCAGGACCCGGCCGCCGCCGGCTTGCAGCTGCGCCACGTAATCCAGCTTGTCTTGCGGTGTCGCGCCGGCCCGCCAGTGCGCGATGTCGAGTAGTTGGGCCAGGCGCTTCACCGCGCCGTCGCCGTCGCCGCTGAGCAGGTGAATGCGCAGGCCTTGCCGGCGCAGGGCGTCGATGGTGTCCTGGGCGTCGCCGCGCGGCGTGTCGCCGATGGCGAAACGCGCCGCGAAGCCTTGCCGGCCGCCGAGCCAAATCAAGGAGCTGCCGTCTTGCCACGCGTCTTGCGGCGGCGCCGCGCCGGCGAGTTCACCGACGAATTCGGCTTGCCCCAGGCGCCAGGTTTCGCCGGCAATCGTTCCCTCGACGCCGCGTCCCGGATGGTTTCGCAAGGCGGCCGCTGCTTGGGGCGGCACGTCGGCGTCGGCGAGCAAAGCCCGCGCCAACGGGTGTTCGCTGCCGGCTTCCAGTTGGCGCGCCAGCGCCAGCGACGCCGTGTCGTCGAGCGAGGGACGCAGCGTTTGCATCGCCAAGAGCCGCATATTGCCATCGGTCAGCGTGCCGGTTTTGTCGAACACCACGTCGCTGGTCGCCACCAACGCTTCCAGCGCATGGCCGCGCGCGACCAGTACGCCCATGCGCGCCAGCCGTCCGCTGGCGGCGGTGAGCGCGGCCGGTGTGGCCAGCGACAACGCGCAGGGGCAGGTGATGACCAGCACCGCCACCATGATCCACAGCGCGCGGGTTGGGTCGATGAATTCCCAGGCCACGAAACTCAGCGCCGCGGTCAGCAGCAGTCCGGCGACGAACAGGCTGGCGAAGCGATCGGCCAGCACCGCCAGACGCGGCTTTTGCGCCAGCGCCTGGTCCAACAGGCGCGCGATGGCGGCGAGCCGGGTGTTTTGGCCGACTTCGCCCACGCGTACCACTAGCGGGCTCGTCAAGTTGACGCTGCCGGCGATGACCGCGCTGCCCGCCAGTTTGTCGACCGGGTGGCTTTCGCCGGTCAGCAGCGCCTCGTTGCTGGCGCTGATGCCGTCGACAACGACGCCATCCACCGGGATGGTTTCGCCTGGCCGCACCAGCAGCGTCATGCCGGTTTGCAGCGTGCTGACCGCCACTTCCTCGGTGTGTCGTGTGACGGGCCAGTCGGCCAGGTGATGGGCGAAGGCCGGAATCAGCTTGACCAGGCTCTCCAACGCCTCGCCGGCTTTGCGGCGGGCCATGCCTTCGAGGTAGCGGCCGCCGAGCAGCAGAAAGACGAACATCGACACCGAATCGAAATAGACGCCCTGGGCGATGTGGTGCAACAGGGCCCAACTGCTGGCGCCGAAGGCGGTCAAGATGCCGAGGGCCACCGGCGTGTCCATGCCGACGCGCCGCGCGCGCAGATCGCGCCAGGCGCCGCGGTAGAACGGCTGCGCCGAGTACAACATCACCGGCAGCGTCAACAGGAAGCTGGCCCAATGCAGTATCCATAGAAAGCGTGGTTCGATTTCGCCGCTTTTCGCCACATAAATGGGCACGGCGTACATCATCACCTGCATCATCGACAGGCCCGCGACCCAAAGGCGATTGATGGCCTGTTTGCGCTCCTTCTGTTGCAGGGCTTCCTGGCGCGCGCTGTCGTAGGGGTGGGCGCGGTAGCCGACACGGGCGACGGCTTCCAGAATCCGCGACAGATGCAGCTTGGCATTGTCCCAGCGGACGCGGGCGCGATGACTGGTATAGTTGATGTCGACCGAGAGCGCGCCGGGCAGGCGCAAGAGCTGCTGCTCCACCAGCCACACGCAGGCGGCGCAGGTGATGCCCTCGAGCATGAGCGTCGCCTCGCGCACGTTGTCCGGCTCGGCGCGCACGAACGATTGCTGCAGCGCCTCGTTGTCGTAGAGCGCGATTTGCTGCATCACTTCGACTGGCAAGGCCTCTGCGGGCTGTCCCGACGCCTCGCGATGGCGGTAGTAGTCGCCAAGCCCGGTGTCGAGGATGGTCTGCGCTACCGCTTGGCAACCGGCGCAACAGGCTGCGTGTTCGCGCTCGGCCTCACGGATGATGAAGTGGGTATCGGGCGGAACCGGTAGTCCGCAGTGAAAGCATTGCTCTGTCATGGCGTGCTATTGTAATGGAATATGACACGTGACGCAGGCCCGTCTCCATGTGGCGTGCGTCCGCTGTGAACGAGATCATCATGTCTATGAAAGCCATCGTCCAATCCGCTCCCGGCGGGGTGGACACCTTGCGGCTCGCCACTGTCGAGCATCCTATTCCGCATGAAGGCCAGCTCCTCGTTCGTGTGCGCGCCGCCGGCGTCAATCGCGCCGATATCGTGCAACGCGAGGGTCATTATCCCGCGCCGCCAGGCGCCTCGCCGATTTTGGGCTTGGAAGTGGCGGGCGAGGTGGCCGAGGTGCGCGGCCCTTCCCGGTTCAAGGTGGGGGATGCGGTGTTCGGTTTGGTCCCGGGGGGCGCTTATGCCGAATACGTCGTGCTCGATTCGGCGCTGGCAACGCTGAAGCCGGAGCGGCTGTCGTGGGTCGAGGCGGCCAGTCTGCCGGAGGCCTGGATGACTGCCTGGTTCAATCTGGTCGAGATCGGACGGGTGGCGGAAGGCGAACGCGCGTTGATTCACGCCGGCGCGAGCGGCGTGGGGGCGGCGGCGATTCAACTGGCGCGGCTACTGGGGCTATCGGTATTCGCCAGCGCCGGGTCGTCGGAAAAGATGGCCTTCTGCGTCCGCTTGGGCGCCGAACAGGTCTATAACTGGCGCGAACTGGATCATTTTTCGCCCATGGTCCGGCAGTGGGGCGGGGTGGATCTGATTCTCGATCCTGTGGGCGGCTCGTACTTGGCTGAAAACGTTGCCTGTCTCAATCCGGATGGCCGGCTGATATTCATCGGCGTCATGGGCGGCGCGCAGTCGGCGCTCAATCTGGCTCAGGTGTTGATGAAGCGGCTGACGCTGCGCGGCTCGACGCTGCGGACGCAGCCGCTCGAGGTCAAGGCGCGTTTGGCGGCGGCCATTGCCGAGCACGTGTTGCCGGCGCAAGCGGCGGGACTCGTGCATGTCACGGTTGATTCGGTCTTTCCGCTGGTCGACGCGGCCCAGGCGCATCTCTACATGGAAAGCAATCGCAATTTGGGTAAAATAATGCTTCAAATGGAATAATGTGATGGAATTGATGACAATGTATTGGCTTTGGGGTACATTGTCCGTGGGAAGCCGGCAGGCTTCTCGAATGACCTGGTTCGGATGAGATGGGGGCGGCTGATACAGCCGCCCGTTTTTTATTTTTTCAACCACTCCACCAGGGCGATTTCGCTGGCGTAGTCGAGCGAGGCGAGCGCCGAGATCAGCTCGCTCATGTCTTCTTCCGCCGCGTGATCGAGCCACCACTTTTCCACGCGCAGCCATAACCCGCGGCAATCGGCCGGATCGTCGAAACGGCAATCCGCCAGCGCCGCGCTTAGCCGTGCGCGCGCCGTCTCGCCAAAGCGCAGACCGAGCCGGGCCTGCTCGAAGCGCATGAGCGCCTGATAGCGCGCCAACGCGCCGGATGTGTCGGCGCCGCCGGGGCGCCAGGCGGCGGTTTCCTGCTGTAAGCGCGGCAGGGCATCTTGCCAGGCGCTATAGAGCAGGTCGCGGAAACGCGCGTTGTCGGTGAAGGAGAGGTTGTCGAACGGCATCGGCGGCATCGTGCCTTCGGACAGCAGGCGTTTGCCGAGCCGGATTTGCCCTTGCTCGTCGCGGTGCACGGGACTACGCCAACTGTCCTCTTCCTGTGTGGCCTGATTCTTTACGTAGACCTCGATGCAAGGCTCTGCGCCGCTGTCCGGCAGGAAGCGCGCCTGAATGTCGAATAGCGCGTGCTTGGCCAGGTGTAAGAGCTGCAAGCCTTGGTCATGACCGACCAGCAAGAACTGGTCGCCTTGATCGTAGACGGCGATATCGCCGGCGTGGGCGGCAGGCTTGATCAGCGTGGCGCTCAGCTCGCCACCCAGCTGGTTGATGTCTTCCTGGCCGGCGGCGTGGCCGGTCCGATAGCCTTGATGTGTGTGCCACAGGGCATTCCAGTCGTACATCGTCAACTCCTAATGTTTTCGGCGCGCAGTGTAGCGGCTTTCCATTGAAAGTCATAGTGCGGCTGCAGCATTCCTTGTGCTAAAATATTACGTTTTTCCCGCTTATTCATTTCGTTTCGGCAGAATTCCAATGACCCGTCAGATCCGCAACATCGCGATTATCGCGCACGTCGACCATGGTAAAACCACTTTGGTCGATAAGCTTCTTCAACAAGCCGGCACCTTCCGCGAAAATCAGCATGTCGCCGAACGTGTCATGGATAGCAACGATCTCGAAAAAGAGCGTGGTATCACTATTTTGGCAAAGAACACCTCGATCGAATATGAGGGAGTTCATATCAATATCGTCGACACACCGGGACACGCCGACTTCGGCGGCGAGGTGGAACGCGTGCTGGGCATGGTCGATGGCGTGCTGTTGCTGGTCGATGCCGTTGAAGGCCCGATGCCGCAGACCCGCTTCGTGACGAAGAAGGCGCTGGCGCTCGGCCTGCGTCCCATCGTGGTGGTCAATAAGATCGACCGTCCGGGCGCGCGTCCGGACTGGGTGGTGGACCAGACGTTCGACCTGTTCGACAAATTGGGCGCCACCGACGAGCAGCTCGACTTCCCGGTGGTATATGCCTCGGCGCTCAACGGTTTTGCGATGATGGATCTGGCGCAGGAGTCCACCAACATGCGCCCGCTGTTCGACGTTATTTTGCAATACGTGCCGCTGCCGTCCGGCGACATCGAAGCGCCGCTGCAACTACAGATTTCCGCGCTCGACTATTCGACCTATACCGGTCGTCTGGGCGTGGGCCGCATTCTCAACGGCAAGATCCGCCCGGGCCAGGTGGTGGCGGTGATGAATCACGAAGACCAAGTCGGCCAAGGCCGCATCAACCAGGTGCTGGGCTTCAAGGGCCTGGAGCGCGTGCCGGTTGAAGAGGCTGGCGCGGGCGATATCGTGATCATTTCCGGTCTGGAAGACATCGGCATCGGCGTGACCATCGCCGATCGCGATACGCCGATTGGCTTGCCGATGCTGACGGTCGACGAACCGACGCTGACCATGGACCTGATGGTCAACACCTCGCCGCTGGCCGGCACCGAAGGCAAGTTCGTTACCAGTCGCCAGATCCGCGATCGTCTGCAAAAGGAGTTGCTGACCAACGTGGCGTTGCGCGTGGAAGACACCGAGGACGCGGACGTCTTCCGCATCTCCGGTCGTGGCGAGCTGCACTTGACCATTTTGTTGGAGAACATGCGCCGCGAAGGCTATGAAATGGCCGTCGGCAAGCCGCGCGTGGTGTACAAGGATGTTCAGGGCGAGAAGTGCGAACCGTACGAAAACCTGACCATCGACCTGGAAGACAGCCATCAGGGCACGGTGATGGAAGAGTTGGGCCGTCGTCGCGGCGAGCTGCAGAACATGGAGTCGGACGGCAAGGGTCGTACCCGCCTGGAATACCATATTCCGGCGCGCGGCCTGATCGGTTTCCAGGGTGACTTCTTGACCATGACGCGCGGCACCGGTCTGATGTCGCACGTGTTCGATGATTACGCTCCGGTCAAGCCGGACATGCCGGGTCGTCACAACGGCGTGCTGATCTCGCAAGACACCGGCGATGCCGTGGCCTATGCGTTGTGGAACCTGGAAGATCGCGGCCGCATGTTCGTGAGCCCTGGTGACAAGCTGTACGAAGGCATGATCATCGGTATCCATTCGCGCGACAACGACTTGGTGGTCAACCCGCTCAAGGGCAAGAAGCTGACCAACGTGCGCGCGTCCGGCACCGACGAGGCCGTGCGTCTGACGACGCCGATCAAGCTGACGCTGGAGTCGGCGGTCGAATTCATCGACGACGACGAACTGGTGGAAATCACCCCGCAAAGCATTCGTCTGCGCAAGCGTCACTTGCAGGAGCACGATCGCCGCAAGGCGGCACGCGCCGGCGTCGACAACACCTAACGGTCGACGCGCAGATTGGCAGACCCCGTTCGCCTCGCGGCGAGCGGGGTTTTCTTTTATGTGGCAGACCCTAAGGACGATTGCCGCGCGTCTTGTCGTGGCCTATTGATCAAAACACGGTGTTCGGCGGGAGCGATCATGCGTATGGTCAAAGGCTGGCTTGTCCTGTTTCTGGTGTGCCTGGCGGTATCGTCGAGCTTTGCCGCCTGTCTCAATCGCCGTATCGTGTTGTACAACCGCAGTGCCCGCGCCATCGAGGTCTATCGGCTATCCGATCTCGGCCGTTCTTTGCGGGATGCAGACAGGGTGTGGCAGTCGCCGCCGTTCGATGGCGGCTCGGAAGTAAAGCCGGTGCGCTATCAAGGCGGCAAAGCCTTGCTCGCCACGACCCGCTACGGGGTGGTGATTTTTTCCTATCCGGACAGGACGGTGCTGTTTCATCGCGAGATAACCGGCTATGCGGCGATGAACATCCACTCGGCGCTGCCGATGGACGACGGCAATGTGTTGATCGCTGATTCGGCTGGTTACGTCGGTATCTTGTATCCGGGGCAAGGCACGGACGATGTCGATCAGCCGTCGGCACAGACGCAGTGGTACCCGCTTTCTTATGCGCACGGATTGGCATACGACCCGATTTATCAAGCTGTCTATGCCGGCGGCTATGTCACGCTGCATCGCTACCGCTATGGCGGCAGCGGGTCCGGTGCCGTTTTGAGTCTGATGTCCGCGTACGATTTAAGCGCCTATTACCGCCGCTGTGCGGTCTTCGGCATTTGCCAAGAGGACGCGGATTGGGAAGATGGGGTGCACGATGTGTATCCGGTCGAGGGTGATAACCCGCATTTGTTTTTTTTGACGACCGGTGAACGCGTATTTTTGTTCGACGCCTCGCAACAGCGCGATAACGACCGGCCGAGCGGCGGCCTTATAAAGATCGCACTGACGGAATATGCGCCTTTTTATCGCCTGGATAGTCAGTATTCCCGGCAAGAGCGCGCCGCCAGTCTGCGCGACCGGGTGGTGTTGAAAAAAGGGGGCGTCAAGGCGATCTCGGGCGCGATCAGCGGCGATGCGGCCTGTGTCCTGGCGCGCCCGGCCCCCTTTTTTACCCCGGACCTGCAATACGATTACTACGAACCGCGATTGCTGTATGCCGAAAGCCTGGCCGATACGGCGGACGTCGATCTAACCGATCAGCACCATCTGCAGTTCGATCGTGGCCTGGCAATCGCGTTTTATAAGGCGAGGTTGTTGCCGGACGATTTTTAGCCGTGATACCGCGTTTTTTTGCTTGTCGGCAGGGCGCGATAATCGACGCAAACCCCTGTCTGTGCTATGCTTGCGGCCCTTTCCGTCGATCTCTTTTTGGGCATGAAAGATCCCTGCGACCACTACACCTTCGATCTGATCGGCGGCGTGCGCAAAAAACCGGGGCGCAAACCGCTGGGCGCGCGCGCCATGACCGTGGCCGAGCGCAAGCGGCGCAGCCGCGAGATGCGCCGCAACCGGCTGCAAGAGCTGTCGGTGACGGTGGTGTTGTCGCGCGATGCGCAACATGCGTTGGAAAAGATGATCGAGTGGTGGGGCGTCAGCAAGAAAGAGGCAATCAACCGCGCGCTGCAGATCGCCTGTCAATCGCAAACCGGGCGTACCGGCCGGTTGTTCGACGACTGGTGAGGCGCGCGCGACGAGATCACGGACATTGCGGCGAGAGGCCGTTCAGATCCTGTTGCTGTTGCCGGTAGTCCATCCGCACCGTATCGCCATCCCGCGTCAACGTCACCACGGCCAAACGGTCGAATTCCTTGCCGGGCCAAGGCGCGATCGCGGCGCCGTTCGGCGCGTAGCGCGCGCTCAGTTGTTTGAGCGCCTTCTCGATCATCTTGTGCTCCCAGGCAATCCATATCATCGATCGGCGGTAGCGCGGCTGATCGAGCTCCCGCAACAATCCCGCCACGTCGTTGTAGCCGAAGCGCGTATCGACCGGCTTGGCGAGCGCGATGGCCGTGGGTTCGAGGGTGGCCAACGGCCGGACGTAGCTGTAGCCGTGGTTCGCCACGCCCGGATTGGGGGCAAACAAAAAGTCCGGCCGGCCGAACAGCGTTTGCAGCCGGGGCGGCAGCGCCAGCGCGCGGTTGAGACCCTGGCAGGAGAGCTGGCCGAGGTCGTCGGCCGGTTTTTCGGCGTGACGCATGAATACCAGGGTTTGCGTGTCGGCGGCGCCGGCGCAGAGGGACCAGGCAAGCAGCAGAGGCAGGGTCAAGCGGCAAAGCGCGCGCATGGCGTCAGATTCTCAAGGCGTTGAACAGTTGCGATTCCAGGCTGACCACGGTTTTGTCGTCGGTCAGGCCGGGGCCGGTGATGAGGAACGAGTCTTCGGCGCGGCTGCCGAGCGTCATGATCTTGGCCGAGTGGACCGTCAAGCGATGCTCGGTGAGCACGGCGGCGATGCGCGCCAGCATGCCGGGCCGGTCGCCGGCGACGATCGACAGCACGAAGTAATTGGCCTTGTCGTCCGGGCGGATCAGAACCTGCGGCGTGATCGGGAAGTATTTGAGGTGACGGCTGATGCGCCCGTCGACTGGCGGCTCGATCGGATCGTCGCGGCGCAGGCTGGCGGCGAGCTCGAACTCGATGAAATTGATCATGTCGCGGTAGTCGCCGTCGAAACTTTCCGGGATGAATACGTGGAAGGTGTCGAGCGCATAGCCGTTGGCGGTGGTGTAGACCTTGGCGTCGGCGATGCTGTAGTGCGCGCGGCCGAAAAAGGCGCAGATGCGGGCGAACAGCGCCGGCTGGTCCGGCGTGTAGACCAGTACCTGAATGCCTTCCTTATCGTCCGATAGCCTGGCGCGCACCACCGGCTCCTGGCTGTCGGCCACGCGGTTGAGCACGCGGGCATGCCAGGCGATTTCGCGCGCCTCGTGCCGCAGGAAATAAACGATGTCGAGCCGGGCCCAGAGTTTTTCCTCTGCGCCGTCGGGTACCGCATAGAGTCGCAACAGCGCGCGCGCCTGCTGTTTGCGCGCTTCCAGTTCCGATCCCGTGTCCACTGCGCCGCCGCTCATAAGGATTTTGAGCGTGGCCAGGTAGAGGTCTTCCAACAGCTTGGCTTTCCAGGCATTCCAGACTTTCGGGCTCGTGCCGCGGATATCCGCCACGGTCAACAGGTAGAGCGCGGAAAGGCGGCGCGGCGTGCCGACGAGATCGGCGAAGCGTTGGACGGTTTCCGGGTCGTAGATGTCCTGTTTCTGCGCGATGTGCGACATGGTCAGGTGCTGGGCGGTCAGCCAGACGACGAGATCGGTGTCCTCGGGCGGCAATCCATGGCGTTCGCAAAATTCGCGCGCGTCGACCGTGCCCAGTTGCGAGTGGTCGCCGCCGCGCCCTTTGGCGATATCGTGGAACAGCCCGGCGATGTACAGCGTCTCGGGCCGTTCGAAGTCGTTGCTCAGCCGCGATAGGAACGGGTATTCGTGATTGAAGGCGCTGATGGCGAAGCGGCGCAGATTGCGCACCACCATCAGGATGTGTTCGTCGACGGTGTAAACGTGAAACAGGTCGTGCTGCATCTGGCCGACAATCTTGCCGAAAGCCGGCAGATACTTGCCCAGCACGCCGTAGAGATTCATGCGCCGCAAGCTGCGTGTGAGCCCCTGCGTGCGCAGTATCTGCAGGAAAAGCTGCTGATTGGCCGGGTCTTGCCGGAAGCGCTCGTTGATTTTGGTGCGCGCGTGCCATAGGGCGCGCAGCATGCGCGGCGCGAATCCGGTCAGTTCCGGATAACGCTGCAACATCAGAAACGCTTCGAGGATGGCGGACGGCTCGGTGTCGAAGACATCCGGCCGACGGATGCCGAGCATGCCGTTGACCGAATAGAAGTGGTCGTTGAGCACCTGGGTGACACGTGGCACCTGCGAGTAGAGGCGGCCGCGCAAATTGGGCAGTAGGATGCCGTTGAGCTGGGAGACGGTGCGCGCGGCGCGGTAATACAGCTGCATCACTTGTTCGCTGGCGCGCAGCACGGCGCTGTCCGGCAGGCCGAACGCCAGCCCCAATTGTTGCTGCAGATCGAAAATCAGCCGGTCTTCGCGTCGCCGTGCCAACAGGTGGAGAAAGATGCGCAGGCGCTGCAGCTGCCGTTCGCCGTGCTTGATCAGGCGTGCCTCCGCCGGCGTCAGGATGTGGCCGGCCACCAGCGCATCCCAGGTGTCGCCCAGGCCGATGGCCTTGCTGATCCATATCAGGGTTTGCAGGTCGCGCAACCCGCCGGGGCTTTCCTTGAGGTTGGGCTCCAGGTTGTTGGTGACGCCGAAAAAGCGGTTATGGCGCTGTTGCTGTTCCATCGTTTTGCCTTCAAAGAAGGCAAGCGGATCGCGTTGATCGTCCAGCGCGGCGGCGAGCGTGTCGAAGGCGCAGCGGTCGCCCGCGATCAGCCGCTGCTCCAGCATGTTGGTTTCGATCGTGATGTCGCCGGCCGCCTCGCTCAGGCATTCGGCCTGCGTGCGCACGCTATGGCCGACCTCCAGGCCGATGTCCCACATCAGGCTAATCAGCCGGGTGACGTTATCCGTCAGGGCGGTGGGGGCCGCCTGCGGCAGCAGGATCAGAACATCGATGTCGGAGCAGGGGAATAACTGGCCGCGGCCGTAGCCGCCGACGGCGATCAGCGTGGCTTGGTCGCCGAAGCCGAGCGCCCGCCATAGCCCCTGGACGGCGCGGTCGACCTCGGCGGCGTGCCGGCTCAGGTAGGTCGGGGCATCGTGATCGATGCAATAGGTGTCGGCCAGCGTCTGGCGGCGCGCTTTGAGCTCATTACGCCAATGGCGCGCCAAATCCAGATCGTTGTCCATTAGCGTGTCTCTTGATGAGCGATCAGCGCTATCCCGGCCAATAGGAACAGCAGTGTCGGCAACGTGGCGGACAAAGCGGGATTCCAATCGTGCAGCAGGCCGAGATAGCCGAACAACCGGTTGGTGAAGTGAAAGGCCACGCCGATGCAGATGCCGGCAAAGAGCCTCAAGCCAAGCTGCCCGTGCCGGCGCTGCTTGGGGGTGAACGCCAGCGCCACCAGCGCCATGGAAACGCAGGCGAGCGGATAGAACAGCTTGCCCCACATGGCGATCTCATAGCGCTGCGTCTTCTGATTGTTGTCACGCAGATGCCGGATGTACGTCATCAGGTTCATGGCCGACATCTGCTCCGGCACCACCAACAGCACGTTGAGGATGCTGGGCTCGATCACCGAGTGCCAGTCGAGCTGGCCCAAATGGCGCGTGACGATGCGGTTGGGCGTGAAAGTGGTTTCGTTGATGTCCGAGAGCTTCCACAGTTTGCGATTGACGTCGTAGACGCCGCGGTCGGCATGGCTGGTGCTGACCAGATGATAGTTGTCATCGTAGGTGTAGACGTGAATGCCCAGGAGCGTTTGGTCGGGCAGCATTTCGCGTACGTTGATGAAGTTGCTGTTGTCCTTGACCCAGATGCCGGAGTGGAATTCCTGCGCCACCAGCGAGCGGGTGGCCGATAGTTTTAGCTGCTCGGCCTTTTGTTGCGCGAGCGGCGCGCCGAACTCGCCCAAAAAGAGCGTGATGAGCGCGCATATCAGCCCAAAGGCAAAGAGTAGGCTGGCGATGTTCAGTAGCGTGACGCCGCTGGTGCGGATGATGGTGTACTCGCTGTGCGTGACCAATTGCGTCATGGCGACCAGCACGCCGATGAGCACCGCCAGCGGCAAGAGTTCGTAGCAATGCCCCGGCACCAGCAGCGCGACGTAGTTGAGCATGGCCTGCATGTCGTAGCTGTTCTGCCCGACGTGCGGCATTTCCTGGATGATGTCGAAAAAGCCGTACAACGCCAGCAAGGCGACCAGGGTGTAAAGGGTGGCGCTGATCAGTTGCGACAGCATGTAGCGGGAAATAAGTCGCATGGATCAAGCCTTTTTAATGAGCATGGTGCGCAGCGATTGCCATAGGGGTTGTGCCGGCCTATCGCGGTATAACAGTCCCAAGAGCGCGATGATCAGCACCGCCAAGTGGACGAAAATGATGCTCCATGCCGGCAGCGAGCCGTGCATGATGCTGTTGCGTACCACGGTGAGTCCGTTCTGGTAGGCGAAATAGCTCAACAAAGCGGCGATCAAATTGAATGCCTGCCCGCCCGATCGCGGATTGGAGTAGGACAGCGGGATGGCCAGGATCGCCAGGATCAGGCAGCTGAACGGCAACGAGAAGCGCCAGGCGAGTTCGGCGCACGCGCTCGGATCGTTGAGCTGGGTGAGCAGATACGTGGTCGGCAACGACTGGCGTGAGCGCGGCGCGGCTACCAGGTCGTGGCTTTTGCCGATGACGGCGATGTAACGTTTGAAGTTGATGACATCGAAATTGGCCTGGCCCGGCACGCCGACATACCGGTAGCCGTTTTCCAGCACGATAATTCGCTGATTGATGTCATCCGTCGCCAAATGGCCGCTCTTGGCGAGGATTGTGGAAATTTGCCCGTTGCTCAGGTCCTGGAAAAAGATATTCTTGGCGCTGCCGTTTTGGCCGGCGTAATTTTCAACGAAATACACGCGGTTGGCGTCGGAGGACTCCTTGAATACGCCAGGGGAAATTGCCGAGATGTCTTCGCGCTGTTTTAGCTGATCCGCATAGGCCTGACTGCGCTGGTCCGCCCAGGGCGCGATGCCAATGGCCACCACGCCTACCAGCATCGACAAGGGCACGGCGAAGCGCAGAATGGGACCCAGCAGACTTTTTTGCGACAGGCCTGCCGCGAGCCACACCTGCATTTCCTGGTCGCGCCACAGCCGGGTCAGTACGACCAGCGTGCTGATGAACACGGTGAGAATAAGTGGAACCGGAAATAACCCGAGCGCCCAAAACCCAATCAGGGCGGCCACTGCGTCGTTGGCAACATCTCCCTCGGCGGCGCGTCCGAGCAGGTTGATTGCCTGCGTGGAAACCAGAATCGCCAAAAGGACGATAAAAACACCGACGGCGTTGAAAGTCAGTTCGCGCGTCAGGCTTTTGAAAAAAACCATGGATGATGTGCCTTTTTTGACTTTTTGCGACTAGCGTAGTGATAATTCAAACCGAAATACTGATATGCAATTTCCAGGCATGTCGGGAAACTGAAATATCCGCCTTCACTCGTGATGGGCCGATGCCGTCTTCGCGGCCGAGTTGAGTGGCTGACACGCGATAACAACGGGAGTACACAATGGAATTTAACATAAAAAGCGGAAGCCCGGAAAAACAGCGCGTAGCCTGCGTGATTGTCGGTGTCTACGAATCTCGCAAACTAACGCTGGCGGCCGATCTTCTCGACCGCATTTCCAATGGTTTTGTCAGCGACGTCATTCGTCGCGGGGATATGGAAGGCAAGCTGGGCAGCACGCTGGTGCTGCACTCCGTCCCGCATGCGTTGTGCGACCGGGTGATGCTGGTCGGCCTGGGGAAGGAGCGCGAATTTCGCGCCAAAGAATATCGCGAGGCCATCCGCGCTTCGATTCGCGCCCTGGCGCAAACCTCGGCCAACGAGGCGGTCAGCTATCTGACCGAGCTGCCGGTTAAGAAGCACGAAGTCGAATGGATGGTCGAGCAGGCGACGGTGGTGACGCTGGATGCGTTGTACCGTTTCGACCGTTTTAAGAGCAAGGTGGACGACCCGCTGCGCGGGCCGCGCAAACTGACGCTGGCGGTGCCGCGCCGAAGTGATCTGGCCGACGGCGAAAAAGGCTTGGCGCGCGGCTTGGCGATCGGCGCCGGCATGGCCTTGGCCAAGGATCTCGGCAACCTGCCGGGCAATGTCTGCACGCCTTCCTATCTGGCCGAGGAAGCGCGCAACATGGCGCAATCGCTTGGCGCCGAGGCGGAAATCCTTGACCGCGCCGCCATCGAGGCGCTGGGCATGGGCTCTTTCCTGTCGGTGGCCAAGGGCAGCGTGCAGGACCCGCATCTGATCGTGCTCAAGCACTGGGGCGCGAAAGATCGTAACGATGCGCCGGTGGCGCTGGTGGGCAAGGGCATCACATTTGATTCCGGTGGCATTTCGCTCAAGCCGGGCGAAGGCATGGATGAAATGAAGTTCGACATGTGCGGCGCGGCGACGGTACTCGGCGCCTTCAAGGCCGCGGTCGAGATGAAGCTGCCGATCAATTTGGTCGCGGTGGTGCCGACCTGCGAGAACATGCCCTCCGGCGGTGCGGTGAAGCCTGGCGACATCGTGACCTCGATGTCGGGACAGACCATCGAGGTGCTCAATACCGATGCCGAGGGGCGCTTGATTCTGTGCGACGCGCTCACCTATACCGAACGCTTCAATCCGTCTTGCGTGGTCGACGTTGCCACGTTGACCGGCGCGTGCGTCGTGGCGCTGGGGCATATCGCCACCGGACTCTATAGCAATCAGGATGCCTTGGCGCGCGAACTGGCCGCCGCCGGTGAGGAAGTGGGCGATCGAGCATGGCATATGCCGTTGTGGGAAGAGTACCAGGAAATGATCAAGAGCCCGTTCGCCGACATGGCCAACATCGGCGGGCGCCCTGGCGGCAGCGTGACGGCTGCGTGCTTCTTGTCCCGTTTCGCCAAGAGCTACGACTGGGCGCATCTGGACATCGCCGGCACGGCCTGGAAGAGCGGCAAGGAGAAGGGCGCGACCGGCCGGCCGGTGCCGCTTTTGGTGCAATTCCTGCAGGACCGCGCCGACATCGCCCTGGGCAATGTCGTGCGCCGTGGTCGTCCTCGCCGAGAAGTCGCAGAGCCGGTAGAAGATGACGCGGATTGATTTTTACACGCGGGTCGACACGCCGGCGCAGTTTGCCTGCCGGCTGACCCAAACGGTGTATAACAAGGGGGAGCGGCTCTTGGTCTGGCTTGAGAGCGACCAGGCCCTCGGCGCCTTTAGCGCCCACTTGTGGAGTTTTGACGACGTGGCTTTCGTGCCGCATTGCCGCAGTGATGCGCCCGAGGCCGAGGCTACGCCGATTTGGTTGACCGCCGAGGCGCCGCAGGGCGATCATCCGGCGGTACTGCTCAACCTGTCTGACGGCACGCCTGCCGAGCCTGCGCGCTTCGCCCGGATTCTGGAGATCGTCGGCAACGACGAAGCTTCATTGGCGATGGCCCGGGAGCGCTTCAAGCGTTACAGGGAGTGCGGGTTTGTCATCGAACATCACGATATGAGCAACCGATGAGTAAGAATGAGCCGAAGAAGCCAGACCCGCAGGCGTGGCCCGAGATGGAGCTGCCAATACTGACCGACGTGGACGAGACGTTGCCGTCCGAGGGCGTCGACATTCCCGAGTTCGACTTCTCAGACGAACTGGATCAAATGGTCGATACGCTGCAGACGGCCGAGACCCCGTTGGAATTCCCCCCCGAGTTGCTGTTGGAGGACGTGGGCGTTGCGCCCGCGCCGGAGACGGCAATCGATTTCAATCGACTGCCCTCGCTTGATTTGGAAGCCGTGGATGCCGGCGAACTGACGGCGGCCGAAGCGGAGGGAAGCGAATTCGAATTCGAATTGGAGCCGATGGCCGTGGCGCAAGCCGAGGCCATGAGCGTCGAAGAGGACGCGCCGGCGTTGCCTGATACCGAGCAGCAAATTCCCGAACTGACGCTCGAAGACGTCCTGCCCGGGCCTTCCTCCGAGGTGTCGCTGCCGGCGGATGCGGAAGAAACGGAGACGCAGCTCACGACCATTCCGGAGTTGACGTTGGACGAGGTGCTGGCGGACGACGCCGCGCAGCCGGACGCTGCGGCCATGGCGCCCGCGCCGGTCGCGGATGCGGCGATAGCCGATCTGCCGGCCGATCTGCCGGTGCTGGACGAGGTTTGGGCGGAGGACGGGGCGCAAACGGCGCCGCTCGCGCAGACGGAAAGCGTGCCCGAAGCGGATGACGTTTCAGTCGGCAACGAGACCGAAACGATGCCAGTCCAGGAGACGGCGCTGGATGTCGATGTCGCCGAAGCCGCTCAGTCTGCGCCGATGGATGATCTGCCGGTGCTGGACCAGGCTTTGACGGCGGCGGAAACGGCGCCGACGCCTGAGTCTGTGCTCGAGCCCGAATCCGCCGAGTGCGTGATGGAAGAGGCGCAAGCGGCAGAGGCGGAAGCGCAGCCGGTGTTGGCGACGGCCTTAACCGACGACGCGGCCGGGGGCATGGCCGAAGCGGCACCGGCATCGGTGCTCGACGAGGCGGTCGAAGCGGTTGCCGAGGCGTCCGGTTCGCCGGTTGCCGAGCCCGTGGAGGATCTGGACGCCATGGCGGCGCTGTCGCCCGAGGCAGCGGCACCGACGCCGGCTGAGTTGTCGTCCGCGCCGGCCGAGGACGAACCTTTCCGTTCGATTTCGCTCGACAGTTTGCCGCGCGGCGTGCTGGGCGGCGGTCTGGGCGTTCCCGAGAGCGAAGAGGGATCGAGCGTGCAGGACTTGATTCGCGCGGCCGAACGCACGCTGGCGCAAGAGCGCCTTAAGCAGGCGATGGCCGAAGCGCGCGAGGAGGCGTTGCAGTCTGCGCTCGACGCGCCTTTGCCCGTGGAGACGGCGCCGTCGTCCCCCACGCGGCCGGTGGAGATCATCAACGTGGCCGGCTTGGCATCCTCGCCGGCGCCGCAAGCCTTTAACCTGCCGACGGTGCGCAAGTCTTACGTGACCTTGGTCGACGAGGCCATGCTGATCGATTCGCTTTACGACAAAATCCTGCCGCGTATGAAGGTTGAATTGTCGTTGTGGCTGCAGGACGCACTCGACCATCAGAGTAAACAAATGCTCTCCGGGGTGATGCACCAGCTGAAGGAAGATTACGAAATGCTCTTTAGCGAGACGTTGCGCGAAAGCCTGCGTCAGGCAATCGCCGAAATGGGGCGGGAAGAACGTGGGGAGCGCCGCTGATGGGACATCGTTTGTCTCGCATCGTGACCCGTACCGGCGATGGCGGCACAACGGGTTTGGGTGACGGCAGCCGCGTGGATAAGGATGCGCCGCGTATCCATGCGCTGGGCGAGGTCGATGAGCTGAACTGTCTCGTGGGGGTGCTGATGGCGGAGCCGTTGCCGCCGGAGGTCGCCGAATGGTTGACGGCGGTTCAGCACGATCTGTTCGATCTGGGCTCGGAAATTGCCGTGCCGGGGTTTGCCGCGCTGACCGAGGCGCGCGTCTTGGCGCTGGAGGCCTGGGTCGAAGCGGTGAATCGCGATCTGCCGATGCTCAAAGAGTTTATTCTGCCTGGCGGTACACGCGCCGCAGCGCTGGCGCATCAAGCCCGCGCCGTGTGCCGTCGCGCTGAACGCACGTTGGTTAGCCTGGCCAAGCAGACGGAGATATCGACGCCTGGCCGGCAGTACTTGAATCGTCTCTCGGATTTGCTGTTCGTGCTGGCGCGCCATTTGAATCGTTTGGCCGGCCAGCCCGATATTCTCTGGCGCCCGCGCCGCGAGGACTGACGGCGCTCGGCCAATCAGCTGGTGCGGCAGCTGAGAAGCGGCGTGGCGTCAGGCCCTCGGGTCACATCATACAAGTCCCCCTGCGGTCCCTTGGTCCACCAGATGAAATGATCCGCTTGATATTTCACGCCTGAGGCCGCAATGGTCTGGACGAACAGCAGCGGCTTGCCGGGCTGGGCGGCCAGCAACGCGAAATGCTGCCCGTTATGCCCGGTCAGGTAGCGAACCTTCAAGGGTTTGCTGCCGGCGCAGAGGTATTGCAAGGTCAGCGTTTCGTTGATGGCGATATCCGGCACGAGGGCGGCATGGGCGCCGGCACAGGCAACGACCAGCAAGACGGGCAGGAGTCGTTTCATGAAGCGCTTCTCGGTGAGGGTGTTGGGGTCACAAGTCTAGCCGTTGCCGTTCGCCTTGCAAAGCGCCGTTTCTCGCGCATCGCGTCATGCGGGGCGAAAACGGGGCTGGCGGCGTTCGCTGAAGGCGCGCACGCCTTCTTTCCCTTCTTCCGTTTGGCTTTGCGCAATGATGGTCCGCGCTTCCTCCGCCAGTTGCGCCGCCAGCGGCTGGGTGGCGCCATCGAGCAGTAGCCGCTTGACGCCGCCCAACGCGCCGGTGGGGCCGTCGGCGAGGCGATGGATCAGCTGCTCGACGGTTCCGGTGAATGACGCCGCCGGTACGACCTGGTTGACGAGCCCCCATGCCAGCGCTTCCTCCGCCGACAGTACGCGATTGGTGAGGAAGAGCTCCATCGCGCGGCGTTGGCCGATCAGCCGCGGAAGCAGCCAGCTCGAACCGGCGTCCGGGGTATAGCCGATCTGGGTGTAGGCGGTCGTGAAGCGGGCATGCTCGGCGGCGATGGCGAGATCGGCGACGGCGACCAAACTCAGCCCGGCGCCGGCCGCCACGCCGTTGACGGCGGCGACGATAGGCGCATTGAGCTCGGTGAAGAGGCGGATGGCTTGATGCAGCGGATCGGTCGCTTCCTGTAGCAGCTCGCCCACACGATGTGCCTGTTGAACGAAATGGGTGACGTCGCCACCGGCGCAGAAGGCATTGTCGCCTTGGCCGGTGATGACGACGGCGCGGAGCGTCGCGTCCTGAGTCAGTTGGCTGGCGATGTCGGCCAGTCGTTGGATGCCCTGGGTGTCGAGCGCGTTGAACGCGGCGGGGCGATTGAGCGTGATGCGGGCGATGCCTTGCTGGGTGGTGAAATCGATCATGGACTCGGTCATAGGGGTGCTCTCGGTGGCATGAGTGGGTAGTATATCCCAAATGAATAATTGCTGGGTTTGCCTCCTGTGGCAAAGCCGGGTTAAATGGCGTCTTTCTTCTTTTACTTTGCGGAGTCAGTTCATGGGCGAGCCGGTGAAACCCGTTATTTCCTTTGACGTGCTGGACAAAATCGATATTCGTTGCGGAATGATTCAAAGCGTCAACGACGTGCCGCGGTCCGACAAAGTGGTTCAGCTGATGGTGGATTTTGGCGATTTTCAGCGCTCGATCCTCTGCGGCATCAAGCAGGAGCGTGCTGATTTGCAGGGGCTGGTCGGCCGGCAGGCGTTGTTTGTGGTGAATCTGGCGCCGAAAAAAATCTCCGGCGTGGTGTCGGAGGGGATGCTGTTCGATATCGGCTACGCCGACGGCATCATACCGTCGGCGTTGGCGCAGCCGGAGTTTCCGGTGCCCAATGGCGTGCGCGCGGGCTAGGCTAGTTGCAGCAATTGCCGCGTCGCTTGCAGCGCCGCGGCCAGCGGGACGTCGTCGCGGCGGATCTTGGAGAGCAAGGTGGCGCCTAGCCACATTTGATAGAGTGTTTCCGCCGTGGCGCGCGCGTCGTCGATGTCCGTGAGCGAGCCGTCGTCGCGGCCCGCCTCGATGCAGCCGGCGAGACGATGAATGATGGCGTCGGTGCCTCGATTGAGCGTCTCACGCATGGCCTCGGAAAGATCGCAGACCTCGCCCCCTAGCTTGACGACCAAGCATTTGCTTTCTTTGTTGTCGCAAAGCTGATGATGACCCCAGCTTTGCCAGTAACGCATCAGCCGTTCGGCGGCGGGGGTGCCGTCTTCCGCCATCAACGCGTCAAGCTGCGCCAGATACTCGTCGAAATAATGTTCGAGCAAGGCCTCGCCAAAAGCGTCTTTGGATTTGAAATAGTGATAGAAAGAGCCCTTCGGCACGTCCGCCGCGGACAAAATCTCGCTCAGCCCGACGGCGGCATAGCCTTTGCCGAGGATAATGGGTTTGGCGGTATCGATAATGTGCTGGCGCACACAGCTGGATTCGGTCTTCATAATCAGCATGATAGCCTTAATTAGACCGGTCGTCTAGACGGGGGGCGGCTGGCGCCGCCGCAATCTCCACGCATGCTGCTCCAAGAATTGCCGCGCGCAGGCCTGGCCGAGCCGGTAGTCATGGCGAAGGGCTTCAAGCTTACTGCCGACCAGCTGGCTTTTGAGCGGTTGGCGCGGCGCGAGCTCGATCACTTTCACGCCGGCGGGTGGCCGGGCAATAAAATCGTGCGCGAGCAAATAGCCGTCCAGATGGCTTTGCAGCACGGCGGCCATATTGCTGAGCCGCCCCTTCATCAAGCGTGGCGGTAATTTGAGCGGTTTGACGGCATAGCTGGCGGGCAGGGTGCGGATCACGACAATACAGTCCGCCCCCCATTGATGGGCGGCGCGCAGCGGCAGCGGATCGCTCACGCCGCCATCCCAGTAGGTGACGTCGCCGATGGTGACGCCGCCGCGATAAAACATGGGTATGGCGCTGGAGGCCTTCACGGTCGTCGCCCACTGCGCGGGGGTGAATGGGAGGTAATCGGCTTGCAGTGTGTCGCTGCGGCAAGCGACGACGCGCAGGTCGCGTCCTTGCAAGCGGCGCGCGGCGCGTTCGACATCCAACGGAAAAGACTCGCCGGTGGTGTCGAACAGCCAGTCGAGGTCGATCAGATGCCCGCCGCGCGCGAAGCGCAGCGGATCGAAAAAGGGTTTTTGCGTGGTGTAGCGCATGATGATGCGCCGCGCGTAGCCGCGGCTGCCGCTGGCGTAGGCGGACAGATTCTGTGCGCCGGCAGAGGTGCCGACCAGCGTGCGAAACGGAAAGAAATCCTGCTCAAGAAAGGTGTCGAGAATGCCGGCGGTAAAGATGCCGCGCTGGCCGCCGCCTTCGCATACCAAGGCCAGCCGCGTATGGTGCAGCCAGGTGTCCGACTCCTGTTGCCCGCTGAGCCTGATACTGAAGTTCATGCTGAAGTCTCCTGAATGGCTCAGGATAAGGCGAAATTGTGGCTATGACAAATGACTCGCCTCTATTTGGCGTAATAAAAGCCGCCTGGCGGGCGGCTTGGGGCTCAGAGGGCAGTGCGTGGCTCGCTAAACACCACCAGGCGCGCTTTTTTGGGTTTGCGGCGGGGCGGACGGAATAGGGTCAGCAAAGCGGTATTCTTTTGCATCTGGCGCTCCTTGTACTTATGCGGCCGGTTGGTCGCGGCAATCTCTAATTAAATGGATTAAAAAACCCTTCTGGCTTAGATAAGATTGTCGCACTGCAAAATAGTTCACGTACTTGTCAACTATCCTGGGGGTGGCGCGCTAAATTGTCTGGACTTTGCTTGCGCTAAGTCCGAAATGGTTTAAACATTATCAATATATAATATGCTGTAACGATTATCGGCCAAGACAGCGGAGTCGAAATGACCACTCAAAAGCAGCAACAGCAGGCTGTGTTTCAGCAGTTGGGGCAGATGACACGTACCTTGCATGCCACGTTGCAGGGTATTGGTGGCGATGGCGAGTTGACGCGCGCGGTGGAAGCGATGCCCGATGCGCGCGAGCGTTTGGCGTACGTGCTGTCGATGACCGAGCAGGCGGTGTCGCGCGTGCTCAATGCGGTCGATGCCATGACGCCGCTTCTGGACCGGCGCCAGAGCGAGGCGCAAACCTTATTGGCGAGTTGGGCGCGCGTGTCCGGCATGCGGCGCGATACGAGCGACTATCGCCGCACGCTGCAAGAGACGCGTGATTTTCTGCAACGCAGCGAGCAGGAAAGCGAAACGCACAAGGCGCATCTGATGGAAATCGTCATGGCGCAAGAGTTTCAGGACCTGACTGGGCAGGTGATCAAGCGTGTGGTCGAGGTGGCGGGCAAGATGGAGTCCGAACTCTTGACGCTATTGCAGCAAACGCAACCCGCGACGGGTGGAAAAAAGAAGGCGGACGGTTTGCTCAACGGACCGGCCATGCCTTCCGATATCGCGGGCCAGCAGGCGCTGTCCTCGCAAGCCGAAGTCGACAAGTTTCTCGACGATTTGGGATTTTGAGCCCGCAGGTCAGATAAAACGCGTCGGCCGGTCGATCGGCAGCCGGTCGTTGAATTTGAGAAAGCCGGCCACCAGGCGGTAGACGTGCCAGATCCAAACGGCGACCAGAATCAACGCGCCGATGCCGACGAGCAGGGTGATGAAGCCGACGACGGCGATGCCTAGCGTGATCCAAAACGTGCGGATAAGCCAGGTGAAGTGCGTGGCGTAACCGCTGCCGGCGGCGTCGGCGCGTTTGACGTAAGCGACGATTAGACCGATGAGCGTGCAAACCGGGAAGAACAGCCCGAGACCGAACAGAATGTAGGTGGCCAGCGCCACGTTATGCAACGGCGACGCCGGGGTGATCTCTCCGGCTTCCACGATGTGCTCAAAATCCATTATTTCCCCTTGTTGAAAACCGTTATTTGCCATGATCGGGTTTTACCCGAAGCGCGCACATGCGGCAAGCGCGGCTCTGGTTATAGAAATGTGTCCGGCCGGCATTGGATGACGATGCCGTGGACCGGGCCCATTTCGACCGATGGGCGTGATTTGCCATCGCCGCGGCTGCGCGCGTGGATCAGCCGGTTGATCAAGAAGGCTTGCCAGCCAGGTAACCGGCTGAGATTTTCTTGCCCGTGGGCCTGCCAGCCGATGAAATAAGCTTGAATGTCGTTGGCGCAGGCCGCGCGGCGCTCTTTGCGGGTAAAGAGATAGCTCGCCATGGTAATGGTGCCGACCGCGCGCAGCGCGTAGGCGTGGCGCAGCAGAGTGAAAACCTCCAGTTCGAGATAGTTGCTCTCCAGTTGCGCCATCGAGCGCGCGCGCAGAAAAGGGATCAGCGCCAAGCGGATTTCCCATCGCCCGCGGCCGCAGGGAATCAGGTTCAGCATCGAGGCACGATAGCCGATCAGATCTGGGATCAGGCTCAATAACAACAGAATGCCCGTCAGGGCCACGAGGCCGTCGACCCACGGCGGAAAGAGTTCTTTTCGCGTGCCGGGCCAGAGATCATCGATGAGCGCGACAGCGAGACAGAACAAGGCGAGCAGCAGGCTGCGCCTCAGGGTCAACGTGTTGCGCAGGCGGGAAAAGTAGAACCGGTCGTAGGCATGCGTCAGGATAGTGCTGAGCATCGTCTCCCTCTCTTTCGGCCGTTCGCCTATCCAGCGTCTTGTTACAGTTTTAAATGAAATGAAACTGAAAAGGCAATGATTTTCGACAAATAGTCATGCGTTTTTGTTATGTGTGCTGCCGCTAGCCAGGATGAAGGTAGCGGGGCGGTGTGATAGATTGAAAAATCAATTGTCATGCGGTGTCGCGAGGAGGAAGCGATGAGCAAGGTGCGCAAAGAAACCGATTCGATGGGCGAAGTGGCCGTTCCTGCGGATAAATACTGGGGGGCGCAAACGCAGCGATCGGTGGCACATTTCCCGATCGGCGTGGCGCGCTTTCGATGGCCGTTCGCGATGATTCGCGCGCTGGGCGTGCTGAAGAAGGCGGCCGCGCTGGCCAATATGGCGTTGGGCGAGTTGCCGCCCGAACTGGGCGGTCCGATCGCCGAGGCGGCGCAGGAGGTGATCGACGGCAAGCTGAACGATCATTTTCCGTTGGTGGTGTTTCAAACGGGCTCCGGCACCCAGTCCAATATGAACGCCAACGAGGTGATCGCCAATCGCGCCATCGAGCGCCTGGGCGGCGTGCTTGGCAGTAAGGCGCCCGTTCATCCGAACGATCACGTCAATCGCGGCCAGTCGTCCAATGACACGTTTCCGACCGCGATGTACATTGCGGCGGCCGGCGAGGTGTTCGATACCTTGTTGCCCGCGCTGGACGCGCTGCGGCGCACCCTGGCCGACAAGGCGGCGGCCTATGACGGCGTGGTGAAGACGGGGCGCACGCACTTGCAGGACGCCACGCCGATTACCTTGGGTCAGGAGATAGGCAGCTGGGTGGCACAGCTCGATTTTGCGCGCGCCGGTATCCTGGCCGCCGTGGAGGGATTGTTCGATCTGGCGATCGGCGGCACCGCGGTCGGAACCGGACTCAACGCGCATCCTCGTTTCGGCGCCGCTTGCGCCGAGCAGATCGCCTTGCTGACCGGGCGCCCGTTTCGTTCGGCGGAGAACAAGTTTTTTGCGCTCGCCGCGCACGATGCGCTGGTCAATGTCTCCGCCAGCCTGCGCACCTTGGCGGGCGCCTTGCTGAAACTGGCCAATGACGTGCGCTGGCTGGCCAGCGGCCCGCGCTGCGGGATCGGCGAGATTCGCATTCCCGAGAATGAACCCGGTTCGTCGATCATGCCGGGCAAGGTGAATCCGACTCAGTGCGAGGCTTTGTCCATGGTGTGCGTGCAGGTGTTCGGCAATGACGCGGCGGTGGCGTTTGCCGGCAGCCAGGGCAATTTTCAGCTCAACGTCTATAAACCGGTGATGGTGCACAACGTGCTGGAGAGTCTGACGCTGCTAGCCGATGCCATGCGGGCGTTCGACACGCACTGCGCCGCCGGCATCGAACCCGACAGCGCGGTGATCGCGCGCCATTTGGCCGATAACTTGATGCTGGTGACGGCGCTCAACCGCCATATCGGTTACGACAAGGCGGCGCAAATCGCCAAGCGGGCGCTGCATCAGGGGGAGACGCTGCGCGAGGCGGGGGTGGCGCTCGGCTTTCTGACCGAGGAACAGTTCGACGTCTGGGTCGATCCGGCGCGCATGACACGGCCGGAAGGTTCGTAGCGCGTTCGCGCCGCAATGGAAGACGGGCCTTGCCTGGCGGCAAGGCCCGTCTGTATTGGTGCCGGAGAGAGGAGTCGAACCCCCGACCTTCTGATTACAAGTCAGCTGCTCTACCAACTGAGCTACACCGGCGAGAGGGCGCCATTATGCGTAAATTGCCGCGTTAAGACAAGCGCGGCGCCCTCACTTTTTCTTGTGAACCGGCTTTGGGACGTGGCGGGATTTCTTGGCCGCCTTGTGTTTGGCCGGTTGCGGGTGCTGCCCATGCTTGGCCGCCTTGGCTTTGGCCTTGGTCGTGGATTTTGCGCTCGCGGCGTGCTTGGCGGTTGCCTTGCCCTTTTGTGGGGCTGCCGGTTTGGCGGCTGCCTTGCCCTTGTGCTGGGTTGCCGGCTTGGCGGCGTGTTTGCCGGTGCGCTTCGCCGCCGGTTTGGCGGCGTGGTGCTTGCTCGCGCTCTTGTTGCCGTGCTTGCGGCTGGCGTGGGGCTTGGCGCCGGTCTCGACGGTGACCAGGTTGCTGCTGCCTTGAACCTTGTGCGTTTTGTGATGGCTGGGTTGCGCCGGCTGGCTGACCTGCACGTCGCCGGGCAGCGGCGTGTCCGCCGGCATGGGGTCCTCGGCCAGCGCCGCGCCGGCTGCGCACAGCAGCACGCTGGCAGCCACGGAAGTGAGGAGCGATTTCAGAGCCATGTCAATGAATCTCGTGTCGAGATATCCCACTATGGGTATCTTATACATTGTGAATAATATGAGCGGACGGGTAAGATGTCGTCACGCGCCATCGAAGCGCTCAATTATAAAGCACCGCACAGAAATTGGAGCATGAGGGCTATGAAACTTTCGCCCGGCGGGTTCTTTCTCGTCGTTATTTTGCTGGCGGCGACGCTGACCGGTTGCGGCCGGCAAGCCGATTCCGGGGCGGCGGCAGAGGATGGGACGGAATACGTGGTCGGCAGCGACGCCAGTTATCCGCCGTTTGAATCTGTTGGCGTCGGGCAACAAGTTGTGGGGTTTGACGTGGATTTGCTGCGCGCGGTTGCCGCGCACGCCGGATTTCACGTCCGCTTCGTCAATACGCCGTGGGAGGGAATCTTCGGCGCGCTGGCGCAGGGGCGTTACGACATTTTGGCGTCCAGCATCAGTATCAATGCCGCCCGGGCCCAGGCGGTCGATTTCTCCGATCCTTATTTTGATGCCCGCCAAGTGATTGCCGTGCCCCACGGCGCGAACGAGGTCGGCTCGTTTGCCGACTTGCGCGGCGAGCGCGTCGCGGTGCAGGTCGGCACGACGGCCGACGACGATCTGCAGCGGCTGGTGGGCCGCGATAGTGCCAATATCGTCCGTTTCCAAACCATGACGGAGGCTTTCGACGCGCTCAAGGCCGGCAGAGTCAAGGCGCTGGTCGGGGATAACGGCGTGGTGGCCGGCTTTGTGCGCCATTCCAACGGCATGTTTTTTACCGTCGAAGATACGGCAAGTTTTGCGCCGGAGCACTACGGGTTCGCCGTGCGAAAAGGGCGGGAAGCCTTGCGTGGCAAGATTAACGCGGGTTTGGCTGCGGTGCGCGCGGATGGCACCTATGCGGCGCTCTATCAAAAATACTTCGGTACGGGGCGGTAATTATCCTCGTGCCTGTCCGATGGCGTGATTCGCCTTGACGGTAAACTTCTCTCCGTTATGCGTGAAATTTACGCCCGTGGTAGAATTGCCAACGTTTGCCAACAATAAAAGACAAGCTTTCATCCATGACAGATCAGCTTTTCGCCAAGGAAACCATTCCGGTCAGCCTGGAAGAGGAAATGCGCCGCTCGTATCTCGATTACGCCATGAGCGTGATCGTGGGGCGCGCGCTGCCGGACGTGCGTGACGGTCTTAAGCCGGTTCACCGGCGCGTCCTGTTCGCCATGCACGAACTGTCCAACGACTGGAACCGGGCATACAAGAAGTCGGCCCGTATCGTTGGCGATGTCATCGGTAAATATCACCCTCACGGCGACACGGCCGTTTACGACACCATTGTGCGCATGGCGCAGGATTTCAGCCTGCGCTATCCGCTGGTGGACGGGCAGGGTAACTTCGGTTCGGTCGACGGCGACAACGCCGCCGCCATGCGTTACACCGAAATCCGCATGGCGCGTATCGCGCACGAGCTCCTGGCCGACATCGACAAGGAAACGGTCGACTTCGGCGCCAACTACGACGGCTCGGAACACGAGCCGCTGATTCTGCCGGCCCGCATTCCCAATCTGCTGATCAACGGCAGCTCGGGTATCGCTGTCGGCATGGCGACCAATATCCCGCCGCACAACTTGTGCGAGGTGGTCGACGCGTGTCTGACATTGCTCGCCAATAGCGACATCTCCATCGACGAGCTGATCGACATCATTCCGGCGCCGGACTTTCCGACCGCCGCCATTATTTACGGCACGGTCGGCGTCAAAGAGGCCTACCGCACCGGCCGCGGCCGCGTCATCATGCGGTCGCGCACACACGTCGAGGACATCGGCCGCGGCGAACGCCAGGCGATCATCGTCGACGAGCTGCCGTATCAGGTGAACAAAGCGCGCCTGCTGGAGCGCATCGGCGAATTGGTGCGCGACAAGCAAATCGAGGGCATTTCCGATTTGCGCGACGAGTCCGACAAGTCGGGCATGCGCATGGTGATCGAGCTCAAGCGCGGCGAAATGCCCGAGGTGGTGCTCAATCATTTGTACAAGATGACCCAGCTGCAAGACAGCTTCGGCATCAACATGGTGGCGCTGGTCGATGGCCAGCCGCGGCTGTTGAATCTGAAGCAAGTGCTGGAAGAGTTCTTGCGCCATCGCCGCGAAGTCGTCACCCGGCGCACCATTTTCGAACTGCGCAAAGCGCGCGAACGCGGCCATATCCTCGAAGGGCTGGCGGTCGCCTTGTCGAATGTCGACGAGATCATCGCGCTGATCAAGGCATCGGAAAACCCGCAAGTGGCCAAGGCCGGGCTGATGAGCCGCACGTGGCGCTCCCAGCTCGTCGAAGACATGCTCTCGCGCGTCGATCCGGCCATGGCGCGCCCGGAAGGCGTGGAAACCGGTCTGACCGACCAAGGCTACCAGCTGTCGGAAACGCAGGCCCAGGCCATCCTCGATCTGCGTCTGCAACGGCTGACCGGCTTGGAGCAGGATAAGATCGTCGCCGAATATCAGGAAATCATGGCGGTGATTCTGGATCTGATCGACATCCTGGCAAAACCGGAACGCATCAATCAGATCATCGCCGAAGAGCTCGCCGCGATCCGTGCGCAGTTCGGCGACCCGCGCCGTTCGGAAATCGAACCGTTCGGCGGCGACATCAACATCGAAGACCTGATTACGCCGCAGGACCTGGTGGTGACTGTTTCGCACTCGGGCTACATCAAGACCCAGCCGATGGACGACTACCGCGCTCAGCGTCGCGGCGGACGCGGCAAGCAGGCCGCCGCCACCAAGGACGACGACTTCATCGAGACGCTGTTCGTCGCCAATACGCACGATTACGTGTTGTGCTTCTCCTCGTTCGGCCGTTGCTACTGGATCAAGGTGTACGAACTGCCGCAGGGCGGACGCGCGAGTCGCGGCAAACCGATCGTCAACGTCTTGCCGCTGTCGGATGGCGAAAAAATCAATGCCATGCTGCCGGTCAAGGCCTTCACCGACGATCATTTCGTGTTCATGTGCACGGCCGGCGGCACGGTCAAGAAGACCGGCCTGTCGAGTTTCTCCCGCCCGCGTTCGGCCGGCATCATCGCGCTCGACCTGGACGAAGGCGACAAGCTGATCGGCGTGGCGCTGACCGCCGGCGAGCATGAGGTCATGCTGTTCTCCAGCCATGGCAAGGCCGTGCGCTTCGCCGAGAGCGACGTGCGTCCGATGGGGCGCACCGCGCGCGGCGTGCGCGGCATGGACCTGCCCGAGGGCGAGAGTGTGATTTCGCTCTTGGTCTCCGATAGCGAGACCGATCAAGTGCTGACCGCGACCGAAAACGGCTACGGCAAACGCACGCCGATCGCCGACTACCGCAAGAGCCATCGTGGCACGCAAGGCGTCATCGCCATCGACACCTCCGAGCGCAACGGCGCGCTGGTGGCGGCCACCCTGGTGGTGGAAAACGACGAGGTGATGCTTATCACCACCGGCGGCGTGCTGATCCGCACCCGCGTGGCGGAGATCCGCGAAACGGGCCGCGCCGCGCAAGGCGTGCGGCTGATCAACCTCGACGAGGGCGAAAAGCTGATTGGCCTGGAAAAAGTGGCTGAGAGCGATTCCGTCGACGAGGGCGAGGCGGACGAGGACTTCGCCACCGGAGAAGAGGCATGAGCCAGGCGCCGGCGCCGGCCAACCCCCAAGTGCTCGACGTGTTGAGCAAGCTCTTCGTGTCGTTGCCGCACGCGGCGACCTTGGGCATGCGCTACGTCGGCACCGCCGGGCGTAAACCGACGCTGGCGATCGATTGGCGCGACGACCTGGTCGGCAATCCGGTCAGCGGCGTGCTGCACGGCGGCGTTATCACCTCGCTGGTGGATACCTGCAGTGCCGTGTCGGTGGCCGCGCAGCTGCCTGATTTTGAAACCATCGCCACGTTGGACCTGCGGATCGACTACCTGAAGGCGGCGACGCCGGGGCGGCCGATCTACTGCACGGCCGAGTGCTACCGGCTGGCGAGCCAAGTCGCTTTTACCCGGGCGGTGTGCTTTCACGACAGTATCGATCAGCCGATCGCGCATGGCGTGGCGACGTTCATGCGCGAATCGAGCCCTGTTCCGATGGTCGGGGGAGCGAATCAATGAGCGAGTTCGCCCAGCGTTTCAATCGTCTGCGCGACGAAAAGAACTATCGTGAAATTATCGAGGCGATTCCGTATGCCCGGCTGATGGGCGTCGAATTCACCGAGCAAGACGATGAGGGCGCGCTATTGTTCACGCTGCCCTATGCCGAGCGTAACGTCGGCAATACCGCGCTGCCGGCATTGCACGGCGGCCTGATCGGCGGCTTCATGGAAAATGCCGCGTTGATTCATCTGATGTGGAATCGCGAGTCGGTGGATCTGCCGAAGATCGTCGACTTCTCGCTCGATTACTTGCGCCCCGGGCGTCCGCAAACGCTGTACGCCCGTTGCGAAATCACCAAGCAGGGCAAGCGCGTGGCGCATGTGCTGATCGAGGCTTGGCAGGATAGCCCGGACAAGCCGGTGGCCGTGGCGCGCGCGCATTTTCTGCTGGCGACGAATACTTAAGGATCCTCTGAACAAGTTATTTGCCACTGCGTTTGGTCAACAACAGGCCGAATGCAAGGCGCGCGACGCAGGTCGCAGTCATTCTGCGATGCCAAGGAGCGCAACGCCGTCAGGCGGCCGCTTGTTGGCCAAACCCTTCGGGGCGGCGCCTGGCGGTAAATAACTTGTTCAGAGGGTCCCTAATTAGAAAGCCCGCCGCGGCCCGCGCCTCGGACCGGCTTTCCCTACAAAGGATTGTCATGGCAAAGGTCTACAATTTTTCCTCCGGCCCGGCGATGTTGCCCCATTCGGTGCTGGCGGAGGCGCAAAGCGAGTTGCTCGACTGGCACGGCAGCGGTATGAGCGTGATGGAAATGAGCCATCGCGGCAAGGAATTCATGGAAATCATCCATGATGCCGAGCATGATCTGCGCCGATTGATGGGCATTCCGGACAACTACCATGTTCTTTTCCTGCAGGGCGGCGCCTCGATGCAGTTTTCCATGGTGCCGCTCAACCTCCTGGGCGAAAAGAAGTCCATCGACGTCGTCAATACCGGCCACTGGTCGAAGCTGGCCATCAAGGAGGCCAAGCGCTACACCAAGGTCAAAGTCGTCGCCTCCAGCGAGGACCGAAATTTTTCCTACGTGCCGGCCGAGGATACCTGGCAATGTGATCCTGAAGCGGCCTACCTGCATTACACCGCCAACGAAACCATCGGTGGCCTGCAGTTTCCGTTCGTGCCGACGACGCTTGACGGCGTGCCGCTGGTTTGCGACATGTCGTCCGAGTTTCTGTCGCATGAAGTCGACGTCAGCCGCTTCGGCCTGATTTATGCCGGCGCGCAAAAGAACATCGGCCCGTCCGGCCTGACCGTGGTCATCGTGCGCGAGGATCTGCTCGACCGCGCGCGGCCCGTTACGCCGACAATGCTCAATTATCGCGTGCATGCCGACGCCGATTCCATGTACAACACGCCGGCGACGTTCCCGATTTACATCGCCGGTCTGGTGCTCAAGTGGATCGGCGAGCAGGGCGGTATCAAAGGCATTACGGCGCGCAACGAGGAAAAATCGGGTCTGCTCTATCATGCCATTGACACGAGCGGCGGGTTCTACGCCACACATATCGAAACGCCGTTCCGGTCCAAAATGAACGTGACCTTCCGGCTGCACGACGAATCGCTCAACGACACTTTCGTGAGCGAGGCCAAGAAAAATGGCCTGGTGCAGATCAAGGGACATCGCGTGGTCGGCGGCATGCGCGCCTCGATCTATAACGCCATGCCGATCGAAGGCGTGAAGTCGTTGGTTCATTTCATGCAGGACTTTGCCCGACAGCACGGGTAACCGCCTCGCGGGCATTCTCCTGGTCGCCACGTATAAGGAGGAGAGTCGATGCTGCAGAACGATACGCTGGAACAATTAAGAGTCCTCTGGCAGGAGGGCGAGGCGCGCGATGCCAATTTGACATCAGCGTCGGCGCGCTGGCGCATGATCGCCCCCGATGCCGGCAAATTCCTCTATCAGCTGGCGCGTGCCGCCGGCGCCCGCCGTATCGTGGAAATCGGCACGGCCAGCGGTTATTCGACGCTGTGGCTCGCGCTCGCCGCGCAAAGCAATCAAGGCAAGGTCACGAGTCTCGACAATGCCGGCGATTTCCGCGCCGTGGCGGAATCGCGCCTTGCCGCCTTCGGCCTTGCGCACTTGGTGCGGCTCGAAACCGTCGAGGCGGCCGCATGGCTGTCCGCACTGGAAGCCGGGCCGGTGGATTTCCTGTTTCTCGACGCCGATCGCTCAAGCTATCCGGCGCTGTGGCCGCAAATCTGCCGCGTATTGCGTCCGGGCGGGCTCTTAGTGATGGACAACGCCTTGTCGCATCCGCAGGAATGCGCGCCGTTCATCGAACAGGTGCTTGCGACCGACGGCTATCTCGCCGAAACTTATCCGATCGGAAAAGGCCAATTTGTCATCTTGAAAGACGAATAAAACGTGTCGGATCATTTACTGAAACAACATCGCGATGCCATTGACGGCATCGACGCGCAGGTCCTCGATCTGCTCAATCAACGTGCGTCGCATGCGCGAGCCATCGGAGAAATCAAGGGCGGCGGCGTCGTCTATCGCCCTGAACGCGAGGCGCAAGTTCTGCGTCGCATCCGCTCGCTCAATCAGGGGCCGCTGTCGTCCGAGTCGGTGGCGCGGCTGTTCCGCGAGGTGATGTCGGAGTGCCTGGCGTTGGAGCGACCGTTGTCGATCGCGTATCTCGGCCCCGAGGGCACTTTTACCCAGCTGGCCGCCATCAAGCACTTTGGCCATGCCGCGCGCACGGTCGCCTGTGCCTCGGTGGACGAGGCGTTTCGGTTGGTCGAGGCGCGTACGCTCGACTACGTGGTGGCGCCGGTGGAGAACTCCACCGAGGGCGCGGTCGGACGCACGCTCGATTTGATGCTGGCAAGCTCTCTCAAGATTTGTGGCGAGGTGGTGCTGCGCATTCATCACCACCTCTTGCGCCGTGCCGAGGACGCAGAGGCGCCGGTGCGCCGCGTGTATGCGCATGCGCAGGCGCTGGCGCAGTGTCACGAATGGCTGAACAAGAATTTGCCGGACGTCGAACGGGTGTCCGTGGCCAGCAACGCCGAAGCGGCAAGGCTCGCCGGCGTCGAGCCCGGTGTGGCGGCGATCGCCGGTCAGGCGGCCGCCGAGCGTTATCAGTTGATCAAGGTGGCTGAACGCATCGAGGACGAACCGAACAACACCACGCGCTTCCTGGTGCTCGGCCATCAAGACGTCGGCCCCACCGGCGAGGACAAAACGTCGCTGATCGTGGCGGCGCCCAACCGCGCCGGCGCACTGTATACGTTGTTGGCGCCGATTGCGGCCAACGGCGTGTCGATGACCAAGCTGGAGTCGCGCCCGGCGCGCGCCGGACTGTGGGAATACGTGTACTTCATCGATATCGAGGGACATCAGTCCGACGTCAATGTCGTGGCGGCGCTCGAGGCGCTCAAGGCCAGTGCCGCCTTTGTCAAAATCCTGGGTTCCTACCCGTTGGCCGTGATCTGACCGCTATGGCGATACGTTCCGTTTGCTTGTTCTGTGGCTCCGCCAACGGCGGTTCGCCTTCCTATGTCGCCGCGGCGCGCCGGTTTGGCCGCGCGGTCGCCGACGCTGGGCTGACGCTCGTTTATGGCGGCGGCAATGTGGGCCTGATGGGGGCGGCCGCCGATGCCGCCCTGGCGGCGGGCGGCGAGGTGGTCGGCGTGATCCCCGCGTTTCTCCAGGCGCGCGAGGTGGCTCATGACGGACTGACCACGCTCCATGTCACCGAAACCATGCACGAGCGCAAAGCCAAGATGGCGGCGCTGGCCGATGCGTTCGTCGCCTTGCCGGGCGGATTCGGCACGCTCGACGAACTGTTCGAGATCGTGACCTGGTCGCAGTTGGGTGTGCATGCCAAGCCGATCGGCCTCTTGGATGTCGATGGGTTTTACCAGCCCCTGCTCGCGATGGTGCGCCATATGCGCGAGCAGGGTTTCATTCGCGGCGCGGCGATGGAGCGCTTTTGTCTGGCACAAGACGTCGACTGCCTGCTCGCCATGCTGTGCCGGCAACGACACGCGCCCAAGGGCGAGCCGCTGTCCTTGGATAAAACCTGATCGGGTGGCCTCATGATTGGCACGCCAACTATCGCGCTGGTGCTTTGCGGCTGCGGAATCGGAGACGGCAGCGACGTCCTTGAGGCGGCGGGTAGTCTGATCGCCCTGTCGCAGGAGGGTTGCCGGGTGCGCTGCTTTGCGCCGAGCCGCGCCCAGCGCGAGGTGATTGATCATGCCAGTGGCCGCGCCATGCAGGATGCGCGGCACATGCTGATCGAGTCGGCGCGCCTTACCCGCGGCGTTATCGAGCCGCTGTCGGAGCTGGACCCCGTCCGGTTGGACGCGGTGCTGCTGCCGGGCGGCGGCGGGGTGTTGCGCAATTTAACCAATTTTGCCGTGCGCGGCGCCGGGGCAACGCTGGCGCCGGACGTGCTGGACGCGTTGATGCCGGTTTTTCTCGCCGGGCGGCCGTTTGTCGCGCTGGGCCCGGCGGCGCTGGTGCCTGCGCTCCTGGCGCGCGAGCTGGGGCGGCATGGCGCGCGGCTGACGTTCGGGCATGAGGATGAGGCGGGCGAGTACATCGATGCGCTGGAAGCCTGGGGGCTGCGCCATGTCGAGTGCGCGCTGGACGAGGCTTGCATCGACGACGCGCAGCGGATCGTCAGCGTGCCGGCGGGCCTCTATGCCAAGGCGAGCCCCGCCGATCTTTTCGGTGCGGCCCAAGCCGCCGTCTCGGCGATGTGCTGGCTCTTGGCGCAACAGGAGGGCGGATGATCATTGTCATGTCGTCGGACGCCTCGGCGGCCGACATTGCCGGGGTGGTGGCGCGCATCCGCGCCGCTGGCCTTTCCGAGCATATTTCACGTGGCACCGAGCGCACGTTGATCGGCGCCATTGGCGACGAGCGCACCCTCGATCCGGCCTTGTTCGAGCGGATGCCGGGGGTGGAACGCGCACTGCGCGTGATGCGCGAGTACCGGCTGGTCAGCCGTGAAATTCACCCCGAGCCGTCGATTGTGACGATTCGCGGCCAGGCCTTCGGCGGCCGTGCGCTGCAGGTGATTGCCGGGCCGCCCGCGGTGGAGAGCGACGAACAGATCGCCGCCGCGGCCTCGGCGGTGCGCGACAGCGGCGGTCACTTGCTGCACGGCGGGGTGTTTTTGCACAGCGAAACGCCTTATGGCTTTCAAGGCTTGGGCGTGGATGGGCTGGCCCGGCTTGGCGCCGCCGCCACGGCATCCGGGCTGCCTGCCGTGGCGGAGCTGGCGGATGTGCGCGTCATTGACGCGTTTCTCGAATTGGAAATCGACGCGCTGGCCATTGTTGCTCATCCGATGGGCAATACGGAACTGCTGCGTGAAGTGGGGCGCCTCAACAAGCCGGTCATTCTCAAACGCGGTCCGGCCGCCACGCTGGCCGAGTGGCTGATGGCCGCGGAAACCGTGGCGGCCGGAGGCAATCACCGCATCATTTTTTGCGAATGCGGCGTCAAAAGCCTGGAGCCGGGTTATCGCACGTTGCTCGATATCGGCGCCATTGCGGCATTGAAGGCGGAGACCCATTTGCCGGTGATCGTCGAACCGGCGCGGGCGACCGGCAAGGCCTGGATGACGCCGCCGCTGGCCGCCGCCGCCGTGGCGGCGGGCGCGGATGGCCTGTGGCTCGACGTTCACCCCAATCCGGCGCAAGCGCGTTGCCATGCCGAGCAAGCGCTGACGCCGGCGCAGCTGTCCTCGCTGATGGCGGCGTTGCGGCCTTTGGCTCAGGTCATGGACCGCACCCTCTAGGAAGGAATGTCATGACGCGCCGCGCACGCAACCCATTCCCCCTCGCCGGAGCCAAGGCTTGAGGCTTATCCCGCCGATGCCGCTCACCGGCCCCTATCGGGCCGGCGGCGTTTGGCATTGCCCTGTGCATCTGGTGCGCGGCGGCACCTCGACCGGACTCGTTCTGCCGCAATCGCTGATGCCCGCCGACGCCGCCGTGCGCGACGAGCTGCTGCGCCATTTGCTGGGCGTGCCCTTACAGGGCGACCTACCGAATAATCGTCAGCTCACCGGTTTGGGGCGCGTCACGCCCACCAGCAACAAGGTTTTTCTCGTCAACGTCGAGCATGCCGAATCGGGCTGGCGCTTGGTCAGCACGCTGGCGCAGCTCGCGGCGCATACCGACGCCATCGACTGGCGCGCCAATTGCGGCAATCTGACCTCCTCCTTGCCCCTGTGGGCGCTCGATGTCGGCTTGCTGCAGCCGGAAGACGACGGCAGCTGCCGCATGGTCATTCGCAACACCAATACCGGCGTGATCAGCGAGGCGCGGCTGCAATGCCGTCCTGACGGGCAGCCGCGCTGCGACGGTATGCCGGGTGTCGATGGCGCGTGGCCGGCGGTGGATCTGACGCTGTTGGCGCCGGCCGGCGCCAAAACCGGCCGGCTGTTGCCGACGGGCGCCGCGCGCGATGAGATCGATGGCATCCCGGTAAGCTGTGTCGATGTCGCGGTGCCGATGGTGTTGATCCGGGCGGCGGATCTGGGCAAGTCGGCCGAGGAGGCGCCCGCGGCGCTGGCGCAGGACACGGACTTTATGCGCCGTCTGCGGCAATTATGGGTGGCGGCGGCGCTGCGCATGGGGTTGACGGACGCCGATGGCCGTTTGCTGGATGAGGCGGCGTTGGCCAGAAGCGAAACCTTGCCCAAGGTGGCGATCTTGGCGCCTGGGCGCGGGGAGTCGCAGCTTTTGGTGCGCTATTTCACGCCGCAACAGCCGCACGCCGCGCTGGCGGTGTCCGGGGCTTGCTGCATCGCCTCGGCATGCCTGGTGCCGGGTACGGTGGCCAACGAGCTGGCGACGGGCTTGCCTGCCCTGCGCTCGGCGCAGGTGATCGACATTGTGTTGGAAAATCCGGCCGGTTTGCTGCGCGCCCGAATCGAGGCCGAGGTCGGCTCGCGAGGCGTCGATATCCTTCGCGCCGTTTATCGGCGCAATGCGCAGATTTTGATGCGTGGACACGTGCCGTTGACGCGCGCGTCTTCCGCCTTGGCGGGTTGGCTCGCGCGCGTCGCCGCGCAATGTCAGGCGTAGCGCAACAGCGCCGGCACGGCGAGCTCGCACAGCTTGACCCAGCCCGCCGGTAGCAGCGCCAGCACGGCGAGCGCGCCCCAGGACATCACAGTGCGGCCGGCCCGACGGAACAGCAGCGAGATGCTGAGATAGAGCAACAGCGCCAGCACGACCATGGCCGGCGGTACCATCAGATAGAGAGTCAGCACGTGGCCGCTATGCAACGGCGCGGCGAGCACCGCGCCGGCATGCAGCGCCAGTAGCGCCAAGTAGAATGCCGCCATGCGCGGCGGGGTGCCGTCGACCACGATGCCGTGCCGGCTGGCGCGCAATTGGCTCGCGGCCCAAAACAGGGCGGCGATGCCGCCCCAGGTGTAGGGGTAAAGGAACGGCGCCCAGATCGGCGCCATCGGGTCGGGCGGATGGCCGAGCCGCACCACGATGGCCAAGGGCAGATACCCGGCGACAAAGCACGCCTGCGCTACGCCGTGCCCGCTGGCGACGACACGCCATAGGGCAAAGAGCCAGAAGCCGCCCACCATGGCGACGAAAAGCGCGGGCAGCAACGGACTCACGCCGGACCCAGCAGGCGGCGCCAGGCGGCGCTGATCAATTCGCCGATTTGTACCAGGTAGTGGGTGTGCATGTCGTGGGTGAAGCGGTCCGGGTCGTCGCTGGCCAGCACCAGCAGTCCGAACGGCTCGCCGTGCTCGTCGCGCAGCGCGACTTGGCTGAACGATTGCAGTACCGGCACGGCGGGGAACCAGGACATCACTTCGTCATTGACGTAGGGGCCGCAGTAGGGCGCGCTCAGGTTGCGCGCCAACAGCGCGGCCTCGCTCTTGGCGCTGTAGAGCTCTGCCAACGCCTGGGCGCCGGGATGCCACAAACGCAGCGCCATTCTGTCCAGGCCGAAGCTGTCGGCGAAGCAGGCGCGCAGGCTGGCGGCCAGCGCGGCGGGCGTATCCGCGGTCAACAGCGTCAATGCCAGCTGATGCATGCGGATTTGAATCTGGTCGTTGTTCTCGCCATGGCGCACCAGCTGTTGCAAGCGGGCCTCGAGTTGGCGGCAACGATCCTTCAGTTCCAGCATCTGACGATCCACCAGCGACACCACGACGCGATCGCCGTTGTGCTTCAAGCCAAAGCGCTCGGCGTGATGCTGTAGAAAGTCGGGATGGTTCTCCAGAAAAGCCAATACGTCGTCGGACTGCACCGTCGCGTTGTGGTCAGGCATCGATTTCTCCGCTGAATACCGTGGTGGCCGGCCCGATCATGTGGACCGCATGGCCGATGCCGGCCCATTCTACCGTCAAGTCTCCGCCATGGGTATGGACTCTGACGCGATTTCCCAGACGTTTGCGCAGAACACCCGCCACGACGGCGGCGCAGGCCCCCGTGCCGCAGGCCAGCGTTTCGCCCGCGCCGCGCTCATAGACGCGCAAGCGGATCTCGTCCGGGCTCACGATCTGCATGAAGCCGACGTTGACGCTGTCGGGAAAATAATGGCGGCTTTGCTGCAGCGCTTGCCCGATCGATTTGACCGGCGCGAGCTCGACTTCCGGCACGATGAGCACGGCATGCGGATTGCCCATGGAGACCGCGCTGATGTCGATCGATTCGCCGGCCACCGCCAACGGATAGGTGATCGCCTGGCGTTCGGCGACGAACGGGATCTCGGCGGGATCGAGCCGGGGGATGCCCATGTCGACCCGCACCTCGCCGTTGTCCATCAACTCGGGTTGAATGACGCCGCGCGCGGTTTCCACGCGCAGCATGCGCCGGTCCGACAGGCCCTGTTCGGCGACAAAGCGAGCGAAACAGCGCGCGCCGTTGCCGCACTGTTCCACTTCGCCGCCATCGTTGTTGAAGATGCGGTAGCGGAAATCGTTGTCGTGCCCTGTCGGCGGCTCAACCAGCAACAGCTGGTCAAAACCGATGCCGAAATGGCGGTCGCCCCAGTGCCGGATTTGCGCTGGGGTCAGGTCCACGGATTGACGTACGCCGTCAATGACCATGAAGTCATTGCCCAGCCCATGCATTTTGCTGAATTTAAGTTTCATGTGCGGCCTCTTCATTGGCGCATGATTTCTGTTCATCATAACCCAAGTTATAGGGGTGCTGAAGCACATGCCAATCGCATTGACAGCTTACTGACCAGTAAGTAAAGTGCGTTCATGAAAATCGACACCGACGCCAAGAACGACACCCGCAAGCGCATTATGGATATTGCGGAGGAGCTGCTGCTGACGCGGGGGTTCAATGCCTTCAGCTATCAGTGGGTGAGCAGCGAGCTTGGCGTGCGCAACGCCGCCATTCATTATCATTTCCCGCATAAGACCGATCTGGGCGTGGCGCTGATCGAGCGCTACCGCCGCCGCCTTTCCCGTTTTATCGAAGCGCAAGCCGCGTTGCCGCCGCGCGAGCAGCTGGAACGCTATTTCGAGCTGGCGCACAGCTATTTCCGCCAAGATCGGCAGGTATGCCCGAGCGGTATGCTCTGCACGGAATTCCATACGCTGCCCGACGCCATGCGCGACCAGGCGGCCGCCTTCATCGGCGAAATGCGCGACTGGTCGATCGATCTGGCGGCGCGAGGGCGCGATCTAGGCGTTTTCCACTATCCGGGCAGCGCCGAGGAAATGGGGGTGTTGATGTTTTCCGCGCTGCAGGGCGGGCTGCAGCTGGCCCGGGTCGACGATGGCTGGCTCGATACCGTCAAGCGCCAGATCACCCGCCTCTTGGGCGTTGAATGAAGCCATACCAATAAAAAGCCAACAACACGAGGAGAACACGAGGGATGCAACCCAAGCCCAACAGCATGAACCGCATGGTAGCCAAGGCGTCCCGCTTGCCGGGCGCGTTGCGCAATGTCGTCATTTCCCGCCTGTTTGGCCGCATCGTGCCGTTTCTCGGCACCGCCGGCCTGCGTTTCGAGGAAGTGAGCCCCACGCGCATGGTGGTGTCGATTCCCAACCGGCGTAAGGTGCAAAACCATATCAAGGGCGTGCATGCCGCCGCCATGGCGCTGTTGGCGGAAACGGCGTCGGGATTCGTCTTGGCCATGAACGTGCCGGACGACAAGCTGATGCTGCTCAAATCGATGAAAGTCGACTATCAGCAACGCAGCCAAGGCAATATGCGCGCCGTGGCCACGCTGCGCCCGGAGCAGATCGACGCCGTGCATCAGGAAGAGAAGGGCAACACCTTGATCGAGGTGGTGGTGACCGACGAATCGGGCAACGCGCCGATTCAGTGCGAAATGATTTGGGCCTGGGTGCCGAAAAAACGCTGAGGAGGCGGGTGTGGACGATAAGGTTTTGACCATCGAGCGGCAGGATGCGGTGGCGCTGGTCACGTTTAACCGGCCGGACAAGGCCAACGCGCTCAATGCCGAGATGTGGCGCGAGATGCGGCAGGCGCTGGTTTGGTGCGACCAGGAGCCTGGCGTGCGCGCCGTGGTGCTGTCGGGCAACGGGCGCCACTTCAGCGCCGGCATCGACCTGTCGATGCTGATGGGCGTACAGGGGCAGATCGACGATTCCTGCGAGGCGCGCAAGCGCGAGAAGCTGCGGGCGTTGATCCTGGAGCTGCAAGACTGCGTCAGCAGTCTGGAACGCTGCCGCAAGCCGGTGATCGCTGCGATTAGCGGCTATTGTCTCGGCGGCGGGTTGGATATCGCCTTGGCGGCAGACTTCCGCTACGCCAGCGCCGACGCGCAGTTTGGCGTGCGCGAAGTCGACGTGGGCATGGTGGCCGACGTCGGCACGCTGCAGCGCCTGCCGACCGTGGTCGGGCAGGGCGTGGCGCGGGAGATGGCGCTGACCGGCCGCGACGTCGACGCGCAGCAGGCGCTGGCGTGGCAGCTGGTCAACCGCGTGCTGCCGGATGGCGAGAGCCTGCGCGCCGCCGCGCTGGACGCCGCGCGGCTGATCGCCGCCAAGTCGCCGTTGGCGGTGCGCGGCAGCAAACAGGTTCTCAACTATAGCCGCGACCACAGCGTGGCCGATGGGCTGGAATATGTGGCCAATTGGAATGCCGCCATGCTGCTGTCCGAAGACATTGCCGCGGCAGGCATGGCGGCGATGACGAAACAACCGGCCGTATTCCGCGATTAGGGCGCCGGCGGCGTCTGCTTGAGTTCCGGCGGCGTGATGAGCATGCGCCAAATCTCCGGGTCCGCGTTGGCGAGCGCTTCGTGAATCCCGTCTGCCACCACGCGGTCGCCGACGGCATCGCGTACGCGCACGCTCACTTTCCGCTGCTGCGCCGGCGTGAACAGCCGCAGGACCAGCAAAGACTTGCCGCTCGCGCGATCGAATAGCAGCAAATCGTCGCCTTCGCGCGTGGCGCTCAGCGCCAAGGGACTCGTCAACGCGATCTCGATCGTCATGGCGGCCTGATCCGGCTGGACGGCAGGTAAGCGGCCGACGTCGATGCCGATGCGTTGGTATAGCCGCCAGTCGTCCATGCCGATGCGCAAGAGCGCCATGGCCACGGTGGGCGCCAGCAAGAGTTGCGTGATGTTGCGCATCGGCGGCGGCAGCACGCCATCGAGCAATTCGACCGTCAAGGTCGCCCCCTGGATCGAGAGACCGGCGAACTGGCGCTTAAGCTCGGCGCGCGCGATCTCGACCCCCGCCGTCTGCGTCACGGCACCGTAGGCGCGCAAGATATCCTGCCGGCTCAGCAGCGGTTGACGATATAAGGCCCGATCGCGCGGATTGTACAGCCAGGCCTCCTCCGTGCCTTGCCCAAGACCAATGAGTTGCGTGTCGGCCGGCAGATTCGGACCGGCAAGCACGATGCGGCCGCCCATCGTCCATGCTGGCTGCGCGCCGCCATCGGCGCGCTTGAGGTCGAGCACGGACAGCGTCCCGTCCGCGGCGAGCTTGAGCAAGTCATCCGGCCATTGCGGCCGCGCGGCAAGCCAGCTTCGCGTGACGGCGGTGGGCGTCGATCGCCCTTGCGCGTCGAGCGACACGATCAGGCCTTGCTCGGTCTGTGCGTACAGCTGGTCGTCCAGGATACTCAGCGATGCCAGTCCCTCGATCGTCAGCTTGCGCGCCAAGTCGTTTGTGCCGTAGCCCCGGCCGCGCTGGTGGTATAGCGCCTTTTGCGGCGCATGGTAGAAGAAGCATGCCTCATCGCCGTCGGGCAGGGTGTCGGTATGCGCCAGCGCGAGATCCTCTTGCGTAGGTAGATCGCCCGCGGGCAGGCGGGGACGGATCAACGCGCCATCGCGCGTGCGCAACCAGTAGCGGACTTTGACTGTCTCCCCCGCCGAATGATCGAGCACCACATAGCCGTTGAGCGGCAACACGGCCCCGCCGATGCGGTTGGGCCGCTGCCAAGTAAAGTGTTCCGCCAGAATGGATTGCAGGTCGGTTGTCATGTCGCTGAGCCGGTCTTGGTTTTCCAATAGACTGACGAGCGGCGCATCCAAGGTCGCTCTGCGCAAGTACAACGTATCGTTCTCCAGACTGAAGATGGCTGAGGGCTGCTTCTTGGTCACCGGGGGCACCCTGCTGAGGAGTACCGCGCCGCCTTCCCGCCACAGCCGGATTTCCGGGCTATCGCGCAGCGAGAACTCCGCTTCGATGGCCAGCGTCCGCGGGTCGATACGCAGCACTTTATTGCGCAGGTGATTGTAGAAGTACGCCTGATCGCCGTCGATCAGCGCCAGCGCGCACTGAGGGTAGCGCAGGTCCTCGGCGACATAGAGCATGCGTCCGCCCGCAGTGTCGTAATACGCGAGCGGTATCGTCTTGGCCGGCGTGCCCGGTAACGGATAGTCCTTCACCTGCACCACGTCGCCATGGGCCAGATGCTGTCTGCCCAAATCGTGCAAATACTGCGCCAATTGCGAGGCGGGCCAGCGCGCGGCGTCGATCTCCACGGTCTCGCGGCGCGCTTCGGCGACGATGAGCCGTTCAATCACGCCGTTTTTGCGCACCAACGTGAGGGGCGCGCCCGCAGAGGAGACGCGAACCGACACGCCGCCAATGACCACGCCGGCGCGATCCGCGTCGAACTGCGGCTCGTCGTCGGACAACGGGCGGGCGTCCAGCAGCCATTCGTATTGTGCGTTTGGCGCGGCGGTCAACGTCAGCGATGCACCCGGCGACAGCACGATGCGGTATTGCCCGCTGTCGGCATGGAGCGTGTAGCGCAGGTGGCCCTGCACCGGCGCGGGGAATGTCGGCATGTAGAGTTGGCAGTCTCCCGTGGCGAGCAAGACGTCGACCGCCGTGTCGACATATTCGAAGTGCAGTTGATCGATCAGATATTCGGACGGAAAGATGTAAAAGTCGAAATCGAAGTCGTCGCCTTCCAGTTGGCGCAGGACGTCGAAACCCCCGTCTTGGCGCGCGGTGGCGAACGGCAGCATGTTGTAGCTGTAGGAAATGTAATGCCGGGGCACGCTGGGCAGCACGATGTGACGGGCCGTGCGGGCGGCGCCAGGCAATGCCATGGGCTCAAGCGGGTATTGCAGACGTTGGCATGTGTCGATGGCGCGCTGACGGTCATGCTGGACGCGCGGCATGTCGCCGGCCCAGAAGAAATAGTTGCGCCGGCCGGAGCCGGTCGCGCCGTGCTTGGCGGGATACAAGAGCGGCGAAACCAGTGTCGCTTGCTGCTGACGCAGGTCGAGCTTGATCACCACGGCCGGGTAGGCGGGCGCGAGTGTTTGGCGGGCGGCGTCGTACTCGTAGCCGGCGCCCAGCGTGTCGCCGCGAGTGTGGTAGGCGCGGCGTAAGTTGGCGAAATACTGGCCGACGGCGGCGGCTTTGTTGGCGATGTCGTTGAAAGCGGAGACGAGGCCGCCGACGCCGATGCCGAGGCCGGCAATGATGACGCCCAACTGGCCGGCCACCGGCACGCCCGCCGCCGAGGCGATCAAGGCGGCTAAGCCCGACGAGTCGAAGAACAGATTGGTGCCGAACACGGCGCGCTGGTTCTCGGTTTGCGCCTGGGTCAACTCATAAATATCCAAACCGACGCTAAGGGTCTGCAATAGGGCCGTGCCTTTGCCAAGTAGGCCAAGGCTAGCGCCGGGCAGCGTTTCGCCGGCCGAGAGCGCGCGCAGCGCCTTGACGAGCGCGGCGCCGCGCAGCACGTCTTGCGCCGCGCCGGCGCCGACCATCAGCATGTTGGCGTAATCGTGCAACTGCAGCGCCATGGCGAGGCCCGGGCGCACCGGCGTTTGGGGCGCGGTTTCCGGGCGGCGGCTGAGCAAACGTTGAATCGCCTGCACCATGAAAGCGGCGTTGAGGCCGTCGATGGCCAAATCCTCGCCTGGCAGCGTCCCCTCTGTCGCGGTGGCGTGCTTGTCGAGGACGGCGCCGGCGCGCCGCATTTGCGCCGCGTTTTTTTCCAGCAGCGCTTTCATCTCGGCCAGCGTGTGGTCGTCGTCGGCGCTGACGAGCTCCAGCGGAGGCGCCTCTGGGTTTTGTCTGTCGGCGAACGGTAGCCGCATGCCGCCCGAGGGTTCCGGCGCCAGCCCATCAAATAGCGGTACCCGGTCGGCCGGCCTCTCGCTTTGCGCCAGCATGGCGCTTAGGCTGCGCTCCAGGCGCGCCGCCATTTGCGTCGCCCTCTGCTGGCCCGCGCTCAGTCCGAGCGATAGATCCTCCGCCAGGCTCGGCAGGCGTGGCGTGGTGGCGCGCACCTCCTCGGCGGCGCCTTGCAGCAGGCTCATGACTTCCTCGGACAAGGTGTCCGGCAATGCTGCGGCCAGCGCGGGCCACTGCATTGGGGCGGGTGCTGCCCGCTGGGTTGGCGGCCGCAGCGGCAGGTCGTCGCGGAACTGGCGCAGCGTGAAAATGTGCGGCGTCTGGCGGCTGTCCGTGGGGGCGAGCAACCGCTGGGTGAGCGCGCGATGCCAATCCAGTACCCGTGCCAACACCGCTTGGTCCGCGAGCGTGGCATGGCCGAAATTGGGGTCGGCCAGCAAGTAGCATGAGGCGCTTTGCTTCGCCAGCAGCATGGCGTGACCGCAGAACGACAGTTCGAATGCCGCCGGTGCGACGGCTTGTGCCAGGCGGTCGAGCAGCGCAGCGAGCGTCAGGTCGTCGTGGCGAGGGCGCGAGCCGAATTTCGCCGTCTGCCCGCCAACGCTCCAGGCGACCAAGCGGCGCGTCATGAGGCTGTGCGGTGGCTTGCCCTGTGCCGTCAGCGCGTCGAGCAGAGCGGAAAACCGCCTCCGACCGCGCGCCACGCGCCGGTCATGCAGCCAAGCTGCGGCGAGATGACCGACCATGCCGGCGCACAGCCCGTGGCGATACGGGGTGGCGGCCAGGTATTGCCGCTGGTCCAGTTGGCCGACAGCCGTGGCGCCGAGCCGGGTAATGTGTCGCCGCCACTCGGCGGCCAGATCGTTTGGCAGTGGGCGGGACGGTAAAGCGTGATCGAGGTTGGGCATTCGGTCTCTCCATGCGGGTGGTGGACATGGCGCTCAACTTAGGGCGCCGGCGCATGGGGCGATATCAAAAAACACTCATTCCTCGCCGGCCGGCTCGTCATTCGGCAATGGGCTTGTCAGCATCTCCCTGTCGATGTGCAGTGCCGGCTCCAGCGGATATTCGGCGTGATGCGGCACGCCCCAGGCGATCAGCCTTCTGAACAAGTCGACCTGACGCAGGAATGTGACGTCCGTTGGGTAGAGCGCGCCATCGATGAAGATTTCGTAAGTGACGCCGGCGCCGGTTTGCAGCGTGACGCGCGCGTTCACGCGCGGACCGAACAAGGTGCCGCCGCGAGGGGGAAAAACGACGTTCTTGATCTGTACCGGCACCAAGAATGCCGACGGCGGCGCCTGATTGCGCAACAATACCTCGCGCAGTCGCCCCGTCAGCATTTGACGGTAGCCGGTTTGCGTCAGCCGATAGCGGTATTCGGCAATGGAGAGGTCACGCTGCAACTGCCGAAAGACGTGGCTCTGCCTCATGTTGGCCGGTAGCCGCGCCGCCAGCGTCTCCGGTTGGCACAGCGCGCTCAGCGTGAGCGTGCCGAGCAGTGAGGTTGTTTCCGTCAGGGAAAACAATCTTTGCTCGGGCAAGTCGTCGCGATAGCGGCGCAGGCCAAACAACGGCGCGTCGCGCTCTCCGTCCGGCGAGGGAAACAGGGTTTTCAGCCATTGGCCATGCCATTCGAGCAACCGAGCGATCGCCGCCGATCCCGCCACTTTGCAACGGGCGATGTTCGGATCGGCCAGCCAATACGTTTCGGCGCCGGGCGCGCCGTCCTTGGCCAGCAGCATGGCATGGCGGCCAAGCGATAGCTCGAAGGCGACGGGCGCGGCCGCCGCCGTCAGTTGCGCCAGCAAGGCGGCCACGGAAAGTCCGTGCAACGGGGTGTGCGTGCCGAACGCGCGCTCGCGCGGGCCGAATTGCCAGGCAAGCAGCGCCAGGTCCAACAAGTGCGCCATGGGCTGGTCGGGCTGCGTGGTGGCGGCTTGCAGATTGTCGAGATAGGCGTTAAAGGCCGTGGACGTGTCCGCTGCGCGCCGATCAAGCTGCCAGGCGGCGGCGAAATGGCTGACCAAACCGGCGCATAGCCCGGGCTGGTGCTCGGAGATGGCGAGATAGCGGTTGTGGGCGATGCGGCGCAGCGCCGTGACGCGCTGTCGCAATACCTGCTCGACCCAGGTGTCGGCTACGCGTGTTGCCGCCTGGTTTTGCTTGTCGGCGATCGCAGCCAAGAGCGCGCCCTGTTGGCGGGCACTCAACTGGTGGATGCGCAACGCGAAGTATTGCTTGATGTTCTCGATCGGCATGTCGGGTGTGAGCCCCAGCAGCACAAGCTCGTCTTGCCAGGCCGCTTTGCCCTGACGAAAGAGGTTGCGGATGGCGGTGTTGGAGAAGAACACCAAATGTTGCAACGCGGCTTCCCGTTGCAGTTCGAATTGCGCCAGCATTTGTTGTGCCGCCAGTTCGGCGCCGAGCAAGGCGCGGCGTTGCGGCAGCGGCAACGAATAGTCCGGTTGCGGTGTGACGTCTGGCCACACGTTGCGGCGCCCGCTTGCCGCAGACAACTCATGGACAAACGCGTCGAGCGCTTCGTATTCGACGTCGATCGGCAGCCACGACGGGGGCGATAATTCGACGTCGCCTTCCTCGCTGAAACGGATGGGCAGCACGAAGATCCTGCCGGCGTGGTGATAGCGCAGCTCATACGCCATCGTGGCGGCATCCGGTGCGTAGACGACGGCGAAATCGCCCTCGCGTTCCAGTTTGGTGTTGATGGCGCCGTCCGCCATCGGCGGCCGCGGCGCGGCAATGAAGTCGGCCTGAATGAACCGCAGTCCGCCCGCGTCGCGCTGCCAGTTTCCGGTATCCGGCAGCGTGGACAAAGGACGCCCGGCAAACAGCAGGCCGATGGCGCCGGTCAACAGCGCGACGCCGGGGATCCCCGCGAGCATGGTGTTGGTTTGGAAATGGCACGCCTGCCCGGCCTCGGTCAGCGCGATCCATTTATTGCCTGTGCGATGTGCGCGGATGCAACGCTGCGCGTAAAAGTTGCGCACCTTCACCTGCAAGGGGCCGGGGGCGATGCGGCTGATGAGGAAGCAATCGAGCGCGGTGATGCCGATGCCGTGGCGGTGCGCGTTCTGCAGCAGCGCGACCATGGGCTCGACTTCGCGCGCGGGCAGCCGCTGGGCCAGATGTTGCCGGATGGCCTCGGGCAGCGGCGCATCGGCCAACGGCGGCCAGGCATCCAACAGCGGCTGGTGCGGCTCGCTGCTCAGCAGATCGGTAAACAACATATCGACGCCCGCCTGACTCAGCCTTGGCAATTGCTCGGCCAGTATCCGCCGGGCCCAGGTTCTGCCCGCGTCGCTCGCGCCGGCAAGGCGCGTCTCGCCGATGACGATGCCAGGGTGATGCGTTAACAGCAGGTCAAACAGCGCGTCAGGCGGCAGGTCGGGCGCGAATGCCGGCGGTTGTGCACGCGCGGGCAAACTGGGTCGTTGAAAAAAACGTTCGCTGTCGGTCAGCAGTAAATCGTTTTGATAACCGCCCGGGTCGCTGCGCTCCATGATGTCAAATTCGGTGAGATGCGCGCGCACCCAGGCGATCTCGGCGCCGGAGAGCTGGTAGCGGCTGGCCGGCGAGGCGCGGCGCAGTAGCCCGGCAGGCCGTTCGGCGGCGAGGCGCCGTGCCTCGCTTAGCAGTACCGGCGTCACATCGGGCCACAGATCGCGCATGCCGATGCTTTGCAGGTCAGCGCGCAAAGCGCGCAAACTGGGATAGCGCTGCTGTGCTATCCGTTGCCAGTTTGGCCATTGCGCCGGCCGGTCCGCCTCGACGTGAAAGGCGCGCGTGGCGAGGTCGCGCATGATGAGCGTCAGCGCGATGTCATGATCGCTGTCGTGAAGATGCAATTCATAGTCTTCCTCGCCGATGTCCGGTCGTGTCAAGACGAGAAAGCTGCCGGGCAATGCGAGCTTTTCCTCCAAGGCGTTGCGGCTGAGCAGCGGATGGGGCGTCATCAACAAATCGGTTTTGATCCAATACGTCGGTTCGCCAGGAGGCGTGACGCGCTCTCCGCCGTCGCGCTGCAGGTGCACGGGCTCCGCCACTGTGGCGTCTTGGCGCCATTGCAGCCTCACGCCGATGCCGCCGGTGGATTCCGCGACGCCGGCAATGCCCTCGAATCGATTGACCCGCGTTTCGCTCAGGCAGGCAAGCCAGTGTTGCCCGCCGGTATCGCGTTGATCCGTCTTGATGCGCAGCTGGGCGAAGTGGTTGACGGCCGCCAGGATCTTGCGCGCGCCCAGACGGGCAGCGAGGCTCTGGCTAACATCGCAGGCGGCGCAGTCGAGTGCGGCGAGCCGGATGCGCTGACTGTGGGCGACCTCCATCAGTCGCCGCAGCGAGGCGGCAGCGGGTCGTTGCGCGTGCTGATCCAGCGCCGCAACGCGTTCGCGCAAGGCTGCCGGCATGCCCGCGTCGGTGGCCGTGTTGTATTGATCGAGCGCGGTTTGATGGCCATCCACCCATAGCCCGGCGAGATAAAGGGTGTGGATGCCGTTGGCGGACTGCGCCAGTGCAGAGATCAACTGTGCCAGGCCATGATGGCCGATGCGCGTGCCGATCAGTACATTGTGCCGGCTCAGCAGCTCGGTCAGATGGGCCTCAGCCGTCCGTGGGCGGTCGTTTTCCAGCGAGGAAATGTCTGAGCGCGTGCGATTGCCATCGTCGGCGGCCAGGGCGGCTCTCGCCAGGAGCAGACCCTGACATTGGTTCAATGCTTGCAATGCTTGCGTTTCCTCCCCGCTGAGCGCGGCGTCGCCCAGCGCGCCGGCCAAGCCCTGCGGCCGGTTGGCTAGTCGCATCAGAATAGGACGGTGCGCCGCGGCAACGAGAAATGCTTCAATAGACATCAGTGGACTCCTTATGGGGCGGCGGGGAGGGGAGCGGATCAGGCAGCGCGGCGGTCAGGACCTGGCGGTCGACCTCCCACGCCGGCGCCCGTCGCGGCAGCAGCAGCCGGCCAATGCGGGCGAGGGTATTGTCATCCGTCAGTTCATGTAGCAGCGCCTTGACCTGACGCAGCCGCGCGACGTCTTCGGAGTGGCTCGCGCCATCGATGCGAAGCGGCGGCAGCGCCAGCCCTTCCGCGCCGCGCAAGGTGATGAAAGCGTCCTCCCCACGAAAAGCGATCCTGATCGCCCGTGCCGGCGCGCGGGTCATCGCGACGGGCGCCTGGTGGCGGTCGAGCAACTCTCCGAGTAGCGCGGCAAAGGGTTCGGCGCCTGTTGTTTGCAGCCGCCGGCGATAGTCGGCGACGGTGAGCCGGCGCGCGAGACGCCCGAAGTCGGCTTCGGCCAGCGCAGGCAGGGCCCCCAGGTCGGCGAGGCGCAGTGCTTTCAGCGGCGGGCCGACCTTGTTGGCGGCGAACAAACTTTGTTCGGGCAGATCGTCGCGGTAGCGGCGCAGCGAAAACACCGGCTTGGCGGCATCGGGCGAGAACAGCTGCCGCATCAGTTTGCCGTGCCAGTCGAGCAGCGCCGGCAGCGCCTGCCGGCTGGGAATGTCGCAGCGGCCGAAATTGGGGTCGGCGAGCACATACCCCTCGGCGCCTGTCGTGCCGCCCTTGGCGAGCAACATGGCGTGACTGCCGAGTGCCAGTTCGAATACCGCCGGCGCGGCGGCGGCATCGAGCCGGGCCAGCACGTCGGCCACGGAGAGCCCGCTGGCCGGCGGGTGCCGGCCGAAAGCCTGTTTGTCCGGCGCGAGACGCCAGGCGACGAGCGCGAGGTCGAGCAGCCGGGCCTCAGGGGTGTCGGGCTGGCGAATGGCCGCCTCTAGTCCGTTCAGATACCCATCGAAATGGCTGTTGCCGCCTTGGCGGCGGTCCGTGAGCCATACGGCCGCCAAATGCGCGGTTAGGCTCGCGCACATGCCTTGCTGATGTCCGGCGGCGGCCAGATAGCGATTGTGTGCAATGCGCCGCGTCGTCATGCCGCCGCGCAGCGCCGCCTGGGTCTGCCAATCGACTGTCTGTTGCGCCGCCAGCGCGGCTTGCCGCTCGCCGATGGCCGCCAGCAGGGCGCCTTGCTGGCGAGGGAAAAGCGTGGCGGCTTGCCAGGCAAACACCGCTTTGAGCCGATCGAGAGGCGCGTCGGTGGCGAGCCCGAGCGCCGGCAGCTCGTGCTGCCAGCCGGCTTTGCCCGCTTTGAAGGCGGCGCGACTATCGCCGTCGGCAAAAAAAACCTGGCACAGCAGCACCGACTGCCGTTGGCGTTCGAATCGCTCCGAAACCGGCGCCGTTTGCTCGGCTGTTTCGGCAGCCGCCTCACCGGATGATTCACTAAAGCTGCCGCGGGAGAGTGGTGCGACGTCGCGCATCGCCTGTCTTTGCTGAAGAAATTGCGCCAGGCTCGCCACATCGGCGAAGTGCTGGCCATACGCGGCCTTCCAGGGCGGCGCGGGCAGCGTCAGCCGCTTGCCGGTGCCGGAGCGGGTGACCGGCAGCGCGACGATACGCTCGCCGTCGCGGTAATACAGCGCGTAAGCCGCGACGGCGGGGGCGGCGTGGGCGACGATGACGAAATCCCCGTTAACCTCCAGCTTGGCCTGCAGCGTGGGTTCTGGCAGAGGCGGCAGCGCGGAGGTGACCCAGTCCGCCCGCAGAAAGTGCTGTGGCGTGGCGTCATTGCTCCAAGTGCTGACCCAAGCGCCCACGTCGGGGCGGATGCCCACGGGCGCGCCGCGCACGAACAGCCCCGTGGCGCCGGTGAGTTCCATGAGGCCGGGGACGTTGCCGAACCGGGTGACATGGGTACTGCCCACCAGTGCGATCCATTTGGCGCCGGGCATTTGGCTTTGCCGCGCTTCGATGCGCCGCATGGCATAGTAGTTCATCAATTGCTGTCGATCGAATGCGCCAAGCAAGTCCTTGGTGAAATAGCTGCTGAAGCAATCGATGGCGACGATGGCGATGCCATGGCGGTGAGCCGCCTGCGCCAGCGCGGTGAAATTGGCGTTGCCGGCGACGCGTTGGCCGCGGTCTTGCCACTGGAGATAGCTTTGCAATGCCGCCGGCATCGGCGCGCCGGGGTCGGCGTGCCAAGCGTCGAGCAGCGGCTGATGCCGATCGGCCAGCAAGTGTTCGAAATACAGCGTGCGTACCCCGGCGCTATGCAGCGCCGGCATGTGCTCGATCAACAGCTGCTTGCTGTGGCAGTCTTGATGCGATTCGCCGAAAACGATGCCGGGGTAGTGCGCGAGCAGTCGGTTGAGCGCCTCGGCCATGGCCAGCTCCGGCGCGAGCGTCGGCATCGGGGGGCGGGCTGGCAAGGTGGGTTGCCGGAAGAACAACGCCGCATCGGTGAGCAATCTTTCGCGTTTGCTGGCGAAGCGCTTTCGTAGCTGGCGGTCCGGCTCGCTCAGCAAGGGGCTGACGTAGCGCAAATCCAAGCCGCGCGATTCTTCGCGCGCGATGGCTTCCAATTGTGCGGCATCCTCGCCGCCGTGCTCATAGACCCGCAGGCCGGACGTCGGCGTAACGGCGTCCGGCAGTGCGATGACGCCAGCGCGCCGCTCGCCGGCATCGCCGAGCGCTGCGGTCTCCAGCACGGGGGTCGCGTCAGGCCAGGCGTCGACCATCTCGATTTCCTGCAGCGCCTGGCGCAATGCGGACAGATCGCGGTAGCGGCGGCGCAGTACCGGTTGCCAATGCGCGCCGGCATCGTCGCGTTCGATGAAGAACAGCTGTGGCGAGACATGGTCGCGCTGAATGGGGGTGGTGATCAGCGATAGGTCGTGCGCGCGGTGGCACAGCTCGAATTCGCCGCTTTCCGGCCGCGCGACGATGGCGAAGGTGCCGGCATCGTGTAGGCGTGCGCGTAGCCGCGCTTGCCCGATCAAGGGATGGGAACTCAACAGCCAATCGCTTTTGACCCAGTAGCGTGTGCCGTCGGTCCGCACTACCTGTTCACCATGATCCTGCCGCATCGCCGGCTGCGCGCTGGCGAGACGCAGGCGCACCCCGGCGGCGCCGGTCAGCGCCGCCATGCCCGGCACATCGTCGAAACGACTGAGCCGGGTTTCATCCAACCAGGCGAGCCAGAGCGCGTGCGTTGGCTGGCTGGCGTATTCGCCGATGACGAGCTGCGCAAAGTAGTTGGCGATTTCGGCGCGTTCGCGCGGCGCGAGCGCGGCGTTGGCCACGGTGGCGGCGCAGTCTAGCGCCACGAGGCGGTAACCGTGCTGGCGTGCGCCTTGCAGTAAGCGCGTCATCGTGGCACCCGCGAACGCGGTCAGCGTGTCCGGCAAGGGCGTTTGCGGCTCGGAGACGCAGCGGTCGAGCGCGTCCTGATGCACGTCGGCCAGCAGCCCGGCGATAAACAGGGTGCCGGCCCCTTGTTGCTTCAGCGTGGCCAGCAATGCGATCAATGGCGTGCTATCGATTGGCGGCAACGGCATGCCGCCGAGAACGATGCCGCCGTCTCGGCGTAGTAGCGCGCCGAGACGGTCGGCGAGGTGGGCGGGCGCGCCGTCGCGATCGAGGACGGCGGGTGCGCGCGGCATGGCGAGGCGGGTAAAGTAGGCCTTGGCGTCGGTCTGCAGGCGCCGTTGTGCGTCGAGCAGCGCTTGATGCGCCGATTTGAGGTTGCTGTCGCCGGCGTCGTCCCACTGACGCAAGGCGAGGCCTGTCGGCGTGTTGGCGAGTTGCGCAATGGCCGGGCGAACATGATGGGGGACGGTGTAGTCGGTCGTGGGCATGGCGGCCTCCCGGTGATGACATGGGGAGACACGCTAAAACGGCCGCGCCGGCGACGATATCAAGAAGCGCTCAATCGCGTCGTCCGGCAGCGAGGCGCTCAACACATCGCGGTCGATTTCCCTCACCGGCGCCTGGCGCGGGCGAAGCCAGCGGCTCAGGAATGACAGCGTGCCGCGCGGGGCGAGGTCTTGCTGTAGCGACACCAGCTTCTGCAGCAAGGCGATGTCTTGCGGATAGCGCGCTCCGTCGATGAGCAGCGGTGGGTAGACCTGCCCGGCGGGGGCGGCCAGCGTGATGAGGGCGTTTGGGCGGCGGAAGACGATCTTGAGCACTCGCGCATGGGCACGCACCGCCGATTGCGGCGCTTGGTGCCGGGTCAGCAAGTCGCTCAACATGCGGCTGGTCGTGTTCAGCGGGTCGAGACCTTGCAGTGTCTGCCGATATTCGAGCAGGGTCAGGCGCCACGCCAACTGCCGGTACGTCGCGTCTTGCGTCAGGGGCGTGGTGAACTGCGCTGTTCGGGCCGGCAGCGCGCATAGATCGGCCAACTTCTGCGTGGCGAGCCATCCGGTTTCCACCTGAGGAAAGAGCTTTTGTTTTGGTAGATCCGCCCGGTAGCGGCGCAGGGTGAAAATCCTGTCTCCGGTTTCGTCGGGCAGGAGCAAGCGCCGCACCAATTGGCCGTGCCAGTCGAGGGCGTTGGTCAGCGCCTGCCGGTCGGATAGTTTGCAATAACCGAAATTGGGGTCGGCCAGCAGGAAAGTGCGCGTTGTCGCCGGACCGCCTTTGGCCAGCAGCATGGCGTGGTTGCCAAAAGAAAGCTTGAAAACGGCGGGTATGCCCGCGCGCTCCAGTTGATCGATTACGCCGGCCAGGGGGGCGCTGCTGGCCACCGAGGTGGTGCCGAATTTGGCTTCCGGCACGCCAAACGACCATGCCAGCAGCGACAGATCCAGCAGGCGCGCGCTGTCCGAGTCTGGCGCGTGTGTGGCGGCCTCGACATTGTCCAGATAGGCGTCGAGGTAGGCATGGCCTGGCGCGGCCGCGTCTTGCAGCCAGGCGGCCGCCATATGGGCGCACAGGCCGGCGCACACGCCTTGCCGGTGGTTGGTCGCGCTCAGGTAGCGGTTGTGGCCGAGCGGGCGAATCGCCGTGCCGCCCAACCGGGCGATTTGCGCGCGCCATGTCTCGGCGAGCTCGTCGGCCTGCCTGGCTTGCCGGTCGGCCACGGCGGCCAACAACGCGCCGAGCCGTCTGGGCGTGGCCGTGGGGGCCTGTTGGACGAAGATGTGTTTGAGCGTGTCCAGGTCCGCCTCGACGAAACGAGGGGTGGCGGCGAGCTCGGCCTGCCAAGCGGCCTTGCCCGCCTTGAACTCGCCCTGGTCCTGCGCCGGCGCGAAAAACAGCTGGCGCAATAGCGTGGCCTGCCGCAGCCCCTCGAACGCCGCTTGCCACTGCCGCGCGGCCTCTGCCGGGTGCAGCGCCAAGTCGCGCTGCTCGGGCGACAGCGTGGTGATCGGCTGCGGCGTCAGGCGGGGCCAGACGTTGTGCAGCTTGGCGATCTGCTCCAGCATCTTGTTCAATGTCTTGAGCGACAGGACTTGAAAATGGTTGATCGCCGGCCAAGGGGTGTCGGCCAGATAAAAATGCAATCCATTGGGGGTGAGGCGGATCGGCAGTACCGTAATCCGCCGCGCATCGCGGTAGCGCAGCTCGTACGCCATGCGATTCGGCTCCGGCGCATAGACGATGGCGAAATCGCCCGGCGCGCGCAGGCGGGCGTTGATCTCGCCATCGGTCAGCACCGGCCGATGGGAGACGACGAAATCGGACTTCAAAAAACCTTGCCCTAGTTCGATCGAGCTGGCCCAGGTGCCGGTATCCGGCAAGAGCCCGGCCGGCTCGCCGGCGACGCGCAGGCCGACCGCGCCGGTCAGCTCGACGATGCCGGGCACGGAACCGAAGTGGTTGGCGTGGGCGTTGCCGACCAGGGCGATCCATTTGTCCGTGGGTGCCGCCGCTTGCCGTTCGCGAATGCGCAGCATGGCGTAATAATTCATCAGCTTGATGCGCTGCAGCTCGTTGAACAACACGTGCGTGTAGAAGGCGCCAAAGCAATCGAGGGGGACCACGGCGACGCCGTGGCGGTGCGCCGCCTTGACCAGCGCGATGAAAGTGTAGTCCTGGCCGACTTGGTGTTCCGGGTCGACCGCCTCTAGTCCACTGCGCAAGCGTTCGGGAATGGCGTTGTCGGGTGCGGCGTGCCATTTGTCCAATAAAGCTTGATGCTGCTCGGTGATCAGCTGTTCCAGATACAGCGTGCGCACGCCTTGGTCGCGTAAGCTGGCCATCTGTTCGGTCAGTAGCTGTTTGCCCCAGTGCTCGGCATGAACCTCCCCCACGACGATGCCGGGGTAGCGCGCCAGCAGTTGTCCCAGTTGGTCGGAGATTGGCGCGGCAAGCGCGATCTCCGGCGGTGCCGGCCGTACCGGCAGTCGGGCGAGGCGGTAATACTGTTCGGCATCGGTCAATAGTTGCGTTCTCTTGTGGATGAAACGCTGGTGCGCCAACGTCTCGGCCGGCGTCAATCCATACGGCGAATAACGCGTATCCAGTCCCTGTCCACGCCTGGTATGCGGTAAAAGCAGCGCCACCGCCCCCCCCGAGAGTTCATAGGTGCGCGCGCTCGGCAGCGGCTGGCCGGGGATGACGCGCTCGATGCCCGGTGGTGGCGTATGCAGCCAGCCGGCTTTCCTTGTCGGCGAATGCTGGCTGGCCAGCGTGTCCAAGATGGGGGTCAGCCCTGGCCAGGCGTTGGTCATGCCAAGCTGCCGCTGCAGATCATCGCTCAGCGCTTGCACGGAACGGTAGCGGCGCAGCGGGATGTCGCCCCAGGGGCGCACGTCATTCGGCTGCTCGATGAAAAAACGGTGCGGCGACCGCGGATCGCGTTGCAACGGCACGATCAGGATGGATTGGTCGCCGGCACGGTAACGTAACTCGAATTCCCCGATATCCGGCCGGGCCAGCAGGACGAAGGCGTCGACGCGGGCAAGACGGGCATTGAGCGCATCCAGATCGATCAAGGGATTGGGCGACAGCAGCAGATCTCCACGTAGCCAACAACGTTGGCCTGCCGGATCGACCACCTCTTCGCCGCGATCGCGGCGCAAGTAAAGCGCTGGCAGCGGCCTGTCGCCGGGCGAGGCGGGAAAGTTCAGCCGCACGCCGATACTGTCGGTGAGCTCGGTGATGCCGGGCACGTCCTCAAAGCGGCCAAGGGGCATCTCATCCGTCCAGGCCAGCCAGCGCGCGCCGCGGAATCGGCGCTGGTATGCCGTGATGCGCTGAGCGAAGTAATAATTGACGATCTCCACTGCCGTGCGGGTCGGCAACGGTTGTTTGCTGTGCACGGTGCGCAGCGCGGCGTTTTCCAGCGCCACCAGTCGAATGCCTTGGGCGCGGGCCAACTCGAGCAGACGCCGCAGCGAGTGTTCGGCAGGGTGGCCGCGCAGCCTGTCGTAGTCGTCGACATAGTCGTTCAACGTCGGTGGCATGGCTGCCGAGGGCGTGGCGCCATAGCGGTCGAGATCGTCCTGATGCAAGTCCGCCAGCAGGCCGACCAGATAGAGCGTGGTAACGCCTTGGGGCTGGGAAAGCAACTCGATCATGACGCGTAGGCCGGCAGCGCGCGGCGGACGGCTGCCGAACACCACGCCTTGATGGCGCGAGAGCGGCTGCTGGAGAAGACTGGACAAAAGGGTGGCGCCGCTGTCCTGAGGGGCGGCCAGCATGCGGCGTGGTTGGGGCGTACTTTGCGCGGAGAAAAACTGCTGGGCGTCGTCGATCAGTTGACGGCGCCGCGCGCTGAGTTCCAAGAGCGCCCGCCCGATTGTCTTGTCGAGTGGTTGCGTTTCCAACTGGGCCAGGTCGAACCAGCCGGGCGCTTTGCTTAGCGGGAGGAGCGCCTTGCGATAGCCGGGAAAAATATCGTAAGTACTGGCATGGGGCGGGAGGGGCATGGCTTGTCTCCATGATGAACGTGGCTACCCGCTAACGCGGGGGTTATGCCTCCGGCAACGGCGGCATGGTCCCGTCGGTGTCATCGGGCAAAGGCGCCGCCAGCACCTGGCGGTCGACCTCCCACTGCGGAAGAAGCCGCAATGCGTTGAATAGATCCGGTGGCCAGAAGTACTCCCTGATCCGGCTTTGCCAGTCGCGCGCGTCGGTTCCCCCTATTTCTGTCCCCAGCGCGTTGAGCGAGCGCAGAAACCGGATCGCCGCCACGTCGTTGTGGTGATTGAGTTGCAGTGTGTACAGCATGTTCTCGCCCGCTTCCAGGGTGACCACGGTGTGGTGTTCCTGTGTGTTGATGAATGCGATGCGGCGTAATTGACGCTGTATCGTCTGCGGCACGCCGTGCTGCGCGAGAATGTCGAGCAGTTGCCGGGCCAGAACCGGGGCGAGCCCGATCGGGGTCAGCCGTTGCCGGTACTCCATGATGGTCAGCCGTCGCACCAGCGCGTGGCTGGCGGCTGTCTCTCGCAACGGATTGTGGTTGAGCAGATTTGCCAGCTCGGCCGGCTGGCACAGATTGGCCAGAATGAGACTGTCGAGCGGCTCGCCCACCCCGACGTTCACGAGAGGTTGCGCGGGCAGGTCGTCACGGTAGCGGCATAGTCCGAAGGACAGCGGCGGATCGCCTGGTTCGCTCGCGGTAAACAGGCCGCGCAGCAGCTGGCCGTGCCATTGCAGTATCTCGGCCAATTTCTGCCGGCTGTCGATTTTGCAGCGGGCAAAATTGGGGTCGGCGAGCAGATAGTGCGTATGCGCTTTGGCCAGAAGCAGGGCATGGTTGCCGAGCGATAAGGCGAAAGCCGCCGGGCTGTTCATGGCGTCGATTCGATCGAGCACGCCGTTGAGCGACAAGCCGGTCTCAAGCTGGTGTGGGCCGAAAGCCTGCTCGCGAGAGCCGAATTGCCAGGCGAGCAGGGCGGTGTCGAGTATGCGGGCGCGAGGCGACTCGGGGTGGTGCGTGGCGTCCCGCAACATATCCAAATAGCCGTTGAAGTGCGCGTTGCCGTTCGCGCCGCGCGCGTCCAGCAGCCAAGCCGCGGCGAAATGCGCCGTCAGTCCGGCGCATAGGCCTTGCCGATGTTCGGTCGCCGCCAGATAGCGGTTGTGTTCGATGCGGCGGATGGCCGTGAGCCGCCAATGCATGATGCGGTCGAACCAGGCATCGGTCAGGGCCCGCGCCCGCTCTGCTTGCCGCTCGTCGATCGCGCCCAGCACTGCGCCCTGCTGCCGCTCGGGGAGCCCGCGCCATTGTGCCGCGAAGGTCTGCTTCAAGACATCCAGCGGCGCATCGGCGTCCAGGCCGATGAGGGCGAGGCCGGCTTGCCACAAGGCCTTGCCTTCCTTAAATGCCGTGCGCTGGTCGCGGGTGGCGAAGAAAACCTGATGCAACAGCGCCGCCTCGCGCTCGTGTTCGAAGTTGTCCAAATGTTGCTGCCGCACCGTTTCTTGTCCCTGCAGCAATGCGCGCTGCGTCTGCGGCAGCGTGTCGATGGGCTGCGGCATCGCGTCGGCCCAGACGTTGCGTTGCCAATGCCGTCCGTCCACCCGTCGCGCTAGGGCGTGCATAAGGGCGCTTAGGGAGGTAAAGGTGCGCAAAGCCGGCTCGTCGGGAAAATTGACGTGCCATCCCTGGTCTATCCAGCGTATCGCCTTCACGGTGACGCGACCCTGGTCGTAATAATGCAGCTCGAAAGCCTCGTTGAGCGCGTCGGGTGCGTAAATCAGCGCGTAATCGCCGTCGGCTTGCAGGCGCGAATGGATCATGCGCGTGGGCATCGGCGGGCGGTTGGCGGCGATCAAATCCATCTGAACGTGGACGCCGCGTCCGTGCTCGTCCACCAGCCGGCCGCCCAGGTCGGGCAATACGCTATGCGGTTCGCCCGATAGTCGCAGGCTGACGGCGCCCGTCAGTACCGCCAGGTCGGGAAACAACTGGTTGAATAGCGCGGCAGATACGGTATGGAGCAATGCGACCCAGCGGCCGCGCAGCGCTTGGGCGCGGGCGCGGTTGAGTTGTTCGTCGATGCGCAGCGCGGCGTAGTATTTTGTCACCAGCGCCGTGGTGTAGATCGAGGGAAAACGGCGGGCGAGGAAGCAGTCGGCGGCGATAATGGCGATGCCGTGCCGGTGCGCCTCGGACAGCAGGGCGATGACGGCCTCGGTCTGGCCTGGCGGAAGGTGGTCCGTCAATGCGTGCCGCAGCGCGTCCGGCATGGGGGTCTCGCTTGCCTTGGTCCAGCCATCCAATAGCGCCTGATGTTGATCCGCGCGCAGGGTGTCGACAAACAGGGTACGCACGCCATGCTGCGGCAGCGCCGCCATCTGCTCGGCGAGCAGCCAGGCGCCCCAGGGCTCGCCGCCGCCATGGCCGATAATGACGCCAGGGTAGCGCGCCAGCAATTGGCTGATCACGCCGGCCATGGACTGATTGGGGGCGAAGGCAGGTAGCGGCGGGCGTTGCGGCTGCGGCGGCAGCTGGAAGTAGAGGCTGGCGTCGCGCAACAGCCGTTCGCTCGTGGCGCCGCCGGGGTCGTTGCGGCCGATGGACTTGGATGGCGCGCCGGCGGCTTGTTCTTGGCGCAGGTGCCAGGCTAATTCGCCGGCAGAGAGGGCATAGCGGGGTGACAGGGGGGCGTCGGGCTTGAATAGAAGGCCAGGGCGCCGTTCGGCCGCTAACCGGCTCGCGGCGCTATCCAATACCGGTGTGGTGCCCGGCCATACATCGTGCCAGCCGTGTGCGCGCAAGGCTTCGATCAGCGCGGGGATGGTCGGGTAGGCGCCGCGCGGAAAGCGATGCCAATCGCCCGGATTGGGCAAGGCGAGGACGAAGGCGTGGCCGTCGCTTTGGATGACTTTGAGCGTTTGCGCCGGATCGACGGCATGATGATGCAGTTCGTACTCGTTTTCACCGATATCCGGTCTGGCCAGAACCGCGCACGCCCCGTTGGGGCTAAGCCGCAACGGCAAGGCGTCGGGGTCGATGAGCGGGTTGGGGGTCAGCAGTAGATCGGCCTTGACCCAGAAATACTCGCCGCTTGGCCGGTTGATGCCTTCGCCACGGTCGGCGCGCAGTATCAGCGGCCGCGCCGCCGGGGTGCCGGCGCCCGGCGGCAAGCGCAGGCCGATGGCGCCGGTGAGCTCCGCCAGGCCGGGGACATCCTCGAAGCGATTGACGTATTTTTCCTCCATCCACGCCAACCAGCGGCCCGACTGCGGGTCGTCGCGAACGATCTGATAGGCGAAATAGTTGCGTACTTGGTTCGAGAGCCGTAACCCGAGCTGTGTTTCGGCGGCCAGGGAGGCGGTGGCGGCACAATCGATCGCCATGAGCCGCATGCCGCGGCGGTGTGCGGTGTCGATCAGCCGCCAGAGCGAGGTTTCGGCCGGCCGGCGCGCTACCGCGTCGTGCGCGGCGATATGCTGGCGCAGTGCCGGCGGCATGGCGCTGTCGGGGCTGGCATTGTACTCGTCGAGGTCGTTCTGATGCCAATCGGCCCACATGCCGGCGACGTACAGTGTTCGGGCGACCGGGGGCGCGGCATTCGATAGCGCCTCGCTCAGTACGGCCAGGCCCCCGCCGTGCGGCGCGCGCGACCCCGCGACCACGGCCTGGCGGCTCATTAGCGCGGTCAGATGTAGGGCGGCGGGCCGGAGGGTGGCGTCTTCCAGGCCCTCTGGCTCGGCGCGCGGCGCAAGCGGCGGCAAGGCCGCGAAAAAGGCCTGTGCGTCGTTGATCAACCGGGCCTGCGCGCGGCGCAAGGCGTTCAGCGCGGCGGTTTGATCGGCGGTCGGGCGGGGGGCGCCCGGCGCGCGCGCGTCGAGGCCGTGAGGGCGCGCGCTCAGCTCGGCGATGGCCGGCAGGTGCGCGCGGTCGATGAGATAATCCTGGATCGGCATGCCAATCTCCATGAGTGCGTGGAACATGGCGATCAGTGAATCCCGGACCGGGGGGCGGCGATATCAAAAAGCGCTCGCCAAGACAAAATGAAAGCGGCATCCCTCAGGATGCCGCTTGGCAACACCGTGTTGCGCTGGCTTACTTGGCGGCGCCGCCGACCACCGACACCACTTGCCACTGGCCGTTCTTGACCTGGTAGACGGTGACGCTGGCGTTCTGTACGTCGCCCTTGTCGTCGAAGCCGATGTGGCCGGTGACGCCGTCGTAGGAGGTCTTGCCCAGTTCCGGCAGGTATGCCTTCGGATCGGTCGAGTTGGCGCGCTTCATCGCGTCGACCAGCACGCGCACGGCGTCATACTCGTACGGCGCGTAGATCTGGATTTCGGTGTTGAACGCCTTCTTGAACTTGTCGTTGAAAGCGTTGAAGCCCGGCATCTTGTCGCGCGGCACGCCGGCCATCGAGGCGAATTGGCCTTCGGCGGCGTCGCCGGCCAGCTTGATGAATTCCGGCGTCTGCACGCCGTCACCGGCGATCAGGTGCGCCTTGATCCCCAGCTGCTTCATCTGCTTGGCCATCGGGCCCGCTTGCGCGTCCATGCCGCCGTAGAACACCATGTCCGGCTTCTTCGACTTGATGGCGGTCAGGATGGCGGAGAAGTCGGTGGCGGAGTTGGTGGTGAACTCGCGGTCGACGACGGTGCCGCCCTTGGCCTTGACGGCGTTGACGAACTGGTCGGCCAGACCTTGGCCATAGGCGGTGCGGTCGTCGATGACGGCGATGTGCTTGGCCTTGGCTACGCCAATGGCGTAGTCGCCCAGCGCCTTACCTTGCTGCACGTCGTTGGCGATCACGCGGAAGGTGGTCTTGTAGCCTTGCTTGGTATAGTCCGGGTTGGTGGCGGACGGGGAAATCTGCGGAATGCCGGCATCGGAGTAGATCTTCGAGGCCGGGATGGTGGTGCCGGAGTTCAGGTGGCCCACGACACCCACCACGCCGCTGTCGACCAGACGCTGCGCAACCTGGGTGGCGATCTTCGGGTCGCCCTGGTCATCCTCGGAAACCAGCTGGAAAGTCACCTTCTTGCCACCGATGGTCACGCCTTCGGCATTCAGGTCGGCGATGGCGAGCTTGGCGCCGTACTCGTTGTCCTTGCCGAGGTGGGAAATCGGGCCCGACATCGGCGAAACCTGGCCGATCTTGACCACGTTGTCGCCGCTGCTGGCGGCCGGTGCGGAAGCGGCCGGTGCGCTGGCTGCCGCGCCGGATGCGTCGGAGGAGGCGCCTCCTTGTTTGCCGCAGGCTGCCAGAGCCAGCACCGCGGCTGCCATCAATGTCAGACGAGCAGTGTTTTTCATTATGTTTCCCTTATTTCTTTGTAGATTTGGTGACTCTCTTTATCGCTGGTTTGATGACGCAGATCATGCATCATCCCAACGGCATTGATTATGCTAATCAGTTGTTTGAGGTGTCAACGAATACAAAATTCAGGAAACAAACTCTTTTCAAAGCGCCGTCATGCTGTTGCGCCCTTGGCCTGCGCGCGCGTCTGGCGTTCGCGGCTATCTTCTTGATTTAACGGCGTCCAGCCGCTTAGGTGCGGTGCAATAATGTCCGTCAGCGCGGCGATCCAATCACTGTTGTGATTTAGGCAGGGCAGGTAGCGATAGCGACCGTCGCCATGCGCTTCGAACTCGGCGCGCACCTCCATGCCGATCTCCTCCAGCGTCTCCAGACAATCGGCGACGAAGCCCGGGCACACCACATCGACCCGGCACGTGCCGGCCTGCGCCAGTTCCCGCACCACGTCGACCGTAT
>Ga0213872_10000148_pt1 | contig 64199 bp, 60 predicted proteins | sample VelepicomBERX_R2_FD_160071 | JGI IMG/M metagenome (GOLD analysis project Ga0213872, IMG submission 160071) | Rhizosphere microbial communities from Vellozia epidendroides in rupestrian grasslands, the National Park of Serra do Cipo, Brazil - RX_R2 | ecosystem: Host-associated > Plants > Roots >... | reverse complement strand
CCATTCAACCCTCGGAAATTTGCAAGGAATTGCCCCTATTTTAGCGAAACCTTGCAAATCCAAGGGGAGGTTTTTTCTCGTTTCGCCTTTAGGTTCAGGCTCCGTTCAATTATTCAGACCGGACTAAGTAAGAATTTAAAAAGATATTTTGGCGCGATGCTTATTGAAAGTCCGCGCAAAATTAATGGGCTTTCGGTTGGAATAATTCCTTTGGATTCGGCATCTGGAAATATTCTTGGAGCGCATGGCCGTGTGCGAGATGAAGTAAGTAATACTCTTCAAGATCTTTTTAATCAGGCTTTCTCAGAAAAATTTTTTGGATTGCGGCAGTTCATCATCATCCACTTCCCATTCCCTATGATGACGCATGGGAGCCGGTAATGATTATGGAAAATGCCGGGACGGTTCTCAAAGAATTAGTGAACCATGGGGTACCGCTGATCTTGCATGGACACAAACATCACCAGCATTTTGCGCGATACTTTGTTCATACAAGAGGCCGGGGAAGTCGGGAGATTTCGGTTTTGTCTGGAGGTACACCGACAGAGAGGGAGATGCCGGCGCCATATTTTCATAGTTTTAATGAAGTTGTTATTTCAAGTTTCGCCAAGGCCGATGCTATCGTCTACGAGGCGGAAGCAAAAGGAGGATTTTTTATCAGCAGGACGTTTGCGGTATTGTCTGAAGAGATGCAAGCGCATCGCAGGCTGACTGCAAACACAGGAAGCGACCAATTTATGGCTACACGCATGATAGGTACCATTGCCATTGATAGCTGTGGCAATGCCCGGTTTGCAGAAGAATTTTTGGGGTTGAAATCTTCTGAGACGGCGGACATTCTTCCATATAATTTTGATTTTCGTTGTTCCAGAGGGGAGATTATTGCGGGCAATGCTTCATGCTTCGGTAGTAGTGGTCCTTCTATTGAACATAAATTTAGGCCTGTTAATGCGCATCATGCTAATTACGAAGTAAAATTTGTTCCGCCTTTGCAGGCAAATGAACATGCAGTCGATTTTCATGTGGAGTATTATGTTGCGAATTTCTGTGCTTTGAATTCGGTTCAGTTTCATCATATATATAAAAACAATTCCAATATGGAATTTGTTCGTTTTTCTAGCCCTAAAGAAATAGTTGTTAGTGAATATTATTTTCAAATTCGTTTTCCTGAAAATATACCGCTTCCTCAAAATATAACTTTGGAAATGGTCGTTGGAGGAACGGATGAAATACCTGTATGGGGAGCAATTCAAAATAGTGAGATTGTGTTAGTCCGTGCGTCGCTGGCGGTTATGGTGCGGATACTTGCGCCAGCCCCGGGAGCGCACTACCGCTTGCATTGGCAAGTGATGGAACAGCACGAGGAAACCAACGCTCAACAACGACTGTTTGAATATACTTTAATGCGGCTGGATAGCGGTTTGTTATTAGATTTGAGTACGCAAATTAAAGAAGCGATGGAAGCTAGTTTGTTGGCAGCTATTCGCACATTTTCCTTGTCATCCGAAATGGATGTGTTACATGCGTTAAGATTAAGTACAGCATCATTCTACATATTCGATCGAGAAAAAGGAAATCTGAAAAGACTGGTGGCTGTGGGGAAAAATCCTAAGAGCGGAAGGCCAGAATATGAATATGGCCTGGGGCTGCCGGGGCTTGCGGTGAAAGTTAAGGAAATGTTTATCTATGATCGTAGACAGCGTCGACCTAATTTGTACGGTGATTATTGCTGTTCTTCGGCGGAAAATATGGCTGAAAGTCAGAGCGAAGATTGTTTGGTGGTACCTTTATATTGCGACTCCGATATAGAGAATGATGCTAGCGGAAAAGACATTTTTAAAGGACAGCCTTATGGTGTATTACGGATGGCTTTCCTGGGTTTAGAAGGCAAGCTTGCATTTCAGACAGCGACTGATGATGTTTCTCAGGCGAAATTTAGGTTAATCGTTTGCAGGTTAATGCATAATTTGATCACAGGGTCTATACTTGGCCACATAAAGAAGGAGGGTTGAAATGAAAACCATTTTCGGTAGTGGCGTGCTCGTTCATGAAATGGTCGGCTGTAGCCCACGTGCGGTTCAGGCAATGTTAGATGATGTGACGCGATTCGCTAGTGAGCAACGTGCTGCTGCAATCGCGTCGGGTACTTTGATCGAGAAGACCAGCGTGTCGAAAAACGGTGAGCTGCTGATCTTCACCTCGGATACCCACGCCAAAAAAATCTACTGATTGCTGTCTGCGCCGCTTATAAGCCTATTTTGCGGCGGGCTTCAAGGCCGATTTCGGCCGCGCTATCGCATACATGTCCCAGCCGATCTGATTGAACAGGGCGTATTTGTCGTCGCCCTGGCGGAAGAAGTCGAAGTGGGTCTTGTCTTGCAGGAAGCGGATATCGGACTTTGCGTGCAGCCCGTCCAGCACGGCCTTGAATTGATGGGCCGCGCCGTCCAGATAGAAGGTGTCGGCCGTGCCCACGTAGAGGTGGATTTTGCCGTCCAGGTCAGCCTTCGGCGTGGGCCATTCGCGCTGCATGCGGTAGGCGATGTCGAAATGTTCGCGCCAGTAGCTGACGACGGCCGGATCGACATTGCCGGTGTCGCGGTCGAACATGGGCAGCGGCGCGCCGTCCTGGCCGCGCGGAGAGAATACCCAGTCGAAGGAGGCAAGCTGGCCGCCGTAGCTGCCCAGTACGTGCTCCAGTTTGACGAACTGCTCGAAGGTGCCCATCACCTTGCCGTGGTCGCGTACCAGCGGATAGGCGCTGCCGTCTGCCTTGTGGAAGACGTTGGCCTGCGCCGCGTACAGGTCGACACCGGTGAAGTCGTGGAAGTCAGACGGGTCCGGCGACGTGGACCAGGTCCCGCCAAATAGTTTGGGATAGCGCGTCTGCAGCCACAGCGTGGCCCAGCCGCCCGAAGAGTGACCCGTCAGGAAGCGGCCCGTGGACCTGGCATCCATGCGGTAGCGAGACTCCAGGAAGGGAATCAGCTCCGTGGTCAAGGCCTGGCCCCAGGGGCCGTTGTTGACCGAGTCCGCGAATTCATGCGTGCCCGTGGGGCTGGATTCGTCCAGCATCACCCAGATCATGGGCGGCATTTTGCCATTGGCCATGGAGGCGTAAATGTCCGCCATGCGCTGCACCAGGCGCGACGCGTTGCCGCCGAAGCCGTGGGTGAAGTAGACCGTGGGGTAGGTGGTGCGCGCCTTGGCGTCGTAGCCGGGCGGAGTCAAGACCCAGCCGGCCATCTTGACGGGACGGCCCCAGAACGCGGTCAGGCCAGGGCTGGTGTAATCAATCGCTTGCACATGCGGACGCGCGGCTTGCAGCGCGTTGCGCTCCTCGGCGCTGGCCGATTCGCCCTGCCATGGATCGCTGTCGGGCAGGATTCGGCTCAGGCGGAGGCTGGGCGCCTCGCTGGAGGGGAGGTGCACCTTGACCACATCGCTGACCCAGTCGCCCGCGCCGCGGCCGATGTAGTTGTAGCTGTGGTTCACGTCCAACACGGCCTGCACGTAATAGTCGCCGGGCGGTAGTTGCGAATACGGTTGCGGGAAGACGATGTCGTCGCCGTCGATGGCCACACCTTGTCCCGGATTGATGCGGCTCACTTCACGCGCCGTGACGGCGGTTGCGCTGGGGAAGAAGGGATCGGCATCGACCTCGCTCACCTGGCTGGATTTGCCCTTGGACTTTTCCAGCGCATCGGTTTCGGCGGATTTGGCCTCCCGGGCAAATACCAGCAGGCGGCCGTGCGCGGCCTGGCTGGCGCTGGCGTCCAGCTGGACGTTGATGAATTGCCTGTCCTGCGCGTTGACCGAGCAGGCCAGCATCAGGGCGACGGGGAGAATCAACATCTTCAAGCGATGGCTCATGGTGACCTTCCTGAGAGGGCTGAGGGGAAAGATTGTTATCTTAGCAAAATTCAGCCGCAGCATCTTAGACGCCGGCCAATATCGGCATCTCCGCACTGGGGCACATTGGTGCTTTTAGATGTGAGCCCTGGCTGAAATGCGCTCCGTGATCCTGGGATTTGTTATTGGCGTGGCCTTGCTGCAGATGGCGGCGGCGCTGCCATCTATCGTCGCGTTGCTGGCTTGTGCCACGGCAGGATTGGCGCTGCTGCTGATCCGGCGCTGCGCCGTCCATTGGTATGCGCGCTCCACTGCGGGCGGCTTGCTGGGCTATGCGTGGGCGGCATTGCTCGCGGCGTCCGCATTGTCGCCGCAACTGGCGTCTGAAGATGAAGGGCGCGACATCGTCATCGTCGGCACCATCGCCAATCTTCCGTATCGTTTTCAGCAGGGCGTGCGCTTCAATTTCGCGGTCGAACGCGTGGAAGGGAGCGCGCGAAGCTTGCCACCATTGCTGTCGCTGGCCTGGTATTCCGGCTTTCGCGATGAGGTCAATGAAGTGGGCGATGTGCAGCCGGGCGAGCGCTGGCGCCTGAAGGTGCGTTTGCAGCGGCCGCATGGCAGCGCCAATCCCATGGGCTTCGATTACGAAGTGTGGCTGCTGGAGCAGGGCCTGCGGGCCACGGGCTATGTGCGTCCGGCTGCGAGCAACGGGCGTATCGACAGCTTTGTCCTCAGCGTTGGCAATGTGGTCGAGCATTGCCGCGCCGTGCTGCGGGCGCGCATTCTGCGGGCGCTGCCGGGGAAGGAATACGCCGGCGTGATTGTCGCGCTGGTGGTTGGCGACCAGCGCGGCATCGATCAATCCGACTGGCAGGTATTCAACCGCACTTCAATCAGTCATTTAGTCAGCATATCTGGAGCCCATATCACGATGGTCGCGGGGCTGTTTGCCTGGATGGCTTCTGCGCTGTGGCGACGCTCGTTTTTCACGCTGCGCCAGTTGCCGCTGCTGCTACCGGCGCAGAAAGTGGCGGCCATCGTTGGCGCGGGCACGGCGTTTCTATATGTGCTGCTGGCTGGATTCGGCGTGCCCGCGCAGCGCACCTTGTATATGCTGACGGTGGTGGCGGTGGCGCTGTGGACGAACCGCATCACCGGCGTGTCGCATGTGCTGTGTGCGGCGCTGGGCGTGGTGGTGCTGACTGATCCCTGGGCGGTGCTTTGGCCGGGCTTTTGGCTGTCGTTCGGCGCGGTAGCGGTGATCCTGTATGCCTCGGTCGGCCGCGTTGAGGTGCGAATGGCCGCGCGCCCGGCCGGGGCGACGCGGCGCGAGCGGCTGTGGCTTGCTTTCCGCTTGGGCGCGCATACGCAATACGCGGTGACGCTTGGCCTCGTGCCGTTGACGATGCTGTTGTTCGCGCAAATCTCCATCGTGAGTCCGCTGGCCAACGCCATCGCCATCCCGCTCATCAGCATGGTGGTGACGCCGCTGTCTTTGATCGGCAGTCTGCTGCCGGAGCCGCTGGCCGTGCTGGTGCTGGGACTCGCGCATCTGCTGGTGCAATGGCTGGCGGCTTGCCTGCGCTGGATGAGCGAGCTGCCAGTGGCGGTATGGAGCGCGCCCACGCCGCCTTTCTGGCTGTTTTGCTGGGCGACCTTCGGCACCATGTGGATGCTGGCGCCGCGCGGCTGGCCGGTCCGCTGGCTGGGCTTTGCCACCTGGTTGCCGCTGATCGGCGCGACGCCCTGGCATCCACCCGATGCCCAATTTCGCGTGACCGCATTCGACGTCGGCCAGGGCATGGCGCTGCTGATCGAAACCAGCCACCATCGGCTGCTCTACGATACCGGTCCCGCCTACAGTCTGGAAAATAACGCCGGCGGCCGCGTCATCCTGCCGTATCTGAAGGCGCGCGGCATTGCAGGCCTGGACGGCATGATCGTCACGCACAGCGACAGCGACCACGCGGGCGGCGCGCTCTCTCTCCTGCAAGGCGTGAAGGTCGGCTGGCTGCTGTCGTCGCTGTGGCCGAATAATCCCATCGTGCAGGCAGCGCGCGAGCACCGTAGCTGCGTCGCCGGACAGCGCTGGACCTGGGACGGCGTGCAGTTCGAAATGCTTCACCCGCAAGCGGCCAGCTACACCAACGCAGCGCTCAAATCCAACGCGCGCGGCTGCACGCTGAAGATCACCGCTGGCGGCAAGTCCATCCTGCTCGCCGCCGATATCGAGGCTGCCCAGGAGGCCGCATTGGTTCAAGACGGCGCTCCCTTGCATGCTGATGTGCTGCTGGCGCCACATCACGGCAGCGGCACGTCTTCCACGCTGCCGTTTCTGCAAGCGGTGGCGCCAAAGCTGGCGGTATTCCAGGTCGGCTACCGCAACCGCTACCACCACCCCAAGCAGGAAGTCTACGAACGCTACGGACAGCTGGGTATCCAGCGTTTGCGCACAGACGAAGCGGGCGCGATTACGATTGACTTTGCAGGTGGCGAGCTTCATGCGTCGAGCTACCGCGCAGACCACGCCCGCTACTGGTACGGACGGTGATTGCCATTTTTATACCTATTAGAACGTTTATACCAATCCGCAGCGGCGCAGCCTATTACAATGGGCCGATATCGCCACAACGGGACGCAGTCATAACAAATGAGCAAACCCAAGCTGCACTTCGCGCACGCCAACAGCTATCCTGCGGGTGTGTACCGACAGTTCTTCGCGCCGCTGTCCGAGCAATTCGACATTCAGGCGCTCGACATGCATGGCCATAACCCGCGTTATCCCGTTGATGACTGCTGGGCGCAAATGGTCGAGGAATACATCCACGAACTAACCACCCGTTACAAGGAACCCGTCATCCTCGTCGGCCACTCGCTGGGCGGCATGCTTAGCATGCTGGTGGCGAAGAAGCGTCCGGATCTGGTGCGCTGCGTGGTCATGCTCGATTCGCCCGTAGTGGCGGGCTGGCGCGCGTGGGCCTGGCATCTGATCAAGGTGACGGGCAGCGCACACAAGGTTCCGCCAGCGAAGTTCTCGATCCGTCGCCGCAATGTGTGGCCCAGCGCGCAGGCGGCCTACGAACACTTTGCATCGAAAGACCTGTTTGCCGCCTGGGCGCCCGGCGTCCTGCAAGACTACATCGACTGCGGCATGATGCCGCATCCGGACGGCGTGCAGCTGCGCTTCTCGCGCGAAAAAGAAACCGCAATTTACAGCACCTTGCCGCATCACCTGACCGGCATCGTGCGCGGCGCGTTCCCCGTGCCGATCGGCTTTATCGGCGGGACCGAGTCGTGGGAAACCAGCCAGTCGGGCCTCGGCCACACGCGCGCCTTCGTGGGACGCCACTTCCGCATGGTCCCCGGCGGCCACCTGTTCCCCATGGAGTCGCCCGCGCTGGCGGCCGAAGTGACGGCGCATATGATCGCCGACCTGCTGGCTCAGAGCGGGGATGCGTCATGCAAAAAGGTTCATGAAAAAGGCCTTTTCGCGTAAAATTCGGTGCATCTTTCACTGACTGAGTGCCTTTGCGATGACGATTAAAAGCGATAAATGGATACGCCGTATGGCGGAAGAACACGGGATGATCGAGCCGTTCCATCCCGACCAGGTGCGCCAGATGGATGGCCGCAAGGTGATCTCCTTCGGCACTTCGTCGTACGGCTACGATATCCGCTGCGCCGACGAATTCAAGATCTTCACCAACATTAACAGCACCATCGTCGATCCGAAGAACTTCGACTCCAACTCCTTCGTGGATGTGAAGAGCGACGTCTGCATCATCCCGCCCAATTCCTTCGCGCTGGCGCGCACCATGGAATACTTCCGCATTCCGCGCAACGTGCTGACGGTCTGCCTGGGCAAATCGACCTACGCTCGCTGCGGCATCATCGTCAACGTGACGCCATTCGAGCCGGAGTGGGAAGGCTATGTGACGCTGGAATTCTCCAATACGACCCCGCTGCCGGCAAAGATCTACGCCGGCGAAGGCTGCGCCCAGGTGCTGTTCTTCGAGAGCGACGAGGTCTGCGACGTGTCCTACAAGGACCGCAACGGCAAATACCAGGGCCAGCACGGCGTGACTCTGCCGAAGGCCTGATTTACGTTAATTTACATTTGGACGCCTGATGTTTGGCGCAATCCTGCCGATAACCTCATTGTTGGTTCAGTGATGGAGGCAGATGATGGTTGCATCAATCTCAGGCGTATCCGCCAGCTCCGCTTCGCTCAGCAGCTCGGACAGCACGAGCGCCATTGCGGCGCTGCAAAAGCAGTTAACGACTTTGCAAAATCAGCTGGTCAATGCGCAGAAGGACACCACGTCCGTTGGCACCCTGGAGTCGCAGCAGATTTCGCAGCAGATCCAGGCGGTGGAAAATCAGATCGCTCAGTTGCAGGCGGCTGCGGCGCAAAAGGCTGCCCAGCAAGCGGAGGATCAGGCCAGCCAGTCGACGGCCAGCGTGCAGTCGGGCGGCAGCGGCAATGTGTCGCGGGCTTCGGGTTCTGGCTATTCCACTGTGGGCAGCGTGATCGACACCTTGGCGTGAAGCCGGGTTTCAGGTCGGTGCGCGCTGCTGGACGGTTGGCAGGGTAAGCTCCACGCACAAACCGCCTTCGGGGCGGTTGGTGGCGTGGATCGTGCCGCTGTGCGCCAGCACCACCTGCTGCGCGATGGCGAGTCCCAGGCCGTGGCCTTCGGCGCAGGCGCTGCTGGAGCGGAAGAAGGGACGGAAGATGTCGGCCAGGTCGGCGTCCGCCACGCCGGGGCCGCTGTCCAGCACACGGATGCGCAGTTGGTGCGCTTGCGGCTGCACGTCGATTTGTACTTCTCCGCCTTCGGGACTGTGCTTGATCGCGTTGCGCACGACGTTCTCGATGGCGCGCGCGAGCAGGTCGGCGTGTCCACTCACGATCATGTCAGCCTCGCCGTGCATGACGACGCTGCGCTGCTGGCTGGCGGCTTCGTAGGCGGCGTCGCCGACGATCTGGTCGAGCAGCTCGGCCATGCTGATTTCTTCCTGCGCGGCGCTCAATGCGCCGACTTCCAGACGCGATAAGGTCAACAGTTCTCCCACCAGCTTGTCCATGCGGACGCTTTCGCGTTCGATGCGCTCCAGGGATGCCGTGGTCTTGTCGGGCTGCTGATGCGCGAGGCCGATGGCTGCCTGCAGGCGCGCCAGCGGCGAGCGCAGTTCGTGCGAGACGTCGTGCAGGAGGCGCGTCTGGCCGTCGATCAGATTGCGCAGACGGGCCGCCATGCGGTCGAAGTCGCGGCCAAGATCGTTCAGCTCCGAGCGGTAGATGCCGGATTTTTTGTTGAAGCGAGGCGCCAGATCACCGCCCGCCGCCGCCTCGAACGCCTGCCGCAGCGCACGGATGGGGCGCGAGAAGTACCACGCCAGCAGCACGGCAAACAGCGTGCTCGCCAAAACCGCAGCGACGATCGGCACCCAGGGCGTCAGTGGGCGGAAGTGGGGATTACCCGGTCCGCCGTCATGGCCGCCGCCAGGGCCACCGGGACGGCCAGGGACATCGGGGCTTGCCGGGCTGCGGGGATCAGCCTGGCCACTTGGGCCACTGTGACCAGCATGGCCACCTGGGCTATCCGGGCTAGCAGGGCCGCCGTGGGTATCTGCGCCGCCTGGCGCGCGCGCGCCATCGCGGCCCGGACCGAAGCTTTCTCCCGGCGGTGGAGGCGGCGCAGGCAGCGCCGCGCCTTCCAGCATCGGCATCATGGGACGCGCGTCCGCATCCAGCCCGCGCTGATGGGCGGGCGAGGGCAGGAACAGCAGATAGTGCTTGCCGTCGGCGTCGCTGAGCTGGCGCACCACGCGCCATTTCTGCTCCTTCTTCAGCAGATAGCGCGCCTCGTTCAGCATCGCCGGGCTGACGATGCGGCCCAATAGCTCATGGCCCGTATCGTCCACTGCATAGACACGATGACGCTCCATATCCGCCAGCAGGCTTTGCAAGGCCTTCACGCCGCCATATTGCAGCGTGGCCGCGGCCGAGTTGATCGCCATTTCCGCAGGCGGACTGGTATCCAGATCGGCGGTCGGATTGGCGGCTTGCTCGCGATTCTTCAACCATACCGCGCCGCCGATGCCCACCGTCGCCGCCAGCTGCGCCAGCAGAATCGAAAGGAAGAACTTCCAGAACAAACGTCCCACAGGCTTACTCCTTGATGAGCTGATAGCCCATGCGGTACACGGTCTGCAGGCAGGAGCGGCCGTCGGCGATGGTGCCCAGCTTGTGCCGCAGGCTGCTCAGGTGGACGTCGATATTGCGGTCGAAGCGCGCCATCGGCCGGCCCAGGCCCTGTTCGGACAGGATGTTCTTGCTGACGGGCTTACCGGCGTTGCGGGCCAGGACTTCGAGAAGATTGAATTCGGTGCTGGTCAGTTCCAGCTTGTTCCCCGCCCAGGCGGCGCGGCGCTGCTCCGGCCACATGGTCAGCTGACCGACGACGAGAGTGGCCTGCGCGCCAGCCTCCTGTAGCATGCTTTGCGCGCGGCGCAGGATGGCGCGGATACGCGCCGTCAGCTCGCGCGGGGTGCAGGGCTTGGCCACGTAGTCGTCCGCGCCCAGTTCCAGGCCGACGATGCGGTCGGTATCGTCGCCGCGTGCGGTCAGCATCAGGATCGGCAGCTGGCTGTGGGCGCGGATACGGCGCAGCGCTTCCAGTCCGTTCATGCGGGGCATCATCACGTCGAGGATGGCGATGGCATACAGCCCGCTCAGCGCTTCGGCCGCACCGGTTTCGCCGTCATGCACGGCTTTGACTTCGAAGCCTTCCTGCTCCAGGTATTCCTGGAACATGCCGACCAGTTCTATGTCGTCGTCTATCAGCAGAACTTTGCTCATTGCAGCGTGAGGGTGATGGGATGCGGCCATGATAGCAAAACCCGCCTTGCCGTCCCGCCGTCTTTACATGGATTTACGCCGCCCTAACGGCGCTTTACATACCCGGAAAGGAGAATGGCAACTCCAACCAATCCGAGGAATGTTTGCATGAAAATTAATATTAAAAGTCTGCACCGGCTCTTTTTGATCATGGCTCTGGCGGCCGGCGGCTATGCCCAAGCTGCCGATATGGGCGATTTTCCGCCACCTCCGCCCTTTGAAGGACACTCGGGCGGCCCCGGCATGCAGCCTCCCATGATGGGCGGAGAGGCGCCGTTCCTGCGCGGGCTGGATCTGAGCGAGGCGCAGCAGGACAAGGTCTTCGCCATCCTGCATGCGGAAATGCCGTACCTGCATGAGCAGCACAAGGCCGCCGCCAAGGCGCATGAGGCCCTGCGCGCGATGGCTAGCGCCACCCAGTACGACGATGCCAAGGCCGCCGCGCTGGCGCAAGCCGCTGCGCAGGCGATGGCCAATATCGAGCTGCAGCATGTGCGCACCGAGCAAAAGCTGCTTGCGCTGCTGACGCCGGAGCAGCGCAAGCAATTGGCTGAACACCAGCCGCACCACCCGCCACGTCCTTGATCCTTCAGCCACTTCAACCAGGAGAACCCCATGTCGATCAGCGCCCTGACTTCCAGCAGTGCAGCCAGCCAGTTAAGCTTTGTAAGCCGTTTGAATTCCACCTCCAGCAGCGGGACGAACACCTTGGGTGATGGACCGCCGCCACCTCCACCCGGTGGCGGCCGCGATGGCGGCGGCTTCGTCGAGGCTATCGCCAATGCGCTCAAGCAGATCGGCGTGACGAGCAGCAGCGACTCGAGCAGCACTACTTCGGGCAGCACGGCGTCTACCGCCAGCACGTCATCCACGTCCGCCACGGACAGCAGCGACAGTACCGACAACGCGGACAGCGTGGCGCAGGCGCTGGGCGGCTTCCTGCAAAGCCTGATGGGCGCGTTGCATGCCCAGGGCAGCGGGAGCAGCGCGCCTCCACCCTACGGCGCCGATGCGGGGCAGGGTGGCGGCCCCGGTGGCCCCGGCAAGCTGGAGTCGGATCTGCAAAGCCTGATTTCCAAGCTCTCGTCCAGCAGCGATAGCAGCGACAGCACCAGCACCAGCACCAGCACCAGCACCAGCGGCACGGACGACGCCACGTCTGATCTGGAAAGCACCTTCCAGAACCTGCTGAACAAGCTGGGTAACACCACCACCGACAGCACGGACGCCAACAACAAGCTGACCAGCTTCCTGCAGGCGCTGTCCACCAATCTGCAAGGCAGCGGCAGCAGCGGTAATCTGATTAACACCACCGTGTAAGAGGGCGTCATGCAGATCCTAGACCACCACCACGGGCATAGTCTGGCCGAAGATCTGGAGGCCATGCTGCGTCAGGGTGTCAATCGCCGGCAATCGCTGCGCTGGCTGCTGGCGGGCGCCTCCGCGTTGCCGGTGCTGGGCTGCGGCGGCGGTTCCGGCTCCAGCGACAGCTCCAGCAGCCTCGCCGCGACGACGCCCGCCGCCAGCCCCAGCTCCGGCAGCTCCGACAGCAGCGGGACCGGCGGTGGCGCCACCACTACCACGCCGACCGGCTCCTGCGCCGTCATTCCGGAAGAAACGGGCGGCCCATATCCAGCCGACGGCACCAACAGCACCGCCAGCGGCATCGTAAACGTGCTGACGCAGTCCGGCGTCGTGCGCAGCGATATCCGTAGCAGCTTTGGCGGGCCGACGGGCGTGGCGGCTGGCGTGCCGCTGACGGTGAAGCTGCAGATCGTGAACGTCAGCGACAACTGCGCTCCTTTACCGGGATATGCGATCTACCTCTGGCACTGCGACCGGGACGGCAATTACTCGCTGTATTCGGCCGGCGTCACGGGAGAGAACTATCTGCGCGGCGTGCAGGCGGCGGATAGCAGCGGCATGGTGATTTTCACCACTATCTTCCCCGGCTGCTATTCGGGCCGCATGCCGCACGTTCACTTCGAGGTGTATCCGACGCTGGCCAAGAGCGTCAGCGCCGCCAACCGCGTCAAGACTTCGCAGTTCACCTTTCCCATGGCGACGCTGAACGAGGTCTACGCCACGTCCGGCTACAGCGCCAGTGTGCGCAATCTGGCGCAGATCAGCTACGCCACCGACATGGTGTTCAGCGATGGCACGTCGCTGCAGATGGGCGCCATGTCGGGCAATCCCACTGACGGCTATGTCGTTACGCTGACGGTCGGCGTGGCCGGCTGACGAAGCTGTTTTCGCCTGCGACGCCGATCCGGGCGTTGCAGGCGAAATATCGTTCGCCGCTGGCGTCCATCGCCAGGCGGCTTGCAGGGGCGGGTGCGCCATCTCCTGCTCTGGCACGATGCTTGCACTAGCCAGACTATCGACGCAGCCGCGTCCTGTCTGGTGGAGCAAGCATGAACTCTCCCTTGCTGGAATATCGTCCTGAACTGGAATTCCTGCCTCCGCGCGCCGTTCCAGCGTCAGGAGACGCCGCGCACGGCCGAAGCCTGGCGCTGGCCGCCGAACTGCTGGAAGTGGACAGCGAGGACGAACTGGCGGACTTCCTCTTCCGCCTGATCGGGCAGGCCGCTACGACCACCCACGCCCCGCTGTCCGCGTCCGCCGCGCATGCGCTGAAGTGGGCGTTGGTCGACGGCCTGCGGCAGGCTGCCCATGCCGCCTTGCCCCTCGGGCACGGCGCGCTGTCGGTCCCCATCATTGATGCGCTGGGCCGCAGCGGCGACCGGACTTTGAAACTACACGCCGCCCGCGTCTTCGGGCTGGAGCTGGAAGGGCTCAGCCCAGAGGACAAGGAATTCGAACTGTCCCAACACTTCGTACACTTTGCCGACGCCGCCGCGCGCGCCGCGCTGGACGATGCCGCATGGGCTGTCGCGGGACCGTCCGTGCAACTGCACCAGCGCGCGCGCCAGGTGGCGCAGACAGCGCTGGTGCAGGCCGCTCGCCGCCATGCACCGGGCCTGCTCAAGCGCAGCGTGCGCGCTGGCGGCACATGGCGGCGCCATGGCGGCCGCATCACCGTCTTCGATTGCTAAAGCCTTTCCGCGTGCCCGCCGGATTGGCCGCGCGGGTGTTTGTTTGATGTGTTGTTTCACTTTTCGTTAGGGAGATCACCATGCATGACATTGATCGTACGACCCTGGAATTCGGCCAACAGGAATATGAGAACGAAAACTTCGAATTCGGCCAGGGCGAATGGGAGTCCGGTCCGCAAGGCATGTTCTCGGAAATGGAGGAGATGGAGCTGGCCAACGAGCTGCTCTCGGTCAGCAACGAGCAGGAGCTGGAGCAGTTCCTGGGCAGCTTCCTGAGCAAGGCCGCGTCGGCGGTCGGTTCGGCGATCAAGTCGCCGATCGGACAGGCGATCGGCGGCGTGCTGAAAGGCGTGGCGAAGAAGGCGCTACCGCTGGCTGGCGGCGCCCTTGGCGGCTACTTCGGCGGCCCGCTGGGCGCCAAGATCGGCAGCGGCCTGGCGAATGCAGCCGGCAGCGCGCTGGGACTGGAGGCGGAAACGATGAGCGGCGAGGACCGCGAAGTGGAGGGCGCCAAGCAGTTCGTCAAACTGGCCGCCGACACGGTGGCCCGTGCGGCCGCTGCGCGTGGCGGCGATCCGCGCGCGGTGGCACAGGCGGCGGCCACTGCGGCGGCACGCCAGCTGGCGCCTGGCCTGCTGTCCAAGTCGGGGACTACGGGCACGCAGCTTGGCACAGGCCAGATCGGCCGCTCCAACCAGTGCGTCAACCAGTTCGGCTCGGGCGGCGGCAGTGGCATCAGCGGTGGCATCGGCGGCAGCGGTGGCCGCATCAACCAGCGCGGGCAGAACGGGCAGGGCGGCCGCTGGATGCGCCATGGCCAGAAAATCGTGCTGTACGGAGTGTAAGCGCGATGGCCATCAGCCCCTTTGCCGCCTGGATGCTGGAGCAGGAAGCGCGCTCGCTGCGGGCACGCCTGCAGCGCTTGCGGCCCTTTGCCCTCATCGAGCCCATGCTGCCGGCGGCCGCGCTGCTGCCGCCGGCGCAGACGGCGATCGAATCCTTGCTGGCATCGGGCAGGCGCAGGCTGCATGTGATGGTGCGCGCCTATCTGCGCTGGCTGAACGGCTCGGCGCGGCACACGTCCAGCGACGCGGAGGCGCAGCGCCGCTTCACTGTCCTGCGGCTGCGCTTCAACACCACGCTGACCCAGTTCGACATGTTCAACGACGTGATCTCGCAGCGCAGCGAGCATGACAACGGCGTGTGGCTGTCGGGACTGGACACGGTGGCGGCCGACGCGCTGGCGCTAGGCGGGAACTACTACGAGGCGCCGCCGCTGATCTGCTATCTGGATCGCGGCCCCGGCGCGGCGATACGGCGCGCGCGCACGCGGCTGCCGGGCGGCGGAGAGAATCCTGTCGCCATTATCCGCGTGCCGCGCGAGCGCATGGTGGGCAGCGGCATCGCGTCCTCGCTGGTGCACGAAGTGGGACACCAGGGCGCCGCGTTGCTGGACCTGGTCAACTCGCTGCGGCCGCTGCTGCAGGCAATGCAGCACGGCGGGCGCGGGCCGGCGCAGGTGTGGCAGCTGTGGGAGCGCTGGATTTCCGAGATCGTGGCCGATTTCTGGTCACTGCTGCGGGTGGGCGTGGTGGCGACGCTGGGCTTGATGGGTGTGGTCAGTCTGCCGCGCGCCTTTGTCTTCAGGCTCAATGTCGACGATCCTCATCCGACGCCGTGGATACGTGTCAAGCTCAGTTGCGCGATGGGGCAGGCGGTGTATCCGCATCCTCAATGGCGGCGGCTGGAGCGGCTGTGGGAGGCCTACTACCCGCTCGAGGGCATGGAGGGGCCGCTGCGCGGGCTGATGGAGCAGCTGCAGGCCAGCATGCCGGCGCTGGTTGGGTTGATGGCGCGGCATCGTCCCGCCGCGCTACGCGGACGCACGTTGCCGCAGGTGATGGACGTGCGGGCGCGCCAGCCGGCGCGGCTTGAATTGCTGTACCGCTTTTGGAACAAGATGCCGGACCGGATGTATCGGGCCGCGCCATCGCTGGTATTCGCCGTGCTGGGCCAGGCGCGCGCCGACGGCCGGCTGGAGCCGGAAGACGAAGCCGAACTGCTGGCGCGCCTGCTGACCCACTGGGCCCTGCGCGCGACGCTCGACACGGCGGCGCTGTGCGGCGCGGAGCAAGAACGTATGTCTACGCTTATAGGAGGTTGAGATGGCTAACACAGGAAACAATAAAGGGGTATTGAAGGTCGGGGTTTTTGACAAGGGGCCGACAACGACCACGCCGCTGGTCGGCGCGACGGTGGCCCTCTATCCGGTCGACTCAGAAGATTGGGATACGATGGTTAACCAAAATGGCGACCTTGCATCGTGGCGCCCATATCCCAACGACTCGCCAATAGTCGGCTCTACTGATGCCCAAGGCTATGCAATATTTAAAGGATTAGCAACAGGAAGCCAGTATTTTGTCCGCTATGAGAACTCTCCGGGGACAATCCCGCAACCTGCCACGGCTGGGACTAAACTCGATCCGGCGCTAATGATTTACCCTAATATTCAAGCGAAGCTGGATCCAGTCCACATCCAAACCTCCACTGGCCAGTTGAACAATGCCTTGATACCACGCGTAGGAGACTTCTACGTGGTCCAGTTGCTGTCGAATGTTGATGCAAAATTGCGGGACACCGTTCCTGTCGCACCGCTAATGGCGGTGCCGGGACAGGGGGATGACCATTACAGCTATCCCATCACCCGTCCAGGCCAGCAGCGAATGAGCGCATATGTTTCCTTTAAACGTTTGCCCCATCTATTATCGGACCGGGCTGACGCTGCCGCCGGGCGTGAGGACAGCGAGAGCTTCGTGGCAGGCCCTTCGGCCCAAATGCAAGTAGGTCTCGATTTCACCTCGGCGGAGCGTCTGCCAACACCCATCAGCGGCAATATTGGCGTCTCGCTGTCGCGCACGGAGACCGAACCGACGGCCGATATGGCGCTGTGGACGCTGATCCGCAACAGCAGCGACGCCATGTCCTTCACCGCTTACCAGGACTTTATCGACGGCCTGTTTTGCGGCGTGCTGGGTCCCGTTCCCTCCACCGAGCTTGATCGTTTCAACAAGGCCGCGGCGGAATACGAGAAGCTCAAGCACCGCCGCGCGTTGCCCTTCACCGACTCTGAGGCCTACCGCGTGCTGAAGGCCGCCACCGAAGCCTTCGTCATGGTCAACTGCGGCGTGCGCCACGGCCGCCATAACTTCAACAGCACCGATGACAACGCCTATCTCGACCGGCGCGACCTGCCCAACCAGAGCGACCTGCACGACGTGCTGCTCAACCAATACCTGGAGCAGGTCGGCGAGTTGCGCATGCTGCCCTATCTGGCCATCATCCGGCGCAAGCTGTTCGACATCTCGATCGACATCCCCCACGGCCGCGAACGCGACGCGGACCTGTGCTACGGCATCGTGCAGAACAAGCTGACCCACCCCTGCCTGCTGGAGCTGATCTGGTCCTACTGGCACGAGGAGGGCATGCTGGTGCAGTCGATGAACGCCATCACCCAGCGCTTCCAGAACGTGCGCTCGCCGGGCGTCAGCGACGCGCTGGCTAATTCCGAGATCGACATCCTGCGTCCGCTGAATAATCTGATCTGGGGCCATACGCAGGACGAGCAGCACCGGCTGACGGTGGTGCGCCGCAATTACGAGTACGACCACCACTACGGCATACGCCTGGATGGCAAGGCGGTGCAGCGCTTCCGTCCGGCCGACAGCCGCTCCAAGTTCCTGGAAGCCTTCCACCATCTGCTGCGATTGCTCACTTCCTTCTACAGGCAGGACGACGATACGACCGTCAAGGCCGACGCCTTCCCTGTACTGAACGCGCTGAAGGAGGTGCACCTGATCCTGTCGCAGGGAGCGCACAACCAGTTTGGCGACCTGCCGTCCACCGCCCGCATCGAGATGCTGATGCAGCAATGGCTGCTGGCGCGGCCGGAGTTCCGCGAGTTCCTGCCGACCCGCGTCATGGTCGCCTATCCCGAGCCGTGGATGGACCGTGTGGACGCCATGAAGCGCATCCAGAACTGGACCGACACCAGCGTGATCCACTTCCGCGACCTGGCCGTCTTCGGCGAGCAGCTGCTGCTGTCGATACGCTACGGCGCCTGGAACGAGATCTACGAGCCGACGCCCGCCTTCAACTGGGCGCGCTTCTGGCGTCCGCAGGTGCAGGGCTATATCCACGCCTACCGTGCAGCGACCGGCGTCGACCTGTCGATCGAGAACCTCGACACGACGGCCGACGCCACCATCCCCTCGGTGCTGCTGCGCCAACGGCTGGCGGAGCAGATGCGCAATGTCGGCAAGCCCGCAGGCCTGTGACGGGCATGGCGGACTTTTGCAGTGCGCTTTATCTGGGCATGCGCCATTCTGCCCGGATGCTGCCGGACTGGCCCCGGCTCACGCTGGGCAAGCCGGCAGCCTTGCAAGAGCCGGACGGCGCGCTGGAACTGGCGTCGGAGCTGGCGGCGCTTCAGAGCTGCGAGGCGGCGCTGCTGATGCCGACGACGCTGCACTTGTTCTGGGACTTGTTCCGCATGCTGGCGGCCGACGCGGCGCGGCGGGTGCTGCTGGTCGACAGCGGCGCTTATCCGATCGCCCGCTGGGGCGCGCAGCAGGCGGTGGCGATGGGTGTGCCGTTGCAGGTGTTCGCGCATGGCGACGCGGAGGTGGCCGCCAGGCTGGCGCAATCCTGGGGGCGGCGCGGGCGGCGGCCGGTGTTGCTGGCGGACGGCTATTGTCCCGGCGCGTCACGGGCGCCGCCGCTGGCGGAATATGCGCGCATCGCGCAGCTGCACGGCGGCTGCCTGGTGCTGGATGACACGCAGGTGCTGGGCGTGAGCGGTGTGGCCGGAGGCGGTTCGCTCAGCGCGCATGGCATCTCGGACGCGGAGGTGCTGATTGGCGCGTCGCTGGCCAAGGGTTTCGGCACGCCGCTGGCGGTGCTGGCGGGCAGCTTGGGCGCGATGGAAAGGATGGCTGCAACAAGCCTCACGCGCCGTCATTGCAGTCCGCCTTCGATGGCGGCTATCGCGGCCGGACGCAACGCCTTGCGTATCAACCGCGCTTGCGGCGACAGCCTGCGCGCGCGGCTGGCGCGGCGCGTGGCGCAGTTGCGCGATGAGCTGGCGGGGCGTGGCGTCGCTTGCAGCGGCGGCGCGTTTCCGGTGCAGACGGTGCATCTTCCTGCGCGGGCGAAGCTGGAGCAAGTCCACGCCGCGCTGGCGGGCGAGGATGTGCATGCGGTGGCGCAGCCGTCTGCCGGCGGCGGGGCTTTGAGTTTTCTGCTGCGCGCGGATCATGGCGAGCAGGATGTATCGCACGCAGCAGCGGCTTTGCGGAGGCAACTGGATCTCATTTAAGGAGCTGGATATGAACGAGTCATTTGAGGTACTGCCGTTTGGTGCGGCGGGCGAGATGGAAGGGGAGATGGAGCGCAGCCGGATGCGTGTGCCGCGCGCAGGTGCAGGTATGGGCGCAGGCGCGCGTATGGCCAGGCAGCGACAAGGACACTTCGGCGCGCATCCGGGGCTCCGGGGCGGCGGACGCACGCCGGGCGCCGCCTTCAATGCCGCATCTGGTGCTTCGGCAGGTGGAAACTGGCCCCGGCAGCAGCACGTCGTGCCGCCTGGCGGCCATGTTCCTTTCCGCGCTCGGCACGGACGCCGGCGCCACTTCCCGCCGCCTTGGCCTAACTACTATGGGCCGTACTATGGACCCGGTTGGGCTACATACGGCGGCCCGGCTACCATCAACGTCTTCGACGATGGCAGCGGCGACGGCGATGGAGGTTTCGACGTCAGCGCGGGCAATGGCGGTTTCGACGCCGGAGCGAGTGGGGATTTCGACGCCGGAGTGGGTTATGGCGGGCCGCCGGGTGGAGCTCAGGGGGGATCTCAGGGCCAAGCCCAAGGCGAGTTGGCGGGCGGCTGCAACTGTCCCAAGTGCCGGCAGCAGGCTATGTCTTTTGAGGTTCTGCCTTTTGGCTGATCTGCGCCTTGCGCCGGATCTGCAGCGCGCGGTCGGTCACGCCGAGGCGAATCGCGGCGCGCTGGTTGTTGCCATCTTCCTCTTCCAGCACGATGCGCAGCGCCAGGTCGGCTGCGGCCTGGCTGATGTGTGTCAGGCCGTGGCCTAAAGCCAGCGCATGCCGTACGGCGCCTTCAAACTGGCGGTCCGGCCATTGCTCATCTTGCGCTGCGCAGCGGTCGGCGCAGCGGGGGCGTTCCTCCGGCGGCAGCGCGCCAAGCGTGATCGGGCCCTTGCCGCAATGGCGGTGCCAGATGCGGGCCACGGTCTGCCGCAGGTCGCGCACATTGCCTGGATAGGCGCGCGTTTGCAGGAAGTCGCGCACGGCAGGGTCGAAGCCATGCTGCTCGCCGCGTGACGACAGCTGCTGCAGGAAGTGCATGGCCAGCGGCAGGATGTCGTCCGGCCGCTCGCGCAGCGGCGGGGTGCGGCAGCGCCAGGCGGCGACGCGGTAGAACAGGTCGGCGCGGAATGCACCTCGCGCGACTTCGGCCTCGAGGTCGCGGTTGGTGGCGCAGACCAGACGGAAACGGGACGATTGCCAGGTATTGCTGCCGACTCGCTTGAAGTGGTGCTCCTGCAGCACGCGCAGCAACTGCGCTTGTAGCGGCAGCGGCAGCTCGCCCACTTCGTCGAGAAATAGTGTGCCGCCATCGGCCTGCGCAAAAGCACCATCGCGCGAGCCTTGAGCGCCGGTGAAGGCGCCGCGCTCGTGGCCGAATAATTCGCTGCCCGCCAGCTCGGGGGAGAGCGTGGTGCAATCGAGAATGGTCAGTTCGCCCTGGCCGCCGCCAAGGCGGTGGATCAGGTGCGCGATCAGGTCCTTGCCGGTGCCGGTTTCGCCGGTAATCAGGACGGGCGACTTGGTAAAGGCGGCCACCTCGACCACCTCGCGCACCAGGGCGCGCCAGGTGGAGTTGGCGCCGATCAGATGGGCGCGCACGGCGCTGGATTCCTGCAACTGGTGCACGGCCTGCCAGCGCTGCAGCCGCGCCAGCACAGATTCGATGGCGCTGCCGTCCGTCGACCACCAAAGCGCGTCGTCAGCGCCGGCGTCAAGCAAAGCCCATAGCTGCGCGGCCGATGGTGCGGAAGGCGAGACCACCAGCGCAAGCATGCGCGCGTCGCCAGCAACGTGAGTGCCGTCAGCGTGCGGCAGACCAAGCGGTCGCTCTGTGCGGCTGGCGCTGACTAAGGCGATAGCCGTATCGGCATCTGCCGGCTTGCCTTGCGGCTCGGTCAGTACGCTGACGCCAGCTTTCTTCAGCTCGCTTGCGACTTGCTGTGTGGCTGCGGACGCATCGGCATCCACTGCACGCAGCCAAACCGTAAGCGCAGGCTTTGTCATGGGAAACGGAAAGAACCGCCTGCGCCAGGACGGCGCAGGCTTTGGAGCGAAACTATACGGGGCCCGGAACCGGACCCCTTTGATGTAGCTCTATCGAGCGCGAACCACGCTTACTGCTTGACGCAATCCACGAAGTATCCGCGCTTGCCGTCCACTTCGCGTTTGACCAGACCGTGCACATCCGTCTCGAAACCGGGGAAGCGCTCGTTGAAGTCACGTGCGAAGCGCAGGTAATCAACGATGGTCTTGTTGAAACGCTCGCCCGGGATCAGCAGTGGAATGCCGGGTGGATAAGGCGTCAGCAGGATGGACGTGATACGGCCTTCCAGTTCGTCGATCGCCACGCGTTCGATTTCGCGGTGCGCCATCTTGGCAAACGCTTCCGACGGCTTCATCGCAGGCACCATGTCCGACAGGTACATCTCGGTGGTCAGGCGCGCCACGTCGTAGGCCTTGTAGAAATCGTGGATCTGCTGGCACAGGTCGCGCAGGCCGACTTTTTCGTAGACCGGATTGGCGGCCGCGAATTCCGGCAGGATGCGCCACATCGGCTGGTTCTTGTCGTAGTCGTCCTTGAACTGCTGCAGCGCGGTCAGCAGGGTGTTCCAGCGGCCCTTGGTGATGCCGATGGTGAACATGATGAAGAACGAGTACAGGCCGCACTTCTCGATGATCACGCCGTGTTCGGCCAGGTACTTGGTCACGATGGACGCGGGAATACCCGTTTCGTCGAACTGGCCGTCCAGCGACAGGCCAGGGTTGACGATGGTCGCCTTGATCGGGTCCAGCATGTTGAAGCCCGGCGCCAGGTTGCCGAAGCCGTGCCAGTCGTCTTCCGCCTTGATGATCCAGTCTTCGCGCGAGCCGATGCCTTCTTCCGCGAATTCGTCCGGACCCCAGACCTTGAACCACCAGTCCTTGCCCCATTCCTTGTCGATCTTCTTCATCGCGCGGCGGAAGTCCAGCGCCTCGAGGATGGACTCTTCCACCAGCGCGGTGCCGCCCGGCGCTTCCATCATGGCCGCGGCGATGTCGCACGACGCGATAATCGAGTACTGCGGCGAGGTGGAGGTGTGCATCAGGTAAGCCTCGTTGAAGGCATCCTGGTCCAGCTTCACCGATTCCGATTCGCGCACCAGCACCTGCGAGGCCTGCGACAGGCCCGCCAGCAGCTTGTGCGTGGACTGGGTGGAGAAGATCATCGACTCCTTGGCGCGCGGACGGTCCTTGCCGATGGCGTGCATGTTCTTGTAGAAGTCGTGGAAGGTGGCGTGCGGCAGCCAGGCTTCGTCGAAGTGCAGGGTGTCGATCTTACCGTCCAGCATTTCGCGCAGCACTTCCACGTTGTAGACCACGCCGTCGTAAGTCGACTGGGTGATGGTCAGGATGCGCGGCTTCTTGTTCTTCGCTTCGCGGGCGAACGGGTTGGCGTCGATCTTGCGCTGGATGCTCTCCATCGTGAACTCTTCCAGCGGGATCGGACCGATGATGCCCAGGTGGTTACGCGTCGGCATCAGGAATACGGGGATCGCGCCGCACATGATGATCGAGTGCAGAATCGACTTGTGGCAGTTGCGGTCCACGACGACGATGTCGCCCGGAGCCACGGTCGAATGCCACACCATCTTGTTCGAGGTGGAGGTGCCGTTGGTGACGAAGTAGCAGTGGTCCGCGTTGAAGATGCGCGCAGCATTGCGCTCGGACGCGGCCACGGGGCCGGTGTGGTCCAGCAGCTGGCCCAGCTCTTCCACCGCGTTACAGACGTCGGCGCGCAGCATGTTCTCGCCGAAGAACTGGTGGAACATCTGGCCGATCGGCGACTTCAGGAAAGCCACGCCGCCCGAGTGGCCGGGGCAGTGCCAGGAGTAGGAGCCGTCGTTCGCGTAGTGCACCAGGGCGCGGAAGAAGGGCGGCGCCAGGCCATCCAGGTAAGCCTTGGCTTCACGGATGATGTGGCGCGCGACGAATTCCGGCGTGTCTTCGAACATGTGGATGAAGCCATGCAGCTCGCGCAGGATGTCATTCGGGATGTGGCGCGAGGTGCGGGTTTCGCCGTACAGGTAGATGGGAATGTCCGCGTTCTTGTAGCGGATTTCTTCCACAAAGGCGCGCAGGGACTTCAGTGCCTCTTCGGTTTCTTCGACCGAACCGCTGCCGAATTCTTCATCGTCGATGGACAGCACGAAGGCCGACGCGCGCGACTGCTGCTGCGCGAACTGGGACAGGTCGCCGTAGCTGGTGACGCCGACCACCTCCATGCCTTCTTTTTCCATCGCATCGGCCAGGGCGCGAATGCCCAGGCCGGACGTGTTTTCGGAACGGAAATCCTCGTCAATGATGACGATGGGGAAACGGAATCTCATGCATTTCTCCAAAAAAGAAGGGAGTGGCGGGCGGGGCCAAAAAAATAAGAACGGGATTCTCGCAGAAATATGGGGAAAATGGTGAAAAAATTCTCCCCATTCTGCTCAGATGAGGGTGCATTACTCCCGTGACAAGAGTATGACACCCCTTACGTTTTAATGGCCGGCGGCGACCAGCCCCAGCTTGACCAGCAGGGCGCCCACCGGGTCGACGTGGAACCAGGCGAAACCGCCCAGCAGCAGGCCCACGCCGGCGATGCCGTAGGCCGTGCCCTGCAGCCACTTCTTGCGCGTCAGCAGGGTGATGGCGGCCAGGGAAATGGCGATCTGCTCGGCGGTGGTGGCCATGGCCCACTGGTGATGCTCATGCATGGCCTCGTCGGACTTGTGGTTCCACTCTTTAGAGGATTCCTCCCACTTTTCCGCTTCCTTCTTGATATCTTCTTTTTCAGCCTTGTAGCGGGCCACTTCCGACTTGTAGTGCTCGATGTCGGTGCCCGGCAGGCTCATGGCCAGCTCAGCCAGGTTCTGCTTGCTGGACTTGGCCTGATAGTAATTCCAGCTGTTGGAAGCCGTCGTCTTGTCGATGGCGGCGTTGTTCTTGAACAGGGCCGCGTCGTTCTGCGTGGCGCCGCCCAGATAGCCGAAGAGGGCGCCAACGGTGGCCAGGATGGCAGTCATAACGGCAATATTGTTGGAAAAGCCATCGCTGCCATGTGCAGCGTGCTCTACCGCGTGATCGTGCGGGCCGTGGACGTGAAAGCCGTGGTCGGACATGGGGTGCTGATTCCTTTATGAAAAGTTATTGCGAACGACGAAGTGTAACAAAAGCATATTGCAAGTCCGCGCTTTCCGAGGCGTGGGCTTCGCGCACGATTTCCTGCCACTGGGCGGGATCGATCTCGGGGAAGAAGGCATCGCAGGCGTAGGTCTTGCGGATCTCGGTGATGATGAGCTGGTCGGCGAAAGGCAGCGACTGCTGGTAGATCTCCGCGCCGCCAATGATGTAGGCCGTGGCCTCGCCCGCCGCTGCGATGGCGGCCTCGACGGAACCGACAGTTTCTACGCCCTCATGCCGCCACTCCGCATTGCGCGTGATGACGATATTGCGGCGGTTGGGCAGCGGACGGCCGATCGAATCGAAGGTCTTGCGGCCCATGATGATGGGATGGCCCGTGGTCAGGCGCTTGAAGTGCGCCAGATCCTCCGGCAGACGCCACGGCAGGGTGTTGTTGATGCCAATGCCACGCTGCGCATCCATGGCGACGATAATGTTGAGTTGACTCATGCTGTTCGAAATGGTTCTTTCACAAACAGCATTATCGCAGGAGTTCAGGCCTCAGGGGGCGCTTGTTGTCGCGGCGCCGTGATCGCGCAGCAGGCGGGCGAATTCCGCCAGATCCTGCCCGTTCACGTCCGAGATGGCGGAAAACTCCATATCGCCCTGCCGCCAGCGCACCATCTGGAAGCCCTGATGGCTGGTGGCGCGCGGCGTTGATGTGGTGGTGGCCTGTGCAGACTTGCCGCCCACCGGCCACACGTAGAGGTTGAGGATATGCTTGCGGTGCTGGTAGGCCATCGCGGCTACCGGCCTGTGATTCACATAATCGAGGCGGCCGCCGATCAGCGGGAAGCCTTGCTGCGCAAGGTCGTACACAGGCGGCGAATAATCCAGCTTGCCCGCGAACCAGGGCTTGACCGTGTGCTGGTCCGTCGACACCACGTCCGACAGGTGGTCCGGCATCAGCGCGCGGAAGTGGCTGGCGACCAGCTCCTGCTCCAGCTGATCTTCGCCCGAGGGCTGCTGCAGATAGAGCGTCAGAGTCACGGCAAATGCCGCCGTGCTCAGTCCCGTCAGCCCCAGATTGATCCACGCCCAGGGCCAGCGCGTGAAGCCGCCCGCGCGTTCGCGGGCGCCGGCGCGCACCGGCGCGCGCGTGGCCGCCTCGCGCTGCTGCTCGGTCTTGATGGCGGCGCGGATACGGTGCTTCAAATGCTCTGGCGCGGCATAGCGCGTGGCGCCGCCCGCCACCAGCGCGCGCAAGGCGCGCAGCTCATCCTGCATCGAACGGCACTGACGGCATTCCTCCAGGTGCGCGGACAGCTGGGCCGACTCCGACGGCCCCAGTTCGCCGTCCAGATAGGCCGACATATATTCCTGCGATTGCTTACATTCCATCTTCAATCTCCTGCCATGCCGGGCTGCAGATACGCGAGCAGCATCTTGCGGGCCCGGGCAAGGCGCGACATCACGGTGCCGATCGGGATCTCGGTCACCTGCGCGATCTGCTTGTACGACAAATCATCCATCTCCTTCAGCACCAGCACCTCGCGGAAGGCCTGCGGCAGCTGCTCCAGCGCCTGATTCACGCTGCGGCTGGCGTCGCGCCGGGCGGCGATGCTGGCCGGGTCCTCGCTGTCCTGCCGCTCATCGTGCGCGGCGTCGCCATGCAGCTCCTCGTCGAAACTCACATCGCTGTGGCGGGACAAGCCGTCGCGCAGCGAGGTGTAGTAAGTGTTGCGCACGATGGTCAGCAGCCAGGCCCGCACATCGCCGCCGCGAAAACTGTCGGCGAAGCGGAAAGCGCGCAGATACGCGGTCTGCACCAGATCATCGGCGTCGTGCTCATTGCGCGTCAGCCAGCGGGCAAGGTTGTAGGCCGCGTCCAGATGCGGCATGGCCAGCGCTTCGAATTGCGCGGCTTTTTCGTCGTCGCCCAAAAACATATCCATCGTAGTGGTCCAGCAGATTAAGACTCGGCCTGGGGTGGTTTTATTCCCGGTCCCTGAAAATATTTTTCAAAATATTTTTGGAAAAACGGGAATAAGAACGGGGTGATCCGGGTTCTGGCAGGTACGTTCCCCCGATTATGACACGAAGGGGAAGACCAATTGCTGAATTCACAAGGAGGCACATCATGATCGACCGCAGGAATTTCCTCAAGCTGAGCGCCGTGGGCGGCGGCGCCGTATTCATGTCCGGCCTGTTCGGCGCCGCGCAGGCTGTCGGCACGGGCTATGACGATTTCTATTTTGTCCAGCTGTCGGACTCGCACTGGGGCTACAAGGGGCCGGCCAATCCGGATGCGCAGAACACCCTGCGCCAGGCGGTGGCGCATGTGAACGCGCTCGAAGTGCCGCCGGACTTCATCGTCTTCACCGGCGACCTGACGCACACCACCGACGACCCGGCCGAGCGCCGCCGCCGCATGACCGAGTTCAAGGAGATCGTCAGCGCGCTGAATGTAAAGACGGTCCACTTCCTGCCGGGCGAGCATGACGCCTCGCTGGACAATGGCGCGGCCTTCCAGGAGATGTTCGGCGCGACGCACTACAGCTTCGACCACAAGGGCGTGCACTTTATCGCCATCGACAACGTGTCCGATCCCGGCGCGCGTATCGGCGAGGCGCAGCTGGCGTGGCTGAAGGCGGACCTGGCCAAGCAGGCCAAGGATGCGCGCATCGTCGTGCTGACCCACCGTCCCCTGTTCGACCTGGCGCCCAAGTGGGATTGGGCCACGCGCGACGGCGCGCAGGCGATCGAGCTGCTGATGCCTTATCAGAATGTGACCGTGTTCTATGGCCATATCCACCAGGAGAACCACTACATGAGCGGCCATATTCCGCATCACGCGGCCAAGTCGCTGATCTTCCCGCTGCCCGCGCCAGGATCGCAGCAGGCGCGCACGCCGCTGCCTTACGATCCGCAGCAGCCGGGCAAAGGCCTGGGCTTCCGCGAGATCGAGGCGGAGCCGAAAGAGGCGTCTTACCAGCTGGTCGAATTCCCCGTTGTGAAAGGTTAAATCATGCAGATGTCAAAGCGACGCTTTCTGATGCTGGCGCCACTGTCCGTGGCGGCGCTGGCGCTGGCCAAGCCGGTGAAGAAAGAAAAGGTCATCAAGATCGAGGCGCGCAAGTTCCGTTTCGCGCCGAATATGATCGAGCTGAAAAAGGGCGAGGCGGTGGTGCTGGAACTGACGGCGGTCGATTTCCCGCATGGCTTCAGCGTGCCGGAACTGAAGGTGCGCGCCGATCTGGTGATGGGCAAGCCGGTGCAGGTGCGCCTGCAGCCGCAGGAAGAAGGGCAGTTCACCTTCTTGTGCGATAACTTCTGCGGCAGCGGTCACGAGGAGATGGCGGGCACCATCGTCGTTAAAGCCTAGTGTAAAAGTCCCGCATGTCGGCGGCCAGCTGCTGCGGGACTTCCAGCGGGATCATGTGGCCCGTGTTGTCGTACATGCGCAGATGGGCGTTGGGGAAGCGCGGGTGCATCTCGGGCAGGATGGCCGGGTCGACCAGCTTGTCCTCGTGGGCGCCGGCCAGCAGGACGGGGCAGGTGATCTCGTGCAGGCGGTCCATCACGTCGGGGCGGTTCATCGAGGCGCGGAACTGCGTCAGCAGCACGTCCTTGCCCAGGTCCAGCGCCATTTGCTGGATCAGGTCTATGGTCGGCTGGTCCTGGTGGTGGATGGGATGCAGCACCTCGCGTAGCCGCATGCTGGACAGGCCCGCATAGGCGGTGCGCTCCAGCATGGGGATGGTGCGGGTGCGGATATCGACTTCCTTGGGACTCAGGCCCTTGGCCGAACCGGCGATCAGCACCAGCGACTTGACGCGCTCGGGGTGGGCCAGCACAAACTCCAGCGCCATGTAGACGCCCAGCGAGAACGCCACGACATTGGCCTGCGGCGCGCAGTGGTCGGACATAATCCGCAGCATGTCCGGCCGGTCCTTGGCCTCATACAGCGGAACATAGTTGAATTCAACGCCACTGCCCAGCAACGGCGTCAGGCGGGACCACATGCGCTCATCGCATAGGGTCCCTGGGATAAAGTCTATTCTCATTGCTATTAAATCATTCGTGCTTCAAATTGATAGTCTGATGTCAGCCTGAGTGGGCGTTTAGAAGTGCGCTGAATTTCCCACATAAAGCAAACAATATCGACGCCGCTAATGTCGTAGTAACCACATGGAATGGCAACCCAGTTCTTGTTGCTCAAAGGTTGGCGTTTCGGCGGAAAATTGATGAATTCACCGCCGTCATATTTGAGGGGGAAATTCTTCCACGCAGCAGTACGCAGTGGATTGAACAGCTTATGCCTGCTTCCGATAAGAACAAAAAAGGCGGCGATGTTGGGAAAGCCCTGTTTGTATGATTGTAGTTTTTCCAAATCTCTTTCAATTTTCTCGATCGTTAACTTGTCGCCTGAGAGCAGAGTCTTTAGTTCAAAAATGCCCCAGTAGCCACCGCCGATGCGATGAACAAGCACGTCGGGAATAAGTCCTGCTGCCAGTGCTTTGTTTTGGGCAATTAAGTCTGGAGAGGGGAGGTGCGGCAGGAGCAGCTTTACCATGTGCTGCTGCACCAAGGCTTCTGCTTGATGACCGTGCTCATCTTGTCCAAGAAAGGCACTCTCAAGTGCAATTGCGTGCGAAAGCCCCTTGTTCAAGATCCACAATGGATTAAACAGAAAATGCGTGTATGGATCAGTCGGCATACCGCAATAGCGCGCTATCGACGGTCAGGAAATCCTCACTCACTCCGCTGTGTTGAGCAGCTTGCTGGCGGGATACGAAACCCCATATCGGTGACAGGTATGTATCGAAGCCAATCATCGCGTATGAGCCCTGTGGCGGATCGCCAAGCTCGGGCGGATAGTGCTCTATCAGCACCGAGCGCCTGGCGACTTCGTTTAGTCCTATTTTGGGATCATTCGGAATCGCTCCCTCCGACCTCAACTGTTTCACTGCAGCAGAAAAAATATTGCTCACAGCATTTGTCACGGAGGTCCCGTGATATCCAATCAGCTGTACACAGAGGAAGACCAGCCTGTTATTTTTGACTTGCGTGCGAAGAAAGCAGCACCCCGGCGAATTAAGACCCGGGAAAGAGAATCTTGGATAGTCCTTTGTGAATATTGCGGGTTCCAATAGCTGTTCCATACCGCGTCCTCCATGGAGAACCTTTATCTTACACCGCCATTGGCGCGGTTATCGGTGCATGGTGTTGATATCCCTCTAAAGAGAAGTCGGACGGCTCGACCTTTTCCAGCCATTCCGGCTCGTATTTGCCGGTCTTGGCGTAGTCCGGCACGCGGTCGGAAATGCGCAGCTGCGGGGCGGGGAAGGGCGTGCGGGTGAGCTGCTCCTGCACCATCTCCATGTGGTTCTCGTAGATGTGGGCGTCGCCGATGAAGTAGGTGAACCAGCGCGGCGTGTAGCCCGTCAGGCGGGCGACCAGGTGTAGCAGGGCTGCGCCTTCGGCCAGGTTGAAGGGCGTGCCGAGTCCCAGGTCGTTGCTGCGCACGTAGAGGATGAGCGAGATCTCGCGCGTCGTCGCGTTGGGGATGAACTGGTACAGCAGGTGGCAGGCCGGCAGGGCGACGGCGTCCAGATCGGCCGGATTCCAGCCGTGGAACAGGATGCGGCGGCTGCCGGGATTGCTCATGATCGTGTCCAGGCATTCGCGCAGCTGGTCGACAGCCTTGTAGAGCAGGACCTTCTTCACGCCTTCGTCTTCAATCGGCGCAACGATACGGAAGCCGTTGCGCTGGGCCAGTTCGATCTGCGCGGTCTGGTCGGCGGCGATGGCCTTGTAGGCGGGCCAGCTGCGCCACTGCACGCCGTATACGGGGCCGAGATCGTCCTCGCCCAGGCGGTAGGGGTTTTCCAGCCACTGCTTGTTTTCATTGGCGTTCTGGTCCCAGACCTTGCAGCCCAGTGCGCGGAAATCGGCCGCGCTGCGGGAGGCGCGCAGGAAGGCACACAGCTCGCCGACGACGGATTTGAAGGCGAGCTTCTTGGTCGTCACGGCGGGGAAGCCATCCTTTTGCAGGTCGATGCGCATCATCGCGCCGGGCACGCTCAGGGTACGGATGCCGGTGCGATTGTCCTGCCAGCTGCCCGTATCGAGCACGGTTTTGATCAGTTCCAGGTATTGCTGCATGCTTCAACTCTCCAACGTGGACCGTGGCGCACGGCCCGGCAAAGATGGTTATTTTATCAGGCGAAGGTGCGGATCAGCGTCCCGGCCCGCGTCCGCCGGGTTTGCGGGTGGAGGGCTTTGCAGCCGTTTTTGCCGCAGCCCTGGCGGTCGACTTTGCGCCACGGCCGCCTGCGACGACGACCGCGCCTTTCGGCGCCGAGAACGCCGAAGCGCCGCCGGCGCGCGCAGGTCCATTGCCTGCACCGGGACGTCCGCCGCCGGCTGCTGCTTTTCCGCCCACTGGGCCGGTGAAGGGACGCTTCTTCTTGCCAGCTGCGGCGTCGGCGGCTTTGCTGGCTTTGTCGGCGGCTGTCTTCGACGTGACTTTGCCGGACGAGGTTTCCGGGACGCGGTGATCGGCCTCGAAGCCAGCTTCTTCCTCGCGCCGGATCGCCTGGCCGGTCAGTTTTTCAATGGCGGCCAGCAGGTCGACTTCGTCGGCGCAGACCAGCGAAATCGCTTCGCCCTGCGCGCCAGCGCGTCCCGTGCGGCCGATGCGGTGCACATAATCTTCCGCCACCGTGGGCAGGTCGAAGTTGACCACCAGCGGCAGGCCTTCGATATCGAGCCCGCGCGCGGCCACGTCTGTCGCGACCAGAATCTGCACCTGCGCCGTCTTGAAGCGGTCCAGCGCGCGCAGGCGCGCGTGCTGCGCCTTGTCGCCGTGGATGGCTTCGGCCGAGACGCCTTCTTCCTGCAGCATCTGCACCAGCTGGTCGACGCCTTTACGCGTTTTGACGAAAACCAGGGTCTGGCCCCAGCGATGCTTCTTCCGCAGGTGGAGGAACAGGTCCGGCTTGTTTTTCTTGTCAGTGGTGATCAGCCACTGCCTGACGGTTTTGCTGGCCGTGTTCTGCGGGCTGACCTGAATCGACACGGGGTCGTTCAGCAGCGTCTTCGCCATCGTGCGGATCGCGTCGGAGAAAGTAGCGGAGAACAGCAAGGTCTGGCGCTTTTCCGGCAATGCGGCAAAGAAGATATCGAGTTCGCGCTCAAAGCCCAGATCCAGCATGCGGTCCGCCTCGTCCAGCACCAGCGTTTGCAGGGCGTTGAAATTGAGCGCGCCCTGGTCGAGCAGGTCGAGCAGACGGCCCGGCGTGGCCACCAATACGTCCAGACCCTTGCGCAGCTTGCTGATCTGCGGTTCGATCGGCACGCCGCCATAGGCTACGGAAGAGCGCAGCGGCAGATTGCCGCCATAGTTGCGGAAGCTGTCGGACACCTGTTCGGCCAGTTCACGCGTTGGGACCAGCACCAGGCAGCGCACGGACTGCGGCGCGGTGACGCCGTCCAGGGTCAGTCGCTGCAGGATGGGCAGGGCAAAGCCCGCCGTCTTGCCGGTGCCCGTTTGAGCGGCGGCCATCAGGTCGCGGCCCGCCAGTACAGCGGGGATGGCCTGCTTTTGCACAGGCGTCGGTTGTTGGTAGCCCAGCGTCTCCAGCGTGCGCTGGATTGGGTCGATCAGGCCAAGGGATTGAAATGTCATCGTTTAAAGCTGAATTTAAAGCTGCATTTAAAGCTGATTGGTTGCGGACATGGCGTCGCACCACAAGGTAAGAATTTCGCGCACACGCTGGTCCGGCATGTTGAACAGGTTGTCGCCAACGTACAGCTCCGCCACGCTGCGGTTGGGCAGGGCGGCATGACCGGCGCCGTTGAACAGCCAGACACCGTGCTGCTCCGCGATGCGGTTGCGAATTTCGGTGGCGCGCTCGCGGCTCACGGGCATATGCAGATGCAGCATATTGGCCTGCGGCGCGGCGGGATTGGGCGTCAGCTGCGGATAGTCGCGCAGCACGTCGTACAGCCACACGGTGCGGCGATAGTAGTCCGGCATGGCGGTAAGGCGGGCGTCGAACTGCATCGCGGCAGCCACCACGTAGGGCGTGCGCTGATAGGTGTTGCCGCCCTGGCGGCGGAACCATTCGGTCGCCTTGGCGACAAATTCACGGCTGCCGGCCAGCATCGCGCCGGCCATGCCGCCTATGCCCTTGTACAGCGAAATGTAGACGGAATCGAATCCGGCGGCGATCTCGCGCACGGGGCGGCCAAAGGCGGCGGCAGTCTCCCACACGCGCGCTCCGTCCATGTGCAGGTGGATCGCCTGCTCGCGGCAGTAGGCCTTGATGGCGTCCAGCTCTTCCCACGATGGACATTGGCCGCCGATCTCGCGCATCGGCAGCTCCAGGGTCGCCGCGCCAAGTTTGTCGGGGATGCCTTTCAGCTCGTCCAGTGTCCATGGGCGGTGCTGGTCGCCGATCTGCAACGCGTGGAAGTGGTCGAACAGCTGATGGTTGCCCCGTTCATGGCGCAGGATATGCGAAGTCGGATGCAGCGCCACCAGCTTGCTGCCGCGTTCCATGCAGGCGATGCGCAGGGCTGTCGCCTGCGTCATGGTGCCGGTGATGCAGAATACGGCCGCCTCCATGCCCAGCAAATCCGCCACCTTCTGCTCGAACTCCTGAATCAGCGCGCCGCTGCCGTAGGTGTCGTGCGCGACGTTATGCGCTTCGCACCACGCGGCCATGGCCGCAAAGGCCTGCGCCGGCGTCGAAGGGCGATGGCCGGGGAGGAAGGTGTGGCAGCTCTGGCGCAGTTCGGCGTCGGTCATGGTGGGCTCGCGGAGTTTAATGCGTCACTTGAACGTTGTGGAACTGGAGCGCGGCCAGGTTGGCGTACACGCCGCCCAATGCCACCAGCGAGGCGTGGGTGCCGGTTTCCACGATGCGGCCATCTTCCATCACGATGATGCGGTCGGCGCGCTGCACGGTCGCCAGGCGGTGGGCGATGATGACGGTGGTGCGGCCGACCATGGCCGCTTCCAGCGCGGACTGCACCAGGCGTTCCGATTCCGCGTCCAGCGCGCTTGTGGCTTCGTCCAGCAGCAGCAGCGGCGGATTCTTGAGCAGGGCGCGGGCGATGGCGATGCGCTGGCGCTGGCCGCCGGACAGGCGCACGCCGCGCTCGCCGAGGAAGGACTGGTAGCCCTGCGGCAGGCGCTCGATGAATTCGTGGGCGGCGGCCAGTTTGGCGGCCTGGATCACTTCCGCGTCGGTGGCGCCGGCGCGGCCGTAGCGGATATTTTCCATCGCGTCGGCGGAGAAGATCACCGTATCCTGCGGCACGATGCCGATGGCGTCACGCAGGGTATGCAGGTCAAGCTGGGTAATGTCCACGCCATCGAGCTTGATGCTGCCGCTCTGCGGATCATAGAAGCGCAGGAACAGCTGGAACAGGGTGGTCTTGCCCGCGCCGGACGGGCCGACGACGGCCACCGTTTCGCCAGGCTTGATGTCGAGCGTGAGGTGGCCCAGCGCCGCAGTGTCCGGGCGCGATGGGTAGCTGAAAGTGATGTCGCTCAGGCTCAGCGCCGCGCCATTGGCCGCGCGCGGCGGCAGGGCCAGCGGCTGGGCAGGGGACTGGATGTCGGAACGGGCGGACAGCAGCTCAAGCAGACGTTCGGTGGCGCCGGCGGCGCGCTGCGCCTCGCCCATCACTTCCGACAGCGCGCCAATGGCGCCCGCAACGATGGAGGCGTAGAGGATGAACTGGCCCAGATCTCCGCCCGTCATCGAGCCTTCCAGCACGGCGTGCGCACCCAGCCACAGCACGAAGACGATGGTGCCGAACACCAGCACGATGGCGATCATGGTCAGCAGGGCGCGGGCACGGATACGGTTCATGGCCGTGGTGAAGGCGCTTTCCACCGAAGCGCCGAAGCGCGATGCTTCGATCTTCTCGTGGGTGAAGGCCTGCACCGTGGGCATGGCGTTCAGGATTTCTCCCGCCATGGCGGAGGCGTCGGCGATGCGGTCCTGCGAATCGCGCGAGAGCTTGCGCACGCGGCGGCCGAACATCACGATCGGCAGCACGGTCAGGATCAGCAGGCCGATGATGATGGAGGAGAGCTTGGGACTGGTCACGAACAGCATCACCAGGCCACCCAGGAACAGCAGCACATTACGCAGCGCCATGGAGATGCTGGTGCCGACGACGGACTGGATCAGCGTCGTATCGGTGGTCAGGCGCGACAGCACTTCACCGCTTTGTGTGGTTTCGAAGAATTCGGGGCTTTGGGTGACAACGTGGCTGTACACGGCGCTGCGGATATCGGCCGTCACGCGCTCGCCCAGCCAGGACACGGTGTAGAAGCGCGCCGCCGTCGCCAGCGCCAGGATGGCGGCCACGCCGAACAGGGCCAGGAATACGAGATCCACGTGCTTGATGCTTTTGGTGCCGGAGCCGCCGAAGCCCAGGTCGATCATCTGCTTGAACGCGGCTGGAATGGCCAGCGTGGCGCAGGCGGCCACCACCAGCGCTACGCCGGCCATGGCGAACTGGCGTTTGTAGGGCTTGAGGAAGGGCGCCAGGCCGCGCAGGGCGCCGAGCTTTCCCTTGCGGCTTTCCTTGGCGTCGTTGGCGGCTGCGGTGGATGGTTGGCTGACGGTGGTGCTGTTGCTCATCGTGTTCGTTGTGTTCATTGGTCTTCTGTTCTTACAGCTTGATGGGACGGAAATAGCCCGTCATCTCCAAATAGGCGCGTCCCGCCGGCGTGCCACCGCGGCTCAGCGTCACCGCACCTTCCCAATACACCGCGCCGGTCGAGCGGCGCGAATCGAGTTCCTGGTCGTCCTGCAGGGGCACGATCTGCCATACGGTGCTGCCGGTGGTGAGCAGGGTGGCGACGGGATACTCGGCATTGGTGCGGGGCGAACGCCACCGCCGTTGCGGGGCAAAGCTGACCTGCTCCGGCGCGTACTGCGTGATGCGGCCGGATGCATCGCGCCATGTCGCGTGCGCCCATAGTTTATCACCTGTGGCGCTCCTGATCTGGAATGCCATCAGGGCGCCGCCGTCATTCAGGTTGGCGCCGACCCAATCCCAGCCGCTGGCGGCGGGATCGAGGGCTTCGCTGGACCATTCGTGATCGAGCCAGCTGGCTCCGGTGACGACGGCAGGCTTGCCGGCGCGGGTGATGGTGCCGCTGGTTTTGAGCTGCGGTTCGCTGTAGTAGTAGCTGGCCTGGGCGGGATTCGGGCCTTTGCGCGAGTAGCCGTTTTCGCCCTCCAGCAGGACGGGCTGGGATGGCGTCAGCGACAGGTCCATGGCGAAGCCGGCGGCGTCGACGTGGATGCGGTAGTTGCCGTCTTCAGAACGAGTCATGCGCCAGTCGTCCAGTTTGACGTCGGTGTTGCCCGTTTTGGCGTAGGCCAGGCCGAAGCCTTCGCGGGCGGTGCGCTGGTCGTGCAGCAGCTTGCCGTTGGCGGGATCGGACAGGGCGACGTGGGCGACCACCAGCTGGGTTGGTGCGAAGTGGCTTGGGTTGGCGCGGTCGTGGGTGGTGGCGCTGCGGAAGAATGTGACCTGGAAGCCGAGCGGCTTGCCGTCGGGCGTATTGAGCCAGCCGGTGACGTACCACCATTCCGTTTTGAATTCGGAATGGGCGCCGAAGTCGGATGGGAAGCGCAGCGATGCTCCCGCCGGCAGCGGGACGACTGGCGCGAACGTGGGCGCGGCCTCGCTCTGGAGGGATATCGCGAGCATGAAAGCGGTGAGAAGGAGGGCGATCAATCTGCGCATCACCAATCCTCCCTGACGGCGCGTATCGGCCCACCGGACAGCGCCTGCCGGCCCGCCAGCAAGGCCGTGATTGCGGCAGCGGCCAGCAGCAGCGCGGCCACGGCGGCCAACAGCGGCCATGGCAGATGCAGCTGCATGGTCCAGTGGAAGGATTGCGGATTGACCTTGAAGACCAGCACCAGGCTGATGATCCAACCCAGCGCAAAGCCGGTGACGATGCCCAGCCCCGTCAGCGAGCCGCCTTCGATGGCGAGGATGGACAGAATCTGCCGCCGCGTCACGCCTACATGGCGCAGCATGCCGAATTCGCGCGAGCGCGCGAGCGTCTGCGCGGAGAAGGTGGCCGCCACGCCGAACAGGCCAATAACGATGGCGATGACCTCCAGCAGATAGGTGATGGCGAAGCTGCGGTCGAAAATCCTCATGCTCAGGGCGCGGATTTCGGTGGGAGCGCTGGTTTCCAGCGTGGCGCCGAAGGGCAGCTGTTTTAGAAGCTTTTCCACGTCGGCGACGGAAGCGCCGGGCTTCATCCACAGCGCGACGTTGCTGGCGTCGCCGTCGCCCGTGATGGCGCGGTAGTCGGACAGGCGGATCTGAATCGAGCCGGTTGGCCGTGCGTAGTCCAGCCACACGCCTGCGACCTGGAATTCGCGCATCTGCCCGGCCAATGGCAGGCGGATATGCTGGCCGATCTTCATGCCGTACAAGTCCACCATTGCCTCGGAAATCCATGCGGGAGGCGGGCCGCCGGGCACTGGCGGGGCCGAGGCGCCGACGATGGCCAGCGTTTTGTCGGGATGCGCGGCGTCGATGGAGCGCGCCATCAGCGCCACATTGGGCCGGTCCGGCGCCAAGGAGACGGAGCGCACGCGCAGGAAGTCGGCGCTGGCCACGCCCGGTAGCGCGGTAATGGCGTCCTGCTGCTGCGGACGCAGGCCCGCCGTCGCACCGCCGATGGCCGAGCTGACATACAGATCGGCGGGCAGAATATGCTGCAGCCAGTCGTCCAGCGACACGCGGAAGCTGGCAACCATGATCGCCATCGCCACCATCAGGCTGAAGCTGGAGAGCACGCCGCCCAGCGCGATACCCGCTTGGCTAGAGGCATTGGCCAGCCGCGCCAGCGTCAGCGTGACGACGGCGGACGCGCCGGGACGGTGCGCCGTGGCCCTGGTCCAGCGCCGGTGCGCGGCGGTGAAGGCCAGGGCCGCCAGGCGCGGCATGAGGGCGATGGCGCCGATCAGCAGCAGGGCAATGGAGAGGTAGCCCAGCAAGGGCAGCTCGAACACGGGCGGCGCCTGCGTCAGCAGCGCGGCGACCAACAGGCAGGCGAAAGCGGGCCAGGGTTTGGACAGGCGGGCCATGGCCGCTTCCTCGGTGCCGGATTTGAGGGCGACGGCGGGCCGGGCGCGCGCTGCTTCCAGCGCCGGTGCTGCGCAGCCCAGCAAGGCGACGGCCACGCCCAGCGCGAAGTAGATGGCGGCGGCCAGCGGCGCAAATTGCACCTGCGGACGCACGCCGGAGAACAGGCCCGCGCCAAGATCGCCGCCAAAGAAGTGCAGGGCCAGCGCCGCCATGCCGTAACCGGCCGCGATGCCGATGGCGGATCCGGCCACGCCCAGGCACAGGCCTTCCAGCAGGATTTGACGCAGCAGGTGACGGCGGTCCAGTCCCAGCACGCGCAGCAGGGCAAACTGGCTGCGGCGACGGATCACGGACAGGGCCTGCGTGGAAAATACGAGGAATGCGCCCGTAAACAGCGCCACCAGCGCCAGAACGGTGAGGTTGACGCGGTAGGCGCGGCTGATGCCCTGGTTGCGGCTGTTCTGGTCCTCGTCGTTGGGCTGGCCGATGCGGAAGCGGCCGGGATATTCCCGTTCCAGGTCCTGCGCCAGCCGGGCCTTGAACGCTTCGCGGTTAACGCCGTCGCGCAGCTTGATGTCGATGCGGGAGAGCTGGCCAAGCTTGTTAAAGCGCCATTGCGCCGCGCCGATGTCCATCACGCCGATGCGTTGTCCCGCGCGGGCGCGCTGGAGCGAGCCTGCCACCCGCAGGTGCAGCACGTCGACACCAGCCTGCAAGGCCACCGTGCCACCGGTCGGCAGCTTGAACCACTCCAGTGCGGCGGGTGAGAGAAAGATGGCGTCGTCGGCCAGCGTGTCGGCGATATTGCCGTCTTCCGGTACGCCGATCAGGTCCGGCGAAATGAATCCGGCGCGGAAGGCGTCGATGCCAATGACCTTGAGCGCCGTGCGCTGGCCGGGAACGGAGGCTTCGAATTCCAGCACGGGCGAGGCCACGGCCACGCCGTCGCGCTGCGCCAGGACCGGGTAAATCGCCTCGTCAAAGAAGGCTTCAGTGCCGCTGACCTGCACGTCGGCCACGCCGGCCAGGCCCTTGATCGCGGCGGAGAATTCGTTGAAGGCGGCGGCGTTGATCAGGTGGATGGCGAAGCCCAGCGAAATGCCGACGGCGATGGCGGCAACGGCCACCAGCGCCCGCACGGGATGCGCACGCCACTCGCCCAGCAGCAGCCAGCGCGACAGGCGACGCATCGAGGCAGGCATGCCTGTCATTATTTGGGACACTCCATCGCCAGCGTATCGGCGGCACGGGCAGCCTTCTGGCGGGCGCGGTCGGCGGTCTGCATGGACGCGTTGCGGACGTCATCGTCGGCCCATTTTTTGCTCAGCGCGAGTTTGGCGCATCGCTTGCGTTGGGCGGTGGCGGCGCGCGCGGCCTGGGCGGCCTCTCGGTCCTCTTTCGCTTCGCGCTTGTGGCGGGCTTTTTCCAGCGCGTCGGCCTGGCTTTTCTGGCGCTGCAGTTCGGTGGCGGCCGCGGGATCGCGCGCAGGCGCGGAGGGCGCGTCAAGGGTGGCGGCTGCGGCGCCGGCGGCGCAGGGCGTCTGGGTGTATGTCACCTTGCCATCGGCGGTGCATTTGTAAATGGGGTCCGCGTGCGCGGCGACGGAGAGCACGGTCAACATTGCAAGCATCAGGGCTGCTTTCATGATCCGGTCCTTACAGGATTTTACCGGGGTTCATGATACCCAGCGGGTCCAGCGCCGCTTTGATGGCCCGCATCATATTCAGCTCAACGGGAGATTTGTAGCGCGTCAGCTCGTCGCGCTTCAGGGCGCCGATGCCATGTTCGGCCGAGATCGAGCCGCCGAAAGCGTCCACGCTGTCGTGCACCACGCGGTTGACGGCCGCCTGGTTGGCGATGAAGTCGTCGTGGGAGACACCGTCCGGCGGCGCCACGTTGAAATGCAGGTTGCCGTCGCCCAGATGGCCGAAGCAGACCAGCTGGCAGCCGGGGAAGGCGCCGTCCAGCAGCGGGGCGGTGGCGGCGATAAAGTCCGGGATGCTGGAAACGGGCAGGGAGATATCGTGCTTGATGTTCTTGCCCGCCGCCTGCTGCGCCAGCGGGATATGCTCGCGCAGCTGCCACAATCCGGCCGATTGCGCCACGGACGACGACACCACCGCATCGGCGACGATGCCATCTTCCAGCGCGGCGCCGATGCCGCTTTCGAGCAGGGCCACGGCATGCTGCTCCGATTCGCTGCTCGACAGTTCCAGCAGCACGTACTGCGCGTGCGCGCCCAGGTCGGCGAACGGTTTGGGCAATTGCGGGAAGTGGCGCTGCACCAGCTGCATGCAGAACTGCGACATCAGCTCGAAGCCCGTCAGGGTGGCGCCGCAGCGGTCCTGCATCAGCGTCAGCAAACGCAGGGCGTGAGCGGGCGATTCCAGCGCCGCCAGCGCCGTGATGGCCGCTTTCGGCTGCGGATACAGCTTCAGCACCGCGCCCGTGATCACGCCCAGCGTGCCTTCCGCGCCGATGAACAGGTCGCGCAGATCGTAGCCCGTATTATCCTTGCGCAGCCCGCGCAAGCCGCTCCAGATCTCGCCCTGCGGCGTGACCACTTCCAGGCCCAGGCACAGTTCGCGGGTATTCCCGTAACGGAGCACTGCCGTACCGCCCGCGTTGGTGGAGAGATTGCCGCCGATGCTGCAGCTGCCTTCCGCCGCCAGCGACAGCGGGAACAGGCAGCCCTCGGCGGCCGCCGCTTCCTGGATCTGCTGCAGGATGCAGCCCGCGTCCACGGTCATGGTGCGATTGACGGCATCGACCTTGCGGATCTTGTTGAGACGCGAAAGCGAGAGCACGACTTCCACGCCGCTGGCATCGGGCACGCTGCCCAGCACCAGTCCCGTGCCGCCGCCCTGCGGCACCAGCGCCACGCGCCACTGCGCGCAGGCCTGCACCAGCTGCGCCACCTGTTCCACCGAGCCGGGACGCAGCACAGCCAGCGCCTTGCCGGTAAAACGTTTGCGCCAGTCGGTGAGGTAGGGCGCCTTGTCGGCGTCGGAAGTCAGCACATAGGCGTCGCCGGCTATCTCGCGGCAACGCTGCAGAAACGCGTCCATCATTGGGTCGAATGCACCTTCACCTTGTCCAGCAATTCCTTGGCCATCTTCTTCGCGGCCTTTTTATACGGACGCAGATAGAGCAGGGCGCAGACGAAGTAGATGCAGACGATGATGGCCTCGCCCCAGCCCAGCCAGGCGGACAACTGGCCCTTGTCGCTCCAGCCGCGCACCACGCCTTCGGTGAAGTAGAGCAGGATCATCATCGAGGTCCACTGCAAGGTGTAGGCGTCGCGTTTGAACACGCCCAGCAGGGGGATCAGCAGCGGCGCCGCCTTCAGCACCAGCCAGGAGCCGCCGGGATGCAGCGGCGCCAGCACCATCTCCCACAGCACGCACCAGACAATCAGCAGTACCAGGCTGCCCATCGCGCCCCAGTGAAAATATTTGTGCATACCGGTTTCCATGCTCATTTCCTCACTCTGCCCTCAGTTTGACGGCCGTTTCGGCCAGGCGGCGGCCCAGCGCGACGGCCAGGCGCTTTTCCTCATCGGTGATGGCCTTCTGGCCGTCGAGTCCCGACCAGTGGCTGGCGCCATAAGGCGTGCCGCCGCTGGCGGTGGTCATCAGTTCCGGCTGCGTGTAGGGCAGGCCGAGCACCACCATCCCATGGTGCAGCAGGGGGATCATCATCGTCAACAGGGTCGATTCCTGCCCGCCGTGCAAGCTGCCGGTCGAGGTAAACACGCAGGCCGGCTTGCCCGCCAGCGTGCCAGACAACCACTGCGACGAGGTGCCATCCCAGAAGTACTTCATGGCCGAGGCCATATTGCCGAAGCGGGTGGGCGAGCCGACGGCGATGCCGTGGCACTCCTGCAGATCGTCCAGTTCAACGTAGGGCGCGCCGTCCGCCGGCACGTCCGGCGCGGTCGCTTCCGTCACGGTAGACACGGCTGGCACGGTGCGCAGGCGGGCATCGCAGCCCGGCACGCTCTCCACGCCTTGCGCAATCAGCTCGGCCAGTTTGCGGGTGGCGCCATGACGCGAATAAAACAAAACGAGAATAATCAGATTGGATGGGTTCATCAGCGGTATTATAGGGCGCTTTAAAGAATGTCACTCTTGTGACTAAAATAACGGCTACATGGTTTCAAAATTAATACAACCCATCGCTGAACAAGTCGCGCGCGCCTGCCACGAGGGCGTGCAGACCGTGCGTTCCCTGTCCTGGCGCGAGATCCGCGACCTGATGCTGTTCGCGCGGCGGCGCCTGAAGGAAGAGAGCCTGCCACAAGTGGCGGGCAGCCTGACCTTCACCACCGTGTTCGCGCTGGTGCCGCTGCTGACCATCGCGCTGGCGATCTTCACCACCTTCCCGATGTTCAATACCTTCCGCAAATCGCTGGAAGCTTATTTTATCCAAAGCGTGATGCCGAAGGAGATATCGAACACGATTCTCAATTATCTGACCACATTCGCCGCCAAGGCCACGCGGCTGTCGGCGGTCGGTGCGGTGGCGCTGCTGGGCACCTCGGCCGCCATGATGAACATGATCGAACGCGTGTTCGACCGCATCTGGCGCGTGCGCCGCGAGCGGAGCTGGGTTCGCCGCCTGCTCGTGTACTGGGCCATTATCTCGCTTGGTCCGCTGATGGTGGGCGTGTCGCTGACCCTGTCCTCGAATGTGTTCATGGCCACCAATAACCTGCTGGGCGAGCTGCCGGTGCTGGCGGCGCTGATCTATACGGTACTGTCGCTGGGCCTGACCACGGTCGGCTTTACGCTGCTGTACGCGACGGTGCCCAACCGCGACGTGGACTGGCGCGACGCGGCCTGGGGCGGACTGGTGGCGGGCCTGGCCTTTGAGGTGGCCAAGCGGGGCTTTGCCATCTATATCACGCACTTCCCCGCGTATTCCAAGATTTATGGCGCGCTGGCGGCGCTGCCCCTGTTCCTGTTGTGGGTGTATGTGTCGTGGATGATCACCCTGGTGGGCGCCTTGCTGGTGGCGGCGCTGCCGGTGGTGAAGTACGAGCGCTGGTGGCACGAGGCGGTGCCGGGCGGCGAGTTTGTCGACGCCATGGCGCTCCTGCGCGTGCTGCATATCGCCTGCGTGACGGGCGATACGGCGCTGGTCAGCGCCGGTAGTATCCGCGCCCGCACGCGGCTGGGCTTTGACGAGATGGATGTGCTGCTGGAGAAGATGCAGGCGGCCGGCTGGGTTGGGCGGGTGAAGGTCGAGGCGCCGCCCCGCGTCCAACTGGGCAAGCGCGAGTCGGAAGGCAGCGACAACTGGGTACTGCTGGCCAACGTGGACAAGCTGACCCTGGCCGAGGTCTATCGCCTGTTCGTCTTCGGCGGCATGCCGGTCAACGCGGGCATCGCGTCCGACACGGGCGACGAGCGCGATGTGCAGATCGCCCAAGAAGCCGCCGCCCTGGCGCGGGAAGTGGAAACCGCCGTCGAGGGTGGCCTGGGCAAGACCCTGGCCGAGCACTTCGGCCCCATCGACGCGCGCTGAAGTGCTGGCTGGCTTGCTGCTGCTTACCGGACGGCGACTGCGCCGACGGCGCGGACAAAGCTGAACAGCGCATCGAGCACGGCGTCCGGCTGCTCCGACATCATCGAGTGGCCGCTGTCGACCGTCGCCACCTTGCAGTGGGCGATGGTGGACGTCAGCAGTTTGGCCGAGCGGGGTGGCGTCATCATGTCGCGCGCGCCGAAGATGAACAGGGTGGGGCAGCGCACCGCCTGCGCGGCCTGTTCACCATTGGCATAGGCGTTACAGGCCGCGAAATCCGTGTGGAATACGAGGTCCGGATTGATTTGCGAGATGCGCTGCATCAGCCGCCGCGCGCCGCCCATCGTGTAGAAGCCGGGACCGGGGCAGGACGGCTTTTGCGCCAGCGTGGAGTGCGACCAGATATTCACCATGTCGATGGCCGCCTGCTCGTCGCTGCGGGAGGTTTCCAGCAGCGCGTCGGACACCTTCATCGGCCAGGTGCAGCCCAGCAGACCCAGATGCGAAACCCGCTGCGGTGCGCGGTACGCCGCTTCCAGCGCAATCAGCGATCCCATGCTGTGGCCGAACAGGGCCGCGCTCTGCACGCCCGCCGCGTCGAGCAGGGCGTGCAGCCAGTCCGCCAGCGCCTCCACGCTGGTCTTGGCCGCGCCCTGGCTGCGGCCATGTCCCGGCAGGTCGACGGCCAGCACGTTGTAGCCGTGATGAGCAAAGTAGCGGGTCTGCAGAATCCACACCGAATGATCGTTCTGCGCGCCGTGAGTGAACACGGCCGTGGGCTGAGATGGATTGAACGGCTTGCCGCCCGTGTAGCAATAGGCCTGTACGCCTTCCACAGTCAGCAGCATTTCAGGCTCCCTTCTGCGACAGTTTGAGGCAGCGCGCCAGGTCTTCGATCAGGTCGTCGGCGTCTTCCAGGCCGACGGACAGGCGCATCGTACCTTCCGCGATACCCGCCGCAGCCAGCTGCTCGGCCGGTACGCGGAAGTGCGTGGTCGAAGCGGGGTGGATCGCCAGTGACTTGGCGTCGCCCACGTTGGCCAGATGGGAAAACACTTTCAGGCCGTCGACAAAGCGCCGTCCGGCAGCGCGGTCGCCCTTCAGGTTAAACGAGAGTACGGCGCCGCAGCCCTTTGGCAGCAAGGTCTTCGCCAGCGCATGGTCCGGATGGCTGGACAGTTCGGGATAGGACACCGATTCCACCGCCGCGTGCGAGGCGAGGAATTCCGCCACCTTGCGCGTGTTGGTAACGTGGCGTTCCATGCGCAGGCTGAGCGTCTCCACGCCCTGCAGGATGGCGAAGGCGTTATGTGGACTCATGACGGCGCCGAAGTCGCGCAGGCCCTCGCGCCGCGCGCGCAGGGCAAAGGCGGCTGTCGTCGATTCTTCCGCAAACACCATGCCGTGGAAGCCTTCATACGGCTCGCACAGCTCGGCGAAATGGCCCGTCTTGTCGTAAGCCGCCTGCCAGTCGAAAGTGCCGCCGTCCACCAGCAGGCCGCCCATGGCCGTGCCGTGCCCGCAGAGGAACTTGGTGGCGGAATGGAAGACCAGGTCCGCGCCCAGTTCAAACGGCTGCATCAGGTAAGGCGTGGTGAAGGTCGAATCCACCATTAGTGGGAGGTGGTGTTCATGTGCGAGCGCAGCAATGGCGGGAATATTGAGCACATCGAGTCCCGGATTGCCCAGCGTTTCGCCGAACAACACCTTGGTGTTGGGCCGGATGGCGGCGCGCCAGGCGTCCAGATCGCGCGGATCGACGAAGGTGGTTTCGATACCGAAGCGCTTGAGCGTGTACGACAGCAGATTGTGCGAGCCGCCGTACAGCGCGCGTGAGGCGACGATGTGCGAGCCCGCGCCGGCGATGGTCGCCAGTCCCAGATGCATGGCCGCCTGTCCGCTGGCGGTGGCGATGCCCGTCACGCCGCCTTCCAGCGCCGCGATGCGTTCCTCCAGCACGGCATTGGTCGGATTGGAGACGCGCGAATACACATGGCCTGCGCGCTCCATATTGAACAGCGCCGCCGCATGGTCGGAATCGCGGAAGGCAAAGGCCGAGGTGAAGTGGATAGGCGTGGCGCGCGCGCCGGTGGCGGGATCGGGTGCCGCGCCCGCGTGCAGCGACAGGGTGTCGAAACCGTGGTAGTGAGGACCGCTCATGGTGTCTCGTGGCTGTGATTGGACTGGGGCGATCCTAACCCGAATCGTGCCCGAGCAACAGGGGTAAAAAATGTTGCGTTTTGATTATTCGCGGTGCTGGATTTTTTAGTGGGCTTAGGCTACATTCGCTATAAGGCTAAAACAACTATTCACGAGCCCCATATCTTCGATCAGCGGACAGGACGGCCCAAAATGAAAGTCTCCGAAATTCTTCAGGTTAAAGGCAATATCCTTTACACCATCACGCCCGACCAGCCACTGGTGGACGCTGCCAACACCATGGCCGAGAAAGACATCGGCTCGCTGGTGGTGATGGAATATGGCGATCTGGTTGGCATGCTGACCTTCCGCGAAGTGCTGAAGGCCGCCCACAAGAATAACGGTTCCCTCGGCACCGGCACCGTGCGCAAGCACATGGACGACCACCCGATCACCGTGACGCCGGATACCGACGTGAATGAAGTGCGGCGCATCATGCTGGAAAAGCATGCGCGTTACCTGCCGGTGATGAACGCTAAAACCATCCTCGGCGTGATCTCGTTCTACGACGTGGCGCGCGCCGTGCTGGAAGCGCAGAGCTTCGAGAATCGCATGCTGAAAGCTTACATTCGCGACTGGCCGGCGGAAACGGCGGACGAGGCGACGGACTGATTTTTCAACCCGTATAAACAAAAAACGCTACCAGGGGTTGGCTAAACCCCGGTAGCGTTTTTTTATTCAAGCCACTCAGGCCGCGCCGGCCATGGCGTCGTTACTGAGCCAGCTGCCCAGCGCCTGCGCCGTCATCGGCCGGGCGAAGAGGAAGCCCTGGGCCAGCGGGCAGCCCAGCGCCTGCAGGATCTGCGCCTGGCGCTCGTCTTCCACGCCTTCCGCGATCACGTTCAGGCCCAGGTTGCGGCCCAGCTGGATCACCATCTCGGCGATGCTGCTGCCGCGGGCGGAGCCGGTGATTTCGGTGACAAAGGCGCGGTCGATCTTCAAGCGGTCGATCTGCAGGCGCTGCAGGTAGGACAGCGACGAGAAGCCGGTGCCGAAATCGTCGATGGCGATGCTGACGCCCGTCTGCTTGATCTGGCCCAGCATCTTGATCAGCAGGTCCGGCTCTTCCATCGCCATGGATTCCGTGATTTCCAGCTCCACGAATTCGGGCGGCGCGCCCGTTTCCTCCAGCGCCTTGCGCAGCATGTCGAGGAAGTGTGGATGGCGGAACTGCACCTGCGAGACGTTAATCGACATCATGAAGTTGTCATGTCCGGCGGCGCGCAGGGCCACCAGCTCGCGGCAGGCGGTGCGCATCACCCATTCGCCCATGTCGATGATCAGGCCCGAATATTCGGCGATGGGAATGAAGCGGTCGGGCGAGACGAACTTGCCGTCCGGCGTCTGCCAGCGCAGCAGGGCTTCGGCGCCGACGGGGCGGCGCGTGGCCAGGTCGATCTGCGGCTGGTACACGACGAACAGCTGGTTCTGGCTGAAGCCCGTGCGCAGCGCATACATCATGCGCACGCGCTCGCGGATCTCCACGCCCATCGAGCGCGAGAAGTAGAAGTGGCCGGAGCGCTGCTGCGACTTGGCGCGCTTGAGGGCGATGTCGGCGTCCTTCAGCGCGTCGGCGCCGCTGCCTTCGTGCTCGCCCAGGCGCACCAGGCCCAGGGTGGCGGACAGCTGCACGTCCTGGCCGTCGATATTGAACGGGGTCTGGAACAGGGCCAGGATGGCCGCTGGATTCACCTGTGACGAATCGCCCAGCACGCAGAAAATGTCGCCGCCGATGCGGGCCACCGTCAGCTGGGTGCCCAGGCGCGATTGCAGGCGGGCGGCGACGGCGATCAGCAGCATGTCGCCGAACTGGTGGCCCAGGGCGTCGTTGGTTTCGGCGAAGTGGTCCAGGTCAACCAGGGACAAGGTCGCCTCGTCGCGCGCGGGGCCGGCGATGGTGGCGTCGAGGATCTCGATCAGGCGCGTGCGGTTGGGCAGCTTGGACAGCTGGTCGTAGAAGGCCGCATTGTGCAGATGGCTGACCAGTTCCACATTGTCCAGGCCCACGGCCACGTTGCTGCAGAAGACTTCCAGCAGGCGCTCGTCGATCTCGGTGGGCGCGCGCTTGACGTCCATGAAGGCGACGAAGTCGCGGCTCGCCTTGCCGGCGAAGTAGAGCGTCACATAGTCGGCGCCGTAGACGTTGCGGCGCTGGGCCAGGGTCAGCTCCATCGCCTCGTGCACGCGCGGGTCTTTTTTATCGCACAGGATCAGATTGTCCAGGTGGTGGTAGGCGCCGGCGGTGGCCATCACCATCAGCTCGTGGCAGCCGGAATCGGGGCAGTCCTGCACGCACAGCACGCCGCTGGTGTCCTGGCCCAGCAGGTCGGCGATCTGGGTCAGCACGCCGGCGGCGAAGTTCTGCACGCCGTGCAGCGTCATCAGCTGGGTCGAGGCGTGCACGATCTGGTTCAGGCCACGGCGGCTGTCGTTGATCTTGCGGATTTGTTCGTAGGAGCGGATCGCCGCCGTCACGGTGGTGAACAGCTTGATGCGGGTCAGCTCGGACTTGGTCTTGTAGTCGTTGATGTCGAAGTCGCGGATCGCGTCGATCTCGGGCGCATAGCCCGGCTGGCCCGTGCGGAGGATGATGCGCACGTCGCTCAGCTTCAGGGTTTCGCGAATATAGCGCACCAGGTGCAGACCTGCGTCGTCCTGCTCCATTACCACGTCGAGCAGGATCACGGCGATCTCCTGCTCATGCTTGAGCAGTTCGCGGGCTTGGCCGGCCGAATACGCATGCACGAATTCGAGCGGACGGTGTTGCATGTCGAGGTTGCCGAGGGCGAAGGTGGTCGTCGAGTGGACGTCTTCGTCGTCGTCGATGATCATCACCCGCCATACGGCGCGGGGACCTGCCGGTGCGGGCGTCGCCGGATGCTCTTCTAAGAATACCAGATCGTCTTGATCGTCCTTGGTTTGCTCAAGGGGTGTGATCGATGCGGGCATGTGTCGCTTCTCCAGAATGTCTCGGTGTTCTTGCGATTAAGTATATAGCCATTTGTCAAAGAGAATGACGTTTTCCGATACTTTCCGTGTATCAATTTCTACGCTCTGTCCGACTTTTGCCATAGTCGATTCACAAAGCATGTCGTTTTGGTAATTTAATCGCTCTGCGGGAAGGGCGGCGGGCTGGTAGAATTGCTCAATTCCCTATCTTTCCCCACCAACTTTTCTTCTACCGATATGTCCGGCAACACATTTGGCAAGCTGTTTACTGTGACCACTTTTGGCGAATCGCACGGTCCCGCGATTGGCTGCGTGATTGACGGCTGCCCGCCCGGCATGCCGCTGAGCGAGGCCGACATCCAGCCCGACCTGGACCGCCGTAAGCCGGGCACCTCGCGCCACGTCACCCAGCGCCAGGAGTCGGACACGGTGGAGATCCTGTCCGGCGTCTACCAGGGCGTGACGACGGGCACGCCCATCGCGCTGATGATCCGCAACGAGGACCAGCGCAGCAAGGACTACGGCAATATCGTCGACCAGTTCCGTCCCGGGCACGCCGACTACACCTACTGGCACAAATACGGCGTGCGCGATCCGCGCGGCGGCGGCCGTTCCTCGGCGCGGCTGACGGCGCCCGTGGTGGGCGCGGCGGCCATCGCCAAGAAGTGGCTGCACCAGCAGTACGGCACCGTCTTCCGCGGCTGCATGAGCCAGTTGGGCGAGATCGAAGTGCCGTTCCAGGACTGGGCGCATGTGCCCGACAATCCCTTCTTCGCCGCCACCGGCGACGCCGATCTGATCGCGCGCATGGAAGCGGCGATGGATGAACTGCGCCGCGCGGGCGACTCCATCGGCGCCCGCATCGACGTGGTGGCCCAGCATGTGCCGGTGGGCCTGGGCCAGCCGCTGTACGACAAGCTGGACGCGGACATCGCCTACGCCATGATGGGCATTAACGCGGTCAAGGGCGTGGAGATCGGCGCCGGCTTCAAGTGCGTGTCACAGAAGGGTTCCGAGCATGGCGACGAGCTGACGCTGGAAGGCTTCGTCGGCAATAACGCGGGCGGCATGCTGGGCGGGATTTCGACGGGGCAGGACATCACGGTGTCGATCGCGATCAAGCCCACGTCCTCGATCCGCATCCCGCGCCGCTCCATCGACAAGGACGGCAATCCGGTGATGGTGGAGACTTTCGGTCGCCACGATCCCTGCGTCGGTATCCGCGCGACGCCGATCGCGGAGGCGATGCTGGCGCTGGTGCTGATGGACCATGCGCTGATGCGGCGCGCCCAGTGCGGCGACGTCAAAGTCTCAACACCGAACATCGCCCTATAATTCAAGTCTCTCAATCTCCCGCGCAAGCGGGAGTTTTTCTTTTCGCCTCATGCCTGCACAAGCTTTCGGTTTCGCCCTGTTCCTGTTCTTCTACTACGCCCATGCGGGCACGTTCGCGACCTACGCGCCGCTGTTCTTCGCCGGCCGGGGCATGGACGTGGCTCAGGTCAGCGTGCTGATGTCGATGATCCAAGTGCTGCGCATCGTGGGGCCGAACGTGTGGGGCTACGTGGCGGACCATTCGCAGCGCCGGGTGCTGGTGCTGCGCATGGCGGGCGTGGCGGCGCTGACGGCCTTCTCCGGCTTCTTCTTCGGCCAGACCTTCACCCAGTTCCTGCTGGCGATGATCGTGCTGAACCTGTTCACCAGCGCCCAGGCGCCCGTCTGCGAGGCGCTGATGCTGTCCGAGATGAAGGGCGATCTGACTTACTATGGCCGCATAAGGCTGTGGGGCTCGATCGGCTTCATCGTCTCCGTCATGCTGGCGGCATATGCGCTGGACTACTACGGCATCATGGCGCTGCCCTGGGTGGCGGGCGGACTGCTGGTGTGCGTGCTGCTGGCGGCCTTTCATCTGAAGGAGGTGGCGCGGCCCGAACATAAGGCCAGGCCCGCGCCTTTAATGAGCCTGCTGCGCAAGCGCGAAGTGATCGCCTTCTTCGCCTCGACGGCGCTGATGGTGTCGGCCCACACCTCGCTCTACACCTTCTATTCGCTTTACCTGGAGCGCAACGGCTACAGCAAGGCGGTGATCGGCGCCATGTGGTCGCTGGGCGTGGCGGCGGAAGTGATCCTGTTTTACTTCCAGGGACCGCTGTTCAAGCGCTGGGGCGCGCGCAGGCTGATGCTGCTGGCGCTGGCCATCGGCGTCGTGCGCTTTGCGCTGATCGGCTTCGGCGCGAAGGCGCTGCCCATCCTGGTGCTGGCGCAGCTGATGCACGCGGCCACCTTCGCCCTGCATCACTCGTCGTCGGTGGCGACCTTGCAGCGCTGGTTCTCCGGCCCGCTGCAGGCGCGGGGGCAGGCGCTCTACATGAGCATCTCGTATGGCATAGGCGGGTCGCTGGGCGGCCTGTTCCTGGCCAAATGGTGGGATACGACGGGACCGCAGTCCGTGTACTATGTGGCTTCGGTGATGGTGCTGTGTTCCTGCGCGGCGGCTGCGCTGTCCTTCCGCTGGCAGAAGGACTAGGCGTCAGGTGCTAGGCGGCGCGGTTGGCGGCCGGCGTGCCGACCGATTCCAGCTTGTGGCGGCGTTCCACCGTCTTCACCACCAGCGCGCGCAGGTCGTTCAGCAGGGAGAACTCGGTCTGGCTCAGCTGGATGGGGGGGAAGGAATCGTCCCAGTCGCCATACAGGAAACCGGCCGGCTGGCCGTTAGCCGACAGGGGCAGGATGACGAAGCTGCGCGCGTCGGACAGCGAGCCTTTCCACCATTGCGGCAGCTTGGTGGCGAACTTGGGATCGTGCGCGTTTTCGATGAAGATCACGCGGTCGCTGTTGAGCGCAGCGTGGAAGACGTTCGGCTCGTAGGCGTCGTCGAAGGACATCTCCGGCAGCTTGTCCTTGATGGCGTCGCCGAAGCAGATCTTGGCCGCGTAGCGGTTGTCCTTGCGGTTGCGGACGAAGGCCACGGCGTGCGAGAAGTCGAGGCCCTTGTACACCGTCTCCAGCGCCATCTGCACCATCTGGCCGGGGCTGGCCGTGTCGAGCACGTCGCGCATGTCGGCCAGGCCGCTGAGCAGGATCTTGTTGCCCTCGGCGCGCATGCGGGTCGAGGCCAGCGCCTTGGCGCGGCGCTCGGCGGGGCGCGACAGGGGAGCGATGGACAGGTCTTCCGCCGCCACCACCTTGGCTTGTTCGATGGCCGACATCAGGCTGGCCGGTTCCACGCCCAGCATGGCGGAATAGGCTTCCGTCAGTTCCTTGACGCGCGCGGCGCCCGCCTCGTCATCGTGCCACAGCGAGTCGGCGCACCTGGACGACATGGTGGACAGGCCGGCGACCCAGTCGGACTGAGATACTTCCACGCCCGGCTCCGGCGGCTCCACGCGGCGCATGCCCTGGACCAGGCTCGCGGGCAGGCCCCAGTGCAGGGCGGCCGCGTGGCCGATTTCTTCCAGGCTCAAACCGAGAACGGCGGGCGCCAGGTCTTCCACTTCGGACTGTTCCGCCTGCGCGCGCGCCGCCAGCTCGTTCCAGCGTTCGGGCATGTAAAAGGTCAGCATCATGCGGCCCAGCGTGTGCAGCATGGAGCAGACGACGGCTTCCTCACCGTGGCGGCTTTCGGCAACGGAGGCCACTTCCTGCGCCACGATCCCGGCCAGCACGGCCTTTTCCATTTCCACGTGGGCCACGCTGGTGTCGGGCGAGGAGGCGGCCAGCTCTTCGATCAGCTTCAGGCCCAGGGCCAGATGGCCGATGGCTTCCGTGCCCAGCACCAGCACGGCCTTGGTCACCGTGTTGACGTGCTGGCCGAAGGCCGAATACATGCTGCTGTTGGCCAGCCGCAGCACCTTCTGCGTCAGGATCGGGTCCGACAGCACGGTGCGCGTCATGTTGAATTCCTGATCGTCCTCGCCGCGCATGGCGCCGAGGATGGCGGTGATGGCCTTGGCGAAGCCCGGCATGTCGCCCTGGCGCCGCGTGCATTCCCACATCAGGGCCAGCAGCTTGTCGCCCTGCGGCGTGCTGGCTTTGAACGCCGGGCTCATTGATGCACCTGGCGCAGTTCATCCGGCAGCACCTTGATGTAGGTGCTTTCCTTGAGCGCGGCCATGGCCACATTGGCGGGCATGGGCTTGCCGGTGAGGTAGCCCTGGATGCGCTGGCAGCCGCGCTTTTCCAGATAGTGCAGCTGTTCTTCCGTCTCCACGCCTTCGGCCACCACGGACAGGTCGAGGTGCTTGGCCAGATCCAGCACGGCGTTGCAGATGGCGCCGTCCTTGGCCGAACCGGGCAGGTCGCGGATAAAGGTGCGGTCGATCTTGAGCACGGAAATGGGGAAGCGCTTGAGGTAGGCGAGCGAAGAATAGCCGGTGCCGAAATCGTCGATCGCGATGCGGGCCTTGCGTTCGGCCATTTTGGACAGGATGGACTCGGCGTGTACCGGGTCGATCATCAGCGTGCCTTCAGTAATCTCTAGAACCAATTGCTCACCAGGTAGGCCGGAGAACGCGATGGCGTCGTCCAGCACGTCGAGGAATTTATCATTGCGGAATTGCCGCGGGCTGATATTAACAGAGATATAAAGCGGGCGCTTGGCCACCTCCTCAAATTACTTGAGCTGGACGCAGGCCGCTTTCAGCGCCCAGGCGCCGAGGAGGTTGATCAGGCCATTGGTCTCGGCGATGGGGATGAAGCGCACGGGCGGCACCATGCCCAGGGTCGGATGCTTCCAGCGCATCAGTGTCTCGAAGCCCTGGATCTCGCGCGTGTGCGCATCGACGATGGGCTGGTAGTAAAGCTGGAACTCGCCTTCGCGCACGGCCTGGAACATGGCCGCTTCCAGCGAGATGTCGTGCTGCGGCGCGCCGCCGTCGCGCTGGCTGTAGACGACGCAGCGGGCCTTGCCCGTTTCCTTGGCGCGCGACATGGCGGCATCGGCCAGCGCCACCAGCCGTACCTCGTCTTCCGCGTGCTGCGGGTAGACGGAGACGCCGACCGAAGCGCCCACGTAAATCGTGTGGCTGTCGACCTCGAAGGGCGACTGCAGGGTGGCGATCAGGCGGCCCGTGACCAGCTTGATCTGCGCCTCGGTCGCGGTGCCCGGCAGGACAGCCACGAATTCGTCGCCGCCCACGCGGGCCAGGGTGTCGGAGTCGCGCAGGGTCTTGCGCAGGCGGGCGGCGGCCATGCGCAGCACGGCGTCGCCGACGGGATGGCCCAGGCCATCGTTGATCTTTTTAAAACCGTCCAGTCCAATATTGGCGACGGCAAAGCCCTGGCCGGAACGGCGGGCGTTGGCGATCACCATGCGGATACGGTCGGACAGCAGCAGGCGGTTGGGCAGTTCGGTCAGCGCGTCGTGTGTGGCCATGTGGCGCAGGCGCTCTTCGGTTGCGTGCTGCACCGACATATCGCGGCCCACCACCAGCAGTTCCAGCACGTCTTCCGGATTGACGAAGCAGGAGATGCGCAGCTCGTGCCAGACCTCGATTTCCGGCGTCTTGATGCGGATTTCCAGCAGCTTGGGTTCCAGCGATTGCAGCACCTCGGCCAGCGCGGCCTTCAGCGGGCCCTGGTCGGCCTCGTTGATGTGCAGGAAAAGCATCTGGCCGCACAGTTCCCGCGCGCTGGCGATCAGGCGCCGCGCGCGCAGGCTGGCGAACAGGATCTGACCGATCTGATTAAGACGGAATACGACGTCCCCCGCCTCCTGAATGAGGTGATCAATTTCCTGGCGTGGGTCGCGCAGAGGCTGGGAAGGTGCACTGGAAAGCATCGCGCAGGTATTATTCTTTCAAAATTTGCATGTCACAATTTTACAACTTTTGCCTGCTTGACGTCACGGTAGGGTTAACCCGTACTAATCTTGCAAATCCAGAACGAAATGTATCATTGATAGAGTGAAAATTGCATAAAATCCGACAAGATCAGTGCCCATTTTCAAGATTTTTCTTGTTTTAGCTCAAACTGTTGATGCTGAAATTACAAGAAAGCAATTGCTTGCTCGGGTAGGGGAATTCGTTTAGTCTCGATTAACAAAAGAGAATCACGGAGACGCCAATGAATCCCTTCGATACGCACGAAGTCAGCAACACCGTTCCGCCGTTTGAAAACGTCAATCTGTTCGCCTGCGACCGCGCCCTGCAGGAGGCGCTGGAGCGCGAGGGCGGCGGTGCGCAGTCGCAGTCGCTGCATGAACTGGGCGCGCTGCTGGGCCGCGCCGATATGCTGGATCTGGGCCGTCAGGCCAATATCAATTCGCCCAAGCTGCATAACTTCGACCGCACGGGCAAGCGCATCGACGAAGTGGAATTCCATCCCTCCTGGCATAAGCTGATGGAGCTGCTGATTTCGCACGGCACCCACGCCTCGCCCTGGGATTCGGACGAGCCGGGCGCGCAGGTGGCGCGCGCCGCCCGCTATATGCTGTTCGGGCAGCTGGAGAACGGCTCGCAGTGCCCCGTCACGATGACCTATGCCTCGGTGCCCGCGCTGCGCCAGGCGCCTTCGATTGCGGCCAAGTGGCTGCCCAAGATCCTGTCGCGCGAATACGATCCCCGTTCGCTGCCGGTGGAGCAGAAGCGCGGCGCCATCGTCGGCATGGGCATGACGGAAAAGCAGGGCGGCTCGGATGTGCGTTCCAATACGACGCGCGCCGAACCGGTGCTGGCGGCGGAAGCGCGGCAGGTTGGGGCGGAAGAGGGCGATGAGGTCTATCGCATCGTTGGCCACAAGTGGTTCTTTTCCGCGCCGCAGAGCGACGCCCACCTGGTGCTGGCGCAGACTGATGACACCAGCGCGGGCCTGACTTGCTTCTTCGTGCCGCGCTATCTGCCGGACGGTGGCCGCAATCAGATCCGCGTGCAGCGGCTGAAGGACAAGCTGGGCAACCGCTCCAATGCTTCGTCGGAAGTGGAGTTCACGGGCGCCTACGGCTGGCTGATCGGCAAAGTGGGGCGCGGCATTCCGACCATCCTCGAGATGGGCAGTCATACCCGTCTCGATTGCGTGCTGGGCAGCGCGGGCATCACGCGCGCCGCGTTTACGCACGCGCTGCACCATGCGCGCAAGCGCGTGGCCTTCGGGCGTCCGCTGTCCGAACAGCCGCTAATGCAGAACGTGCTGGCCGATATGGCGCTGGAATCGGAGGCGGCGACGGCTTTCGCCCTGCGCCTGGCGCGCTGCTTCGACGAGAGCGCCGATCCGGTGCAGGCCATGCTGGCGCGCGTGCTGACGCCGGCGGGCAAATACTGGATCTGCAAGCGCGGCCCCGTGCTGGGCGCGGAAGCGATGGAAGTCATCGGCGGCAGCGGCTATGTGGAGGACGGTCCGCTTGCCCGGCTGTACCGTGAGCTGCCCGTCAACTCGATCTGGGAAGGCTCGGGCAATGTGATGTGCCTGGACCTGCTGCGCGCCTTCGGCAAGACGCCCGCCGCGCGCGAGGCGCTTGGCGCGGAGCTGGCGCTGGGCTATAACAGCGGCGCCGATACCCGCTGCCGCGCCGCCTACTTCTGCTATACCCAGGCGCTGCTGGAGGATTTGTCCGCACCGCAGCAGGAGGAATACTGCGCGCGCTTGCTGGCCGAGCGCGTGGTGCTGGCGGTGCAGGCCGGGCTGCTGCTGCGTTTTGCGCCCGATTATGTGTCGTCGGCGTTTATCGCTTCGCGTCTGACGCGCGACGTGGGCGGCGCCTTCGGCCGTCTGCCTTCGGGCATCAACTGCGCCGCCATCCTGGCGCGGGCGCTGGTGGAAGCGTAGATGACGAAGAACCTGCCGCCGCTGGACGGGCTTCCCGCCGCGCATGCGGGCATGGGGGCAGCCGCCGGCGCAGCCGAAAACCGGCGCGATGAGCTGGTGCGCGTGTCGGCGCGCCTGTTCCGCGAGCGGGGCTTCGACGGCACCACAATCCGCGACATCGCCGACGCCGTCGGCATGCGCTCCGGCAGTCCCTTCTACCACTTCAAGACCAAACAGGACATCCTGGCGGCCGTGATGGAGGAGGGCTTGCGGGCCGGCCTGCCCGCCGCCGAAGCCATCGCCGCCGCCGACCTGCCGCCGCGCGCCAAATTCCGCCAGCTGGTGCGGGCGCACCTGGAAATCGTTCTGGGCGAGGGCCACGACTTCATCCCCGTGCTGCTGTACGACTGGCGCAGCCTGACGCCGGAGCTGCGCGAACGCGTGCAAATCCTGCGCGACCGCTACGACCGCCTGTGGCAGGACGTGGTCGACGAACTGGCCACCGCCGGCCTGCTGCAGGCCGAGGGCCCCGTGTCCCGCCTGCTGCTGATGGGCGCCGTCAACTACACGGCCCTATGGTACAAGCCGGGCCAGGGCCTGAACCTGGACCAGATCGCCGACGAGGCGGTCGCCATGTTTTTACGCAGCGGGGGTTAAGATTTATAATGCGGGTTAAGCCAACAATGAATCTGCCCGATAAGAGCACACAAGAGCAAACATAATGAAACAAGACCCGCGCTTCCCGAACCTGTTCATCACCGATCACCCGCTGATCCAGCACAAACTGAGCCATATGCGCGCGAAGGACACTTCGACCCGCACCTTCCGCGACCTGCTCAAGGAAATCACCCTGCTGATGGGCTATGAGATAACGCGCGACCTGCCGCTGACCACCCGCACCATCGACACCCCGTTGATGACCATCGACGCGCCCGTCATCGCCGGCAAAAAACTGGCCATCGTACCCATCCTGCGCGCCGGCATCGGCATGAGCGACGGCCTGCTGGACCTGGTGCCGTCGGCCCGCGTGGGCCATATCGGCGTCTTCCGCGACCCGGAAACCCATCTGCCGGTGGAATACCTGGTGCGCCTGCCAGACCTGGCCGACCGCACCTTCATCCTGTGCGATCCGATGGTCGCCACCGGCAACTCGGCCGTGCACGCCGTCGACGTGCTGAAGGCGCGCGGCGTCAGCGACGACCAGATCATCTTCCTTTCTCTGGTGGCGGCGCCGGAAGGTATCACTGTGTTCCAGAACGCGCATCCGGGCGTGAAGATTTACTGCGCCTCGCTGGACTCCCACCTGAACGACCACGCCTACATCATCCCCGGCCTGGGCGACGCGGGCGACCGTATCTTCGGCACCAAGGGCTAAACCATGGCAACGCTGGCCGACCAGGAATTCCGGGCCCGGCTGGCGGCGCTCGGGGCCAAGTTCGCGCTTACCGTGCCCGTTACCATGGGCAAGATCACCCAGGCCCTGGCCGATTGCCAGTCCGACGACGAGCCAACCATCGAGCATCTGGACATGCTGCACGAGCTGCTGCACGGTGTGGCGGGCACGGCCGGCACTTTCGGTTTCGGCGTGCTGGGCAAGGAATGCCGCCGCATCGAGCAAATGGTGCGCGGGGTGATGGCGGGGCAGGCGCCCTGGGCGCCTGTGGTGCCGGAAATACAAGTTTTACTGCGCTGGGCGGCCCTTGATCCACGGGCGTCCGAATTTGGCGATCCCGTTTGATTTAGCTCAAATCCTCAAGGCTTTGTCTGGCTATAGTGTGAGTCAGCCCATAGGGAAAACGGGGTTTGAGACCGGGAAAAACGACACTTTTCAATTATTTCAGCGAAAACGTGCTTTTCCTCTTGAATTGGGTATAATACGGGATCGTTAGATTCAAGGGTAGTGCAGTTTTCTGTCATTTCTTTCTTGCTTCAAAACGATATCACGGGCGCAAGCCCATTTAACTGAAATAGGAATTAGTAATGGCAACTGGTATCGTAAAATGGTTCAATGATTCGAAGGGTTTTGGTTTTATCACCCCTGACGAAGGCGGCGAAGATCTGTTCGCTCACTTCTCGGCGATCCAATCCCAAGGCTTCAAGTCTCTGCAAGAGAACCAGCGCGTCTCCTTCGACGTGGTAGCTGGTCCGAAAGGCAAGCAAGCTTCGAACATTCAGCCTCTGTAATACGCTGAATCAAACGACACAAGAAATCCTCGGCTTCCGAGGATTTTTTTTACCTGTCGCAAGCGCCGAGGTCTAGCGCCGCGCCTTGCGCCAGTAGTCCGGCTGGGCGTAGGTGTGGCGCAGGAAGTCGACAAAGGTACGGATGCGCAGCGGCAGGTGGCGGCGCTGGGCGAACACGGCGTAGATGTCGTTGCCCGGCGCGGCAAAGCCGTCCAGAATCGTCTGCAGCTGGCCTGATTCGATCTCGCGGCCCACTTCCCACATCGAACGCCAGGCGATGCCTTTGCTGGCCAGCGCCCATTCATGCAGCACCTGGCCGTCGTTGCAGCCCATATTCCCCTGGACCTTGATGGTCACGTTCTTGCCGTCCTCGAGGAAGGTCCAGCCGCGCTGGCTGCCTTCGCTGCTGATGGCCAGACAGTTGTGCTTGCTCAAATCGGCCAGCGTCTTCGGTTCGCCGTAGCGTTTTAGATAGGCGGGCGTGGCCACCAGCACCCGCTCGTTGTCCGCCAGCTTGACGCTGACCAGGTTGGAGTCCGACAAGGTGGCGATGCGGATCGCCACGTCCACCCCTTCGCCGATCAGGTCCACTACGCGGTCATTCAGGTTGAGCGTCACCTGCAGGTCGCGGTGCTCGGCCAGGAAGGAGGGCAGCAGGGGCGCGACGTGCTGGCGGCCGAAGCCGGCGGGCGCCGAGATCATCAGATGGCCGCTGGCGCGCGAGCTGCGCTCCGCCACGGCCGACTCCGCCTCTTCCAGCTCGGCCAGGATGCGCTGGCAGTCTTCCAGAAAGGCGGCGCCCTCGTTGGTCAGGGCCAGTTTACGGGTGGTGCGTTGCAATAATTTGACACCGAGGCGGGCTTCCAATGCGTCCAGGCGGCGGCCGATCATGGCGGGCGCGATGCCCTCGGCGCGGGCGGCGGCAGACAGACTGCCTTTAGCTACAACGTCTACGAAGGTGGAGATCTGGCGGAATTGTCCCATGGAGTGTTCGTTCTTTTTATCTGTGACAAAAACGCACAGATGATGTGATATTTAATCTCGTTTGCATAACTATTTATGAATATACTGGAAATTCGTTTGCACCGCACCACGGGGCCTGATTTCTAACAACATTCGGAGAGACATCCATGACGCAGTCCATCAACTTGCCAGCAGGTATGCAAATCACGGGCGAAATCAAGCCCGGTTATGAACAGATTCTGACGCCCGGCGCGCTGGCTCTGGTGGCCAAGCTGAGCCGTGAGTTCGAGGCGCGCCGCCAGCAGCTGCTGGCCGTCCGCGTGGAACGCGCCAAGCGCCTGGATGCGGGCGAGCGTCCCGACTTCCTGGCCGAGACGGCGCATATCCGCAACGGCGACTGGAAGATCGCGCCGATTCCGGAAGCGCTGAAGTGCCGCCGCGTGGAAATCACCGGCCCGGTCGAGCGCAAGATGGTCATCAATGCGCTGAACTCGGGCGCCGACAGCTATATGACCGACTTCGAGGATTCCAATACGCCGAACTGGGATAACCAGATCACGGGCCAGATCAATATGATCGACGCCGTGCGCCGCACGATCGCGCTGGAGCAGAACGGCAAGTCCTACAAGCTGAACGATAAAGTGGCGACCCTGGTCGTGCGTCCGCGCGGCTGGCACCTGGACGAGAAGCATGTGCTGGTGGACGGCAAGCGCATCCCGGGCGGCGTCTTCGACTTCGCCTTGTTCATGTTCCACAACGCCAAGGAGCAGCTGGCGCGCGGCGCCGGCCCTTACTTCTATCTGCCGAAGATGGAGTCGCACCTGGAAGCGCGCCTGTGGAACGACATCTTCGTCATGACGCAGAACGAGCTGGGCCTGCCGCAGGGCACGATCAAGGCCACGGTGCTGATCGAAACCATTCTCGCCGCCTTCGAAATGGATGAAATTCTGTACGAGCTGCGCGAGCACAGTTCGGGCCTGAACGCGGGCCGCTGGGATTACATCTTCTCCTGCATTAAGAAGTTCAAGCTGGACAAGGACTTCTGCCTCGCCGACCGCGCCAAGGTGACCATGACGTCGCCCTTCATGCGCGCCTACGCGCTGCTGCTGCTGAAGACCTGCCACAAGCGTAACGCACCGGCCATCGGCGGCATGGCGGCCCTGATTCCGATCAAGAACGATGCGGAGAAAAACGAGATCGCCATGGGCGGCGTGCGCAACGACAAGGCGCGTGACGCGACCGACGGCTACGACGGCGGCTGGGTGGCGCACCCGGGACTGGTCGACCTGGCCATGGCGGAGTTCAAGAAGGTGCTGGGCGATAAGCCGAACCAGATCGACAAGCAGCGTCCCGACGTGGAGGTGACGGCGGCCCAGCTGCTGGACTTCAAGCCGGAAACGCCGATCACGGAGGCGGGCCTGCGCTACAACATCAACGTGGGCATCCACTACCTGGGTAGCTGGCTGGCTGGCAATGGCTGCGTGCCCATCCATAACCTGATGGAAGACGCGGCCACGGCGGAGATCAGCCGTTCGCAGGTGTGGCAGTGGATACGTTCGGCCAAGGGCGTGCTGGAAGACGGCCGCAAGGTCACGGCCGATATGGTGCGGGCGATGATTCCGGAAGAACTGGCCAAGGTGCAGCGCGATGCGCCGGGCGGCGACGGTCCTACCTACACGCGCGCCGCGCAGATCTTCGAGAAGATGGCGACGTCGGAAGCGTTCGAGGAATTCCTGACCCTGCCGCTGTACGAAGAGATCTAAAGAAAAGGGAGCCCAGGCTCCCTTTTTTTAAAAATCATTCTTCCACAATCGCAGCGCGGTGAAGGTGGCCAGCGGCGTGTCGTTCGGCGACAGTCGGTCCGCCTTCACCAGCTGCTCCGCAATCGCCGGTTCGCGGTAGCGCAGGAAAGGATTGGTCGCCTTTTCCACCGCCAGCGTGCTGGGCACCGTGGGCAGATCGTGCTCGCGCTTGTCCGTCTCCACTTTCACCCGCTCCAGCAAGGCCGCGTTGTCCGGCTCGACCACGCGCGCGAAGCGCAGGTTGGACAGCGTGTACTCGTGCGCGCAGAAGATCTTGGTGTCGTCCGGCAGCGCGGCCAGCTTGCCGAGGGAGCTGATCATCTGCGCCGGCGTGCCTTCGAACAGGCGTCCGCAGCCGCCGGCAAACAGCGTGTCGCCGCAGAACAGCCAGGTCGGTTCGCCGTCCTGCGCCTCGCGCACATAGGCGATGTGGCCCATGGTGTGGCCCGGCACGTCGAGCACGGACAATTTGAGCGCCAGCCCCGGCACCTCGATCACGCGGCCTTCGCCCACGGGCAGGGTGACGGCCGCGATGGATTCATTACGCGGACCGAAGACGGGAACGGGATAATGCTGTAATAATTCAGGCACGCCGCCGATATGGTCAGCATGGTGATGGGTGAGTAGAATGGCGGTGAGCTTGAGCCCGTGCGCCTTGAGCGCTGCCATGATCGGCTTGGCGTCACCGGGATCGACGGCGGCAGCGTGAACGCCATCATGGATCAACCACAGATAATTGTCATGAAACGCTGGAACCGTGATAACACTTACTACGTTGGCGGCAGAGTTGGTCATTGGGTCACAAAACTCGCTAGAGTCGCAAAAGGCTGGACATGAATAAGGTGGCATCCGATCAGTCCATTATAGCGCTGGATGGCTGGCTGCAAACGCCCGCAGGCGTCTACTTGCGTGCGTGGGAACAAACATGTCTCGATAATTTAACAGCCGATATCTTTGGCTACAACGCGGTGCAGATCGGCCTGCCGCAAATGGATGCGCTGGCCGCCAGCCGCATGCCCAACAAATGGCTGGCCGACACGCGCGTGCGTGCGCGCGAAATGAACACGGGTGCGGCACTGCGGCATGTGGCCGTCACGCTCGATTACCAGGAATTGCCCTTCGCCTCGCAAAGCCTGGACCTGGTCGTGCTGCCCCATGTGCTGGAATTTGCTGCGGAGCCGCATCAGATTTTGCGCGAAGTGGAGCGGGTGCTGATTCCGGAAGGGCAGGTCATCATCTGCGGCTTCAACCCGCGCAGCCTGTGGGGCATGCGCCAGGCCGTGAGCCGCATGAGTGGCAAGTACTTCCTGCCGCGCACGGGCGAGTTGATCTCTATGCCGCGGATCAAGGACTGGTTAAAATTATTGAATATGGGCGCGAGCCAGAGCTACTTCGGCTGCTATGCGCCAGCCTGCCGGACGGAAAAGTGGTTGCACCGCTACGCCTTCATGGATAATGCGGGCGCGCGCTGGTGGCCTTATCTGGGCGGCGTCTACATTGTGCAGGCGATCAAGCGGGTGAAGGGCATGCATCTGATCGGCCCGGCGTGGAGCAAGAAAACGGCAGCGGCCCCGACGGGCGTGCCGGTGACAAATAAAGGGTGGGAACAGCAGGATGGATAAAGTGGAAATTTTTACCGACGGCGCATGCAAGGGCAATCCCGGCGTCGGCGGCTGGGGCGCCTTGATGGTGGCGGGCGGCGCGGAGAAGGAAATCTTCGGCGGCGAACGCAATACCACCAACAACCGCATGGAATTGCAGGCCGTGATCGAGGCGCTGCGCGCGCTCAAGCGTCCCTGCGAAGTGGTGCTGCACACGGACAGCCAGTACGTGCAGAAGGGCATCAGCGAATGGATACATGGCTGGAAAGCGCGCGGCTGGAAGACGGCGGCCAGGGAGCCGGTGAAAAACGCCGACCTGTGGCAGGCGCTGGACGAGGCGCAGGCCATGCACAAGGTCGACTGGCGCTGGGTGCGCGGCCACAACGGCCATCCCGGCAATGAGCGGGCCGACGTGCTGGCCAACCGCGGCGTCGAATCGGTGCGCGCGAAATGACTTCCTGTCCGCCGCGTTTGCTATACTGCGCGGCTGCTTTTATTGACTGACACCTATGCGCCAGATCGTACTCGATACCGAAACCACCGGCATCAACCCCAAGGCGGGCAACCGCATCATTGAAATCGGCTGCGTCGAGCTGCACAACCGCATGCTGACGGGGAATAACTTCCACGTCTACATCAATCCCGAACGCGACTCGGAAGAGGGCGCGCTGAATGTCCACGGCCTGACCACGGAGTTCTTGAGCGACAAGCCAAAGTTCCACGAGATCGTGGAGCAGCTGCGCACGTATATCCAGGGTGCGGAAGTCATCATCCATAACGCGCCGTTCGACCTGGGCTTCCTGAATCATGAATTCAAGATGCTCAATCTGCCGAGCTTTGACGACCATATCGGCGGCGTGGTCGATACGCTGGTGCAGGCAAAGGAACTCCATCCGGGCAAGCGCAACTCGCTGGACGCGCTGTGCGACCGCTACGGCATCTCCAATGCCCACCGCAAGCTGCACGGCGCGCTGCTGGACGCGGAGCTGCTGGCCGACGTCTACCTGGCCATGACGCGCGGGCAGAACAGCCTGGGCATGGATGTGGAAGAGGAAGTGGTCGCCGTTGGCGAAGTGCTGGAAGCGGTGCCGATGGCCGAGATCATCGTCGTGGCTGCGGACGAGCAGGAGCTGGCGGCCCATGCGGGCACGCTGGCCGATCTGGACAAGGCCGTTAAGGGCCAGTGCATCTGGACCGCGCTGACCACGCCGCCCGCGCCTCCGGCAGCGTGAAGGGAAATCAGGACTTGCGCATCGGACACTGAAGCACTATAATGTTGCTTCTTCGGGAGGTTAGCTCAGGGGTAGAGCACTGCATTCACACTGCAGGGGTCGCAAGTTCGAAACTTGCACTTCCCACCAAGAATACCAAGTAATTTCAAAGACTTACAATACAAGCCGACTCACTAAGAAGTCGGCTTTTTTGTGCCTGTGTAATTTTCCTGTGTAATTTCTTCACGCCTTCCGCTTGGCCTTCTTTGCTGGCACCACCAGGTTCGACAACTTATTCAGTGCCGCACGCTGCGCATCGACCTGCAGGTGGGCATAGCGCTGCGTCGTCTGCACGTTACTGTGCCCGAGGATCTTGCTGATGGTGTACAGGTCGACCCCGAGGCCCAGCATGATGCTGGCGCATGAGTGGCGCAAGTCATGGAAATTGACGTGCTCCATGCCGGCCTTCACGCGCGCGCGGCGCCAGGCCGACTTCACGCCGTCGACAGTGATCTCGAGCGGGA
>Ga0213872_10000147_pt1 | contig 64440 bp, 57 predicted proteins | sample VelepicomBERX_R2_FD_160071 | JGI IMG/M metagenome (GOLD analysis project Ga0213872, IMG submission 160071) | Rhizosphere microbial communities from Vellozia epidendroides in rupestrian grasslands, the National Park of Serra do Cipo, Brazil - RX_R2 | ecosystem: Host-associated > Plants > Roots >... | reverse complement strand
CTGAGGCCACCCATGATCATCCCCAAACGGAAAACGGGCTAGACGCTTGCGCATCTAGCCCGTTGATTCTCTTCTTATTTTTGGTGCGGCTGGCAGGATTCGAACCCACGACCCCTTGGTTCGTAGCCAAGTACTCTATCCAACTGAGCTACAGCCGCGAAGCCTTGCACTATAGCATGAATTTTCCGTGACGGGCAAGATGTTGGGCTTCAAGGCAAACGCGCGGCCGCCTCGAAGCAGCGCGCGCGGCGCTCGGGGTCGTCGTCGTGCTCGGCGAGCTGGGCGAGCGTGAGCCAGCAGCGGCGGCGCAGCGGGCTCGCGAGCGCCGCGTCGTCGCAGACCTGCTCGAGCAGCAGACGCGATTTGCCCCACAGCTGGCGCTCGGCGAGCGCATGGCCGAGCGCGTAGACGAGCGACTTGTCGCGCGGGAAGCGCGCCTGGGCCTGCTCGAGGCGCTGCAGCCAGTCGGGGCCGATGCCCGCGATCACGCGCACGAGCGCCTCGGCGAGCGCGGCGCGCGCGTCGGCCGACTGCTCGCCGATATCGTCCCAGAACGGCCGCAGCCAGCCGCGCCCGTCGTCGGGCGAGCCGAGCGTGGACGCGCATTCGGCCGCGCGCGCGGCGACGGCCGCGTCGCGGCGGTCGGCACCGTCGAGCTGGAGCCAGACGCGGCGCAATTGATCGATGTCGCGCGCACCGTCGAGCGCCTCGAACGCGAGCGCGCGCAGCAGGCCCTGCGCCGCGACCTTGGAGAAGCCCTGGTGCTTGGCGAGCAGGCGCGCCGTGCGCAGCGCCTCGAGCGACTGCTTGTCGAGCCGCGTCGCCTGCAGCTTCAGGCGCAGCGCCTGGGTGCGCCGCGCGACGCCCGGGCCGAGGCTCGCGAGCAGCTCGAGCGCGCGCGCGGCGTCGCGGTCCTCGAGCGCCCATTCGGCCGCGAGCAGGCGCGCGCCCTCTTCCAGCGCGCCGCGGCGCGGCTGGGCGAGCGCGAGCTCGAGCTGCTCGTCGCGGCGGCGCTTGTCCTGCAGGCGATGCGCGCTGCTCGCCGAGACGAGATGGGCGAGCGCCTTGAAGTCCTGGTCGACCTGCAGCTCGCTCGTCGCCGACTGGATCGCGAGCGCCTTCTGCGCCGCCTTCTGGGCGCGGCCGTAGCGCGCGCCGAAATGCTCGCCGAGCGCCTCGCGCAGCGCGACCTGGGCCGCGCGGTCGCGCTGGGCGATGCGCCACTCGCGCGCGCGGCGCGGCAGGTTCAGGAGCGCGTCGAGCGTGTTGATCGCGACGACGAGCACGATGCAGCCGACGACGAAGGCGAGCAGGAACAGGTTCAGCGAGACGTCGAAGCGCCAGCCGCGCCAGTAGAAGCTCGCGAGCCCGTCGTTGTTGCCGAGCACCAGCGCCGCGACGACGGCGGCGCTGAACAGCAGGATCAGCCAGATGATGGAGCGCATCGGAGAACGCCGTCGTCGTCAGTGCGCGGCCGCCGCGGCGAGCGCGGCGAGCGTGTCGTCGGGGCGCGGCACGTCGACCTGGTGGGCCAGGCCGGCGACCTGGCGCAGCAGCGCCGCGCTCGCGACGACCTCGCGCGAGCGGGCGTCGAAGTAGCGGCCCAGCATGTCCTGGGCCACGCGCAGGTCGGCCTGCGCGGTGTCGAACTGCCGGCTCAGCAGCGCGAGGCGCGCGTTGAGCAGGCGCAGCTTGAGGTTCTCGCGCAGGAAATAGCCCTGCTCGGGCGCGAGCAGCATGGCCTCGGGGTGATCGATGCGGCTCACGCGCACGAGGTCGTGGGTCGCGTTCCAGGTCAGGCCGAGCATGTCGTCCCAGCGCTGGCGCAGGCTCGCCCACCATTGCCGGACGCGGGTTTCGTCGGCCGGCCCGGCCGGCTCGGCCTTGCGCGACGCGGCGGCCGCCGGACGGCTCGCGGCCGCGCGCGGCGCGGACGCCGCACGCTCGGGCGCGGGCGCGCGCACGGCCTCGGCGAGCAGCGGCAGCTCGTCGACCTGGCGCGCGACCTCGTCGAGCCGCGCCGTCAGCGCGGCCGTGTCGACGACGCTCGCCGACTTGATGCGGTCGAGGTCGCGCTCGACCGCGCGGCGCACGCCTTCGAGGCGCGGCTGCTTGTAGCGCTGCAGGCGCTCGTCGGCCTGGCGCAGCGCGGCGACGAGCGGCTCGGCGCTGCCGGTGATCGCGGCCTGCTGCTGGGCCACGCTGACCGAGGATTCGATGTCGCCGACCAGGTTGTCGTCACGCGAGCGCGACAGCGCCTGCATCAGCGTCTCGAGCTGCTCGCGCTGGAGCGCGATCTCGGCGACCTTGGCGTCGAGCAGCGCGACCTTGGCCGCGCTGTCGCGCGCGAGGTCCTGCGCCTGGCGCGCCGCGTCGCGCGCCTGGCCGGCCTCGATCTGGCTCGCTTCCTGGCGGCTCACGAGCTCCTGCTCGAGCGCGCCCTGGCGCGTATGGCTCTGCCAGAACAGCGCGAGCGCCGCGGCCGCGACGATGCCGGCGACGACGGCCGCCGGCATGACCCAGCCGGGCCGGGTGGGCGCTGGGGCCGGCGCCGCGCCGGGGACAGCTATGACTTCGGGGGAATCGCTCACGATGCGAAGAATTGTAGGGGTCGCTAGCCCTGCCCTCTGAGCGCGAGCGCGACGGCGGGCGCCTCGGGTCGCGTCGGCACCACATGGCCGAAGCCGGCCGCGCGCGCGGCGTCGGCGATGCGCGAATGGGTGGCGAGGGCGCGCTGCGCGGCCAGCGTCGCGCCGGGCGGCAGCAGATTGATCAGGTGCGCGACGGCCTCGCTGCTGCTGAGCAGCCAGGCGTAGTCCGGCGGCGCGGCGAGCGCAGCGCCCAGCAGCGCGGCGCCGGCCGCGTCGAGCCGCGGCGCCTGGCGCCGGTAGACGGTGTAGGCGGTCGTGTGCGCGCCCTGCTCGCGCAGGCGCTCGGCCAGCCATTCGCGGCCGCCGCCGCCGCGCAGCAGCAGCACGCGCGCGCCGCGCCAGTCGAGCGAGTCGAGCCGAAGCCACAGCTGTTCGGAGTCGAAGCTCGCCGCTTCGGCCGGCGGCGCGACGATCTGCGCGGCCGGCACGCCGGCCGCAGCGAGCGCGGCCGCGCTGCCGGGGCCGACGCAGGCGGCGAGCGCGCCGGCCGGCCACAAGGCGGTGGCCGGCCGCGCCACGAAGAACGCGGCGACGGCGTTGGGGCTCGCGAACACCGCGAGCCGCGCGCCGCCGAGCGCGCGCCACGCGGCCGCGGCCGCGCCGGGTTCGCCCGGGCCGATGTCGATCAGCGGCAGGCTTTGCGCGGCCACGCCGAGCGACGCCAATCGTGCCAGCCAGTCCGCGGCCTGGGCGCGCGGACGGGTCACGATCAGCGTCGTCATCAGGCCTCCGTCAGATAGGCGTCGGCGCCGAGTTCGCGCAGGCGTGCGGCCGCGGCCGCGCCGAGCTCGCGCGCCGCGGCGATGTCGGCCGCCGCGCCGCCGAGCTGCACCTTGAGCAGCGGCCGGCCCTGGTCGTGCGCGCAGCCGAGCACGGCCGCCAGAGAGAGCTCGGCGCCGTTCCAGACCGCGTGCGCGGCGAGCGGCACGCTGCAGCTGCCGCCGAGCGCGCGCGAGACCGCGCGTTCGGCCTCGCAGGCGAGCGTCGTCGGGCCATGCGCGAGCGTGCCGATCAGCGCCTTGAGCTCGGGGGCGTCGCTGCGCACCTCGATGCCGAGCGCGGCCTGGCCCGCGCAGGGCAGCATCTCGTTCGTCGGCATCAGCGCGGCGATGCGCTTGCCCAGGCCCAGGCGCTTGAGGCCGGCCGCGGCGAGCACGATCGCGTCGAACTGGCCCTCGTCGAGCTTGCGCAGCCGCGTGTCGAGGTTGCCGCGCAGCGGCTCGATGCGCAGGTCGGGCCGGCGCGCGAGCAGCTGCACGACGCGGCGCAGGCTCGAGGTGCCGACCCAGGCCTCGCGCGGCAGCGTGGCGAGGCTGTCGCAATGGTTCGCGACGAACGCGTCGCGCGGGTCTTCGCGCTCGAGGATCGCCGCGAGCTCGAAGCCCTCGGGCAGGTCCATCGGCACGTCCTTGAGCGAATGCACGGCGAGGTCGGCGCGGCCGTCCTCGAGCGCGAGCTCGAGCTCCTTGACGAACAGGCCCTTGCCGCCGACCTTGGAGAGCGCACGGTCGAGGATCTGGTCGCCGCGCGTCGTCATCGCGAGCAGCTCGACGGCATGGCCCTGCTGCTCGAGCAGGGTCTTCACATGTTCGGCCTGCCACAGGGCGAGGCGGCTCTGGCGGGTGGCGATGCGCAGGGGACGGGTCATGGACGCAGTTTAGCGACAGCTTTTCGCGAAGAAACTGATACATTAGAAAACGAGTAACTTGGTTACATCAGTAACGCTCCATTTCCACTCCATCACCGTCGCCTCGAGTCGCCGTCATGCCCACCGCTTCCCGATCCGCCCGCCCCGCCCGTTCGTCTTCGTCGTCCAAGTCCGCCGCCAAGCCGGCCAAGCGCCCCGACGACAAGAACCTGCCGCTGATCGAGGACATCCGGCTGCTCGGCCGCATCCTCGGCGAAGTGATCCGCGAGCAGGAGGGCCGCGAGACCTTCGAGCTGATCGAGCGCATCCGCCGGCTCGCCGTGGCCTACCGCCACAAGCGCGACGCCCAGGCCGGCAAGAGCTTCGACAAGCTGCTCAAGAGCCTGTCGGCCGAGCGCGCCGTCAGCGTGATCCGCGCGTTCAGCTATTTCTCGCACCTCGCCAACATCGCCGAGGACCGCCACCACGTGCGCCGCCGCGAGGTCCACGAGCGCGCGGGCAGCCTGCAGCAGGGCTCGCTCGCGTTCGCGCTCGAGAAGCTGCACGACGCCGGCGTGCGCCCCGACGCGATCGCGCGCACGCTCGCCCACGGCTATATCTCGCCGGTGCTGACGGCCCACCCGACCGAGGTCCAGCGCAAGAGCATCCTCGACGCCGAGCGCGCGGTCGCCGAGCTCGTCACGCAGCGCGACGGCCTGCACACCGAGCGCGAACGGCGCGCGAACGAGGCGCTGATCCGCGCGCGCGTGACCCAGCTGTGGCAGACGCGCATGCTGCGCTACTCGAAGCTGACCGTCGCCGACGAGGTCGAGAACGCGCTGTCCTACTACCACTCGACCTTTCTGCGCGAGATCCCGCGCATCTACGCCGAGCTCGAGGAGGCCCTGCCCGACGCGCCGCTGCCTAGCTTCCTGCGCATGGGCCACTGGATCGGCGGCGACCGCGACGGCAACCCCAACGTCACGGCCGCGACGCTGCGTCACGCGCTCAGGCGCCAGAGCGAGGTCGCGCTGCGCCATTACCTGACCGAGATCCACGAGCTCGGCGCCGAGCTGTCGATCTCGCAGCGCCTGACCTCGGTCACGCCGCAGATGCAGGCGCTCGCCGAGCGCAGCCCGGATCGCCACGTGCACCGCATGGACGAGCCCTACCGCCGCGCGCTCACGGGCATGTACTCGCGCCTCGCCGCGACGCTGCACGAGCTGACCGGCACCGAGGCGCTGCGCCACGCGGTCGCGCCGCAGCACGCGTACGCGTCGGCCGAGGAGCTGCTCGCCGACCTGCGCGCGATCGCCGATTCGCTGCGCAGCCACCACGCCGAGGCGCTGATCGCGCCGCGGCTGGGGCCGCTGATGCGCGCGGTCCAGGTCTTCGGCTTCCACCTCGCGACGCTCGACCTGCGCCAGAGCTCGGACCAGCACGAGGCCGTGATCGCCGAGCTGCTGCGTGTCGCGCGCGTCGCGCCCGACTACAGCGCGCTCGACGAGAAAGAGCGCCGCGCCCTGCTGCTGCGTCTGCTCAACGACGCGCGGCCGCTGCGCGTGATGGGCGCCGAGTACAGCGAGCGCGCCCAGGGCGAGCTCGCGATCTTCGAGGCCGCGCGAGAGGCGCGCGCGCGCTTCGGCCGCGAGGCGCTGCGCCACTACATCATCAGCCACACCGAGTCGGTCAGCGACCTGCTCGAGGTGCTGCTGCTGCTCAAGGAAGTCGGCCTAGTGCGCGGCACTTTGGACACCGAAGCGGTCAGCGACCTGATCGTCTCGCCGCTGTTCGAGACGATCGGCGACCTGCGCATGGCGCCGACCATCATGGCCGAGTTCTACGGCCTGCCCGGCATCAAGGCGCTCGTCAAGCGCTCGGGCGGCGAGCAGGACATCATGCTCGGCTACTCGGACTCGAACAAGGACGGCGGCGTGTTCACGAGCTCGTGGGAGCTCTACCGCGCCGAGATCGCGCTCGTCGCGCTGTTCGACAGCCTGCCCGACCGGCCGGTGCTGCGCCTGTTCCACGGCCGCGGCGGCACGGTCGGCCGCGGCGGCGGCCCGAGCTACCAGGCCATCCTCGCGCAGCCGCCCGGCACCGTGAACGGCCAGATCCGCCTGACCGAACAGGGCGAGATCATCGCGTCCAAGTACGCGAACCCCGAGATCGGCCGGCGCAACCTCGAGACCCTCGTCGCGGCGACGCTCGAGGCGACGCTGCTGACGCCGACCAAGGCGGCGCCGCGCAGCTTCCTCGACGCGGCGCAGGTGCTGTCGGACGCGTGCTTCAAGGCGTATCGCGGGCTCGTCTACGACACCAAGGGGTTTGCGGACTACTTCTTCGCGGCGACGCCGATCCGCGAAATCGCGGGGCTCAATATCGGGTCGCGGCCGGCGTCGCGCAAGGCGACGAATGCGATCGAGGATTTGCGGGCGATTCCGTGGGGCTTCTCTTGGGGCCAGGCCCGGGTGGCGCTGCCGGGGTGGTGCGGATTCGGGTCCGGTGTGCTGGGCTTTCTTGGCAAGGCCGGTCCTGAGCGCGAGAAGCGCTTGACGCTGCTGCGCAAGATGTACAAGCAATGGCCGTTCTTCAGCACGCTGATCTCGAATCTCGACATGGTGTTGGCGAAGACCGATCTGGGCATTGCTGCGCGGTATGTCGAGCTGGTCGAGGACAAGCGGCTCGGGAAGCGGATCTTTGCGGCGGTCGAGGAAGAGTTCGCGCGCACGCAGGAGGCTTTGGCGCTGATCACGGGCGAGAAGGCTCGTTTGGCGGCGAACCCGGCGCTGGCGCGGTCGATCGAGCATCGCTTCCCGTATATCGATCCGCTCAATCACCTGCAGGTGGAGCTGATGCGTCGCTACCGGGCTGTTCCTGCTGAGGCGCGGGAAGAGGATCCGAGCATGGAGCGGGTGCAGCGGGGGATCCATCTGTCGATCAACGGGATCGCGGCGGGGCTGCGCAATACCGGTTGAGTCTCGGCTGAGCCGGCTGCGGCTCGATGCAACCCGGGGGTCTCGCCCCCCCCGGGCGACCTACTTTCTTGTCGGGCGACAAGAAAGTAGGCAAAGAAACGCCTTTAAACCGGACCGGGTCGCTGCCTGCGATCGCGGGCGCTAACGAAACGCGCCCGCTCCGGTGGAGGACTGCCGCCAGCACCGCTGAATTACTGGCTCGGCCTCGTCTCGCGAACCCGCTCGCCGGGTACGGCTCGTCTAGACGGCTTTGTTCCGCTCAGGACTCTGCCGGTTCGGGCAGGTGGATCAGGCCGGTGTTGTAGTCGTAGTCGAAGACCTCGCCGTAGCGCGCCCATTCGATCGCGACGCGCAGCACGTTTTCGGCGTCCTGCTTGTTCATGCTCTCTTCGAGCAGCTTGAGGAAGGGCTCTTCCTTGAGCTGGCCGCTCGGCTCCTGCTCGAGGCTGTGGCGGATATGCGCGGCGAGCGGCACGTGCGCCAGGAGCTGCTGGCCGAAGATCGCGCGGCGGTCGTCGTGCTCGCCGGCCACGTAGCGCTGGCCCAGCGCCGTGAGCGCGATGTCGCCGCCCGCCACATGGGCGAGGTCCAGGCGGTGCAGCGCGGCCGTCAGCGGCAGCAGCTCCTCGTCGGTCAGCTCGCTTTCCTCGGCGAGCTGCGGCAGGTCGGCGCGACCGCCGAATTCCTCGTCGGCGAGCAGCTCCACGAGGCTCTCCATCAGACCCACGTCGGCTTCCGGCAGGTAGTCGCCGATATGCGGGGCCGCGGCCTCCTCCGAAACGCCGCCGCGCGCGCCCGTGCCCATCGTCATCAGCGCGTAGACCTCGTCGATCAGCAGGCGGATGTCGGCCGAGTCGGCCTCGCGCGGGCGCGGCAGGGCGATCGCGAGCTCGGCGCGCACGCGGCCCGGGTTGCTCGAGAAGATCAGCACGCGGTCGGCCATCATCACGGCCTCTTCGATATTGTGCGAAACGACGAGCATGGCCTTGGTCGGCATCTCGCCGCCCTCCCACAGCTCGAGGATCTCGTCGCGCAGGCGCTCGCCGGTCAGCACGTCGAGCGCCGAGAAGGCCTCGTCCATCAGCAGCACGGCCGGCTCGGTCACAAGCGCGCGCGCAAGGCCCACGCGTTGGCGCATGCCGCCCGACAGCTCGCGCGGCAGCGCGCCCTCGAAGCCCGCGAGGCCGATCAGCTCGATCGCCTGCTCGGCCCGGCGCTCGCGCGTCTCCTGGTCGACGCCGCGCGCCTCGAGGCCCAGCTCGACGTTCTTCTGCACGGTCAGCCACGGAAACAGCGCGAAGGACTGGAACACCATCGCGATGCCCTGGGCCGGGCCGAACAGCGGCTGGCCGCCGTAGCGCACGTCGCCGCCGTCGGCCGGCAGCAGGCCCGCCATGATGCGCAGCAGCGTCGACTTGCCCGAGCCCGACTGGCCCAGCAGCGCGACGATCTCGCCCTCGCGCAGCGTGAAGTCCACGCCCTCGAGCACGGTGCGCGAACTGCCGTCCTGCGACTTGAAGCTCTTGGCGACGTTCTTGAGTTCGACGAGGGGCTTGGCCATCAGAAGTGCATCCTGGATTCGGCGAGCCGGTACAGGCGGCGCCAGACGAAGTGGTTCAGCGACATCACGAGGATGCACATCACGCCGATGCCCAGCGCAATGCGCGGGAAGTCGCCCGTCGCCGTCATTTGGTTGATGTAGGCGCCGAGGCCATGGGCCTCGAGCTTGGTGTCGCCCCACTGCACGATCTCGGCCGCGATGCTCGCGTTCCACGAGCCGCCGCTGGCCGTGATAGCGCCCGTCACGAAGCTCGGGAAGATCGCCGGCAGCAGGTAGCGGCGCCACTTGAGCCAGCCGCTCAGGCCCAGGTTCTGCGCCGCGAGGCGCAGCTCGGTCGGGATCGTCGACGCGCCCGCGATCACGTTGAACAGCAGATACCACTGGGTGCCCAGCACCATCAGCGGCGACAGCCAGACGTCGGGGTTCAGCCTGCCATGGACGATGAAGTAAACGGCGACCGGGAACACCAGGTTGGTCGGGAACGCGGCGAGGAACTGCGCGACCGCCTGGACCCGGTTCGACAGGCGCGGGTTCAGGCCGATGCGCACGCCGATCGGCACCCAGATCAGCGAGGCCAGCGCGATCAGCACGACGACGCGCACGAGCGTGATCAGGCCCAGCGCGAACACATGGCCGACCTCGGCCCAGCCGACCTCGGCGCGGATGAAGCTCAAGAGGCTCCAGGCCGCGAACATCACGGCCGCGGCGAGCACGGCGTCCCAGGCGCGCCCCCACAGCGGGTTGATCTCGACCGCGCGCGCGCGGATCGAGGTGCCGTCGAAGGGCTTGCGCGCCCACGCGAAGCTGCGCACGAGCCAGCGGTCGGGCCATTCGCCGGCGCGCTGCAGCAGCTGGGTGCGGCGCATCCAGGTCAGCAGCCAGCTGCTCGGCGCCGACTCGCTCGAGCCTTCCTCGAAGCGGAACTTGTCGGCCCAGGCGAGCAGCGGGCGGAAGAACAGCTGGTCGTACAGGATGATGCCGATCAGCATGCCGAGGATGGCCCAGCCGATCGCGTGCATGTCGCGCGCGGCGATCGCCTCGGCGATATAGGAGCCGACGCCGGGCAGCTTGATGTCCTGGTTCGACACCGAGATCGCCTCGGACGCGACGACGAAGAACCAGCCGCCCGACATGCTCATCATCATGTTCCACAGCAGGCCCGGCATCGCGAACGGCAGCTCGAGGCGCCAGAAGCGCTGCCAGCCCGACAGCTGGAACACCCGCGCGGCCTCCTGCAGCTCGGCCGGCACCGTGCGCAGCGACTGGTACAGCGAGAACGCCATGTTCCAGGCCTGCGAGGTGAAGATCGCGAAGATCGCCGCGCATTCGACGCCGAACAGATTGCCCGGGAACAGCGCGATGAAGCCGGTCACCGTGATCGACAGGAAGCCCAGGATGGGGATCGACTGGAGGATGTCGAGCAGCGGCACGAGCACCTTCTCCATCGCGCGGTACTTGGCCGCGAGCACCGCGTAGACGCAGCTGAAGACCAGCGACGCGCCGAGCGCGATGAACATGCGCAGCGTCGTGCGCAGCAGGTAATAGGGCAGGACCAGCGGGTCGAGGCTGATCGCGAGCACGTCGCCGATCTGGTAGGGCCGCGCCATGCCGCGCGCGCCCAGGCCCAGCAGCACGAGTCCGGCCAGCACCAGCGGCAGCAGGAACAGGTCCCAGCGGTTGCCGCTGGCTTCGACGACCTGGCGGGGGAAGAAACGCTTGTCGAACATGGGGTGGGCGCAGATTAACCGGGCATTGTCGCCGCGGCTCGTTACAGCGGCGTGATAGGAAAGAGACGGCGCAGCGGTCGCGAGTCTACGGCGTATCGGGCCGTCCGGCGCCCGATCGATCAGGCGCCTCGGGCCGCGCAACGTCCGGCGCGGCCGGCGCGCCCGGCGCCGGGTGGGCCGCGCGGTAGGCCTGCCCGAGCGCGTCGACGTCGCGCCCCTGCAGCAGCGTATCGAGCGCGCCGCGCTCGCCGCGCTCGGCGAGCACATGCACGAAGCGGCGCAGCGCCACGTCGCCCTCGCAGGGCCGCCCGGCCGCGAGCTGCCCCACATAGGCCTCGAAACGTTCGTTCTGCAGCGCCAGGTAGGCGTCGACCCGGCGGCGGCGCTGAGCCCACAATGCCGCGTCGGCCTGCGGCAGGCGCCGCGCGAGCGCGGCAGCCAGGGCCGCGCCGGTCACCGTGTCGTCGAGGCGCCAGACCGCGTCGGCGGCCACCTCGCACAAGCGCTGCTCCTCGAGGTCGCCTTGCGCGACGGCCGCGAGGCAATGGCCGCGCAGCGCCGGCCAGCCGGCCAAGGGCTGCGCCGCGAAGATGCCCATCTCGGTCACGGCCTCGGCCGAGTTGCGCAGCCCCGGCGCGTCGGTGCTGCGCGCCTGGTCGAGCAGGCCCAGGGCCAGGCGGCCGTAGTCGTCGTCGCGCTGGGCCCGGCCGATCTGGTAGAGCGCCTCCCTCAGGCTGCCGGTCTCGCCGGCCGCGGCCGCGCGCGCGAACTCGGCGAGCCAGGGCGCGAGGTTGCCGGCGTCGCGCGCGGCCCACAGGCGCGGCGACAGCCCGGCGCAATCGGCGCCCGGCGCGCAGGCCGCGAGCGACCAGGCGATCAGCGCCGGGTCCTGGGTCGCGGCGGCCTGCGCGGCGAGGCGCAGGCGCGGGGTGCCGCCCTCGCCGTTCGAGTCGCCCGCGCCGAGCAGGGTCGCGAGCCCTTGCGAGCGCGGGTCGCCGCGCGCGCTCAAGGCGGCGCGCCAGTCCGCCTGGAGCGCGCTCGTCGCGTCGACCATCGCCTGCTCGGCCGTCGACGCGGCCAGGGCCGCGCCGGGCGCCGTACGGCCGCACCACAGCGCGTCGTACGCCGCGAGGCCGGCCGCGTCGCGCGGCAGCGGCGCGCTTGCCGCCGGCGCGGCCGCAAGCATCGCGAGCCAGGAGCTCGCGGTCGGGGTCTGCTGCTGCCGCGCCGCCCGCGGCGCGGGCACACGCCACAGCGCAACCAGCAGGGCCAGGCCGAGCACGGCGGCGAGGCCCGTCCCCCAGATCCAGCGGCGCGTCCCGGTGCCCGGCTCTTGCATGGGCCGATCATCGCCGTTGGCGGGAGTCGCCTCGCGGCCGCGGGCTAAGCGCGCTCGACGTAGCGCCTGAAGCTCTCGAGGATGGCCTGCCAGCCGCCCTGCTGCTGCTCGACCGAGTGAGTCGGCTCGGCGTCGAAGCTCACGCGCACGCTCACGCCGCCCGGGCCTTCGCTGAATCGCAGCTGGGCCTCGCGCTCGCCGAAGCGGTACTCGATCAGGTGCGGCGCTTCGACGCGCGTATAGGTGCCGGCGAAGTCGAAGCCCATGCTGCCGTCCTTGGCCTCCATGCGCGACGCGAACTGACCGCCGACGCGCAGGTCGACGCTCGCGGCCGTCGTGTGCCAGTCGCTCGACGCGGCGTTCCACTGCTTGATCGCCGCGGGCGCGCTGTATTCGTTCCAGACCTTCTCGATCGGGGCGTTGACCAGGGTCTCGACAGTGATTTTCATCGGCGGAATTGCTGAAGTTGATCGGCGGCTGCGGAGCATGCCACGGATCCGCGCCGCGCCTGTGAAGCACCTCGGCGAGCGGCACGTGCGTGCGGCGGCCGCGGTCGGCGACGACGATCACGGCCGCCTCGTCGAGCGCCGGCGCGGGTGGCGCTGCGCGGGTCGGCATCGCGGGCGGCCATGCAGCTTCTTAGAATCGGGGGGTCTTTCTCCTCCCGCATTGTCCAAGAGCGCCGAGCATGTCCAACCCGTCCGACAACCAACTCGCCAACAAGTCCCAGGCCTGGTCCGCCCTGTTCTCCGAGCCGATGAGCGAGCTCGTCAAGCGCTACACCTCGAGCGTGTTCTTCGACAAGCGCCTGTGGGCCGCCGACATCGCGGGCAGCCTCGCCCACGCCGAGATGCTGCACGCCCAGGGCATCCTCGGCGCCGACGACCACGCGGCGATCGAGCGCGGCATGGCCCAGATCAAGGGCGAGATCGAAGCCTGCAGCTTCGAATGGCAGCTCGACCTCGAGGACGTGCACCTGAATATCGAGGCGCGCCTGACCGCGCTCGTCGGCCTCGCCGGCAAGCGCCTGCACACGGGCCGCAGCCGCAACGACCAGGTCGCGACCGACGTGCGCCTGTGGCTGCGCGGCGAGATCGACGAGATCGGCGCGCTGCTCGCGGCGCTGCAGCGCGCGCTCGTCGACGTCGCCGACCGGCACGCCGACGTGATCCTGCCCGGCTTCACCCACCTGCAGGTCGCCCAGCCCGTGAGCTTCGGCCACCACCTGCTCGCCTACGTCGAGATGTTCGCGCGCGACGCCGAGCGCATGCTCGACGTGCGCCGCCGCGTCAACCGCCTGCCGCTCGGCGCCGCCGCGCTCGCCGGCACGAGCTACCTGCTCGACCGCGAGCGCGTCGCGCGCACGCTCGGCATGGAAGGGGTGTGCCAGAACAGCCTCGACGCCGTCAGCGACCGCGACTTCGCGATCGAGTTCGCGGCCGCCGCGTCGCTCGTGATGGTCCATGTGTCGCGCCTGTCCGAGGAGCTGATCCTGTGGATGAGCCAGGCCTTCGCGTTCATCGACCTCGCCGACCGCTTCTGCACCGGCTCGTCGATCATGCCGCAGAAGAAGAACCCCGACGTGCCCGAGCTCGCGCGCGGCAAGAGCGGTCGCGTGATCGGCCACCTGATGGGCCTGCTCACGCTGATGAAGGGCCAGCCGCTCGCCTACAACAAGGACAACCAGGAGGACAAGGAGCCCTTGTTCGACACGGTCGACACGCTGAAGGACACGCTGCGCATCTTCGCCGAGATGGCCGCGGGCATCACGGTCAAGCCCGCGGCAATGGAGCGCGCCGCCAAGCGCGGCTACGCGACGGCGACCGACCTCGCCGACTACCTGGTCAAGAAGGGCCTGCCGTTCCGCGACGCCCACGAGGTCGTCGCGCACGCCGTCAAGACCGCGATCGCGCAGGGCCTCGACCTCGCCGAGCTGCCGCTCGACGCGCTGCGCAAGTTCGACGCGCGCATCGACGCCGACGTGTTCGAGGTGCTGTCGCTGCGCGGCTCGCTCGAGGCGCGCGACATCCTCGGCGGCACGGCGCCCGCGCAGGTGCGCGCCCAGGTCGCGCGGCACCGCGCGCGGCTCGCCTGACTTGAAGCCCCCCGTCCAGGCGCGCCACGCTGAACGCGGGCGCCCCTGGCCGATCCTCCGAGGGGACGCGGCGGTCAGCGGCATTGGGTAGCGGGCCGCCGCGTGCGGGCCGGCTTGGCAGCGGCCCGGCGCTCGACCCCGAATATCCCGCCGTCGACAAGCGCGTCCCGCGCGCGCCGACAATGGCCGGGCCATGCCCCTGCCCGAGCGCCTGATCGCCCACCTCGACATGGACGCGTTCTACGCGTCGGTCGAGCTGCTGCGCTATCCCGAGCTCAAGGGCCTGCCGGTCGTCGTCGGCGGCCGCCGCCAGCACGCGCCCGAGGAGCTCGCCGACGGCACGCGGCGCTTCGCGCGGCTGCGCGACTACGTCGGCCGCGGCGTCGCGACGACCTCGACCTACGCGGCGCGCGAGCTCGGCGTGTTCTCGGCGATGGGCCTGATGAAGGCCGCGCTGCGCGCGCCCGACGCGATCCTGCTGCCGGCCGACTTCGACGCGTACCGGCGCCACTCGCGCCTGTTCAAGGCCGCCGTCGCCGAGATCGCGCCGGTCATCGAGGACCGCGGCATCGACGAGATCTATATCGACCTGTCGGACGTGCCCGGCATCCGCGAGCCGGTCGGCCACGACCCGCTCGGCGGCGTGCGCGCGATCGCGCGCGAGCTCAAGAACTCGGTCGCGCGCGCGACAGGCCTGAGCTGCTCGATCGGCGTGACCCCGAACAAGCTGCTGTCCAAGATCGCGTCCGAGCTCGACAAGCCCGACGGCCTGACCCTCGTGATGGCCGAGGACATCGCGACGCGGATCTGGCCGCTGCCGGTGCGGCGCATCAACGGCATCGGCCCGAAGGCCGGCGCGCGCCTGAACGAGCTCGGCGTCGAGACGATCGGCGAGCTCGCGGCGCGGCCCCTGCCCGAGCTCGTCAAGGCCTTCGGCGAGCATTACGGCGAATGGCTGCACCGCGCCGCGCACGGCCAGGACGAGCGCCCGGTCGTCACGCACAGCGAACCGGTCTCGATCAGCCGCGAGACCACCTTCGAGCGCGACCTCCACGCAGTGCGCGACCGCGCCGAGCTCGGCCGCATCTTCACGCGCCTGTGCGAGCAGCTCGCCGGCGACCTCGAGCGCAAGAACTACGTCGGCCGCAACGTCGGCGTCAAGCTGCGCTTCGAGGGCTTCGTCACGCAGACGCGCGAGATCACGCTGGCCACGCCGATCCGCGACGCCGCGGCGATCCGCCACGCCGCCGGCCTGTGCCTGAAGCGCGCCGACCTCACGCGCCGCCTGCGCCTGCTCGGCGTGCGCGTCGGCCACCTGACGCGGCCCGGCGAGGCGCCGCCCGCGCGCGGTCCGGCACGCGCGGCGACCGCACCGGCGGCCGGCGACCCGACGCCCGAGAGCCTCGACCTGTTCTGAGGCGAGGCCACGATTCGGCCCGCGCCACGGCGGGCTTTTGCGCCCGCGCGACAATCGCGCCATGACCGAACAGACCGTCCTCTTCGACTACACGCGCCAGGACGCGGCCGGCACGAGCTGCGTCGCCCATGCCTGGGCCAAGCAACCCGCCCCGCTCGACGCGGCCCAGCGCCGCGCGCTCAAGGCCCGCGCGGCCGAGCTGCTCAAGGCCAGGGGCGCCGTGCTCGTCGCCCATTACTACGTCGACGGCGAGCTCCAGGACCTCGCGCTCGAGACCGGCGGCTGCGTCGCCGACTCGCTCGAGATGGCGCGCTTCGGCCGCGACCATGCGGCGCAGACCCTCGTCGTCGCTGGCGTGCGCTTCATGGGCGAGTCGGCCAAGATCCTGAGCCCCGAGAAGCGCGTGCTGATGCCCGACCTCGACGCGACCTGCTCGCTCGACCTAGGCTGCCCGGCCGAGGACTTCGCGGCCTTCTGCGACGCCCACCCGGACCGCAAGGTCGTCGTCTACGCGAACACCAGCGCGGCCGTGAAGGCGCGCGCCGACTGGATGGTCACGAGCGCCTGCGCGCTCGACATCGTCTCGCACCTGAAGGCGCAGGGCGAGCGACTGATCTGGGCGCCCGACCGCCACCTCGGCCGCTACATCCAGGAGCAGACCGGCGCCGACATGCTGATGTGGAACGGCGCGTGCATCGTCCACGACGAGTTCAAGGGTCTCGAGCTCACGCTGCTGCGCGAGCAGTACCCGAACGCCCAGGTGCTCGTCCACCCCGAGTCGCCTCAAAGCGTGGTTGCCCAGGCCGACGTGGTCGGCTCGACCTCGGGCCTGCTCAAGGCCGTCGTCGAGGGCACGGCGCGCGAGTACATCGTCGCGACCGACAACGGCATCCTGCACCGCATGCGCCAGCTCGCGCCCGACAAGGTCCTGATCGAGGCGCCGACGGCCGGCAACGGCGCCACGTGCAAGAGCTGCGCGCATTGCCCGTGGATGGCGATGAACGGCCTGCAGGGCCTGATCGACTGCCTCGAGCAAGGCGCCGGCGAGATCGCGCTCGACGAAGGCGTCCGCACCCGGGCGCTCGTCTGCATCGAACGCATGCTGGATTTCACGGCGGCACAGAAAGCCTCGAGCAAGGCCGCGCCGGGCAGCCTCGTTCCGGGTATCGGCGCAGCTTGAAAGACACCGAGATCGGCTACGCTTCGATCATTCTTCCAGGAACGGGAACGAAACCATGACCGACTTCAGCTCGATCTACAACCACCACGAGGTCGAGGTGTTCGCGGCGATCCAGGCCGCTGCACCGAACTTCCCCGGCATCGACCTCGGCAACGACGTGCTGTGCGACGTCGCCTGCGTGGCGCTGAACCGCCTGCCGCCGCGCTACATCCGCCACGCGGTCGACTTCTCGTTCTACCTGACCGACAACGAGCGCCGCGAGATCAACGCCGCGATCGAAGAGGCCGTGAACTACGCGTTCCACTTCGTCGAGGCGCGCACCGCGCTGCGCCAGCAAGCCTGAGCCCTACTCGCTGACGAGGATCGTCGGCAGGCTCGCGGGCAGCGTGCGCGGGTAGTCGCGGCTGAAGTGCAGGCCGCGGCTCTCGTGGCGCAAGAGTGCCGAGCGCACGATCAGCTCGGCGCAGTCGACGAGGTTGCGCAGCTCGAGCAGGTCGCGCGTGACGCGGAAGTTCGCGTAGTAGTCGTCGATCTCGCTGCGCAGCAGCGCGATGCGGTGCAGCGCGCGCTCGAGCCGCTTGGTCGTTCGCACGATGCCGACGTAGTTCCACATCAGCAGGCGCAGCTCGTCCCAGTTGTGGGCGATCACGACCTGCTCGTCGGCGTTCTCGACCTGGCTCTCGTCCCAGGCCGGCAGCGGCGCGTCCTCGGGCGCGTCCTGCGCGAGCACGTCGTCCGCGCAGCTGCGGCCGAGCACCACGCATTCGAGCAATGAGTTGCTCGCGAGCCGGTTCGCGCCGTGCAGGCCCGTGTACGCCGTCTCGCCGACCGCGTACAGGCCCGGCAGGTCGCAGCGGCCGATGCGGTCGGTGACGACGCCGCCGCAGGTGAAGTGCACGGCCGGCACGACCGGGATCGGCGCGCGCGCGATGTCGATGCCCAGCGCGAGGCAGCGCGCGTGGATGGTCGGGAAATGCTCCTTGAGAAAAGCTTCGCCGAGGTGGGTCGCGTCGAGCCACACGTGGTCGAGGCCGTGGCGCTTCATCTCGAAGTCGATCGCGCGCGCGACGATGTCCCGCGGCGCGAGCTCCAGGCGCTCGTCGTGCGCGGCCATGAAGCGCGTGCCGTCGGGGAGTTTCAGATGCCCGCCCTCGCCGCGCAGCGCCTCGGTGATCAGGAAGCTGCGGTCCTGCGGGTGGCCGCCCGGCGTGTACAGGCAGGTCGGGTGGAACTGGATGAACTCCATGTTCGCGACGCGGCAGCCCGCGCGCCAGGCCATCGCGATGCCGTCGCCGGTCGAGGTGTCGGGGTTGGTCGTGTAGCGGTAGACCTTGCCCGCGCCGCCGGTCGCGAGCACGACGGCGCGCGCGTGCAGGGTCTCGACGCGCTGCGCGTCGATGTCGAGCGCGTAGATGCCGTAGCAGCGCGACGGCTCGTCGCGCTGCAGGTGGCGCGAGGTCACGAGGTCGAGCGCCATCCAGCGTTCGCGCAGGCGGATGTTCGGGTGCGCGCGCGCGGCGTCGAGGAGGCGGTCGTGGATCGCCTTGCCGGTCGCGTCGGCCGCGTGGGCGATGCGGCGCACCGCGTGGCCGCCCTCGCGCGTCAGGTGCAGGCCCAGCGGGCCGCTGTCGTCGGGCGTGAACGGCACGCCCTGCTCGACCAGCCAGGCGACGGCCGCGGCGCTGCGCTCGGCGATGAAGCGCGCCATCGCCTCGTCGACGAGGCCCGCGCCCGCGTCCTGGGTGTCGCGCACATGGCTTTCGATGCTGTCGTCGCTGCCGAGCACGCCGACGATGCCGCCCTGGGCCCAGGCCGTCGCGGCCTCGGTCAGCTCGCGCTTGGCGAGAATGGTCACGGGCAGGTGGTCGGCCAGGTGCAGGGCCACGGTCAGGCCGGCGAGGCCGGCGCCGACGATCACGACGGGGGCGCCGGCGGCGCGGTCTTGCGTGTCAGGAGAACTCATGACACGGGATTGTCATGCATGCGGCTATTCTGCCGTGGCCTGCAGGGAGACAAGAAGATGCACGTTGGAGATCGGCCCTACCGTCAGGGCATGCTCGCGATGGGCCTGGTGCTGGGCCTCGTGCTCGGCGCCGGCGCCGTGGCGGCGCCGGCCGCGCCCGCCGCGCCGCCGCCGGCCGACGTCTTCTACCAGGACGCCGACGTCATCGAGGCGGTGCTGTCGCCGTCGGGCAGCAGGCTCGCGATCACCACGGCCAAGGGTTCCGACCGCGTCGGCCTCGCCGTCGTCGACCTCGGCCCGGGCGGCAAGATCACGCGCGCTGCGCTCTTTCGCGACGGCGACGTCCGGCAGGTCCGTTGGGTCAGCGACGAGCGCCTGGTCTTCGGCGTCGTCGACATGTCCGACGGCAGCGGCCGGCCGAACGGCGCGCCGGGACTCTACGCGGTCGACACCGACGGCAGCCACCTGCGCCTGCTCGTGCGCCGCCAGGGCACGCCGTTCATCACCAGCGGCGACCTCGACCCGAACCTGCTGAGCTGGAACCATGTCCTGCTATCGGTCCCCGAGCCGCAGGCCGGCAAGGTGAACGAAGAGGTGCTGGTCGCCGAATTCACGACCGACGACCGCCATCTGCAGCTGCCGCTATGGCTCAACACGCGCACCGGCCGCACGCGCGATGCCGGCTTCAACGCGCCCCCCGACACGGTCGGCTGGCTGACCGATGGCCATGGCGAAGCGCGCGTCGCGTTCACGCAGCGCGACGGCCGCCAGGCCGCCTATTGGCGCGCGCCGGGCAGCAAGGCCTGGACACAACTCTACGACAGCGACCTGCTCTCGCGGCCGTTCAACGTCAACGCGGTCGACGACGCCGGCAAGCTCTACGTCACGCGCAGCGAGGGCCGCGAGGGCGACCAGGTGCTCGCACGCTACGACTTCGCCACCCAGGCCCCCGAGGCCCGCGCGCTCGTCGTCACGCCGGGCTTCGACTTCGAAGGGCATCTGATCACCGACGGCCGCGGCGCCGCGCGCGGCGTGCGCGTGACGACCGACGGCGAGACGACGGTCTGGTTCGACGCGCGGCTCAAGGCGCTGCAGGCCCGCGTCGACGCGCAGCTGCCCGGCTACATAAACCGCATCGACTGCCGGCGCTGCGACAGCGACGCGCTCGTCGCGCTCGTGCGCTCGTACAGCGACCGCGACCCGGGCCGGCTGCTCGTCTACCGCGCCCACCCGGCCGACGGCGAAACGACGTGGACCGCGGTCGGCCATGTGCGCAGCGGCATCGAGCCCGCGCAGATGGCGACGACCGAGCTGCACCGCATCCGCGCGCGCGACGGCCTCGACCTGCCGGTCTGGGTCACGCGCCCGCCGGTCGCCGCGGGCCCGCTGCCGGCGGTCGTGCTCGTCCACGGCGGTCCCTGGGTGCGCGGCCGGCGCTGGGCCTGGAACGCCGACGCGCAGTTCCTCGCCACGCGCGGCTACGTCGTGATCGAGCCCGAGATGCGCGGCAGCACCGGCTACGGCGACGTCCATTTCAAGGCCGGCTTCAAGCAGTACGGCCTCGCGATGCAGGACGACATCGCCGACGCGCTGCGCTGGGCGCAGCACGAAGGCCTCGCGAGCACCAAGGCCTGCATCGCCGGGGCCAGCTACGGCGGCTACGCGACGCTGATGGGCCTGATCAAGGACCCGGACCTGTACCGCTGCGGCGTCGCCTGGGTGGCGCTCGCCGACCTCGACCTCTACGTCAGCGGCTCGTGGTGGGTCGACGACGACATCAGCGGCGCGGCGCGCAAATACCACCTGCACGAGCTCGTCGGCGACCCGGTCAAGGACGCCGCGCTGATCGCCGCGAACTCGCCGGTCAAGCAGGCCGCGCGCATCAAGGCGCCGCTGCTGCTCGCCTACGGCGAGGCCGATAGGCGCGTGCCGATCGCGCATGGCGAACGCCTGCGCGACGCGATGCGCGCGGCCGGCCACGACCCGGTCTGGGTCAGCTACGCCGGCGAGGGCCACGGCTTCGGCGTGGCCGCGAACCGCATCGACTTCGCCAAGCGCATGGCGGCCTTCCTGGACCAGTACCTGGGCCCGGATTCGCCGCCCTGAGGCTTTGGCGCGCCCGGCGCGTGCCGGGCGCCGCGCCTCAGTGCACCGTGCGGCCGAAGGTGAACTCGCCGCCGGCCACGTCGACCGGGATCAGGTCCTTGGGCCCGAAGCGGCCCTCGAGAATCGCCTTGGACAGCGGGTTCTCGAGGCGCTGCTGGATCGCGCGCTTGAGCGGGCGCGCGCCGAACACCGGGTCGAAGCCGGCCTTCGCGAGCTCGGCCACGGCGGCCTCGCTGACCTCGAGCTGCATGTCCATCTTGGCCACGCGGCGCTCGAGCGTGCGCAGCTGGATGCGGGCGATGTCGGCGATATGCGCGGCGTCGAGCGCGTGGAAGATCACGGTCTCGTCGATGCGGTTCAGGAACTCGGGGCGGAAATGCGCCTTGACTTCCTTCCACACGGCCTCGCGGATCACCTCGTCGCTCTCGCCCGAGAGCTGCATGATGTGCTGCGAGCCGAGATTGCTCGTCATCACGATCACGCAGTTCTTGAAGTCGACGGTGCGGCCCTGGCCGTCGGTCAGGCGGCCGTCGTCGAGCACCTGCAAGAGTACGTTGAAGACGTCGGGGTGGGCCTTCTCGACCTCGTCGAGCAGCAGCACGCTATAGGGCTTGCGGCGCACGGCCTCGGTCAGCGTGCCGCCCTCTTCGTAGCCGACGTAGCCGGGCGGCGCGCCGATCAGGCGGCTGACCGAATGCTTCTCCATGAACTCGCTCATGTCGATGCGCACGAGGTGGTCCTCGCTGTCGAACAGAAAGCCCGCGAGCGCCTTGCACAGCTCGGTCTTGCCGACGCCGGTCGGGCCGAGGAACAGGAAGGAGCCGAGCGGCCGGTTCGGGTCCGACAGGCCCGCGCGCGAGCGCCGGATCGCGTCGGACACGGCGCGGATCGCCTCGTCCTGGCCGACCACGCGCTCGTGCAGGCGGTTCTCCATCAGCAGCAGCTTGTCGCGCTCGCCCTGCATGAGCTTGGCGACCGGGATGCCGGTCGCGCGCGCGACGACCTCGGCGATCTCCTCGGCGCCGACGAGCGTGCGCAGCAGCTGCGGGCGGCGCGGGCCGTCCTTCGCGCTCTTCGCGGATTCCTTGGCCTGGGCCTCGTGCAGGCGCTTCTCGAGCTCGGGCAGGCGGCCGTACTGGAGCTCGGCGACCTTGTTGAAGTCGCCGCGGCGCTTGAGCTCCTCGATCTGGAACTTGATGCGGTCGATCTCTTCCTTGACCTGGGCCGAGCCCTGGGCCTGGGCCTTCTCGCTCTTCCAGATCTCCTCGAGGTCGGCGTATTCGCGGCCGAGCCTGACGATCTCGTCCTCGATCAGCTCGAAGCGCTTTTGCGAAGCCTCGTCCTTTTCCTTGCGCACGGCCTCGCGCTCGATCTTCAGCTGGATCAGGCGGCGGTCGAGGCGGTCCATCGCCTCGGGCTTGGAGTCGATCTCGATCTTGATCTTGGCCGCGGCCTCGTCGATCAGGTCGATCGCCTTGTCGGGCAGGAAGCGGTCGGTGATGTAGCGGTGCGAGAGCTCGGCCGCGGCGACGATCGCCGGGTCGGTGATCTCGACGCCGTGGTGGACCTCGTACTTCTCCTGCAGGCCGCGCAGGATCGCGATCGTCGCCTCGACGGTCGGCTCGTCGACGAGCACCTTCTGGAAACGGCGTTCGAGCGCGGCGTCCTTCTCGACGTACTTGCGGTATTCGTCGAGCGTCGTCGCGCCGATGCAGTGGAGCTCGCCGCGCGCGAGCGCGGGCTTGAGCATATTGCCCGCGTCGATCGCGCCCTCGGCCTTGCCCGCGCCGACCATGGTGTGGATCTCGTCGATGAACAGGATCACGCGGCCGGCCTCGGCGGCGACCTCCTTGAGCACGCTCTTGAGGCGCTCCTCGAACTCGCCGCGGAACTTCGCGCCGGCGAGCAGCAGCGCCATGTCGAGCACGAGCACGCGCTTGTCGCGCAGCGAATCGGGCACCTCGCCGTTGACGATGCGCTGGGCCAGGCCCTCGACGATCGCGGTCTTGCCGACGCCGGGCTCGCCGATCAGCACCGGGTTGTTCTTGCTGCGGCGCTGCAGCACCTGGATCGCGCGGCGGATCTCGTCGTCGCGGCCGATCACGGGGTCGAGCTTGCCGGCGCGCGCGCGCTCGGTCAGGTCGAGCGTGTATTTCTTGAGCGCCTCGCGCTGGCCTTCGGACTCGGCGCTGTCGACGCTCGCGCCGCCGCGCACCGCCTCGATCGCGGCCTCGAGCGCCTTGCGCGACAGGCCGTGGCCGCGCGCGACGCCGGCCAGGTCGGTCTTCGCGTCGGCCAGCGCCAGGAGCACCATCTCGCTCGCGATGAAGTTGTCGCCGCGGCGGCCGGCCTCTTTCTCGGCGGCCTGGAGCAGCGCGACGAGGTCGCGGCCCGCGCCGAGCTGCTGGTCGGCGCCCTGCACCTGGGGCAGGCCCGCGACGACGGTGTCGGCCGCCGTCTTCAGCGCCGGCACGCGCACGCCGGCGCGCTCGAGCAGCGCGCGCGGCCCGGTGTCCTGGGCCAGCAGCGCGACGAGCAGGTGGGCCGGCTCGATATAGGGGTTGTCGCGGGACAGCGCGAGGCTCTGGGCTTCGGCCAGAGCCTGCTGCAGGGTCGTGGTGAACTTGTCGGGTCGCATATGGGCCTATTCAGCTAGCGCCCGGACTTCGTACGCGGGACGCATGGGATGGAACTCCTCCGTTGCCGGGAAGATAGGCCCAGACGCGCGAAATTCAAGAGTCCGGCGCGCCCCCCGCCTCGGTTTCCTCGTGGGCCGCGATCTCGTCCATCAGCACGGCAATGCGGGCGAGCACGAGCGCGACGACGCCCGCGAGCACGAGCAGCGTGACGGCGAGCCGGCGGCCCTCGAACCGCTCGGCCAGCCATTCGTTGAAGTTCGCGGCCCAGACGGCCGCGTGGCCGCCGATGCGCTCGAGCTGCATGTCGCGCGCAGCCTGGGCCTGCTGGCTCGCGTAGACCTGGCCGCCGACGATCTCGTAGCCCTGGCGCAGCAGCGCCGCGTTGTCGTCGCGGTTGAACCACCAGACCAGCGCGGCGCTGAACAGGCCCGCGAGCAGCACGAGCGCGGCGGCGAGGCGCAGCTTGTCGGCGCTGCTCCCGAGGTGCAGCAGGCGGCCCAGGGCCCTGGACGACTGCGCTTGCTTCGTCATGCGTTTCTCTCGATATTCGCGAGGCCCCAGCGCGCGAGCGCCTCGTCGTCGCTGTCGCGCGCGTCGACCCAGCGTGCGCCGTCGGGGCCGTGTTCCTTCTTCCAGAACGGCGCCTGGGTCTTCAGGTAGTCCATCAGGAACTCGCAAGCCGCGAACGCGACGCCGCGATGCCGCGCGGCGACGAGCACGAGCACGATCTGGGCGCCCGCTGGCAGCGCGCCGACGCGGTGGATCACGCGCGCCGCGACGATCTGGAAGCGCGCCATCGCCGCGTCGATCATGGCCTCGATCGCGGCCTCCGTCATGCCCGGGTAATGCTCGAGCTCCATCAGCTCGACGCCGCCGCCGCGCACCGTGCCGACGAAGCTCGCGAGCGCGCCGACGTCGTCGCGGCCCGCGCGCAGCTCGGCGGCCTCGGCCGACAGGTCGAAATCCTCGGGCTGGATGCTCACGCGCGGCACGCTCATGGGAGGTGATTATTGCCGGCGCTCTTTGTCAGCTTCGTAAAAGCCGGTATCGAGACCGCAATGCGGCCCGAAATGGCAATCTGCACCATGCCCCTTGGCGGATACTGCATGCCTGTTAACGGCAGATGTAGCGCCGACAAGGAGACGCCCATGTCTTTGATGGATTTCATCAAGAAGCAGTTCATCGACATCATCCAATGGACCGAGGACGGCGACGAGACGCTGGCCTGGCGCTTCCCCATGGCCGACATGGAGATCCAGAACGGCGGCGCGCTGACGGTGCGCGAGTCGCAGCAGGCGCTGTTCGTCAACGAGGGTCAGGCGGCCGACCAGTTCGGCCCGGGCCTGTACAAGCTGACGACCCAGACCCTGCCGGTCCTGACCTACCTGAAGAACTGGGACAAGCTCTTCGAGTCCCCGTTCAAGAGCGACGTCTACTTCTTCAGCACGCGCCAGCGCATCGACCAGCGCTGGGGCACGCCGCAGCCGATCACGCTGCGCGACAAGGACTTCGGTGCCGTGCGCCTGCGCGCGTTCGGCAACTACGCGTGGCGCATCGCCGACGCGAAGCGCTTCCACACCGAGGTCTCGGGCACCCGCGACCGCTACACGGTCGCCGAGCTCGACGGCCAGCTGCGCGGCCTGATGCTGCAGAACATCGCCGACGCCGTCGCCAATAGCGGCACGCCCTTCCTCGACCTCGCGGCCAACCAGGTCGCGTTCGCCCGGGCGCTGCAGGACCAGGCCGCGCCGGCCTTCGACAAGCTCGGCCTCAAGCTCGAGAGCGTGACCGTGCAGAGCATCTCGCTGCCCGACGAGCTGCAGAAGATCCTCGACCAGAAGATCGGCATGGGCATGGTCGGCAACAACATGGGCCAGTTCATGCAGTACCAGACGGCCCAGGCGATCCCGAAGATGGCCGAGGGCGCGGCGGCCGGCGGCGGCGTCGCCGGCGACGCGATGGGCCTCGGCGCCGGTGTCGCGCTGGGCCAGGTGCTTGCCCAGCAGCTCGGCCAGGGCCTCGCGGCTGGATCCGCCCAGGCGAGCGCCGCACAGCCGCCGGCCGCGAGCGCGCAGGACGTGATGGCGATGATAGAGAAGCTTGGCGACCTCCACGCCAAGGGCATCTTGACCGAAGAGGAGTTCGCTGCGAAAAAGGCGGACCTCCTGAAAAAACTCTGAGACGCCGTAACCCCCGCCTTTGGCCACGACCCCACAGCGCCGCTGGCAGGCGGCTTGCCCGAACTGCGGCGCGCCGGTCGAGTTCCGCTCGGCCGCGTCGGCCACGGCCGTGTGCGGCTTTTGCCGCAGCACGCTCGTGCGCGACGCCGGCGCGCTGCGCCGCATCGGCCAGAGCGCCGAGCTCATCGAGGATTACTCGCCGCTGCAGCTGGGCAGCACGGGCCGCCACGCGGGCGAGGCATTCAGCGTCGTCGGCCGGCTCCAGATCGGCTACGAGGGCGGCAGCTGGAACGAATGGCATGTGCTGTTCGAGGCGAGCGGCCGGAGCGCCTGGCTCGCCGAGGACAACGGCCGCTTCGTCCTGAGCTTCGAGGTGCCGCTCGCCGAGGCGCCGCCCGCCCCCGACGCGCTCCAGCTCGGCGCGCCGCTGACGCTGGCCGGCCAGCGCTGGCAGGTCGCCGCGCTGACGCGGGCCCGGGTCGCCGCGGCCCAGGGCGAGCTGCCGCGGCCGCCGGCCGGCGCGTTCGTCGTCGCCGAGCTGCGCAACGCGCAGGACGAGGTCGGTTCGCTCGAATACCTCGACCCGGCCAAGCCCGGCGCGCCGCTGTGGTCGATCGGCCGCCAGGTCGCGCTCGCCGACCTCGCCCTGACCGGCCTGCGCGAGGACAGCGGCAGGACCTTGAGCGGCCGCAGCCTGCCCTGCCCGTCCTGCGGCGCACCGCTCGAGCCCCGGCTCGCGAGCACGCAAAGCATCACCTGCGGGCAATGCCACGCGGTCGTCGACCTGAGCCAGCAGGAAGACGGCGCGGGGCTCGCGTATTACGCCCAGCACGCGGGCCCCGACCCGCGCATCGCGCTCGGCAGCCCGGGTGCGCTCGCGTTCGACGCGGGCGCCAAGCCGGTCGACTGGCAGGTCGTCGGCTACCAGGAGCGCCGCGAGCTCGGCGACGACGAGCCGAGCGCCTGGCGCGAATACCTGCTGTTCAACCGCACCGAGGGCTTCGCCTTCCTCGTCGATGCCGACGCGGGCTGGAGTCTCGTGCGGCCGCTGACCGGCGCGCCGGTCGAGACCGGCGACACGGCGGTCTGGCACGCCAAGCGTTTCGCGCTGAAATGGGACTACGCGGCCGAGACGACGCGCGTGCTCGGCGAGTTCTACTGGCGCCTGCAAAAGGGCGAGCGCGCCGAGATCCGCGACTACGAGCTGCGCGGCGTCGGCCGCAGCGAGCTGCTGAGCCGCGAGCAGATGGCCGGCGAGGTCGTGTGGAGCCTCGGCCGCACGCTCGACGCGGCCGAGGTCGCGCGCGCGTTCGGCCCCGCGCTCGGCGCGGGCCCGCTCGCCCACCCCGACGTGCAGCCTGGCGCCGGCCTGCTGCGTACCATCGTCATCGTCGTCGTCGTGCTGCTCGTGCTGATGCTGCTGCTGCGCGCGTGCACCCACGACGACTGCCAGGGCTGGCGCGACAGCTTCGGCCCGAACAGCGCCGAGTACCTGCAGTGCAAGGCGCGCGGCGGTCCGCGCATCGCGCCCACCGGCACCGGCGCCGGCGGGGCCTGGGGCGGCTGGGGCAGCGGCGGCGGCGGCCACAAATAGTTGTTGTCAACGCATAGGAGAGACAGCATGGACATCGAATGGCTCAAGCCCGGCATCGTGCTCGGCTCCATCCTCTACGCCGTGATCGGCGTGCTGATCTTCTGGGTCAGCTTCGTCATCATCGACAAGCTCACGCCCTACCACCTGTGGCACGAGATCGTCGAGAAGAAGAACCTCGCGCTCGGCGTCGTCGTCGCCGCGATGTGCATCGCGATCGGCCTGATCGTCGCGGCCGCGATCCACGGCTAGGCCTACGCATCCGATGATCTCGATGAAGAGCGCCGACTGGATCGCCGGCCTGTCGATCGCCGGCCTGCTGCTGCCCGAGGCCGTCGCCTACTCGGGCATCGCGGGCCTCGCGCCCGCGCATGGCGTGCTCGCGCTGCTCGCCGGCCTGCTCGTCTACGGCCTGCTCGGGCGCAGCCGCTTCGCGATCGTCTCGGCGACGTCCTCGTCGGCCGCCGTGCTGCTCGCCGCGACCCGCTCGCTCGGCGCCCCGGCCCTGGCCGTGCCGCTCGCGATGGGCATGGTGCTGATCGCCGGCGTGTTCTTCCTGCTCGCCGGCCTGCTGCGCCTCGGCGCGATCGCGAACCTGATCGCCAAGCCCGTGCTGCGCGGCTTCGCGCTGGGCCTCGCGCTGACCATCGTCGTCAAGCAGCTGCCGACCGCGCTGGGCCTGCACGGCGTGTCGGCCGGCGTGTTCGGCACCCTGCTCGCGATCGCCGAGCGCCATGCCGAATGGCAGCCCGCCAGCCTCGCGATCGGCGCGGGCGCGCTCGCGCTGCTCGTGCTGTTCGAGCGCTGGCGCCGCGTGCCCGGCGCGCTGATCGTGATCGCCCTGGGCATCGCGCTGACGCCGCTGGGCCTGGCCGCCGGCGTCGCCAAGGTCGGCGCGCTCGAGCTGCATTTCGCGCTGCCCGCGCCGCCGCAGCTGCCCTTCGACCAATGGCTGCGCCTCGGCGAGGTCGCCGTCGCGCTCGCGCTGATCCTCTACGCCGAGTCCTACGGCTCGATCCGCACCTTCGCGCTGCGCCATCACGATCCGTTCGAGGCGAACCGCGACCTGATCGCGCTCGGCGTCGCGAACATCGCGGCCGCGCTGGTCCAGGGCATGGCCGTCGGCGCGGGCTTCTCGGCGACCTCGGCGAACGAGTCAGCCGGCGCGCAGAGCCGCGCGTCGGGCCTCGTCGCCGCGGCGACCGTGCTGCTCGCGCTGATCGTCGCCCTCCCCGCGATCGCGCTGACCCCCGAGCCCGTGCTCGCCGCGATCGTGATCCACGCGATGCTGCACTCGCTGAACCCGGCCGGCCTGCGCCCCTACTTCCAGTGGCGGCGCGACCGCGTCGTCGCGATCGTCGCGTTCGCCGCCGTGCTCGCGCTCGGCGTGCTCGACGGCCTGCTCGCCGCGATCGGCGCGAGCATCCTGATGCTGCTGCAGCGCCTCGCCCAGCCGCGCGTCGACTGGCTCGGCCAGCTCGGCGACAGCCACGACTACGTCGACCTCGCGCGCCACCCCGACGCCCATGTGCCGCCGGGCCTGCTGATCGCGCGGCCGGCCGTGCCGCTGTTCTTCGGCAACGCCGACCCGCTGCTCGCGCTGATCCGCGCGCGCGTGCTCGGCGAGGCCGGCCTGAGCCACCTCGTGCTGAGCCTCGAGGAGACCTCGGACCTCGACGGCACGACCCTCGAGGCGCTCGGCGAGTTCGCCGCAGCCGTCAGCGCCAAGGGCGCGAAGCTCGTGCTCGCGCGCGTCAAGGACCCGGTGCGCGACCAGCTCGCGCGGCTCGCCTCGCCCGACCTGCCCGCCGCGGCGTTCGCGGCCTGGAGCGTCGACGACGCGGTCAAGTCATGCTGACGCGCGCCGCGCGCACCGGCGGCATCGCGCCGGCCGAGCTGCTGCTGCTCGCGAGCGTGTTCATCGTCGCGGCCTGCGGCCTCGTCTACGAGCTCGCGACCGGCGCGCTCGCGAGCTACCTGCTCGGCGACTCGGTGCTCGAGTTCTCGAGCGTGATCGGCACCTATCTGTTCGCGATGGGCCTGGGCTCCTACCTGAGCCGTCACCTCGAGCACCAGCTGGTCGCGCATTTCCTGCGCGTCGAGCTGCTCGTCGGCCTGGTCGGCGGGCTCATGCCGGCCGCGCTGTTCGCCGCGCACAGCCTGCTGCCGGCGGCCGAGCTCGGCGCGTTCCGCACCCTGCTCTACGCGCTCGTGCTGCTCGTCGGCATGCTCGTCGGGCTCGAGATCCCGCTCGTGATGCGCATCCTCAAGCAGCAGGCGCGGCGCGACCAGGCCGGCTGGCGCCTGTCCGAGCTCGTCTCGCAGGTGCTGACCTTCGACTACCTCGGCGCGCTCGTCGTCGCGCTCGCGTTCCCGCTGCTGCTCGTGCCGCAGCTGGGCCTGATCCGCACGGGCCTCGCGTTCGGCCTGCTCAACGCGTTTATCGCGCTGTGGGCGCTGTGGCTGTTCCGCGCCGAGCTGCGCGCGTGGCGCGCCCACGCGCTCGCGTGCGCGGGCGTCGTCGCCACGCTCGCGTCGGCCTTCGTCGCGGCCGACGGCCTGACGAGCTGGGCCGAGGAGCGCTTCTACGGCGAGCGCATCCTCGTGCGCGAGAGCAGCCCGTATCAGCGCATCGTCGTCAGCGGCGTGCACGACGGCCTGCGCCTGTACCTGAACGGCAACCTGCAGTTCGACTCGCGCGACGAGTACCGCTACCACGAGGCGCTCGTGCATCCGGCGATGGCCGCCCAGGGCGCGCCGTGCCATGTGCTCGTGCTCGGCGGCGGCGACGGCATGGCGCTGCGCGAGATCCTGCGCTACCCGCAGGTCGAGCAGGTCACGCTCGTCGACCTCGACCCGCGCATGACCCAGCTGTTCACGACGCTGCCCATGCTGCGCGCGCTCAACCACGATGCCTTCCACGACCCCAAGGTCCACGTCGTCAACGCCGACGCGTTCGGCTGGCTCGAGCGCAACGCGGGCTTCTACGACGTGATCGTGATCGACTTCCCCGACCCGAGCAATTTCGCGCTCGGCAAGCTCTACACGGCGAGCTTCTACGCGCTCGTCGCCCAGCACCTCTCCGAGAGCGGCTACGCGGTCGTGCAGACGACGAGCCCGCTGATCGCACGGCGCAGCTTCTGGACCGTCGTGACCACGCTCGAGTCGGTCGGCCTGAGCGCGACGCCGTATCACGCCCATGTGCCGAGCTTCGGCGAATGGGGCTTCGTGCTCGCGAGCCGGCGGCCCTGGCGTATGCCGACGGCGCTGCCGCCGGGCCTGCGCTTCCTCGACGTCGCGAGCCTGCCGCCGCTGTTCGACTTCCCGCTCGACATGGCGCGCGTGCCGACCGAGGTCAACCGCCTGTCCAACCAGGTGCTCGTGCGCGAGTTCGAGGCCGAGTGGGGCAAAGTCCGGTGATCAAGCGCCGCGAACTCCTCGCCGCCGCCGCGGCCGGCACCGCCCTGCTCGCCGGCTGCGACGCCGCGGGCGGGCGCCGCGAGGTGCCGGGCGGCTGGGTCGGCGCCGCGGTCGAGCGCGGCCACCGCCTGCGCGAGGCGCGGCCCGGCCCCGCGAGCGGCCCGGCGCGGCGCGCCGAGGTCGTCGTCGTCGGCAGCGGCATCGCTGGCCTTGCGTGCGCGCGCGAACTCGCCCGCGCCGGCATCGACGACGTCGCCGTGCTCGAGCTCGAGGACCGCGCGGGCGGCAACGCGCGCGGCCACGCGATCGCGGGCCTCGGCTGCCCGCTCGGCGCGCATTACCTGCCGGTACCCGGCGAGGACGACGAGCCGATCTACGCGCTGTGCGAGGAGCTCGGCCTCGTCAAGCGGGAATCGGGCCGCGCGGTCTGGGACGAGCTGCACCTGTGCCACAGCCTGCAGGAGCGCCTGTTCTACCAGCGCGAGTGGATCGAGGGCCTGCTGCCGCCCGCGCAGACCGAGACGACGCGCGAGCAGTACCTGCACTTCGCGCGCCTCGTCGAGCAGGCGCGGCGCGAATGGGGCTTCGCCGTGCCGACGCACCGCGCGCCGTGGACGCCCGACCACGCGCGCCTCGACGCCCAGCCGTTCACGGCCTGGCTCGACGCCCATGGCCTCGGCGACGCGCAGCTGCGCTGGTACCTCGACTACTGCTGCCGCGACGACTACGGCGCGCCGGCGAGCGCGGTGTCGGCCTGGGCCGGCGTCCACTACTTCGCGAGCCGGCATGGCTTCCATCCGCCCGGAGACGGCCACGACGAGGCCGAGCCGGTGCTGACCTGGCCCGAGGGCAACGGCTGGCTCGCGAACCAGCTCGCCGCGCCGCTCGGCGCGCGTGTGCACCCGGGCCGCACGGTGCTGCGCGTCGACGCCGGGCGCGACGCCGTCGACGTGCTCGCGTTCGACGAGGCGCAGCACCGCCCCGAGCGATGGATCGCCAAGCGCGTCGTGCTCGCGACGCCGCTGTCCATCGCCGACCGCCTCGTCGGCGGCAGCGTCGCGCCGCTGCACGAAGCGGCCGCCGCGGGCCGCCATGCGCCGTGGCTCGTCGCGAACCTGCTGCTCGACGAGGCGCCGCTCGAGCGCGCGGGCGCCCCGCGCGCCTGGGACAACGTCGTCTACGGCGCGGCGAGCGGCCAGCTCGGCTACGTCGACGCGTCGCACCAGCTGCTGTCGCCGGCCGGCGGACCGCTCGTGCTGAGCGCCTACCTCGCGCTCGACGAGGCGCAGCGCCCGGCCCTGCTCAAGCAGGACTGGCCAGTCTGGCTCGGCCGCGTGCTCGACGGCCTGCACGAGGTCCACCCGCGCCTGCGCGACCAGCTCCGGCGCGCCGACCTGATGCGCTGGGGCCATGGCATGAGCATCCCGTTCCCGGGCCGGCGCGGCTCGGCCGCGCTCGCGGCGCTGCGCGCGCCGCAGGGGCGGCTGCACTTCGCGCATGCGGACCTGTCGGCCTACTCGGTGTTCGAGGAGGCCTACACGCAGGGGCTGCGCGCGGCGGCCGAGATCGTCAAGCTCGATCGCGGCTGAGCTCAGGCCAGGCCGAGGCCCAGCGCCGCGGCCTCGCGCCAGCGCGGGTCCGCGCGCAGCCGGTCCTCCTGCCAGCAGGCATGGGTCAGCTTCAGCGCGTGGTCGTCGAGCTGGGCCAGCGCCGCGCGCTGCAGCGCCGGCCAGTCGGGCGGGGGCCGGCCCGAGCGCGGCCGCGGCGTCATGCCCGCGGCGAGCCAGGCCGCCGCGAACGCGCGCGTGAGCCAGACCGGCACGTCGGGCCCCTCCGGCACGAGGGCGCCGAGCACGCGCAGCGCGCGCAGCCCCGTGATCAGGTGCAGCACGACGAAGTTGCCGCTCGCGAGGTAGGCGTCGAGCGCGAGGCCGAGCAGCTGCTCGCGCCGCACGGCCCAATGCGCGGCCGGCGCGAGCGCGTCGCAAAGCCCCGCGTAGGCCGGGCCGCGCGCGACGTCGACGAGGCGCTCGCCGCGCAGGCGCTGCGCGGGCGCGGCGGCCTGCGCGTCCAGCGCCGCGCGCCACGCGTCGAGCGCGAGCGGCACCCCGTCCGCGCGGCCACCGGGCAGCGGCTGCCAGGCCAGCGCCCAGCTCGCGAGCGCGGCCGCGAGCTCGTCGGCGTGGCCGGCTTCGAGCGCGTGGGCGCTGCGGATCATGCCGTGGAACAGGCCCGCGTGCGGCGCCGAGACCAGCAGCGGCAGCGCGTCGCGCAGGCAGGCTTCGGCGCCGCGCGCGCCGATCTCGGCGGCGAAGCGCGCGCGCAGCGCCGCGTATGCCTCGCGCCGGCCGAGCAGCGCGCGCCAGTCGTCGCCCGGCGCGGCATCCTCCCCGGCCGGCGCCGGCGCGAGCCAGGCGCCGTCATGGCGCAGCTGCGCGTCGAGGCGCGCGGCGTCGGCGCCGAGCTGCCAGGCCGCGTGCAGCGCCATCGGCAGGTGGTTTGAGTAGCCGGGGCCGTAGCCCGGCGCGTAGGCGAGGCTCCGCTCGAGGCGGCGGTGCAGTTCGGCGGTCGGCAGCATGCGGTTCTTCCATCGGTAGCGATGTCCCGCATAATGAAAGTTCAAGTGAACTTGAAGTCAAGCGCCATGGAAACCTCCGACCGCATCGCCATCGGCGAGCTCGCGCGCCGCAGCGGCATGGCCGCGAGCGCGCTGCGCTTCTACGAGGAGCAGGGCCTGCTCGCGAGCCAGCGCAACGCGTCGGGCCGGCGCCATTTCGCGCGCGCCGACCTGCGCCGCGTCGCGTTCATCGGCGCCGCGCAGAACGTCGGCCTGAGCCTCGAGCAGATCCGCGCGGCGCTCGCCACCCTGCCCGCGAGCCGCACGCCGACCGTCGCCGACTGGGCCCGGCTGTCGAGCGCGTGGCGGCCGCTGCTCGACGCGCGCATCGCCGCGCTCACGCGCCTGCGCGACAAGCTCGACAGCTGCATCGGCTGCGGCTGCCTGTCGCTGAAGACCTGCGCGCTCTACAACCCGGCCGACGAGGTCGCCGGCCATGGCGCGGGGCCGCGCTACCTGCTCGGCGACAAGCGGCCGCGCGCGGCGGCCGAACCTTCGCCGACCAAGCCGCGTTCGAGGCGCTGAACCCTTGCCTCGCGCGGCGCGAACGCGTCGCGCAGCGCGGCGAGCAACGCCTCGGCGCGCTGCGCGTTGTCGCAGCCGAGGTTGCACACGTAGACGTCGAGCGTGACGGCGCCGAGCTCGGGCCAGGTATGCACGGCGAGGTGCGACTCGGCGAGCAGCACGACGCCGGTGATGCCGCTCTGTTCCTGGCCCGGCGCGGGCGCGAAGCGGTGGAACAGCTCGGCGACCGCGCCGAGACCGGCCGCGCGCACCGCGTCCACGCACAGCGTGCGCAGCGCCGCGGGGTCGCGCATCAGCGGCGCGACGGGGTCGCAGCCGCCGAGGTCGGCGCAGAGGTGGAGACCGTTCACCGGCTCACCCGCCCGTGACGGGCGGAAAGAACGCGACCTCGGCGCCGTCGGGCACCTCGACCGATTCGTCGCTCATGCGCTGGTTCAGCGCGCAGCGCAGCGCGCGGCCGCGCGCGAGCGCCTGGCCATGGACGCCGCCGCGCGCGACGAGCGCGTCGCGCAGCGCGCCGAGCGTCAGGCCCGGTTTCCAGACCAGCGATTCACGTTCGCCGAGCTGCTCGCGCAGCGAAGCGAAATAGCGGACTTGGATGCTCAAGAAACGTTCCTCCTCGACATGGCGCGGTCGACGGCCGGCGTCGCCGCGGCCTCGATTGTGGCTGAGTGCGGTCGAACGGACGCTCCCGCTCAGCCGATCACGCGCGCGACCTTCTGCATGCCCTCGACCGCCTTGCCCTTGCGCGCGCGCTTGCCCGCGTAGCCGGCGAGTGCCGTGCCCTTGAGCAGCTCTTCCTTGGGCTTGCCGCCGCGGCCACTGCCGAGCACGGTCAGGGTCTGCGTGAACGCGGTCACGCTGACCAGCGCGTCCTTGGGCTCGAGGTCGATCAGCGTGAGGCCGCGACCGCCCTTGGGCTGGTGCTTGAGCTCGTCGAGCGCGTAGGTCAGCAGCCGGCCCGACTGGGTCAGGCAGGCGAGTTGCTGGCCCGCACCCGCGGGAACGGCGGCCGGCGGCAGCGGATGCTCGCCGGCCTCGAGCGCGAGAAAGGTCTTGCCGGCCTTCTGGCGGCCGACGAGGTCGCCGAGCCGGGCGATCAGGCCGAAGCCGCCGGTGCCCGCGAGCACGAGGCGCGTATCGGCGCCCGCCGCGAAGTAATGCGCGATCTGCGTGCCGGCCTCGAGCTCGATCAGCGTCGTGATCGGCTGGCCGTCGCCGCGCCCGCCCGGCAGCACCGCGACCGGCACCGAATACACGCGGCCGTTCGAGCCGAACACGATCAGCGCGTCGACGCTGCGGCACGGGAACACGCCGTACAGCGCGTCGCCGCTCTTGAACGAGAGCTGCGCGGCCTCGACCTCGTGGCCCTTGAGCGCGCGCACCCAGCCCTTCATCGACACGACGACGGTGACCGGCTCGTCGACGACGCGGACCTCGACGACGGCCTTCTTCTCGGCCTGGATCAGGGTGCGGCGCTCGTCGCCGTACTGGCGCGCGTCGGCCTCGATCTCGCGCACGAGCGTGCGCTTCAGCGTGCCCGGGTTGCCGAGGATGTCCTGCAGCCGGCCCTGTTCCTCGCGCAGCTTCGCGAGCTCCTGCTCGATCTTGATCGCCTCGAGTCGCGCGAGCTGGCGCAGGCGGATCTCGAGGATGTCCTCGGCCTGCCGGTCGGACAGCTCGAAGCGCTCGATCAGCGCGGCCTTGGGCTCGTCGGCGTTGCGGATGATGTGGATCACCTCGTCGATATTCAGCAGCACGAGCTGCCGGCCCTCGAGCACGTGGATGCGCTCCTGGACCTTGTCGAGGCGGTGGCGCGTGCGCCGCTGCACGGTGTCGAGGCGGAACGCGACCCATTCGGCGAGGATCTGGCGCAGGCTCTTCTGCGTCGGCCGGCCGTCGGCGCCGATCATCGTGAGGTTCAGCGGCGCCGAGGTCTCGAGGCTGGTGTGCGCGAGCAGCGCCGTGATCAGCTCGGGCTGCTCGATCGTGCGGCTCTTGGGCTCGAACACGAGGCGCACCGGCGCGTCCTTGCTCGACTCGTCGCGCACGCCGTCGAGCACCGCGAGCACGCTCGCCTTGAGCTGGAGCTGCTCCTGCGTGAGCGCCTTCTTGCCGGTCTTGACCTTGGGGTTGGTGAGCTCCTCGATCTCCTCGAGCACCCTGGCCGCGCTCGTGCCGTGCGGCAGCTCGGTCACGACGAGCTGCCACTGGCCGCGCGCGAGCTCCTCGATCTTCCAGCGCGCGCGCAGCTTGAGGCTGCCGCGGCCGCCCGCGTAGGCCGCGCGGATCTCCTCGGGCGCGCTGATGAGCTGGCCGCCGCCGGGGAAGTCGGGGCCCGGCACGAGCGCGAACAGCTCGTCGTCGCCGAGCTTGTCGTTCTTCAAGAGCGCGACGGCCGCGGCCGCGACCTCGCGCAGGTTGTGGCTCGGGATCTCGGTCGCGAGGCCGACGGCGATGCCGCTCGCGCCGTTCAGCAGCACGAAGGGCAGGCGCGCGGGCAGCATCGCCGGCTCGTCGGTCGAGCCGTCGTAGTTCGCGACGAAGTCGACCGTGCCCTCGTCGATCTCGTCGAGCAGCAGGCGCGCGATCGGCGCGAGGCGGGCCTCCGTGTAGCGCATCGCCGCGGCGCCGTCGCCGTCGCGGCTGCCGAAGTTGCCCTGGCCGTCGATCAGCGGATAGCGCTGCGAGAAGTCCTGGGCCATGCGCACGAGCGCGTCGTAGACCGACTGGTCGCCGTGCGGGTGGAAGCGGCCGAGCACGTCGCCGACGACGCGCGCACCCTTGACCGGCTTGGCACCCGAGGTGCCCGTGAACGTCAGGCCCATGCGTTCCATCGCGTAGAGGATGCGGCGCTGGACCGGCTTCTGGCCGTCGCCGAAGCTCGGCAGCGCGCGGCCCTTGACGACCGACAGCGCGTATTCGAGGTAGGCCTGCTGGGCGTACTGGCCGAGGCTCAGCGCGTTCGGGTCGGGCTCGCCCGCGGGCGGCTGGTTCGTGAAATCCAGGGTCTGCTGACTACTCATGGTTCGATCTTCAAATGCTTGGCCCGGGCCGGCAGGCTGCGCTGCAGCAGGGCCCAGTAGAGCTCCAGGACCATTTGCACATGGGCCTGGGTCTCGGGAATGTCGGGCATGCCGCCGGCGCGGCGCACCGTGCCTTCGCCGGCGTTCCACGCGGCGAGCGCCGCGTCGATGCGGCCGAAGCGGCGCATCAGGTCGGCGAGCATGCGCGCGCCGGCGAGGATATTGGTGCGCGGCTCGAGCAGCGCGCCACGCTCGCGCGTGCCCGCGTAGCGCTGGCCGGCCTCGGGGGTGATCTGCATCAGGCCCAGGGCGCCGCGCGAGGACTCGGCGCGCGGCTCGTAGCCCGACTCGACGGCGATCACGGCCTTGAGCAGCTCGGTGTCGACGCCGGTGCGCGCCGCCGCGTCGCGCAGCAGCGGCTGCACGGCCATGACCTCGGGCGAGATCTGCAGCCAGGTCAGCAGGTCGCTGCGGCTGTCGGTCTTGCCCGGCACGCGGCCGAGGTCGCTGCCGAGGTCGCCCGCGAGCAGCGCGTAGCCGCCGTCGAGCGGCCGGCTCGCGAGGTGGGCGACGCCGGCGCCGTCGACGAAGCCCCAGAGCTCGGCGCGCGCGGGCAGCACGGCCGCGCCGAGCATGAACGCGGCGAGCAGCGGCGGCAGGAGACGCGCGCGCATCACGGCAGCGCCTCCTGCCCGGCCGCGTCGCGCGCGGCGAACTCCTGCTCGAGCATCGCCATCACGACGAGCGTGTCCCAGCCGCTCGCGCTGAGGCTCGCGGGCACGCGCACGGATTCGCGCAGCCGCCCCTCCTCGACGAAGCCCTCGCTCAGGTAGAGCTCGAACGCGCGCGTGTTCAGCGCCCGCACGTCGAGCCAGAAGCGGTGCGCGTGCAGCTGCTCGAACGCGAGGCGCTTGAGCCCGCGCACGGCCGCGCGGCCGAGGCCGCGGCCCTGGCGCGCGCGCGCGAGCACGATGCGCTTGAGTTCGACCGCGCGGTGCGGGCTGCGGCAGCCCTGCAGGATCACGAAGCCGGCCGCGCCGTCGGCGTCCTCGACGATGAAGTGGCGCGCATCGGGGAAGCGCAGGCTGCCCTCGTGCTGGGTGCGTTCCCAGGGCGTCACGAAGGGCTGGTTGACGCCGTCCTGCTCGACCGCGAGCACGAAGTCGAGGTCGGACAGCAGCGTCGGGCGCAGGCGCAGCGCCGCCGTCATGGGCGTCGGCTCCGGTCTTGCGACAGCGGTGCCAGGCTCACACGTCCACCTCGACGGAGTCGCCGTGCAGCTCCATCAGTTCGCGGCGCGAGCTCGCCTCGCCCTTGCCCATCAGGCGGTTCATCAGCTCGACGGTCGCGCCGAAGTCGAGCGCGCCGAGCGCGACGCGCGCGAGCCGGCGCGTCTCGGGATTCAGCGTCGTGTCCCAGAGCTGCTCGGCGTTCATCTCGCCGAGGCCCTTGAAGCGGCTGATCGTCCACGAGCCTTCGCGCGCGCCTTCCTTGCGCAGCTTGTCGAGCGTCGCCGTGAGCTCGCCCTCGTCGAGCGCGTAGAGCTTGGCGGCCGGCTTCTTGCCGCGCGCGGGCGCGTCGACGCGGTACAGCGGCGGCCGCGCGACATAGATGTGGCCAGCCTCGACGAGCTTGGGGAAGTGGCGGAAGAACAGCGTGAGCAGCAGGACCTGGATGTGCGAGCCGTCGACGTCGGCGTCCGACAGGATGCAGACCTTGCCGTAGCGCAGGCCGCTCAAGTCGGGCGTGTCGTTCGGGCCGTGCGGGTCGACGCCGAGCGCGACGGCGATGTCGTGGATCTCGTTGTTCTTGAACAGCAGGTCGCGCTCGACCTCCCAGGCGTTCAGGACCTTGCCGCGCAGCGGCAGGATCGCCTGGGTCTCCTTGTCGCGGCCGAGCTTGGCGCTGCCGCCGGCCGAGTCGCCCTCGACGAGGAAGACCTCGTTGAGCAGCAGGTCGCGGCTTTCGCAGTCGGTCAGCTTGCCGGGCAGCACGGCGACGCCCGAGCCCTTGCGCTTCTCGACCTTCTGGGCCGCGCGCTGGCGCGTCTGGGCCTGGCGGATCACGAGCTCCGCGAGCGCCTTGCCATGCGCCACATGCTGGTTCAGCCACAGCTCGAGCGCCGGGCGCACGAAGGTCGACACCAGGCGCAGCGCGTCGCGCGAGTTCAGGCGCTCCTTGGTCTGGCCCTGGAACTGCGGGTCGAGCACCTTGGCCGAGAGCACGAAGCTGGCGCGCGAGAACACGTCGTCGGGCATCAGCTTGACGCCCTTGGGCAGCAAGGAGTGCAGCTCGATGAAGCCCTTGATCGCCGCGAACAGGCCGTCCTTGAGGCCCGACTCGTGGGTGCCGCCGGCGACCGTGGGGATCAGGTTCACGTAGCTCTCGCGCAGCACCGCGCCCTCTTCGGTGAACGCGAGCGCCCAGGCCGCGCCCTCGCCCTCGGCGAAGTTCTCGCTCTCGGCGCTCGTCGCGTACTGCGCGCCCTCGATCAGCGGGATCAGCGGGTCGGCCGGGAGGCTCTGCATCAGGTAGTCGCGCAGGCCGCCCTGGTAGGTCCAGTTCTGCACCTCGCCGGATTTCTCCTGCTTGAGCGTGACGCTGACGCCGGGCATCAGCACGGCCTTGGAGCGCAGCAGGTGGACGAGCTCGCCACGCGGCAGGTCGGCGCTCTCGAAATACTTAGCGTCGGGCCAGACGCGCACGGTCGTGCCCTGCTTGCGGTCGCCGCTCGCGGCCGGCCGCACGGCGACGGCCTCGACGACGTCGCCGTGCTCGAACGCGAGCGTCGCGACCTGCTTGTCGCGCCAGACCGTGACCTCGAGGCGCTTCGCGAGCGCGTTCGTCACGCTCACGCCGACGCCGTGCAGGCCGCCCGAGAAGCTGTAGGCGCCGCCCGAGCCCTTGTCGAACTTGCCGCCCGCGTGCAGGCGCGTGAAGACGATCTCGACGACCGGCACGCCCTCCTCGGGGTGCAGGCCGAACGGGATACCGCGGCCGTCGTCGGCGACCGAGACCGAGCCGTCGGCGTGCTGGACCAGGTCGATGCGCCGGCCGTGGCCGGCGAGCGCCTCGTCGGCCGCGTTGTCGATGACTTCCTGGATCACGTGCAGCGGGTTGTCCGTGCGCGTGTACATGCCGGGCCGCTGCTTGACCGGCTCGAGGCCCTTGAGCACGCGGATCGAGGCTTCGCCGTAGGCCGGCGCGGCGCCGGCGGGGTTGCTTTTGCTTGCCATGGGCGGGCATTGTAGGGATCGGGCTTGCTATGCTCGCCGGCCGACCCTGTCCCCCGATCCGATGCTCCGTCACCTCTGCGCCCGCGCCCTGCCGATCCTGCTGCTCGCGGCGCCCGCCTGCTTTGCGCAGGACCAGAACCCGTTCGCCAGGCGCGCGCCGGCCGTGAACCCGCCGCCCGCTTCGAGCGCCGCCGCGTCGGCGCCGGCCCGCCCGATCCCGGCGGCGACGCCGCGCCGCCCCGCCCCTGTCACCGCGGCAAGCCCGGCCGCCGCGGCGAGCGCCGCCCACGCGCCGGCGCCCTTCGTCGCGAGCGCGCCGCTGGCGCTCGAGCTGCACAACGCGCGCTGGTTCGACGGCAAGGGCTTTCAGCGCGGCACGCTGTTCGTACTCGACGGCAGGTTCACGCCGACGCGGCCCAAGCGCGTGAACCGGCGCATGGACCTCGGCGACCAGTACCTGGTCGCGCCGCTCGCCGACGCGCACAACTACAACCTGCAGAACGAATGGGCGGTCGGCCAGTACGCCCAGCGCTATCTGCGCGACGGCGTGTTCTACGCGGCGATGTTCTGCGCCGACCCGAACGACGCCGAGGCCGCGCGCGCGCGCCTCGAGGCCGCCGGCGGCCCGGAGGCGCTGTTCGTGACCGCCTGCGTGACGAGCAGCGACGGCCAGCCGCTCGGCGCGCTCGCCGAGGCCGCGCCCGAGCGCGCGCGCAGCGACTTCATCGACAAGACCGTGATCGCGATGGACAAGCCCGAGGACGTCGCGCGCAAATGGCCGCTCGTGCTCGCGCGCAAGCCCGACGCGGTGCGCCTCATGCTCGCCGAGTCCGACCGCCCCGAGCTGCGCGCGCGCCCCGAGCTCTGGGGGCGCCTGGGCCTGACGCCCGAGGTCGCCGCGGCCGTGACCCAGCGCGCCCACAAGACCGGGCTGCGCGTGATCGCCCATGTCGAGACCGCAGCCGACTTCGGCGCGGCCGTCCGTGCCGGCGTCGACTGGATCGACCATGTGCCGGGCTTCACCGACCCGCTCGGCGAGCCGGCCGAGCGCTTCGCGCTGACGCCCGAGCTCGCGGCCGACGCGGCGCGCGCCCAGGTCGCCGTCGTCACCGGCGCGGCCGCCGCGCGCCTGTTCAAGGCCCCGCCCGAGCTCCAGGCGGCGCTCGCGGCGACGCTCAAGCGCAATCTGCAGCTGCTCAAGGACGCCGGCGTGACCCTGCTGCTCGGCTCCGACCTGTTCACCGACACGGCCCAGGCCGAGCTGCACGCGCTCGCCGCGACCGGCGTGTTCAGCAACGCCGAGCTGCTGCGCATGGCGACCCAGACGACGCCGCGCGCGCTGTTCCCGAAGCGCCGCGTCGGCTGCTTCGAGCCCGGCTGCGAGGCGAGCTTCCTGCTGCTCGGCGCCGACCCGACGGCCGACCTCGCGACGCTGAACGCGCCGCTGCTGCGCGCCGACCAGGGCCGCCTGATCACGCAGAACCTCGACGTCGCCGAGAGGTCCGACGAGTCGAGCATCTCGACGGCCGAGGCCGCGAAGAAAAAGGCCGGGCGCGGCGGCAAGTCGAGCGGCAAATCCACGGGCAAGTCGGGCAGCGCACCGACGAAGTCCAAGACCGCGACCAAGAAGTCCCCCGTCAAGGCCAGCCAGGCGGCCTCGGGCGCGGCCGCCCAATAAGCGCCCGGCGAGCGCCCGATCCGCACCCCATATGAACCACGCCGCCCCATCCCCCTGGCTGCTGCGCTGGCGCCACCTGCTCGCGCCGGGCGCGCCCGCGCTCGACCTCGCCTGCGGCGGCGGCCGCCACCTGCGCTGGCTGCACGCGCAAGGGCTGCGCGTGACCGGCGTCGACCGCGACGCGGCCGCGCTCGCGCCGCTGCGCGGGCTCGCGGGCGCCGAAATCGTCGAGGCCGACATCGAAGCCGGCCCCTGGCCGCTCGGCGAACGCCGCTTCGGGCTCGTGCTCGTCACGAACTATCTGTGGCGCCCCTTGCTGCCCGCCATCAACGCTGCCGTCGCGCCGGGCGGCCTGCTCGTCTACGAGACTTTCGGCGCCGGCAACGCAGCCTTCGGCCGGCCGAGCCGCGCCGAGTTCCTGCTCGCGCCGGGCGAGCTGCTCGCGGCCTGCGCCGGCCTGCGCGTGCTCGGCTACGAGGAGGGCGTGGTCGGCGACGGCGACGCCAGCCGGGCGATCCAGCGCGTCGCCGCACGCCGCCCGGTCCGGGCCGGCGAGGGGCCCGTGCGGCTTCAGTAGAATCGATCGATCACTTTGAATTCGCCCCCATGAACGGAATTGCAGGAAGCATCGTCGCGCTCGTCACGCCGATGGCCGAGGACGGCCGGGTCGACTACGACGCGCTGCGCGCGCTGATCGACTGGCAGATCGCCGAAGGCACCGACGTGATCGGCGTCGTCGGCACGACCGGCGAGTCGCCGACGGTCACGATGGACGAGAACCGCGAGATCATCCGCGCCGCCGTCGCCCACGCGGCCGGCCGCGTGCCGATCATGGCCGGCACCGGCGCGAACTCGACGGCCGAGGCGATCGAGCTGAGCCGCTACGCCAAGGAAGTCGGCGCCGACTGCACGCTGTCGGTCGTGCCCTACTACAACAAGCCCTCGCAGGAAGGGATCTACCAGCATTACAAGGCGATCGCCGAGGCCGTTGACATCCCGATGATGCTCTACAACGTGCCCGGCCGGACCGTCGCCGACATGCAGCCCGAGACGGCGCTGCGCTGCGCGGCCCTGCCCGGCGTGTTCGGCGTCAAGGAAGCGACCGGCCATATCGAGCGCGCCGCCTGGCTGATCAAGCATGCGCCGGCCGGCTTCAAGATCTACTCGGGCGACGACGGCACCGCGATCGCGCTGATGCTGCTCGGCGGCGCCGGCAACGTCTCGGTCACGGCCAACGTCGCGCCGCGCCTGATGCACGAGCTCTGCGCCCATGCGCTGGCCGGCCGCGTGCGCGAGGCCACGGCCATCCACATGCGCCTGCTGAGCCTGCACAAGCAGCTGTTCTGCGAGCCGAGCCCGGCCCCGGCGAAATGGGCGCTCGAACGCCTCGGCCATGGCGCCGCCCACCTGCGCCTGCCGATCACGCCGCTGACCGCGGCCGGTCGTGCCAGCGTCGAGGCGGCACTGCGTGACGCCGATCTGCTCTAATCGCCCCCCGTACCCACCGGCCGCCCGATCGACCGGCCGCCCCCCGCTTCGGAGACCTCTAGCGTGACCCGTTCCCCCGTTTCCTCCATCACGCCGGTGCGCCTGGCCGTCGTGCTGCTCGCCACCTCGCTCGCGGGCTGCAGCACCATCACCGGCTGGTTCTCGTCCGACAAGGTCGACTACCGCACGCAGGCCCGCCAGATCGAGGGCCTGCAGGTCCCGCCCGACCTGAGCCAGCTCGACAACCACTCGATGACGCAGGACGGCACGATCAGCGCGTCGAGCTACGAACAGCAGCAGCAACAGCGCCGCGCGGTCGGCGACGCCGCGGCGCCCGGCGCGAAGCCCGCGCCGAATTCGCCGGCCGCGGCCGCCGCGAACCGCGTCGCGCTGAGCTCGGTCGGCAACCTGAGCCTCGAGCGCGACGGCGACGTGCGCTGGATCCATACCGACGCCGCGCCCGAACAGCTCTGGGGCAAGGTCGTGGCGTTCTGGACCGACGCGGGCTTCGAGATCGACTCGGCCAAGCCCGAGATCGGCCTGATCCAGACCAAGTGGCACGAAGACCGCAGCAAGATCCAGCACGACATCCTGCGCGACACGATCGGCAAGGTCTTCGACGGCGCCTACTCGACCGGCCAGAAGGAGCAGTTCCGCACCCGCGTCGAACGCTCGGCCAAGGGCGGCACCGACATCTTCGTCAGCGCATACGGCATCGAAGAGGTCTATACCAGCTCGGGCCGCGACAACACGACCTGGCAGCCGCGCGCGAAGGACCCGCTGCTCGAGGCGACCATGCTGTCCAAGCTGATGCTGCAGCTCGGCGGCCAGACCGACGGGGCAGCCCTTGCCGCCGCGGCGCCGGCCGCCGCGGCCGCGAGCGGCGCCGAGGCCGTGGCCGCCGCGAAGCCGGCCCTGCCGCCACAGGCTGCCGCCGAGCCGCGCAAGCCGCGCGCGCTGTCGGAAGTGCCGAACCAGCTCGAGATCACCGACGGCTTCGAGCGCGCGTGGCGTCGGGTCGGCCAGGCGCTCGACCGTCATGGCTTCACGATCGAGGATCGCGACCGCACGCAGGGTCTGTTCTACCTGCGCTACGCCGACCCGAACCAGGTCGGCAAGGAAGAGCCGAACTTCTTCCAGCGCCTGTTCGGCGCGAAGGAAGTCGTCGCGAACCGCTACCGCGTCGCGGTGCGCTCGAACGGCGAGCACACGACCGTGCTCGTGCTCGACAACAACGGCAGGCAGACGACCGACGACGACGCGAAGCGCATCCTCGGCCTGCTCATGGACGACCTGCGCTAAACCGCGGGCCCGCCCCGCAAAGCCGCCGCGCCCTCGGGCCTGGCGGCTTTTTTGCGCCCGCGAACACGCAAAGAGGCAGGCCAAAACGACGAAAGCCGCCCGGCTTGCGCCGGGCGGCTTCCATGGCAATCACGTCGGGGCCGGTCGGCCCCGAAGCTGATTACTTGCTGGCGGCTTCCGAAGCGACAGCGGCCGGAGCCGAAGCGTCGGCGGCCGGAGCCGAAGCGTCCATAGCCGGGGCCGAAGCCGGGGCCGAAGCCTCGGGAGCGGGAGCCGGAGCCACCGGAGCGGCATCTTCCTTCTTGCCGCAAGCGGCCAGGGCAACGGCAGCAACCAGGGAAGCCAGCAGGATCGACTTTTTCATACTTGTCCTCAAGAACGTTGAACGACTATTCAATTACCGGTAATTGTTGAAACCACATCGCTGTGGTTTCATCAGCAGAAGACGGGGATTGCCTCGAGCGCTCTCCTCGCCTAGCCGGGCATTATATGCAGCCAATAGCTTAAAGCCCCAAGGTTGTAGCGGCAAAACCCGGACTTGACCGTTGCGTCGTCACGTCAAACCACTGGCGCAGCAACATTGCTTCATCGGCGCGAAGACTCGCGGATACACGCAAGCGCGCGGCGTCGAGCAGACGCAGGCTCAGGACGGCGCCCGATGCGCCCATGGCGACGAGCGCCGCGTCGTGGCCGGGCCGGTCCCCGGGCTCGGCCGCGTGGACAAAGGCCGCGACGCAATGGTCGTAGCGCTGGCGCCAGGCGACGAAGCGCGGATGGCGGCGCGCGAGCGCGTCGTACTGCGTCGCGACCAGGGTCAGGCGGCGCGGCGGGTGGGCCCAGGCCGTCAGCGCCGCGAGCACCCCGGCCTCGGACCAGGGCCAGGCCATGAAGTCGGCGTCGAAGCACAGGATCTCGCGCGCGCCGTCGGCGCAGGCCTTGAGCAGGGCCGCGCGCAGCCCCTCCTGCCAGGCCGCGCGACCTTCGGCGACGCCTTCCGGGAACGCATCGGGTGCGGCGTCAGGACCCGTCATCTTCCTGCACCCAGCCGTCCTCGGCCCATTGGTCGAGCAGTTCGCGCGCGCCCGCCGACAGGCGCGCGCAGTCGCGCGCGCCGAGCCGGCGCGTGTCGGCGAACTGCCGCATCAGCGCCGCGTCGCGGCCGCCGGCGCGGAAGGACTCGCCGTTGAAGAACACATGGCGCTCGTCGTAGAGCATCTTGCTGCGCGCATCGAGGCGCACGCCGACGCCGGGCCGCACTGGCTCGCCGGGCTCGAACCAGGTGCGCGGCTTGGGCTCGCTGAGCGCCTCGCCGAGCACGCGCTCGATGGCGTCGGGCTCGCGCAGCGCGCGCTCGAGCGCGTCGCGCGCGAAGGCCTGCAGCGCGGCCGGCAGGCGACCCGGCGCGTCGGTGGCCGGCGCGCCGCGGTCGGTGTACAGGCGCGGCGGCCGTGCGCTCGCGGGCGCGTCGTCGTCCGCGTCCTCGAGCGGTTCGGCAAGGCGCTGCAGCAGCTCGCGTGCGAGCGCGTCGCGCGCGGGCGCGCGAAAGCCGACCGAGCAGGTCATGCAGTCGCCGCCGACGGCCTCGCCGTCGTGGGCCCAGCCCGGCGGCAGGTAGAGCATGTCGCCGGGCTCGAGCAGGTACTCGGCCTCGGCACGGAAGTTCGCGATCAGCTTGAGCGGCACGCCCTCGCGCAGCACGGCGTCGCGCTGCGCGCCGATGCGCCAGCGCCGCTGGCCGGCGACCTGGATCAGGAACACGTCGTAAGAGTCGAAATGCGGGCCGACGCCGCCGCCGTCGGACGCGTAGGACATCATCAGATCGTCGAGGCGCGCCTCGGGCACGAAGCGAAAGCGCGCGAGCAGCTCGTGCGCGGCCGGCGCGTGCAGGTCCAGGCCCTGCACGAGCAGGGTCCAGCCGCGCCTGGACCAGGCCGGCAGCTTCGCGATCGGGCCGTGGCGCAGCGCCCATGCGCCGTCGAAGGCCGTGACCAGGCGCGCCTCGACGCCCTCGTCGGCCGCGAGGCGAGCGAGTTCCGCGCGCGGCACGGGCGGCGCGATGCCCGGCAGCGCCTGGCGCACGAGCAGGGGTTTCTTCTGCCAATGGGTACGCATGAAGGCGGCGGGTGAGAGACCGCCCAGCAATTGAAGCTTTTCCTCGGTATTCATGGACATGGATTGTGCGTGTGGGATGATTCGCGCCCTATGCGAATTACTGCCCCCTGTGTCGTTTTGCTGACCTGGCGCCTTGACGACGCCCAAGGCCAGCCGATCGACGAGTTGAACGAACCGCTCGAATTCTTTTTCGGCGGCGACGACCTGTTCGTCAAGGTCGAGCAGGCGCTCGACGGCCAGGAGGTCGGCTTCGAGACCACCGTCGCGCTCGAGCCCGAGGACGCGTTCGGCGACTACGACTCCGACCTCGTGTGCTTCGAGGCCCGCACGCTGTTCCCCGAGGGCATCGAGCCCGGCATGCAGTTCGAGGGCCTGCCCGACGGCGCGGTCACCGAGGACATGCCCGAGGCGATCTACACGGTCACCGAGGTCTACCCCGAGCATGTCGTGCTCGACGGCAACCACCCGCTCGCGGGCATGGGCCTGCGCATGCACCTGAAGGTCAGCGAAGTCCGCGAGGCGACCGCCGACGAGATCGAGGCGCGCACGCTCGGCGAGCCGGTCTTCAGCGTCGTCGCCGGGCCGCCGCCCGACGAAACGATCCACTGAAGCGCCGCGGCGCGCTCACGCGCGCCCTGCCCGTCAGGCCTTCCCCGTGGATCCGAAGCCGCCCTCGCCGCGCGCGCTCGCGTCGAACTCTTCGACGATCTCGAACGCGGCCTGAACCACGGGCACGAGCACGAGCTGGGCGATGCGCTCGAAGGGCTCGATGCGGAAGGTCGTCTGGCCGCGGTTCCAGCAACTGACCATCAACTGGCCCTGGTAGTCGCTGTCGATCAGGCCGACGAGGTTGCCGAGCACGATGCCATGCTTGTGGCCGAGGCCCGAGCGCGGCAGGATCAGCGCGGCGAGGCCCGGGTCGCCGATATGGATTGCGAGGCCCGTCGGGATCAGCGTGGTCTGGCCCGGCTCGAGCGTCAGCGCCGCGTCGAGGCAGGCGCGCAGGTCCAGGCCCGCGCTGCCCGAGGTCGCGTAATGCGGCAACTGCTCGGCCATGCGGGCGTCGAGCACTTTGAGTTCGATCTTCGTCTTCATTTCTTGAGCCGGGCGGCGATGTCTGCGATCAGTTGACGCGCGAGCGCGAGCTTGGGCGCGCGCGGCAGTTCGCGCTCGCCCGCCGCGTCGACGAGCAGCAGCGCGTTGTCGTCGCGGCCGAAGGTCGCGGGGCCGAGGTTCGCGACGATCAGCGCGACCTTCTTGCGTGCGAGCTTGGCGCGCGCGTGCTCGGCGAGCTTCTCGCTCTCGGCCGCGAAGCCGACGCACAGCGGCGCATCGGGCAGCGCGGCGACGCTCGCGAGGATGTCGGGGTTCTCGGCCATCGCGATCGCAGGCGCCTGGCCGCTGCCGTCCTTCTTGATCTTGTGCGCGACATGGCTGACGGGGCGCCAGTCGGCCACCGCGGCCGTCGCGACAAAAGCGTCGACGCCGCCGACATGCGCATGGACCGCGTCATACATCTGCTGGGCGGTCTGCACGTCGACGCGCCCGACGCCGGCCGGCGTGGCCAGGTGCACGGGCCCGGCGACGAGCGTCACGGCCGCGCCGGCCTCGGCCGCCGCGCGCGCGAGCGCAAAGCCCATCTTGCCGCTCGACAGGTTCGTGATGCCGCGCACCGGGTCGATCGGCTCGAAGGTCGGGCCGGCCGTGATCAGCAGCCGGCGGCCGGCGAGCCGCTTCGGCTGGAACTGCGCGATCAGCGCGTCGCGGATCTCGGCCGGCTCGAGCATGCGGCCGTCGCCGAACTCGCCGCAGGCCTGCGCGCCGTTGCCGACGCCGAGCAGCCGCGCACCGTCGACCGCGATCTGCGCGAGGTTGCGCTGGGTGGCCGGGTGCGCCCACATCTCGCGGTTCATCGCGGGCGCGACGAGCAGCGGGCAGCGCTCGATCGGGCGCGCGAGCGCGCTCAGGCTCAAGAGCTCGTCGGCGCGGCCGGCCGCGAGCTTCGCGATCAGGTCGGCGCTCGCCGGCGCGACCACGAACGCGTCGGCCTCGCGGCTCGCGCGGATGTGCGGCATGTTGTCGGGCTCGCGCGCGTCCCACTGGCTCCTGAGCACGGGGCGGCCCGACAGCGCCTGCATCGTCACCGCGGTGATGAACTGCTCGGCCGCCTCGCTCATCATGACCTGGACCGTCGCGCCCTCCTTGACGAGCAGACGCACGAGCTCGGCCGACTTGTAGCAGGCGATGCCGCCCGACAGACCGAGCAGGATGTGCTTGCCCTCGAGTTCCATGGTCGCGCCTTCCTTAGGCTTTGCGGAACACGAGGTCCCACACGCCGTGGCCGAGTTGGAGGCCGCGGTGTTCGAACTTGGTCAGCGGCCGGTAGGCCGGCTTTTCGGCGTAGCCGCCGCCGGCCGCGGTGTTGACGAGGCGCGGCTCGGCGCCGAGCACCTCGAGCATCTGCTGGGCATAGGGTTCCCAGTCGGTCGCGAGGTGCAGATAGCCGCCCGGCGCGAGGTGGTCGACGAGCTTGGCGACAAAGCCCGGCTGGATCAGCCGGCGCTTGTTGTGGCGCTTCTTGTGCCAGGGGTCGGGAAAGAACACGTGGACGCCCGCGAGCGAGTCGGGCGCGATCATGTGCTCGAGCACCTCGACCGCGTCGTGCTGGAAGATGCGGATATTGCCGAGCTCGCGCTCGCCGATCAGCTTGAGCAGCGCGCCGACGCCGGGCTCGTGGACCTCGCAGCCGATGAAGTCGTGGTCGGCCAGCGTCGCGGCGATCTCGGCCGTCGGCCCGCCCATGCCGAAGCCGATCTCGAAGACCAGCGGCGCGCGGCGGCCGAACAGCGCCGCAGGGTCGAGCCGCTCGGGCTTGAACGGCAGCACGTAGCGCGGCCCGAGCTCGGCGAGCGCGCGCTGCTGGCCCGTGCCCATGCGGCCCGCGCGCACGACGAAGCTCTTGATCGGGCGGCGCGGCGCGGCGTCCGACGCGCCGGTGACGTCAGCGGGCCCCGGCAGCTCGGGCGAATCGGGAATCTCAGTAAGCATGGTTGTGTTGCGGACGGTCGGTGCCGCCGAGCAGCGCCTCGATGTCGTCGAGCAGGCCGCTCGCGCCCAGGCGCAGGCGCGTCGGCGCGACGCTGCCGAGCATGGACTCGGCGAGTTCGAGGTAGACGGCCGCGTCGGCGACCGTGCGGATGCCGCCGCTCGCCTTGAAGCCCGCGTGGGCCATGCCGCTCGCCTTGATCTCGGCGAGCATCGTGCGCGCAGCCTCGGGCGTCGCCGACACGCGCGTCTTGCCCGTGCTGGTCTTGACGAAGTCGGCGCCCGCGGCGAGCGCGATGCGCGTGGCCTCGGCGATGGCTTCAGCCGTCGCGAGCGCGCCGCTCTCGATGATGACCTTGAGCGTCAGCGGCCGCGTCGCGAAGCGCAGCTCGCCGAGGAATTCGGCGACCTCGGCGCGCCGGCCCGCGAGCAGCTCGCGGTAGGGCAGCACGAGGTCGACCTCGTCGCCGCCGGCCTGGGCGATCTGCTCGACGTCGGCGAGCGCGCGCGCGAGGTCGGGCGCGCCGTCGGGGAACGCGGCGACGCCGGCGACCTTGATCGACGCCGGCAGCGCGGCGCGCGCCTGGGCGATGAAGCGCGGCCAGGTGCACACGGCCGCCACGTCGCCGAAGCGCGAGCGCGCGCGCGCGCACAGCTGCGCGACGTCGGCCGGCGTCGCGGCCTCGGTCAGCAGCGTGAGGTCCAGGCAAGCCAGGGCCTGACGCGCGCGGAGCGCGAGCTCAGCCATGCAGCGACTTCAGGCCGGCGAGGCTGCCGAGCACGGCCGCGAGCAGGCTCGCGGCGGCGTCGCCCGAGGCCTTGGCCTGCTCGAGCGTCAGCGCGTGCGTGAGCGCCTCGTCGGACAGGCCCGCGGCCATGTTCGTGATCAGCGCGAGGCCCATCACGCGCAGGCCCGCGTGGCGCGCGAGGATGGTCTCGGGCACGGTGCTCATGCCGACGGCGTCGGCGCCCCAGGCCGCGAACATGCGGATCTCGGCCGGCGTCTCGAACTGCGGGCCGAGCGCCCAGCAGTAAACGCCCTCGTGCAGCGTCACGCCGCGCGCGGCGCCGACGCTCTGCGCGTGCGCGCGCAGCTCGGCGTCGTAGGCCGCGCTCATGTCGACGAAGCGCTCCGAGCCCGGCTCGCCGACGAGCGGCGAACGCTGCGGCGCGTTGATATGGTCCTTGATCAGCATCAGGCTGCCGGGCGGCATCGCGGTGCGCAGCGAGCCCGACGCGTTGGTCTGGATCACAAGCTTGACGCCCCAGCGCTTGAGGCTGCGCAGCGCGCCGGCCATGCCCGTGCACTCGCCGCTCTCGTAGGTATGGGCGCGGCCGCGCAGCATCACGACGCGCTGGCCGCCGACGTGGCCGACGACGATCTCGTTCACATGGCCTTCGACCTTGGGCTGCGGGAACGCGGGCAGCGACGCATAGGGCAGCGTGCGCGCGTCCTCGACATGGCTGGCCGCGCCGGCCCAGCCCGAGCCGAGCACGACGGCGACTTCGGGCGCCGCGCCGAACAGCGCCTGCAGGCGTTCGACGGTCTCGGCGATCTTGGGCTCGAGGGCCTTGTGGTCGATCATGATGGTTTAACTTCCTAGGTGATTGGGGCCGAAGCTGTGCGGCAGCAGCTCGTCGAGCGTCCATTGTGCGCGGATGCCGCCCGGATCGGCGGCGAGGATCAAAAGCCCCGGCCCGGCGAACTCGCGCAGCTTCTGGCGGCAGCCGCCGCAGGGCGTGATGACCTCGGGGCCCGGGCCGCTGACGAGCGCGGCCACGGCGCGCGTGCCGCCGGCCATGACCATCGCGGTCAGCGCGCTCGCCTCGGCGCACCAGCCCTGCGGGTAGGCCGCGTTCTCGATGTTCGCGCCCGCGTGGATGCGACCCTGCTCGTCGAGGATCGCGGCGCCCACTTTGTAACGCGAGTACGGCGAGTGCGAGCGCGCGCGCGCGCCCAACGAGGCGGCGAGCAGGCGCTGCTTGAGGTCTTCGGTGAGTTCCAGCGGCGTTTTTTCCATCAGCGTTCCTTCACGTAGGGCACGCCGAGCGCCTTGGGCGGGTGCGCCTGGCCGATGAAGCCGGCGAGCAGCACGACCGTCAGCCCATAGGGCAGCGCCTGGATCAGCTGCACGGGCACCTCGCCGCCGCCGAACATCGCGGGCAGCGTCGCGCCCTGCAGGCGGATCGACACCGCGTCGAGGAAGCCGAACAGCAGGCAGGCGAACATCGTCGGCACGGGCCGCCACTTGCCGAAGATCAGCGCGGCAAGCGCGATGAAGCCGCGGCCCGCCGTCATATTGGGGCTGAAGTTCGCGTTCTGCGCGAGCACCAGGTAGCTGCCCGCGAGGCCGCACAGCAGACCGTTGAGCGTCAGCGCGAAGTAGCGCAGCGCCGGCACCGACACGCCGGCCGCGTCGACCATCGCCGGGTTCTCGCCGACCGCGCGCAGGCGCAGGCCCGGACGCGTGCGCTCGAGCAAAAACCACACGCCGCCGACGAGCGCGAACGCGACGTAGACGAGCACATCGTGGCTCAAGAGGCCATGGCCGAGCACCGAGCCGGGCCAGTCGCCGGCGATCGGCTCGGCGTAGCGCGCCCACAGGCCGCGCAGGCGCACGGCATCAAGGACCGGCGGCGTCTGGCCGCCCTGCTGGAACCACGCGCGGCCGAGCACGACGGTCAGGCCCGCCGCGACCATATTGATCGCGACGCCCGACACGACCTGGTCGCCGCGGTGCGTGACGCAGGCGAAGCCGTGGACATAGGACATCAGGCAGGCGACGAGGATCGCCGCGGCGATGCCCAGCGGCGCCGAATGCGCGACCGCCGCGACGGCGCCGGCCGCGAACGCGGCGCCGAGCATCTTGCCCTCGAGGCCGATGTCGACGACGCCCGAGCGCTCGCTCATCAGGCCGGCGAGCGCGCACAGCAGCAGCGGCGCCGTCAGGCGCAGCGTCGACGCGACGAGCGAACCGATCAGCAGCTCATCCATGGGCCGCCTCCTTTTTCGCCTTGAACTTCGCGTAGAGGCGCGCGAACAGCGGCGCGCTGACCATCGCCATCGCACCCGCGAACAGCACGATCAGGCCCTGCGCCGTGACGACCATCTCGCGGCTGAAGTCCGGGATGTCGAAGGACACCTCGGCGCCGCCCTGGTAGAGCACGCCGAACAGCAGCGAGGCGAGCACGATGCCGACCGGGTGGTTGCGCCCCATCAGCGCGACCGCGATGCCGGTGAAGCCCGCGCCCGCGACGAAGTCGAGCGTGAGCTTGCCCTGCACGCCGGCGATCTCGTTGACGCCGACGAGGCCCGCGAGCGCGCCCGACAACGCCATCGCCGCGAGGATCTGCCAGCGCGGCGCGATGCCCGCGTAATGGGCCGCGCGCGGCGCGCTGCCGACCGCGCGCAGGCGGTAGCCGGCGCCGCTCTTCCACAGGAACCACCAGACGAACCAGCAGGCCGCGAGCGCGAGCACGAAGCTCAGGTTCAGCGGCGACGAGGGCAGCTCGACGCCGAAGCGCGCGGCGATCTCGTGCAGCGCCGGCACATGGGCCGCGTCGACGAAGTCGGCGCTCTCGACGGCCATGTCGCCGACCGGGCGCAGCCAGTTCACGAGCAGGTAGACGTTGAGGCTCGCGCCGAGGAAGTTGAACATGATCGTCGTGATCACGATATGGCTGCCGCGCCAGGCCTGCAGCCAGGCCGGCACGAGCGCCCAGGCCATGCCGAACAGCGCGGCCGCGACGACCATCAGCGGCAGCAGCACGACGGCCGGCAGGTGCGGGAAGGCGAGCGCCGTCAGCGCGACGCCGAGGCCGCCGAGCGTCGCCTGGCCCTCGCCGCCGATATTGAACAGGCCGCCGTGGAACGCGACGGCGACGGCGAGGCCCGTGAAGATGAAGCTCGTCGTGTAGTACAGCGTGTAGCCGATGCCGCGGACATTGCCGAGCGCGCCCTGCAGCATCGCCGCGAACGCGTGCAGCGGGTCCTGGCCGATGCCGCGCACGACCAGGCCGGCCGCGAGCAGCGCGATCGCGAGGTTCCACAGCGGCAGCAGGCCGATGTCGATCCAGCGGGGTAGGTTCAAAGGCTGGCTCATGTCTGCCCCTCGCCCGACGGGTACGTCGGTCGATCCCCCGAGGGGATGGCCGCTTGCTTGGGGCGGCCCGGCGCTGCGCGGCTCCGTGCCTTCACGGTTGTCGTCATGCGGACGTCCTTGTGGCGGCCATCAGGAGGCCTAGCTTCTTTTCGTCGCAGTCGGCGATCGCGAGCTCGCCGGTCACGCGGCCGCCGTTCATCACGACGACGCGGTCGGCGAGCGCGAGGATCTCGTCGAGCTCGCTCGACACGAGCAGCACCGCGCAGCCCGCGTCGCGCAGCGCGCGCAGCTGGCCGTGGATGAACTCGATCGCGCCGATGTCGACGCCGCGCGTCGGCTGGCCGACGAGCAGCACGGCCGGCGCCTGGCCGATCTCGCGCGCGAGGATCAGCTTCTGCTGGTTGCCGCCCGAGAACTTGCTCGAGCCGAGCTCGATATTGCGCGGGCGCACGTCGAAGCGCTCCTGCATCTCGGTCGCGCGCCGGCGCATCGCGGCCTGGTCCATCGCGAGGCCCAGCGGGCCGCGGCGGTACTCCGCGTTCTCGTGGTAGCCGAGCGCGGCGGTCTCCCAGGCCGGGAATGCGAGCACCATGCCGCAGGCGTGGCGGTCCTCGGGCACATGGGCGAGCTTGCGCGCGCGCGCGCCGGCCGGGTCGAGCCAGGCCGCGGGGGTGAAGCTCGTGCCGTCGAGCGCGAGGCGGCCCGCGTCGGGCGCGCGCATGCCGGCGAGGACCTCGAGCAGCTCGCTCTGGCCGTTGCCCGACACGCCGGCGACGCCGACGATCTCGCCCGCGCGCAATTGCAGGTGCACGTCGTCGAGCAGCGCGACGCCGTTCTCGCCGCGCAGGTGCAGGCCCTGCGCGTCGAGCCGGATCTCGCCGGCGTCGGCGCTGCCGGCCGGCCGGCCGAGGTCGACGCGGCGGCCGACCATGGCCTCGGCGAGCGTCTCGGGCGAAGCCGCGGCGATCGCGAGCGTCGTCACGACCTGGCCCTGGCGCATCACGGTCACGGCGTCGCACAGCGCCATGACCTCGCCGAGCTTGTGCGTGATCAGCAGGATCGTCGTGCCGCGCTCGCGCAGGCGCGCGAGCGTCTCGAACAGCTGCGTGGTCTCCTGCGGCGTGAGCACGGCGGTCGGCTCGTCGAGGATCAGGATGCGCGCGCCGCGGTACAGGGCCTTGAGGATCTCGAGGCGCTGCAGTTCGCCGACCGGCAGCGTGTCGACGCGCGCGTCGAGGCGCACGGCGAGGCCGGTCTCGGCCATCAGCGCCTCGAGCCTGGCGCGCACTTCCTTCTTGCCGGCCGTGAGAAGGAAGCCGGGCTCGGCGCCGAGCATCACGTTGTCGAGCGCGCTCAAGCTGTCGACGAGCATGAAATGCTGGTGGACCATGCCGATGCCCAGCGCGATCGCGTCGAAGGAGTTGGCGATGCGCACGGCCTGGCCGTCGATCTCGATGTGCCCCGCGTCGGCCTGGTAGTAGCCGTAGAGGATCGCCATCAAGGTGCTCTTGCCGGCGCCGTTCTCGCCGACCAGGCCGTGCACGGTGCCGCGCGCGACCTCGACGCTGACCGCGCGGTTCGCCTGGACCGCGCCGAAGCGCTTGCTGATGCCCGCGAGCCGGAGCATCAGAACTTGCAGCTGTTGGTGGCCATGTAGTCGACGACCTGGATCTTGCCGGCGACGATGTCGGCCTTGATCGCGTCGACCTTCTTCTTGACGGCCGGGTTCAGCAGCCGGGCGTTGTAGTCGTCCTGCGCGTAATCCACGCCGCCTTCCTTGAGGCCGAGCACCTGCAGGCCCGGCTGCCATTGCTTGAGCGTGTTGTAGACGGCCACGTCGACGCGCTTGACCATCGAGGTCAGCATCGTGCCCGGCTGCAGATGGTCCTGGTTGCTGTCGACGCCGATCGCGAGCTTGCCCGCGTCCTTGGCCGCCTGGTAGACGCCGACGCCGGTGCCGCCCGCGGCCGCGAACACGATGTCGGCGCCGCGCGCGAACTGCGCCTTCGCGAGCTCGGCGCCGCGCGTCGGGTCGTTCCACGCCGTCGAAGTCGTGCCGGTCATGTTCGAGAACACCTCGGCCTTGGGGTTGGTCGCGTGCACGCCCTGCTCGTAGCCGCACTGGAACTTGCGGATCAGCGGGATGTCCATGCCGCCGACGAAGCCGACCTTGCCCGTCTTGCTCGTGAGCACGGCGAGCGCGCCGACCAGGTAGCTGCCTTCCTGCTCCTTGAACAGCACCGACTGCACGTTCGGCTTGTTGACCGTCGCGTCGATGATCACGAAATGGGTCTTCGGGAATTCCTTGGCGATCTGGTCGAGCGCCGAGGCCTGGGCGAAGCCGACCGAGATGATCGGGCTCGCGCCGCGCTCGGCCATGCGGCGGATCGCCTGGACGCGCTGGGTGTCGTTGCTGATCTCGAACTCGAGATAGGTCTGGCCCGTTTCCTTCTTCCAGCGCTCGGCGCCTTCGTAGGCGGCCTGGTTGAAGCTCTTGTCGAACTTGCCGCCCATGTCGAAGATCACGGCCGGCTCCGCCTGCGCGGCGGGGGACGCGAGCGCGCCGAGGGTGGCAGACAGGGCCAGCAGGACCGGCGCGAAACGGGCAGCGTTCATGGCGTTTGGCGATGCAGCAAAGAGGTCGCAAACCGGCGCCAGGCGGCGCCGAAGTGGGCGCATTGTAGGGTCCGCGTCGCCGCCCGCCGGCACCGCAGGGGCTCCCGGGCAACGTCGCCCGGCCCCCGATCTTCCCGAATTGCAAAACGTTTGCGCGTGCGAAAGACCGCGCCCCGGAAGGGCCGCCCCGCGCGACCCCTGCACCGCTGCCGCGGCGCAGGCGTACAATGCGAATCATTCTCGATAACGCGAATACACCATGCCCCGCCCCGCCCCCGCCAGCCTTGCCCAGGCCGAGATCGGCGAAACGCTCTATGTCCAGAGCGTCGACGCGCCCGGCCACGCCCCCGAATGGGCGCGCTGGCTCGAGGAGATCGGCTTTTATCCGGGCGAGCCGGTCAGCGTGATGACGCGCGGCCTGCCCGGCGGCGACCCGCTCGTCGTGCGCATCGGCACCTCGACCTTCGCGCTGCGCCGCGCCGAGGCCGAATGCGTGCGCGTCGAGACCCGTAGCGAAGCCTTGGCAGCATGAGCGTCCGCACGGCCGCTCCGAAGGGCGCTCATTCCCGCTCGGCGGGACAGCGCGAAGCGCGAAGGGTGCAGCAGTGACCGCACAGAGCGTGATCCACGTCCATCCGGGCGGGCGTCTGCTCGCCCTCGTCGGCAACCCGAACTGCGGCAAGACCGCGCTGTTCAACCGCCTGACGGGCAGCAACCAGAAGGTCGCGAACTACGCGGGCGTCACGGTCGAGCGCAAGGAGGGCCGCTTCAAGAGCGCGGCCGGCAAGACCCTGCGCCTGCTCGACCTGCCCGGCACCTACAGCCTGCACCCGCGCAGCCCCGACGAACGCGTAACCTGCGACGTGCTCGCGGGCCGCGCGCGCGGCGAGAAGCGTCCCGACCTCGTCGTCTGCGTGCTCGACGCGACCAATCTGCGCCGGAACCTGCGCCTCGTGCTCGCCGTCAAGCGCCTGGGCCTGCCCTGCGTCGTCGCGCTGAACATGGCCGATATCGCGGCGCGCCGCGGCCTGACGATCGACGCGGCCGCGCTGTCCAAGGCGCTCGGCGTGCCGGTCGTGCCGACCGTCGCGACCCAGGGCGACGGCGTCGACGCGCTCAAGACCCTGTTCGACGACCCCGAAGTCTGGAGCAGCTTCCACGCGCCGGCCCCGCCGACCGAGCTGCACGCCGAAGGCGACCACGCGACCGTGCGCCGCCTGCTGCACGGCCTCGGCCTCGACGTGCACCTGCCCCACCTCGCGAGCGACCGCGTCGACCGCCTGCTGCTGCACCCGGTCGCCGGGCCGGTGATCCTGCTCGTCGTGCTGTTCCTGCTGTTCCAGGCCGTGTTCTCCTGGGCCCAGCCGCCGATGGACGCGATCAAGGCCGGCGTCGACTGGCTCGGCGGCCAGATCGGCGCCCTGCTGCCCGAGGGCTTCGTGCGCAGCCTGCTCGTCGACGGCGTGCTCGCCGGCGCGGGCAGCGTGCTCGTGTTCCTGCCGCAGATCCTGATCCTGTTTTTCTTCATCCTCGTGCTCGAGGAGTCGGGCTACCTGCCGCGCGCGGCCTTCCTGCTCGACCGCATCATGGGCAGCGTCGGCCTGTCGGGGCGCAGCTTTATCCCGCTGCTGTCGAGCTTCGCCTGCGCGATCCCCGGCATCATGGCGACGCGTTCGATCGCGAACCCGCGCGACCGCCTCGTCACGATCCTGATCGCGCCGCTGATGACCTGCTCGGCGCGCCTGCCGATCTACGCGCTGCTGATCGGCGCGTTCATCCCGCAGCGCCACGTGCTCGGCGGCCTCGAGCTCCAGGGCCTGGTGCTGCTCGCGCTCTACGTCGCCGGCATCGCCGGCGCGATGGGCGTGGCCTGGGTGCTCAAGCGCTTCACGCAGGCGGGCCACGAAGTCCGGCCGCTGATGATGGAGCTGCCGATCTACCACTGGCCGAGCCCGCGCTCGATCGCGATCGGCCTGTACCAGCGCGCCGAGATCTTCCTGCGTCGCGTCGGCGGCGTGATCCTGTTCCTCACGCTCGCGCTGTGGCTGCTGTCGACCTTCCCGGGCCCGCCCCCGGGCGCGACGGGCGCGCCGATCGAGTACAGCATCGCCGGCATGCTCGGCCGCGGCCTCCAGCACCTGCTCGCGCCGATCGGCTTCAACTGGCAGATCAGCCTCGCGCTGATTCCCGGCATGGCCGCGCGCGAGGTCGCCGTGAGTTCGCTCGGCACGGTCTATTCGCTGTCGGGCGGCGAGGACGCCGCGCAGGCGCTGATGCCCGTGATCGCGCACAGCTGGAGCCTGCCCACGGCGCTGTCGCTGCTCGCCTGGTACGTGTTCGCGCCGCAATGCGTGTCGACGCTCGCGGCGATCAAGCGCGAGACCGGCGGCTACAAGATCCCCGCGATCGTGCTCGGCTACCTGTTCGGGCTCGCCTACCTCGCGTCCTTCCTGACCTTCCGGGTCAGTACCTGGGTGCTGAGCTGAAGAGCTTTCAGGTAGTCAGTTACTTCAGCTGACCTGGGCGGCGCGCCGCACGCGCCGGTGCGTCGCGCGCGCGTGCGGCACCCAGCCGTGGCGCGCCCAGCGCCGCCACATGATCAGGCCGCGGATCCACTCGTCGGACGCGTAGGCGATCCAGATGCCGGGCAGACCCAGGCCGAAGTGCACGCCGAGCAGCCAGGAGCCGCCCGCGAGCACGATCAGCATCGACGCGGCGCCGGCCATGACCGGGAAGCGCGCGTCGCCGGCCGCGCGCAGCGCGTTGATCACGACGAGGTTGAAGGTGCGCCCGGGCTCGAGCAGCACCGTCATGCACATCAGCGTGCGGCCCATCGCGATGATCGAGGCGTCGTCGCTGAAGCAGCGCAGCAGCCACGGCGACGCGAGCGCGAAGCTGCCCGCGATGATCACGCTCGCGACGAGGCCGACGCCGAGCGCGCGCCGCACGAGCCGGTGCGCGGCGTGCAGCTCGCCCGCGCCGACCAGGTGGCCGACGATGATCTCGACCGAGAAGCCGGTCGCGAGGCCGAACAGCAGCACGATGAACATCAGCTGCTGGGTGTAAGCGTGGGTCGCGACCGCGCGCGTGCCGAGCGTGCCGACGGCCGCGACGCTGACCATGAACGCGAGCCGGTACGCGATGTTCTCGGCCGCGCCGGGCACGCCGATGTGCAGGACCGGCGCGAGCGTCGCGCGCGGCAGGCGCCACCAGTCGTGGCGCGCCATGCGCAGGCCCAGGCGCGCGCGCCACAGCCACAGGTGCAGCGCCAGGCCCACGCCGCGCGAGATCGCGAGCGCGAGCGCGTAGCCGGGCAGGCCCAGGCGCGGCATCAGCGGCAGCGCGAGCGAAAGCGTGCAGATCTGCATCACGACGATCACGGCGAGCGTGTCGCGCGTGCGCAGGTGCGAGCGCATCACGCTCGCCATCGACGCGTTCCAGACGTCGAGCAGCAGCGCGGGCGCGAGCGCGCGCAGCAGCGGCGCGGCGAGCGCGAGCACGGCCGGCGGCGCGTTCAGCAACGCGAGCAACGGATGCGCGAACAGCACGGCGACGAGCGCCGTCGTGCCGCCGATCCAGGTGCTCGCGCCGACGGCCGCGCGCGCGACCGCGTCGGCCTGGGCGCGCCGGCCCGCGCCGAGGTTCTGCGTGACGACGACGCCGATGCCCGCGCCGATGATGCGCACGAACACGAACAGCGTGCCGGCCAGGGTGTTGGCCATCGCGAACGCGCCGCCGTTGGCGTCGGACAGGCGCGCGGCGAGCGTCGTGCCGACGAGGCCCACGCCGATGCCGAGCAGCATCTCGAGGAACAGCGGCCAGGCGAGCGGGAACAGGCGGGGACGAGTGGCCGACATGGGGCGTAACGATAACTTCGAAACTGAGCGAAACCCGCCGGGCTGCCGCAATTGGCCGAGAATCGCGCCATGCCCTTCCGCCCACTGCCCTTGCCTGCTGGCGTCGCCGGCCGCCTCTGGCTGCAGTCGATGCCCGGGCGCCTCGAGTCCTGGAACGCGTTCCTCGACGAGGCGCGCCTGCGCGGCCTGAGCCAGGTCTGGTGCCTGAACCCGCTCGACGAGGTCGCGCAGCTCTCGCCCGACTACCACCGCGCGATCGGCGCGGGCCGCCTGCCGTTCCGCTGGCGCCACCTGCCGATGAGCGACTTCGGCCTCGGCGTCGACCCGGTCGCGTTCCGCGAGGGCATCGAGGAGCTCGCGCGCGGCCTGCGCCTCGGCGACCGCATGTTGCTGCACTGCGCGGCCGGCATCGGCCGCACCGGCACGGTCGCGGCCTGCGTGCTCAAGCTGCTCGGCGAGGACACCGCGACGGCGATGGCCCAGGTGCGCGCGGCCGGCTCGAACCCGCAGTCGGCGCTGCAGTCGGGCTGGATCGACCGCTTCTGATGCTCGCGATCGTCCACCGCGACGCGCGCTGCCTCGTCGTGGCGAAGCCGGCCGGCCTGCTCGCGGTGCCCGGCCGCACCGAACCCGACTGCGTGCTCGCGCGCCTGCAGCGGGCGCACCCCGAGGCGCTCGTCGTGCACCGGCTCGACCAGGCCACTTCGGGCCTGCTGCTGTTCGCGCGCACGCCGGCGGCGCAGCGCGAGTTCAGCGCCGACTTCGCCGCGCGCCGCGTCGCGAAGCGCTATGTCGCGCTCGTCACGGGCGAGCTCGCCGACCGCGGCGTCTGCGAGCTGCCGCTGATCGCCGACTGGCCGCGCCGGCCGCTGCAGAAGGTCGATGCCGAACGCGGCAAGCCGTCGACGACGCGCTGGTGCGTGGTCGCCAGAGCCGACGGCATCACGCGCGTCGAGCTCGAACCCGTCACGGGCCGCTCGCACCAGCTGCGCGTGCACCTGCAGGCCTTGGGCTGCCCGATGCTTGGCGATACGCTTTACGGCGGCGCCGCCGCCCCGCGGCTGATGCTGCACGCGAGCTGGCTGCGCCTCCCCGACGGCCTCGAGCTGCACTGCCCGCCCCCGTTCTGAAAAGGAAGCCTGCATGAACCACCACCTGACCATCATCACGGGCGCCTCGCGCGGCATGGGCGAGGCGATCGCCGCGGGCCTCGTCGCGGCCGGCCACCAGGTGCTCGGCATCTCGCGCGGCCGCAGCGAGCGGCTCGCGGCGCTCGGCGTCGAACAATGGCAGGCCGACCTCGCGGACCCGCTGCCCGTCGCCGAGCGGCTCGGCGCCTGGCTCGCCGCCCAGGACGCCGGCGCCTGCGCAAGTGTCGCGCTGATCAACAACGCGGGCGTGATCACGCCGCCGGGGCCGATCGACGGCGTCGAGCTGGCCGTGCTCAGCGCCGCGCTGCGCGCGGGGCTCGAGGCGACGCTGCTGCTGTCGAGCGCATTCCTGCGCGCGACGCGCGGCTGGGCGGCGTCGAAGCGCGTGCTCAATATCTCGTCGGGCCTGGGCCGCCGCGCGATGGCCGGCAGCGCGCCCTACTGCGCGGCCAAGGCCGGCATGGACAACCTGTCGCGCGCGATCGCGCTCGACGAGGCGCAGCGCCCGAACGGCGCGCGCGTCGTCTCGCTCGCGCCGGGCGTGATCGACACGGCGATGCAGCAGGAGCTGCGCAGCGGCGGCGACGCGGCCGGCTTCCCCGACCGCAAGGTTTTCGTGGCCTACCACGAGCAGGGCCTGCTGACGAGCCCGGCCGAGGCCGCCGCGCGCGTGATCGCCTATCTCGGCCGCGCAGACTTCGGCAGCAAGGTGCTCGCCGACGTGCGCGACTGAATCCGCTCTCAGCCGACGAGGTTCGCGAGCGTCAGCAGCGCGAGCAGCAGCATCCACAGCCCGACCGAACGCCAGACCAGGCCGACGAGGCTTTGCAGATGGCCGATCTGCACCGCCATGCCCGGCGTCGAGCCGTCGGCGCCCGTGAGGTCCGGGTCGGTGCCGGTCTCGAAGGTGCGGCTGCGGTCGGGCGTGACGCCGGGTGCGGCCGCGCCGCCGAGCTGGATGCCCAGGGCGCCGGCCGCGGCGGCGAGGATCACGCCCTCGTTCGAGTGCAGCCACAGCGCGGCGTCGCGGCGCCAGCCGTTCACGGCCTCTTCGAAGTTGCCGACGATCGCGAAGCCGGCCGCTGTCAGGCGCGCGGGCACATGGTCGATCACGCGGAAGTTGCGCTGCGACAGGGCCATCAGGCGCTCGTTGGTCGGCGCGCCGAGCGTGCGGCTGCGGAAGGCCCAGAAGCGGCTCGCGAACTCGGCGAGCCGGTAGAGCACGGCGCCGGCCGGGCCCAGGCCCAGCGTCGACAGCAGCACGAACCAGAAGAACACGCCGAACACATGGCGGTGCGCGGCGAGCAGCGAATGCTCGATCACGTGGCGCAGCAGCTCGGTGCGCGGCAGCTCGCTCGCGTCGAGGTTGCGCCAGGTCGACAGCAGGCGGCGCGCCTCGAGGTCGTCGCCGCGCTCGAGCGCATCGCGGATGTCGGTGTAGTAGTGACTGAACTGGCGAAAACCCAGCGTCAGGTACAGCACGGCGACGTTCATCAAGAGCGCGAGCAGCACCGAGTAATGGTGGGCGAGCAGGTAGAGCCCGGCCGTCACGGCGGCGGGCCCGACCACCGTGATGAGCCAGACGATGCTCGCGTGGTGGGCGCGGCCCGCGTCGAAGTTGCGGCCGGTCCAGCGGACCCAGCCGATCACGCCCTGGTGAATGCGATTGCCGTAGCGCAAGGGCTTGAGCTGCTCGCACAGCAGCGCCAACATCACCGCGAAGAAGTTCATGGGGCGAAATCATACCGGCCGCTATCAGCGGCGAAGCGCGGATTCACGCGCTCAGCAGGCGATAGAGGTTGCGCAGCATCGCGGCTGTGGCGCCCCAGACGAAATAGTCGCGCCAGGGCATGGACAGGAACTCGCGCTGGCCGCCGTCCCATTCGAAGCGGTGGCGCTGGTGGTGGGCCGGGTCCATCAGGAACGCGAGCGGCACTTCGAAGGCCTCGGCGACCTCGAAGGCGTCGAGCGCGAGCGCGAACGGCGGGCGCACGAGCGCGACGACGGGCGTCACGTGGAAGTTCGTGACCGTCACGTATTCGTTGAGCCGGCCGAGCACCTCGATATGCTCGGCGGCGAGGCCGATCTCCTCGCGCGTCTCGCGCAGCGCGGTCGCCTCGGGCGAATCGTCCTCGGCCTCGGCGCCGCCGCCCGGAAAGCTGATCTGGCCCGCGTGCGCGCGCAGGTGCGCGGTGCGGCGCGTGAGCAGCAGGCTCAGGCCTTCGGGCCGCTCGACGAGCGGCACGAGCACGGCCGCCTGGGCCGGCTCGCGCTCGGCGAACAGGCCGCCGTCGCCGCGGAACTCGGGCTGCCAGGGCGGCGGGGTCTCGAAGCGTTGGCGCAGCGCCGCGGGGGTCAGGCGTTCGAGCGGGACGGCCGGCAGGTCGGCGCTGGTGCCGATCACGGGGACGGCCTGGGGATCGAGGATGGGCGGGCGCGGCATGAGGGCGGATCGTAGGCGCAAAGCTGGCAACCCGCAGGCAAGAGTTCTTTAGCCACCCAGGCCCTGCAACGAGCGCAGGAGCACGGCGAGGCCGCCTACTCCGTGTCCCCCGCCGCGCTGCGCGCGGCTCCTCCTTTACCTGCGTAGTCGGCCTCCCCGTACTCCTGCGCTGAGCGTTGCCCCATCGATTTTTGTTCGGCGAGATCCGGCATTGACCCGGATTCTTGATGCGTCGCAAAAGTGCACGCGCCGATATGGAGTGAAGTGAGTGGGCTCCTTGGCCCAAGGGTTCGGATCGGTCCCGGTCAGGCCCGAAAAGCGAAAGGGCTCGTCATGCGGCTCTCCCCCTTGTTCAACGGCGCTCAGAGCACCAGGGCCTTGGTTCAGCCGGTACTGGACGCCGCCGGCAGCAATACAAGCGTCGGCATGAACACCGCTCAGTCCTGGGCCGATGCGGAACTACTGGCGCTGCTGCGATCAGCATCTGCAAAAAGCTGAGCATGGACTTCAACGGCGCTCAGTCTCTGGTCGCAACGCTGCGGCAGACGGTCTCTGCGGCCGGCGGAAATACGGCGATCAGCGTGAATACGGCTCAATCGCTCTCAGTCAGCGAACTAGCGGGTCTGATGCAGCTGGCCGGGAGCCTGTCAGGATTTTTGTGTGCGAGGCATAGCATGACTATCAGGAGCATCTATGCCAAGCAAGAAGAAGCCGGCGGGAGCCGGCATGACGGAATTGCCGTCGATCCCCAAGGAGCTCATTGAGCA